>Ga0257124_1000900_pt1 | contig 26348 bp, 24 predicted proteins | sample SI106_150metaG_FD_190154 | JGI IMG/M metagenome (GOLD analysis project Ga0257124, IMG submission 190154) | Marine microbial communities from Saanich Inlet, British Columbia, Canada - SI106_150 | ecosystem: Environmental > Aquatic > Marine > Inlet | place: Canada: British Columbia | collected...
ACACGCTTTCTAAAAAAGATGACTTGTCAATCTCTATTCCTGCTTGTCTACGCAAAGCATGATGTAATTCATGCCATAATGCTTTTTCAATATTTTTTTCAAAAATTTTTTGATTAATATCAAAACTTATTTGAATAAAATTACCAGCAGGACAATAAGCCCCTATTCCGCTTAAGTCTTTTAATAGTTCCGGATTCTCAGCTTCTTTAAAAGTAATATTAATTTCCTTAAAAGAAAATAAAGTTTTGAGTTTTTTTTCAACATTATTAACAACTCTTTTGACTTTTTCTTCTAAAAAAGTTAAATGCCCAGAATCATTTAAAATTTTAATTTTTAATTTCATGGTACTATAATTTTATTTTTATCTATTCTCTTTTAAATGAAGCTCCACCTCATATTCTTCCCTCTAATCATAATAATGAGCCTCTCCTATAACACCAAAATGATGGACATGAGTATCCACGATTTTTAAGTCATTTTCCTTCTTTAATTTTTGAAGATAGACTAAAAATTCTTGTTTGATATTAAAACTAAGTATAACTATTTTAAACTTTAACAACCGCAAGTATGACTTCGTCTTTGTTTATTTTTACTGTTTTTGTATCTTCAGTGTCTTTGTCTATACCTTTAATAATTTCTTTAGCTAAAACATCTTTTAGGAGTTCTTGTTTCAACTTTTTATCTGTTAGGACTTTTTTTATGTCTTTACTTTTAGTTTCGTAATATACTTTTATATTATCCTGAATTACAAAGCCTTTATTTTTTCTAATGTTATTAATAACTCTTACCATCTCTCGCTTAATGCCTTCCAATTTTAATTCCTCGGTGATTTTAGTGTCTAGATCAATAATAATTCCGCTTTCAACTTTCTTAAATATAATTTTTTTTACATTAAGTTCATCTTTTAATAAATCTAGATAATCTTTTTTATCTTTTATTGTTATAAGTTCTAGATCTGGAGTTTTTACAATCAAAGATACTAAAGGCTGACGTATTTTGATTCCGTATTCATCTCTTTTTGCTAAACCTACCTCAACTAATTTTCTTACTGTTCCCATCCTAATTAACTCATCGTTATCAAAATTATCTGCAATGGGAAAAGATTCTAAATGTACAGACTTATCAACATCTTCAAAATTATTACCCGTCACCTTTTGCCAAACTTGCTCGGCAATAAAAGGCGTAAATGGCGCCATTATTTTTGAAAGTTCTGTTAATACAAATTTTGTTGTAGCCAAAGCTGCTTGTTTATCGTTTTCATCCTCCCCCTTAAATCTATCTCTTGATCTTCTGATATACCAGGTTGATAAATCATCGATAAAATCAGCGATTGGTCTGGTTGATTTCGGTAAGTGATAAGCGTTCATATTTTCTGTTACCTCTTGTATCAATTGATCAAGTCTTGCTAAAATCCATTTATCTAAAACATTTTTACTCTTACATTTTTTAGTTTTTAATTCACCTTCAAATAAGTCATAAAATTTCACTACATTCCATAAAATCATTACGACTTTACGAAAAGATTCTTTGACTCCGTCTTCAGAAAAATTCAAGTTATCGGCCTGCACAATATTTGATGTCATTAAATAATAACGAAGAGCATCAGCTCCATACTGATCAAAAAGAAGCGATGGGTCAGGATAATTTTGCAATCTTTTGGCCATTTTTTTGCCATCTTCAGCCAAAACTATACCGTTTACAATTACATTGTTAAAAGTATGGCCGTCTTTAATTGCTGTACCGATTAAATGCAAATAATAAAACCAAGCCCTGCATTGGTCTTGTCCCTCAGCAATAAACTCAGCTGGGAAATTTTTATCAAACTTTTCTTTATTTTCAAATGGATAATGCATCTGTGCGTAAGGCATTGAACCACTATCAAACCAAGTGTCGAGCACATCCGGGATTCTTGTCATCTCTCCATTACATTTAACACATCCAAATTTTATTTTATCTACGATATGTTTATGCAAATCAGTAATTTTTTCATTGCTATCTTTTTCCAATTCTTTTACAGAACCAAATACTTTTATTTCTTCACATTTATTACACTTCCAAATCGGCATCACCGATGCCCAAAATCTCTGCCGAGAAATTGACCAATCGCGAGCACCTTCTAACCAGTTACCAAAACGACCTTCTTTGATGTGAGCTGGCGACCAATTAATTTCTTTAGCTGTTTCTAGGCTTCTTTTTTTGATTTTTGTAACATTTACAAACCAAGAGCTAGTTGCATAATTGATTAAAGGTGTATCACAGCGCCAACAATGCGGATAACTGTGTTCATATTTTTCTTTATGGAACAATAAATTATTATGAGCCAAATATTTTATAATTTCAATATCGGTACTCATATGATTATCCTTTGGCTTGACATTAAGCCCTTGGAAATCTTTTACTTCACTTTTGAAATTTCCATCCATTGTTAAATGTTGGACAAAAGGCAAACTATACTCCTTGCCTAAATTCATATCATCCTCACCAAAAGCCGGAGCGATGTGTACTACTCCGGTTCCATCTTCAGTAGTCACAAAATCCGCTGAGTAAATTTTCCAACCATTTTCTCTGTTTTCCAGTTTTTTATCGCTTGAATAATAATCAAATAATGGTTTATATTTTTTACCAATTAAATCTTTACCTTTAAACTTTTTATTTTTAACAAAATCACTAACTGCTAAATACAACAACTTATGTAATTTATTATCGCTACTTTTATCTTTCTTGGCTATTTCTTTAGAAAATATATATTTACCAGGGCTTACATCAAGTTCCATGCCATATTTTTCTGGTTTAAAATCACTTGGAATTTCGACCTCTAAATAATCAATATCCTTACCAACTGCCAACGCTACATTTCCGATAAGCGTCCAAGGCGTAGTTGTCCAGGCTAAAATATATGTTCCGGGTTCATCGAGTAATTCAAATTTTGCAGTTGCTGATAGATCCTTAATATCTGCATAGCCTTCGGTTACCTCTGACTGTGAAAGAGTTGTTTCACATCGCGGGCAAACATGCATTGAACGATAGCCTTCGTAAATTAAGTCTTTGTCCCAAAGTTGTTTAAACACCCACCAGATAGACTCCATATAATCCAAATCCATTGTGCTATAAGCATTGTCCATATCCGCCCAACGACCAAGGCGCTTAATCACTTTCTCCCATTCATCAACATAACTTAAAACCTTTGACCTACAAAGTTCGTTAAATTTAGTGACTCCTGCTTTTTCAATATCTTTTTTACTTTTTGAGCCCAATTCTTTTTCCACAATATTTTCAATCGGCAGACCATGGCAGTCCCAACCCCATTTTCTTTCTACTCGTTTTCCTTGCATCGTCCAATACCGCGGAATTACATCTTTCATAACTGATCCGACGATATGTCCATAATGTGGGGTACCGGTAGCAAATGGAGGTCCATCGTAAAAAACATAATCCCCCTTCGGCGCCTCTCTTTCAACACTTTTTTCAAATATTTTATTTTTCTCCCAAAAAGCCAAAACATCCTCTTCCATTTTAGAGAATGCGTTTACTGGCTTTTTTTGACTATCTTTTTTTAACATACACAATTAATCCTCCATTACTTTAATATTTACCTCTTTTAATTGTTTGTCATGAACTTTGCTTGGGCTGTCCATCATTACATCTCGACCTTGGCCGTCTTTTGGGAAGGCGTAGATATCGCGGATTGAGTGCCAGTCTTTTAAGACCATTAAAATCCTATCGATGCCCGGGGCGTTTCCGCCGTGTGGTGGAGCGCCGTATTCAAAGGCTCGAAGCATTGCTCCGAACTCAGCGTCCACTTCTTCTTTAGAGTAACCGGCTATTCTGAAAGCTTCGTACATAATCTCCGGGCTGTGATTTCGAATTGCCCCGGAGGAAACTTCAAAGCCGTTTAAAATTAAATCGTATTGATAACCTAAAATCTCAAGTGGTTCTTGTTCTTTTAAGGCTTTTAATCCTCCTTGCGGCATTGAAAATGGATTATGAGAAAAATCAATTCTACCTTGTTCTATCTCTGAATAATCATACATTGGAAAATCAACTACCCAGGCCCAGGCTGCTTTTTTATTATCTTTCAAGCCTAATCTTTTCCCACATTCATCACGAACAACGCCAAGAGCTTCACACACCACTCTCCATTTATCTGCTCCAAAGAAAATTATATCTCCTTCTTTCGCCTCTACTTCTTTGACAATTTGCTCGGCTAAATCATCGCCTAAAAATTTAACTATCGGAGACTGTAATTTGTTATTTTCTTTTACAATGATATAAGCAAGACCTTTAGCTCCTTTAGCTTGAGCGAGTTCAGTTAATTCATCGATTTCTTTTCTACTGAACTTAGCTCCGCCATCCACCTTAAGAGCTCTGACTACTCCACCATTTTTTACTGCCCCGGAGAAAACACCAAATCCGCAGTCTTTTACTAATCCGGTAACACTTTTTATCTTTAAATCAAATCGTAAATCAGGCTTATCTGATCCATACACCTCCATTGCTTCGCGCCAAGGAATCTGTACGAATCGTTTATTTTTATCCAAATTTATTATTTTCTTTTTACTAAATTTATCTGTCAGCTCTATCATTAACGGCTCCATAATTTTAAAGACATCTTCTTGTTCCACAAAACTCATCTCCATATCCAATTGATAAAACTCTCCATAATGCCTGTCTACTCTGGGATCTTCATCCCGAAAACATGGAGCAATTTGAAAATACTTATCAACTCCACCAACCATTAAAAGCTGTTTAAACTGCTGCGGCGCTTGCGGAAGAGCATAAAATTTACCGGGATAATATCTGCTTGGAACCAAAAAATCTCTAGCCCCTTCCGGAGAAGAGTTAGCAAGAATTGGGGTTTGAACCTCTGTAAAATCTTTTTTATGAAAATAATTTCTAATACAACTCATGAAAGCATCTTTAGTTGTTAACATTTCTTGAATTTTCGGGCGACGTAAATCTATAAATCGATACTTTAATCTAATATGCTCACTAGCTTCTTGAGCTTTATCTTCATCCAGTTCAAACGGCGGGGTTTTGGATTTATTTAAATATTCAATTTCAAAACACTCTATCTCAATTTCCCCAGTGCTCATTTTCTTATTGATCATATCTTTTGGCCTTGCCACAACTTCTCCTTCAACTTTAATAACCCACTCACTTCTAAGCTTGTCAGCTTTTTCCCAAGCTTGTTTGTTTGCTTCCGGATCAAAAGTAAGTTGTGTCAAACCGTACTTATCACGCAAATCAATAAAAATAATACCACCATGATCACGGCGCCTGTGCACCCAGCCGGTTAAAATTACTTTCTTTTTAACATTTTTTTTATTTAACTCCCCACAAGTGTGTGTTCTTAACATAAAAAAATTATTTCAATTTACCCTCTTAGTTGAGCATTAAACTCTTTTGAAATTTTAGTTACTATTTTATCGGTTATTAAATTTATTTCTTTATCTAGCAAGGTTTTTTTCTTTGATTGTAAAACCAAATGAAAAGCTATACTTTTTTTGTTGCTAGCCATCCCCTTTCCTTTGTAAACATCAAACAGTTCACATTCTTTAAATAAATCTTTGGAAATTTCTTTAACTCTACTTTCTATTTGCGCCCACTCCTGATTTTTTTCAACTACAAAGGCAAAATCTCTTGTTACCGACGGGTACTTTGGAATACCACTATAAGATACTACTACTTTTTTAATTATCTTGTATAAAGCGTCAAAGTTTATCTCTAAAGCAGCGGTTTCTTTTTTTATACCTGCCAGCTCTTTGGCTTTATTTGATACTAATCCTAAGGTGGCGATTTTTTCTTCTTTATAAGAAATTATCGTTGAAGAGCCTACCTGGTAAGGATCCTTAATATTATCCTTTTTATATTGAATATCGTCTTTGTTGATTTTTGTTTTTGCTAATAAATATTCCCAAACACCTTTTAACTCATAAAATACATCTTCTTTTTTATCCCCATTAACCAGAAGAGCTAAATTGCTTTGCTCTATTGGTAATGATTTTTCTCCTGTTGGAATATATACTTTATTTAATTCAAATAATCTTAATTTAGGAGTTAATGTTTCATTTTTTGAAGCTATATCGATCATTGTTGAAGCCATCTCTGTTTTCATGTATTTAAAATCATCTGTTAACGGATTTAAAAGCTCGATTGTATCTTCCGGCCTAACTCCGGCTATTTCAAGTTGCTTATCGGAAATCATTGAATAGGAAAAAGTCTCCGTAAAGCCCACTCCAACTAAAATATCTTTTATTTTATCCTCCCAAACAAGATTTTCCAAAGGTTTTACAGTCGGAATCTCACCACTCGGCAGTTCGCTTGGGATTTTATGATATCCATAAATCCTGGCCACCTCTTCCACTAAATCATAGTCTTCTTTAACATCCTCTGTTCTAAAATAAGGGACTGTCACTGAAATATAACCGGGTTTTTTTTCGCAAACAAATTCAAGCTTTTCTAAAATTTCCACAATATCGTTATCCGAGATAGTAACTCCCAGTTTTTTTTCTATTAATTTTGTATTAAATTTTATTTTATTTAATTTAACTTCTTTTTCCAAAGTATCAAAAACAGTTGAAGAAACTTCTCCTTTAGCCAACTCTTGAATAAGTTGTGCTACTCTTAACAAGGCCGGGTTAGTAGAATAAATATTCAATCCTTTTTCAAATAAAGCCGAGGCATCTGTCCGAAGATCCAAAAAACGAGCGGTTTTTCGAATTGAATACGGTTCAAAGTTTGCTGATTCTATAACTATTGTTTTTGTTTTTTTAGTTACCTCTGCCTTGATTCCTCCTTTTACTCCGGCAATGGCGATAGGATTTTTTGCATCAGCGATTACTAGATTACTGTGTGCTAGTTTATATTTACCCCCCCCAAGAGTGGTTATTTCCTCTTTGTTTTTTGCTTTTCTAATTATAATTATTTTTCCTTCAATTTTATCGTAATCAAAAACATGCGTTGGTTGACCATATTCCAGTAATACATAGTTAGTAGCATCAACAACATTATTAATTGAGTTCATTCCACTGGCTTCAATTCTTTTTTTAAGCCAATCTGGAGATTCTTTAATCTTAACGTTATCGATCACTATGGCCTGATATCTGGGGCAAAGAGTTTTATCTTCAACTTTTAATTTTAAAGACATTTCCTTTTTAATTTTTTGGCTTATCTTTGCTTCCTTGTAAAGAAATTCTTTATTTAATATTGCACTTGCTTCTCGAGCTGTGCCGAGAATTGAAGCTGTGTCCGGTCTATTGGGTGTAATTTCCACATCCAATAAATAATCGTCCAATTTCTTATTATAGTTCCATCGTTCTATGGAAGATCCTGATAAAGAAACCTTTTTAGCGAATTCTTCCGCGCTTAAATTCGTTTTTACATATTCTTTTATCCAATTGTATGGTAATGATACATTCATATATTAAAACTGCTTTAAAAAACGGATATCGTTTTGATAGATAATTCTAATGTCTTTAATATTAATACCTTCTTGCATAATTTTATTTCTTTCCACCCCCCAGCCAAAAGCAAAACCGGAATATACTTCAGGATCAATCCCGCCATTTTCCAAAACTTTCGGATGAACCATTCCAGCTCCGCCAATCTCTAACCAACCCTCTTTGCATAATCGACATCCTTTTCCATTACACGATCCGCACGAAACATCAATCTCAAAGCTCGGCTCTGTAAACCTAAAATGATAAGGTCTGATCCTAACTTTTCTTTTTGGACCAAAAAACTCTTTTACAAAATAATCAAGAACCCCTTTCAAGTGAACAATCGTGATATCTTTGTCGATCACTAAACCTTCAAATTGATAATGAATAAGAACATGAGAAACATCAAGTTGCCTTCTTGGACACTTTGAAATATTCATCATTCTGATCGGCATTCTTCCTGTTTCCATTTCTCTTACTTGCCCAGCTGAGGTATGGGGTGTTAAAATTCTTTTTTTGTATTTTGGATCAACATCTTCTTTGTCAATAAAAAACGTCTCCCATTCATCTCTAGCCGGATGATCTGATGGAAAATTTAAAGCGCCAAAAGCATACCAATCCCACTCTACCTCCGGATATTTAACAGTATAAAAACCAATCCGCTCAAAAATACGCTTAATCTCTCGAATAGCTTGTGTTGTCAAATGAAGATGACCTTCTTCAATCTTAACTCCCGGAGCCGTTATATCTATTTCATCACCAAGGCTGTTACTTTTAATATTTTTTTCCAGTAATTTAACAGACTCGTTTATTTTCTGTTTAATTTCATTGGTTTTCTGGCCGACCTCTTTTCTATCGTCTTTTGACAAATCTTTTAGCGACCTAAGTATAGCTGTAAACTCTGATTTGCGTGCCAAAAATTTCACCTTAAATTGCTTTAATTCTTCTAAGGAATTTACGCTCTCAATACTTTTCGCAGCGTCTTCTTCTATTTTATTCAATTGTTGAATCAGTGAATTATTTTTCATTTTATTTTTTGATTGTATTAAAGCACAATACAAAATTTATTTACTTTAGTCAATTTTATGGAACTACACGCTTATAACATCTCTCTTACCCTCTGCATTATTTTTTCCGCAACCATAAAATTATCCATTCCTTCTTCAGCCACATCTTGGTAATAAAAAGGTTCTCCTATTTTTACTTTTACTTGGGATTTGCTAGAAAAAAACCTTTTTATATCAAACCTATTATCACCGTTAGTACCGTCACTTCCTCTTAACGCTATTGGTATGATCGGCAGATTATATTTCTTGGATAAATATGCAATCCCCTGTCTTGGTTTTGGACCTTCTTCGCTCTTTCTAAAAGTTCCCTCAGGAAAAATCAACATATGTTTTCCCTTCTTGATAAGTTCTTCTGTTTTGACTAAAGTTTTTTCTAAAGACTCTTGTTTTCTATAAACCGGGTAAGCTCCTAAAAATTTTACAAAAGGATAACGTTTAAACCACTTCGGCGTAATCATATAACGCAAATTCACTTTTAAAAAACGAAAAAACGGTATTGAACCGGAAACTAAAAAAGCATCCAAATACCCAAGATGATTGGCAACAATAAAATACTGCTTATTTTTAATAAGCTTAAAATTCTCTTGACCCTTAACTTCGAATTTAAGAAAAATCTTAAACAAAATAACAAGAGGTATCCAAACTAATTTTTGAAAAAAATAAATCATAAAGTATCAACTAAAACAATTTTTTGGTTATCTAAAATTTCGTATAAAAACTTGTCTGTAACATCTTTGCGATATAAAAATTCTGTTTTAGGCATTAGAGTATAGTTAATATTTCTATTTAATTCTTTTTCGAAATTTTCTATAATTTTTTGTATTTTGCTTTTATTAATTTTTCCAATAATTAATATATCTACCGGTGAATTTGGACAGTTAACAAAAATTCCGGTTAGCACTAAATAACAAATATTTCCTGACTTTACAATTTTTTTAACAAGTCCTTTTTTAATAAGTAAGTGCGATTTTAAAATTAAAGATCGAACTTCGGGATAAAGAACAAAATTTGTGTTCGCTTGAAAATATTTTTTATTTGATTTTTTTTCAGCTTTTTCTAAAATACCAAAAGAAGCCAAATTATCAATCTCTCTTCTAATAGAGTTAATCTGGGAATCAAGCAGCCTGGTAAGCTCCCGAATATAATAACTTTTCTCCGGGTTAGCTAAAAATAACCGTAAAAGCTTTACCCTAATTTTTGAACCGAATAATTGCTCAAGCATAAAATAAAATCATGAATCATGAATAAAATTTTGAATTTTATATTTTTTATAGTATAATTATAATATAAAAAATACTTAAACGCAATACTTTTATATAATAGCAATATATAACAAGTCTGTTTTTTATGATTAAAACAAAAAAATTCCTTGTAACTTATCCAAAAGAAGAAAATATTTGCAAAATCATCATTCCTCAAAGCGAAAACGAAGTAAATACTTTGAAAGGAAAAATTTTTGCTGTGATTAACTGCAAGAAAAATAACGAAAATAATGAGCTTATTAATTTTCTGGATCAACAAATAAACAAATACTACAACTCTATCTTCCTGAAATTAAACAGTAGAGAAACAGAAAAATCTTTTGAGGGTTTTTTGTATAATCTTAACTATAATTTTCAAAACTTATTAGAAGAAAAACAAATATCGATAAATCTTGAAGAAATAAATCTAAGCATCGGGGTTATGTCTCTTGATAACTCCGGCTTAAAATATCACTTATATTTTTCTCAAATAGGAGCACTGGAATCTGTCTTAATATATCAAACTAAAAACAATAAAGACAATATAGCCCAAATCAAAGACTCAACCGACGAAGACGGAAAAATAAAACCTACAAAAATCTTTTCCAACATAATCAACGGAAAAATCAAAGTTAACAGCTCTCTTGTATTTTGTACTGAAAATGTTTTGGATTATTTAAACCTGGATAAATTAAAAGAAGTAGTTGGAAAATTAAATGTAAGTAAGGCTGCGAAACAAACGGAAAGCTTACTTCTGGAAACAAATGATGAACAAATTTTTGGAGGAGTAATTATTAAAGTACTTCCATCAACAAATATAGTTGAAGAAAAGGGGGAGAAAAAAGAGCAGAAGAAGAAAGAAGAAAATATTACTGTATTTCAGTATGCTGATAAAAAAGAAAAAGCTACTCAACAAAAAAGTAAACTGCGTTTTTTGACTAAAACTGTAAAAATAATGAAATTTTTTCTTGTAAGGTTATTACAGATAATAAAGTTTATTTTGAGCGGGAAAATTTTTAAAAAAACCAAGGAAATAATTAAAAATATACTAAAAAAAATTATTGCTTTGCCAAAAAATTACAAAAGCCTGCCTTGGCTTAGAAAAACACTTTTAGTTTGCTCTATTGTTTTAGTAATATTTTTTATTGGTAGCATTGTTCAGGTTAAAAATGAAAAAATAAAACAAGAAAATTTTAAGCTCTACCAAACATTGCTTACTCAAATTGACGAGAAAAAAATAGAGCTGGAATCAAGCTTGATTTACAGTGATCCAAGCAAATCAAGCGCTATTTTACTTAGTCTGGAAAATTTAATTAATAAGTTACCGCAAGACTCTGAAGAACAAAAAACAAAATTAAAAGAGATAAAAGAACAAATTAAAAAATTATCTTTTAAAACTAAACTAATAGAAGAAATAATCTCTCCCAGAGAGCTGGCTGACTATTCAAAAATAAACGGTTCTCAAATTTCAAATATTGTTCAAAGTGAGGATTTTATATATTCTTTAAATCAAAACAATATTTTTTCAAAGTTAAATTTAAGCGACCTATCTATAAATAAAATAGATCGTGCTGATATTAATTTGCCTTTGCCAATTTCAATTGCCAGCAACAAAGACACTTTCGTAGTTCTTCATGAAAATAATAATCTCTCGAAATTCAACAAAAAAGATAATAAATTTTTTCCGCTGGATATTAAATTTAGAGAAGGGGAAGTATCTTTGGCCGCGGTTACTATGTACGGAGATAAGCTATATACTCTTGATAAAGCTAACAACCAAATATACAAACATCTTCCATCAGGAGAAAATTTTTCAGTTGGAAAATCTTGGTTAAACGAAGATGTTGATCTTAAAAAATCATCTTCAATGGCTATCGACGGATCGATCTATATCTTGAACATAGATGGAACCATAATAAATTTATTTAAAGGCAAAAAAAGAAGCTTCAATTTTAGCAATCAAAGCTCTTTATTAACGGGACCGGAAAAAATATGGACTAACAGTGAGTCAGATTATCTTTATATTTTAGATGTAGCCGGGAAAAAGGTTGCGGTTATTGATAAAAAAGGAGAGTTAATTATTCAATATTACAGCGAAGATTTTACAGATATCAAAGACTTTACAATCGATGAAAATAACAAAAAAATCTATTTACTGGCTAATAATAAAGTATTTGAAATAGAAGTAACGCACCTTGATTAATTTATAAAAGTTAAAAAAGACGCTTTGGCGTCTTTTTTTTGTTGTGTTATTACCCCTCTTGAAATTTTTTAAACGCTTTATCGTCAAGCCCCGATCTCTTTTTCTCATTAGCCCAATAAAAATTTAATTCTCTTTTTTTTATTGAATCGGCGATATTATTAGTGGCTTCATTGGTCAATTTGTAATTATCATTGCCAGCTTCTTTTATATAATCACTATCTTTTAATATCCTTGCCACTTGCATCATCAAGTCATGCCTAAGATTAAGAGCAATTTCATACCTGTCAAAAACTTTAGAAGAATTAAAATAAGGTCCGTATTTATCTTTACTCTTTTTCCTTCCAATCATTTCCTGCAAAACTTCCGGGGCTAATTCTTGTGCTAGATTTAAAGAATTTTTTTCATTTTTTTCTTTTTTAAGTAATTTTAAAAGTTCTATTGCTTTTTCATTTTTCATTTCAGTGTCTCCTTCATTTTGATTCTCAAAGTTTTTTTCTCCTTCCATAAATTTATTTATTTCTTTTTATTTTTATATCGTAAGCGATATCTTCCATTTTTCGAAGATTATTTTTTGCTTGATCATATTTTACCCGAAGTTGACCCACTAAATCAAATTTAATAAGTTCTTTAATAATTTCTTCGGTAATTTTTCTAAATCTTTTAATTTCTTTCATTTTTCCGGATGAAACTAAATTAACACTTTTCCTAACAAGCTCGCCGGTTAAATCACAAAGTCCGCCAAAATAACTTTCGTAGTTGATCTCAATGCCTTTAACTAGGTCTAATTTTTTATTTTCCAGTATAAGCCCAAAAAAATTAGCCTCAATAAATTCTTCTTGGGCGGCCTTTAACGAACCTTGCTGTAAAAGAGTTTTATCTTTTTTTATAAATCTAGTATCAATACTTTTTAATCCTTTTTCTGCATAAGCTACCAATTTATCTCCCTCTTTTTTATCACTTCTATGATAGGCAAAAATCGCCTGCTTAGAGGCAGATAAAATATCACTAGTTTCTTTAATAAGCATTCTTCTAGATCTTACAAAATCACTATGCTTTTCTTTTAAATGACTAAATAATTTTTTGTTAATCATAAAAATCGAATTATGAATTATGAATTAAGCTTAACATTTCCGTTAAAATAAGTCCAACAAAAATGTTGACAAAATTCGCGGTCGCGAGATTTGTCAACATTTTTGTTTATTAAAATAATCACAAAAAAGTCCGCTTTTGTAAAGCGGACTTTTAAAATTAACTTCTATTTCTTAAAATTTTATTTCAAAGTTACGGTTGCGCCGGCTTCTTCTAGTTTCTTTTTGGCTTCTTCTGCTTCTTCTTTTGATACTCCCTCTTTAATTACCTTTGGAGCGGCATCAACTAAATCTTTAGCGTCTTTAAGGCCTACCTCAGTTAGCTCTCTTACGGCTTTAATAACAGAGATTTTACTTCCGCCAGCTTCAGTGATCTCAACATCAAAGGAAGATTTTTCCTCAGCTGCTTCAGCTTCTCCACCAGCTGCTGGAGCACCACCAGCTACCTGGATAGGAGCAGCGGCACTAACACCAAATTTGTCTTCTAGAATTGAAACTAATTCAGCTAAATCTAGAACACTCATTTTTTCGATTTCCTCTACTAAGCTTTTGAATTTTTTAGGAACTTCAACGTCCTTTTTTTCTTCAGCAGAAGCTTCTACTGCTTGATCTTTTTTTTCTTCACTCATATTTTTTTCTTATTTACTTTAAATTACGGAATTACTTTTAGACGTTATTTCGCAATTCAAGATATTAATTAATTTTTTTGTTCTTTTATAGCGTTTAATGTTTGAACCAATCCTCTTAAATTTCCTTTTAAAACGGTTACAAATCCGCTAACAGGGGCATTAATTGATCCAACAAGTTTAGCAAGTAATTCTTCTTTGCTAGGAATACTTACTAACTTTTTAACCATGTTAAGGTCAATAATTTTGCTTTCTAAAATTCCACCCTTTAAAGTAACCACTTCATGATCTTTAGCAAATTTAGCTACAATTTTTGCTGCTGTAACTTCATCAGCATAAGATAACACAACCGCCACTTCATTGGAAAAAATTTCTTTATCTTCAGCCTTTAAACCGGATTTTTCTAAAGCAATTTTTAAGAGTGTTTTTTTGGCAACAAGATATTCCAGGTTATTTTCCCTGCAAGTCTTTCTAAGAGTTTCAGTTTCATTTACAGTCAACCCTTGGAAACCAGCAAACACAGCTGCTTTAGAATCCTCAAGCTTCTTGATTAAAGACTCAAGCATTTCTTTTTTCTGCTGTTTAGTTTTAGGCATATTAGTTAATTAATTAGTTATTATTTAAAAATAAAAAATCTGCGCTTAACCGCAGAAGTATTACAAAACAATAAAGTTGTCTTAGTTTTACCTCGATGGGATATTTAAGATCTTTCGACCACCCATTGTCTACGGTTATATTTGATTTGTACTTATAATATCATCCTTTTAAAATATGTCAAGAAATTAAATAAAATAATTATTCATTTTCGATTAAGTTAATAAAATCTGGTTCTCCAAAAATATCAATGAATAATTCAATATTAGACTCGGGATACAATTTTTCTATACTTTCCACCAAATACTGTTCATTAATTTTATCCAATCTACCAGATAATAATCTCATTTGAGTTTGCGATGGGCCATAAATAAACTCTTCAGAAACAGGATTAAACTTAAAAAATGGCGCCGTTACAATAACCGTATTAGGTGAAACATTCTTTCTAAAATTATATTTTTCCTCGCTTATTGAATATTCATTATCAATAAACAGCGGAAGATGGTCATACATATATTCACTAAAAAATCCATTTTCATTAATACTAAAAATATATACTTGATAATTACCAGGTCTACCTAAATAATATTCTTCATAATAATTAAACCAATTAACTCCAATAATGCCATCGATATAGGGCTTAGAGAGGCTATTTTCGATTTCCTTAAAAGTTGTTACTCCTAACTTAAAAACTAAATTTATATTATTGAGTGTTATTTCAGGTATAAAATCACCAGACAATGTAGTAACAGAATATACGAACACCTTGCCGTCTTCATCGGTTATAGCTGTTATTGCGCATAAATTATTAATAAACACATGCTCTTTATACGAATTTGTTATAGAGGTCATAATTTTATCACCCCCAACAATATCTCCTCCTATATTATTGCCATATATAATTTCTGAATTATCAAGACTATTACCTTTCACGCTATTCTCAATATTATTATTAACTGTTTTACCACTCTTAGCTGGAGAAAAAAAAGACCAAATAGCAGAACCTATTAAAAAAATTGTGACTCCTAAAAAAATATATCCGATTATAGTTTCTTGAAATTTATCCTTATCTTTGATAATTTTTATTAAATTTATCCTGCCCATAAATTGGCTTGTAAACATTGAAAAAGGTTAACTATAGAATAAAAATTTTTTAATAAAAATATTCTATAAATTTTCATCAATAAATTTCTTTAATGCGATTAAATCTTTTTTATCTTTATCATAATGAAACGTATTTATACCTACAGATTGAGCACTTTTTACCGCAGATTCTTTGTGCTCAAAATAAATCACGTCTTTAGCCTCTAAATTAAAATGATCAAGCATTGTTTTATAATATTTAGGGTCTTCTTTTTCGGGATCATGTTTTAATGTAAATACTTCATAAGGCATATTATGTAATTCAAATTTTTCAGCCTGTTCATCATTAGCACTAGTTAAAATAATTTTTTTATTAGAATATTGCTCAAGCGTTTTATACATATCTGCAAAAATACCCTCTCCTTTAATTACAAAAGTTCTAATTGCATCTACTAAAATTGTTTTCATATTATTAATGATTGTTTGGTAAAAAATATAAATAAATTAAATTATGTAATTAATTTAATATGTAATTAAAAAATATTCTAAGGATTATTCCTTAAATTAGTCTCTTGCTTAAAGAAATACCTTATCCCCTTTCCGGCAAGGGGCTCATCTTTAAAACGAAGTGCTACATGAAGATGAGAATGCGGGACAACCTGTCCACCAACCTCACCAACATTCCAGCCAATATTATATCCATCTGGATTATATTTATCCATCAGCTCTTTAACTTCTAATAACATTTCTTTAATAGCCAACCACTCTTCATTATCAATATCAAAAGGATTTTCAATATGTCTTTTGGTTATTATCATCCCAGCATATTCCGGAACATGGTCTAATGAATTAACAAAATAACAACAATCATTTTCTAATAATATTTCTCCTTTTAACGTTTTATTATCTAAACAAAAATTACAATTGTCCATATTATTATTTTAAATATTTATTTGAATTACTTAAATGTTCTTCATAGGTTATAGAAAAAACGGTTTCGCCGTTTGGTTTGGAGAGAAAATATACATAATCTGTAAATTCCGGGTAAACTGCGGCCTCAATTGCTTGAAGTCCCGGATTGGCAATTGGACCTGGAGGAAGACCTTTATTAGTATAAGTATTATAAGGTGAATCAATTTTTGTGTCTTCAAAAGAGTACCTGATTTTACTTTCACCTAAAATATAACCAATGGTTGCGCACGACTCAAGTGGTTGGCCGTACTTGATCCGATCCCAAAAAATTCCGGAGACTACTTTCATGTCTTTAGTGCTTCTTACTTCTTTTTGAATAACGCTTGCCATAGTAAGTATTTCGTAAAGATCTTTTTCTTGTTTTTGAATTTCATCTCGTAATTCTTGGGTTAATTTTTTATCAAAATTTTTAAGCATTTTTCTAATAATGTCTTCAACCTCTGAGTTGTTATAAATTCGATAGGTATCGGGAAATAAAAATCCTTCTAAATTTTTGTCGCTAGGGATAGATGATAAAAACTGAAAATCTTCTTTAAAACTTTTAACATCTTCTACTGCTTCTAAAAAAAACTTCTTCTCTGCGATATTTTCTTTTTCCAAATATTCTGCCATCTCCACTGCGTTCCAACCCTCGATTAATTTTATCTCAACCTCTTCCCCGCTTTTTTGACCTTTAATTAAAACTTTTGTTAATTCTTTAATATTTATTGGCTTACTAAAAAAATATTCTCCAGCCTTAATCTTTCCTTCATTTTTAAATAGCCATAAATATGTTTCAAAAGACAATTTATCACAAACAACGCCGGCTTCATTTAATTTAATGCTTATTTCATTTACACCCAAACCCGGTTTAATCAATAAACTTTTACTACCCTCTCCACAAGGCTTGCTAATAGCGTTCAAAAAATAAAAAACGGATATAATTGATATTAAAATTATTGCGATCAATGTTTTTAAAATTATTTTTTTTATCATATTAATTAACTAAGGGCACAAAAGTAAACCCCGGGTATCTTGTTTCGTCAAAAGTATTGTCTGACTTTTTAATAAATAAACTAACCCCATCTTCAACCGGTATTAATAATCGTCCTTTGATTTTTAGCTGGTCTTTTAAAGCTTGTGGTACTTTATCGGCCATAGCGGAAACTAAAATTTTATCAAAAGGAGCCTTTTCTTTTAAACCTTTCGTTCCGTCTTTGCAAAACATCTGCACTATATTTTTTTCTATATGATTATATTTTTTAATATTATTTTCACCGAATTCTTTTAGTTCTGGAATATATTCTATTCCGTAAACTTTTCCTTCTTCCCCAACAATACTAGCCAGAAGTGCGGTAGTCCATCCAGAACCGGTTCCAACATCCAAAATCTTATCTCCTTTTTTTGGTTGCAATAACTCTAACATAAAAGCAACCGTTAAGGGCTGAGAAATAGTTTGCTCATATCCTATTGGTAACGGATAATTACCTTCAGCCTCATCTTTAAATTCATCCAAAACAAAATCCTCCCGTTTCACCTCTCTAAACGCCTCTATAATTACCGAGCTTTTAAGATAACCATCATCAATTAATTGATCTATTAATGACATATGTTTCGACTAAACCGATAAACTTAACACCTCCACCAAAGCCATTCCTGCTTCATATCCTTTATTATTTTCATCGTCTTTTGCCCGTGCTTGGGCTTGCTCTAAATTATAAGTAGTTATAACTCCAAAAGTTATTGGTAGGCCTTCATCTAAGCTAACTCTCATAAATCCATCTGTTATTGCCTTGGCTACATAGTCAAAATGAGCGGTTTCTCCTTTTATTATAGTGCCAATAGTAATAATACCGTCAAACTTTTTTTTCCTGGCCACCTTTTGACAAACTATCGGAATCTCAACAGATCCCGGCACAACAAATACCTCAATATCTTTATCGTTAACCCCTGATTCTTTTAATGCTTTAATCGCTCCGTCTCTCATTTTATTTGTAATGCCTTCATTAAAATGAGCCTGAACAATCGCTATTTTTTTTCCTTCCCCGTTTAATTTTTTAAAAGTATTTATTTCCATAAAACATTATTTAAAAATTTTTGAATTGATACAAGTATCTCGCTATCATATCAACTTCTAAATTAATTTTATCTCCTTTTTTAAATTCTGACAAATTTGTAATTTCTAGTGTATGAGTAATAAGGCTTACCTTGAACCAATCTTTACCTACCCCAGAGATCGTTAAGCTTACTCCGTTAATGCTAACTGACCCCTTATAAGCTAAAAATTTAATTAACTCAGTTGGTGTATTAATAATTAAATTAATATATTCTTTGTCTTGTTCAATTTTTTTAACTTCGCCAACCCCATCAACATGACCCATTACAAAATGTCCGTCTAATCTACCACCTACTTTTAAAGATTTTTCTAAATTTATTAAATCTCCTTTTTTAGAGTCTTGAAATTTAGTTAATCTTAAAGTCTCCGGCATTAGCTCAGCTATAAAATCATTACTGGTTTTTTTAACTACTGTTAAACATACACCATCGCAAGAAATACTGGCTCCAATTTTAATATCATCCAAAAAATTATCTGCTTCAATAGTAAAATAAACCTTATCTTTCAGATTTTCTATTTTTTTAATTTGTCCTGTTTTTTCAACAATTCCAGAAAACATACACGTCATTTAAACATATAAACATTTTAACATCTTAATAATAACACGATTTATTTAAATGCTAATATGTTTATATGAAATTATTCTAAATGCATTGCTTCTTTTAATTCTTCTATTTTATTTTTTAGTTCAGGATGATTCTCTAAATCCATATCACTGCTTAAAACCCTACTTGCTTCGCTGTTTGCTTTTTCTATTAGTTCATGATCAAAAAAACTGGCGATTTTAAATTCAGGAAAACCGGATTGGCTTTTACCGTAAACTTCTCCCGGGCCTCTAAGCTCTAAATCACGTTTGGCGATTTGAAAACCGTCATCTGAATCAACTAAGGCTTGGAGCCTTTCTTCAACTTTCTCACTTGCGCTATCGTTAAATAAAAAACAATATGATTGATATTCGCTTCTGCCAACCCTTCCTCTAAATTGATGCAGTTGAGACAAGCCAAAACGCTCTGATCCTTCAATCATCATAACAGTTGCGTTAGGAATATCAACCCCAACCTCCACGACCGAAGTCGCCACTAAAATTTTTGTCTTATTTTCTAAAAAATCTTGCATTATTTCTTCCTTTTCTTCAGTTTTCATTTTTCCATGAAGCGCGGCTATTTTAATTTTAGGAAATATCTTTTTATCTAACTTTTCATATTCAGCCGTAACTGACTTTACCCCTAGCTTATCGCTTTCATTAATTAAAGGACAAATCACAAAAACTTGTTTTCCCTCTTTTATTTGATTTAAAATAAAGTTATAAGTTTCCTGTCTTTCCACTGGCTCAATAATTTTAGTTATTATCTTTTTTCTTCCTTTAGGCATCTCTGCAATTATACTTAAATCTAAATCTCCAAAAAGAGCCAAATGCAAAGACCTAGGTATCGGTGTTGCAGTCATAGACAAAAAGTGGGGTATGGTTTGAGTCTCAGATTTTTCACTCAATTCCTTCCTCTGCTCTACTCCAAATCTATGTTGCTCGTCGATAACAACTAATGCTAAATTTTTAAACTCAATGCTTTTCTGTATTAAAGCATGTGTTCCGACGATTATATCTATTTCCCCTGCTGATATTTTATTTAAAAAATCTTTCTTTTTTATATTTTCGTCCATTGAACACATTTTTTGTTCAGTACGAGTTAAAAGTCCTATTTTAACTTTTTCATTTTTGTATAACTTACAAAGAGAGTTAAATTGCTGTTTAGCTAAAATTTCTGTTGGCGCCATATAAGCTGACTGCTGTTTATTATAAGCAACGTTTAACATAGCAATAACCGATACAATTGTTTTGCCTGATCCAACATCACCTTCAAGCAATCTGTTCATTGGATAATCTTTTTGCATATCCAATAAAATCGCCCAACTCGACTTCCTTTGATCGTTAGTCAATTTGAAAGGCAAACTTTGAACAAATTTCTTAATCTTCTCTTCTTCAAATGTTATTTTTGAAGAAGAGGAATCTTTTAATTTCTTTTTAATAATTTGACTCTGCAGTTGAATTAAAAAAAGCTCGTTAAACTTTAAACGAGTTTGAGCTTTTATTAACATCTCTTTATTGTCCGGAAAATGAATTTGCTTTAATGCTTCTTGCAGATCCAAAAAATTTAATCTTTGCTTACTTTCACTTGACAACCAGTCCTTAATATTTTTTCGAAGAGATAAAATTGAACTTATAAAAAATCTTAAATGTTTATTTGTTACTCCAGCCACCAGTGGATAAACCGGCGCAAATCTCCCGGCAGTAGAGGTAATTTTTTTTACTTTTTCATATTCAGGAGAAGTCATCTGCAGTGTTTTATAACTTGCCTCAACTTTGCCTGACAAATATATATTTTCCCCCTGTCTAATATTCTTAATTAAAAAAGGCTGGTTGAACCAGACAACTTTTATAGTACCTGACTCATCAGAAATAACCGCTTCGGTTAAAATTCTTCTTTGTACAGGACTTCTCCTGGTCTCTATCAAATCAACTCTACCCTTGATAGTTATGATGTCTCCGGGAATTAAATCTTTGATTTTTTTTAGCTTGCTAAAATCATCGTAACGAAAAGGAAAATAATTCAAAAGATCCAAAATAGTAATAATCCCCATTTTTTTAAGACGAGCTGATAATCTTTTAGCGATCGGAGAGACCTCCAAAACTTTTGAATCTAAAGTAAGCATAATGTGCTCCCACCAGGAGTCGAACCTGGATCACAAGATCCGCAATCTTGCGTTCTATCCATTAAACTATGGGAGCCTTAATAAACCTATTAAAAAATAACAAAATTAAAAGCGACTAAAAGTCGCCCTATGTATTATTACATAATTTACAACTTCATCATTCTCCCTAAGGCCTCGGATGTTGATTCGCCTTCTTTTTCTAAATCTTCTTCTAAATATTTTGTTAAAATATCTCTAAGCTCTAAAGGGGAGTTTTTTTCTATTGGTATTATTAAGATACTTTTAAAAATATTATCAACTTCAAAATAAAGTTTTTTTACCTCTGGTGGATCGTAGGCAATCCAAAAATTATTTAAACCTTTAAAACCATAAAACTTTTCGTTTAATAAAATACCATTCTCATATATTGAGAATTTCATTTTCAATGGATCTTGTTTGTGAGAATGGATTACAACAACAAATATCATAATCATAACAATCGCAAACAAAAAATTATCTGTTCTTGCAGAATACAAAAGTAACAAACCAATCATTAAAAAAGCACCAACATACCAAGCGGTTGTTCTATTGTGCTTAATATACTCCGGAAAAGTCCAACTTTTTATTTTTTCACCTTGCTGTTGCGTTTGTTCTGACATATGGTTTTATTTACAATAAACTTCTCATCCCTTTTTCATTTAATCCTGCGGAGAGGGAGGGATTTACCCATCCGGGCATAAACTTCTCATCCCTTTTTCATTTAATCCTGCGGAGAGGGAGGGATTCGAACCCTCGAGAAGCGTTAACCTCTACATCCTTAGCAGGGATGCGCTTTCAACCGCTCAGCCACCTCTCCTATATAAACATTACACTTAAAATCAAAGCGGAGGGACAGGGATTCGAACCCTGGGAACCCGTTAAGGCTCAACAGTTTTCAAGACTGTCGCATTCAACCGCTCTGCCATCCCTCCACCTCAACTTCAAGTTGTTATATAATAATAGTATTGTATAACAATTTTCTTGTTTGTCAATCTATATAATATCTATCTCGCAATAACCATCCCGTAAACTTTCTTAGCTCCAACGGATTTTAAAATTTTAGCACATTCGTTTAAGGTGGACCCGGTTGTGGCTACATCGTCTATTAAAATAACATTTTTATTTTTTAATAACGGCCCTTTGTAAGAAAAAGCGTCTTTTAAATTTTTAGTTTTTTCTTCTTTTTTTAATTTTGCTTGAGGCAAAGTATTTTTAATTCTTTTTAAAAAATCTTTATACTCAGCCTGCTTTTCTGTAACTATTTTATTTTTAACTAATTCTTCAAGTAATAACTCAGCTTGATTAAAGCCACGTGTTCTTAGCTTTATGTTATGAAGAGGAACATAAAAAAATAAAGTTTTTTCATCTATTATCTTAGATAAATTTCCAATAGCTTGTCCTTTTTCTATATTTTTTAAAATATGCTCTAATAGTCTGAAAAGAGGATATTTTAAATCTGTGATATAACTATATTTATAAGAATGAATAACTTTCTTTAACTTTAAATTTTTATAAGAACTGTAGCTAAACACTCCGTCTAATTTATTCTGTTCAATGGCTACACATTTTTTACAAGTTTTACTTAAAAAAGAAAAAGATTTACAAAAAGGGCATTTATTCAAAGGCAAAAATTCAATATCTTTATAACACTCTTTACATAACCATTTGTCAGATTTTTTGCAAATAACACACTCTACCGGAAACAACCACTCTGCGATAATACTAATTACTCCCATATCGCCTCATCTATCAACCATTTATCGCCTGATTTTATCAACTTTATTTTTAAATTTTGATATTTTATTTTAGTGGTTGGCTTTTGATCGCCTTTTGTTTCCTCTTTTTGACAAGAAACAATTGCCTGAATTATACTGCTATCATCTTCTAAGTCTAATATTTTAACAGATATAGCCCTTGTAGTAACCCCATAATATTCTACATCTTTTTTTAATAACGAATTTTTCATTAAGCCATCAATTTCATTCTGCATCCTATTGGTCGTTAAATATCTAACCTCTGTTAAGTTGGAAAAATTATAAGTATCTGTTGAGTAACTTCCAAGTCTTTCGGCGAATAAAACAATAATACTTTTAAGCTGCATTTCTTGAGGGGAAACAATCTCTGTATTTTTATTAATATCGGTATTATCATTAATCAAACTGTTTATTTTTTCTTCTTCAGGAAAACCTTGATTGTTGTTATTTCTAGAGTTCGTATTAATATTCTCACTTGAATCTTCATTATAGCTAGAAATAGTTTTATAATAGCCCCACAAAAAAATAAACATCAAAAAAACCAATATGATTAAACCAAAGGCTAATTTTATAAGTAATTTTTTTGATAAAAACATTTTCTTAGCTTTACTAGCTTCATTATCTTGTAAAACACAAAACTATAATGACTCATCAACACCTAAGTCTTCTTTGCTTTTTTCCTTAAACTCTTTTTTCGCCTCTTCTATTTCAAGTAGCTGTCTTGGGTCGGATGTTATCAGTTGATCTTCGGAGTAAGAAGCTACTATTTTAATAGCTGCGTGCTTGTTACCGGCAAAAAATATTCCTTCTCCTACCCCACTTTCCAAAAGTAAATATCTTTCTCCTTCTGTTAACATAAAAGTTTTCTGAATAACATCAATTGAAGAAGTTGATTGTTTTAAAAGCAGTTGAAGCGCGCTATTACTTACAATAGCTTGGCCGTAAGGAGAAATTAAAAAGTCATTAACGTCCTGTGTGATTGTTGTAATTCCTAAATAATATTTTCGACAACGTTTTACCAGGGCAAAAATAAATTTAGCTGAATCTTCTCTTTGCATTAACCACCAAGCCTCGTCAATAACAAGCATTCTTCTTTTCATTTCTGACCTAACTACGTTCCAAATATAATTAATAATCATATAAATCGCAACTGGTTTAAGTTCGTCTTCCAAATCTCTAACAGAAAAAATCACCAACTGATTTTCCATATTAACATTAGTATAGTTATTAAGCAAACCTGAAAAAGTACCTTCAGTATATTTTTTAACTCTAAGTACTAAGTCGTCGGTACCCTCCATCCCTTCTAGAACTTCTTGAAAATCTTGCATCAGCGGTATTTCTGCTTCTCTTAAATCACTTTCCGGGGTAATATCTTTTTTGGCGTAAGTTTCAATAAGAGCTCTATCAATTAACGAATCTTCTTGATGGGTTAAATCACCAAGCATAAGACGCATCATACCCTTTAAAGTAATAACAGCACTTCTTATAATATCACCTGTTTTGGTTTCCTCAGAAACAGACCGGGGTAAATCAAAAGGATTAATTTTAATCTGAGAGTTAAGGGAAATATTAATATATGTTCCTCCAACAGCTTCAGACAAATGTTCATACTCTCTTTCCGGATCAATAATCATAACATCAGTACCAAACATCATGCTTCGCAAAACCTCCAGCTTAACAGCATAACTTTTACCGGCCCCAGAGGTAGCAAACACGGCCATATTAGCATTTTGCAAAGTAAACCTATCAAACAAAATCAAACTATTATTATGTCGATTAACACCATATAAAATTCCACTGTCAGAGGTAAGCTCTGAAGACATAAAAGGAAAAGAAGATGCCGCAGGGGAAGAGTTCATGTTAAACGGAATTTGTAACTGATCTTCTCCCAAAGGAACAGAAGAGTTAAACCCCTGTTCAGCCTGATATAAAACTCTTTTACTTAAAACCAATTTAGCCCCGAATATTCCCTCTATTTCCTCTGTTAGTTCTTCTAGTTTTTTTGGCGAAGAAGCATAAATTGTCACATAAAGTGAAAATTGAAAAAAATGTTCTATCCCCTGGGTCAAATCATCTCTTAATTTTTCTATGTCTCGAAGCGCAGTTTCTCTTAATGGATCACGCGGAGCTCCTTTTTCAGCATCCTCTACCAGCTGAGCCTCCAAGTTACCGGATTTATCACGAAGCTGTTTCAAAACAATACCGGAATCAACTGGAACAAAAAACATACTAATATCAAGAGTCGCGCTAAAATTGATAATAGGCGAAAACCACCCAACAGAAATATAACGAGGGTAATCTACGACAAACAAAGTCCGGGTATAAGTATCGCCCAATCGCAAATAAGCCGGCTTTACTTCAAGCGCTGATGGAGCAATAATATCTTTTACAGTGACAATCCCTTTGCGATAAGCTTTTTCTTCTTCAAGTAAAATTTTCTCTTGTTTAGTTTTTTCTGTTTCTACTTTTTCTTTTTCAATAAACCCAAGTCGCTCTTTTTCGGCCTTGGCTTTAGCTAATTCCTTCTCTTGTTGTTTAATGTCGCTAGGTTTAAACATAAAATTTAGTTCTCTATTTGCATTTTTTCTAAATCGGGTAATGGTTGAGATTTAAAAATAGATGGGTTATAAGAATTATAATAAAGTTCTATTAAACTTTGAGTGTCCAGAAGAACTGTATTTAAACTCATGCTATTCAACCCTGAAGAAACATTATCCACTCTTCGCATCAACTCTTTATGCCTTCTTAAAAAAACCTCCCTTTTCAATCTAACAATCTTGGCTGGTGAGAAAACTTCTCCGAGCTTTGTTAAAAGACTTTTTCGATGGTCAACGGCTGTGGTATAAGTAATGGCTATGTAAAATTTCTTGGTCATAATTTGTCCGATTTTAACCAGCTCGGAAATATAATCCCGATACTCCACTATCTGCATTCTAAGTAAATCATTAGTTTGCTCTTTTTCTATATTTAATAATTTTTGTAAATAAGGATCGATATTTAATTTTCTAGATTGAATAACAATCTGCAAAGGAAAATCAAAAGAATTTAAAAAATTCACATAAGAACCAATGATAGCGTCTTGTTCTTCAGCAGATTTTAAAGAAAAATTAATACTGGAAACCATTAAAACAGCGGTTAGAGAACCGTCTTTTAAAATTACACAATCATCTTTAATCTCAGCTATACTCAAATACTCCTGAGTTGTTTTTCGAATAATTTTTTTAGACATAATAATTAAATTATAAATTATAATTCTAAACTCCTCCTTGATATCTTCCACCAGTGTCGACTACCAAAGATAGCTCTGATAAACGAGATTTTTCAAGCAATTTTGGTTTGGAGTAAATAATTTCATCGTCTATATTTTTCTTGGCTTCAATTCTATTTTTTATCTCAGCTACGCTAAAATCTTTACACCAAACTCTTTTTCTAGGTAAAAAAGTTGTTTGAACAAAATTT
>Ga0257124_1000930_pt1 | contig 25419 bp, 20 predicted proteins | sample SI106_150metaG_FD_190154 | JGI IMG/M metagenome (GOLD analysis project Ga0257124, IMG submission 190154) | Marine microbial communities from Saanich Inlet, British Columbia, Canada - SI106_150 | ecosystem: Environmental > Aquatic > Marine > Inlet | place: Canada: British Columbia | collected...
ACTTAAACTGAATTTGTTCAGTATATTATTTTCGAAAAATCAAATCAAAAATTCATGATCAAAAAATGACCTACAAAAATATATACAAAAGTCAATAAGTAATATATATGAATGAAAATCTAACGGAGATAAACAAGAAATGATAATATTAGTAGGAAGACCAGCTTCTGGAAAATCATATTTTGCTAAAAAATATTATGATGATTATGTATACGTGAATCAAGATACATTAAAAACAAAAGTAAAATGTAAAAAAGTAGTTAGTGAATCTGTTTCTAATGGGAAAAATATAATAATTGATAACACAAATGGAACTAAACAAGTTAGACATGAATTTATTAATATAGCAAATAAACATGATGTAATTGTTAAAATATATGTATTTGATGTGCCGTTAGAATTAAGCAAACATCTAAATTATGTTAGAACTCAAGCTTTAACAGGAAAAATAAAACTTATACCTAAAATAGTATATAACATGTATGAAAAAAGATATGAAGAACCTACTAATGATGAAGGATTAATTATTCATATTCCATTCACTCTAGATATAGATGAAAATAACTCTAAGTTATATCATTATAAATATATTTAATTTATCCACCTCTTAACGCAATAACTAAACTCATTGTTATTCCATCTTTTATTTTTGATTTCTCTAAAGTATCACCATTTTTAAGTGTTCGCCCATTACAAATTAATGCCTGTTGTTCAATATCAAGACCTGTATATGGAATTAATTTAGTTTTAATATCTAACACAGTTTCAGTTTCAGAAACTTCCATGTCGATATTCCCTCCTGCCATACTATTTATAGAGATTTTCATATTTTAATTGTAAGTAAGATATGATTATTTAGATATAATATGTTTATATTTCAATATTTTGAGTGAGTATAAAATACGAAATTAAAAATATAAGTAATGAATATAAATAATTATATGGCAAATCAAGACAATATAGTTAGATTTGGTTTATATTTCTTAATAACATTATCTAGTTTATATTTGATTTATAAAGCATATTATAAATATCATCATAAAAAACTTCAAGTTATTGATAATACAGATATAGAAACGGAAGATAATGATGATATCTTTTTACAAAATGAAAACGAAGATAATAACGAACCTGATGAAAATACCGATACTATTGATTCTGCTATTGATTCAGCTATCGAACATTTTGTTATCCCAAAATTAAGATCACATGCGTATTTCGATATAACCATTAACAACTTACCTATTGGTAGAATAATATTTGAGTTATATGATGAAACTACACCTAAAACTGTCAAGAATTTTAAAATATTATGTAAAACGAAATATAAAGGAACTAGATTTCATAGAATTATTAAAAATTTTATAATTCAAGGAGGAGATTTTGAAAATGAAAATGGTTCTGGAGGGTATTCAATATATGGGAAAACATTTGATGATGAAAATTTTAGAATACCACATGATAAAATGGGAATTCTGAGTATGGCAAATAAAGGAAAAGATACAAATGGTAGTCAGTTTTTCATAACAACCAGACCAACTCCAGAGTTAGATAATAAACATGTAGTGTTTGGGTATATTATTGATGGATACGAGGTTTTAACTAGACTAAATGAAACGTTTACTAATAAACAAACAGATGAACCAATTGTTGATTGTGTTATTTCAGATTGTGGGATAATTGAAAATTAAATTAATTATATGTCATTAAGTTAACATATAATAATTAAAATGGAACTATATCTATGCTTTATAACAACAAATAAAAACAATAAAAATAAAATATCATATCATTCATTGACATTTTAACGAAAGACGAGTTATCATCAAAAAGTGTAACTCATTTTGGAACTTGTAGAAATGGTAGAATTGTTAGGATATTCAAACTTAAATTAAACGAGGAATTATTAAAATTTCATAAAGTATCTCCAGTTTACGATAATCCACAAGTCATTTTAAAATTAATAAACACTAAACAATATAATGAATCAGATAAGTTAGGCGCATGTATAATTTGTTTAATGTGTAATGTATTAAGCTACAAAGAAATCAAGTATATCCTACTAAATGGAAAAGATACATTGGAACCTGAAGAATACAATAGATATAAAAAAAATTACAATAGTATTCAAGATGAAATTAATAACTATGATGATCATGTAAAATATTTATTTACTCAAAAATATGATAAAAATAAAAACAAAATATATTTTGATAATCATCATAGTTATAATTTATATACATATGAATATGATGATACATTAAATTTTGTAAAAAAAATGTCAGAAATATCATGTAAACCATTTTGTGAAAAATGTGTAATTTCTACATATGATGTTAATTTAGATTACCTTTCATATTTTTTTGGAACAATAAATAATATTGGATATGATAAACTAAAAATGACAACTATTTCAAATAATCATACAGATAATTATTATTCATCTTTAGGTAATATTATAAGATTGCCAAATTACAGTTTAAAACATGAATTTTTGAACAATTGGAGAATACGATATGATGGATATACATTTAATAAACATTTAACTATAAATCAAATAAATAATTTTATTGAATATATTAAAAAATACTATGAAGTCTTATGTATTGATTCCATTGAGGAAATTACAATGAATTAACAAATTCTTCTATCTGTTTTTCCCCTATTACTCCATTTCTATCTCGAATATTAATTGTTTTATTTTCTTTTTCTTTCTTTCCAACAACAATTATATAATTAAAATGGAATATCTCTGCATTTCTAATCTTTTTTTTTAGTGTATTGTCTGACTCATCTACTTCTACACTTAAGTCATTATTATTTTTTAAAAATTCTTCTTTAATACCTTTAGCATAATCTAAATAATGTTCTGATACTGGTATAATACATATTTGTCTTGGTGAAACAAAAAATGGTATCTCTCCTTGTGTATTTTCTAACATAACAGCAATAAATCTTTCAATCGAACCTAATATCGCTCTATGTATCATAACTGGTTGTTCATATGGATGTTCTGAATCATTTGTTTTATATTTTAAATTAAATCTATCTTCTGATGGTAAATTAAAATCTAACTGAATTGTCCCACATTGTTGTTTTCTACCAAGAGAATCAATAATTGTAAAATCAATCTTTGGTCCATAAAATGCTCCATCCCCTTCATTTATTTCCCATTTAACAAATCTCTTAATACATTTCTTGAGGATATCTTCTGCGTAGTTCCATTTTTCAATATCACCAATAAATTCTTCTGGTCTAGTTGATAATTCAACTTCATAATCTAGTCCAAACTGTTTATAAACATAATCGAGAAAATCAAAAAATGATTCCATTTCTGACTCTATTTGATCCATCATACAAAAGATATGTGCGTCATCTTGTGAAAATTTTCTAACTCTCAATAAACCATTTAATGCGCCAGACAGTTCGTTCCTATGTAAAATTCCAAAATCAGCCATCCTAATTGGAAGATCATTGTAAGATGGGGACATATGTTTGAAAATAATACAATGAGAAGGACAATTCATTGCTTTTAATGAAAATATTTCACTATCCGCTTCCTCTTTAACACCTGAATTATCTCTATTAATTATAAACATATTTTTTTGATATTTATCCCAATGTCCAGAAGTTTCCCATAGTTTTTTATTGAATATATTAGGTGTATTTACTTCTTGATACCCTCTTTTTAAATAATCTTTTCTAATAAAATTAACTAATTTATTATATAAAATTGTTCCATGAGGTAAGAAAAAACAGCTTCCAGGCGATGCTTCATCAAAAAAGAATAGTTTTAAGTCGTTTCCTAATTGTATGTGATTTCTAGTTTCCATTTATAATTATTAGATGATAAAAGTTGATTATTCTTTTATATATTTATTGTTCAATTTTTCAAAAAAATTGAATAATAAATCATATACTTATTCTATTTCATTTTAATTGGTTAAATAATGGATGTTTACTTATGTTTTATTGCCTCAAATAAAAATCCAAATAACAAACAATGTATGATTGATATCGTTAAGAAATCTAATATTCATGATACTACTATCTTTGGATTTCCATCATTATATCATCATAAAACAGGAGGAGGGAAATGTATCCGTGTTTTTAAGTTAAAATTGAATAATGATAAATTAACTGAACGGAATATATTACATCCAGATAAAGAATTATCATATATTACTAATAATTACTCATATTCCGAAATATCAATAAAAGAAAATACCAATGAGTTATATTCAATTTTACATATTTTAGTGGATAAATTAAAAACACATGCTACTTGTGTAGCAGATGGTGGTGGTGATGGTACATATACTTATTATTTTGATGATGATTTAGAATCTGTTAAACAACAAAGAATAATTAACGATGACATTACAGTAGTTAACAACAAATATAACGAAGAAAATAACATACATACTATATTTGACATTAAAATGTATAATGGAACAGATATAACAATATATGAGTATGATGAAAATAAAACATATGTGAGAGAAATAACAGAATTATTTTTAACTAATAATAAATATATAATTAGAAAATATCATGTTGTTAGAGATTTTACTACATATTTTTTAGAATTTATTAATAGTATATCTAATGAATTACTTTTTAATTATGATATTATAAATACTCATTCAAACATATATTTCACTAATCTTGATTTGTATTTACCTCTAGTATATTATAATATTAGTGTTAATGATATTAAACATTATTATAACAGACATATATTTGTTAGGAATATTGAAACTTTTATGAGTATTTTTATTGAACATTTAGAAGAAATATGTATTGATTCTATAACCCAAGTTCCAAATGATACTGTATGTAAATGTTTAGAATAAATTAATTTATGTTTTTTTATCGAAATATGTTTCGCTATGATTAATATAAATGGATTCTTTAACATATTTAAAAATCACTTTTCAACCCGATTCTTTTCCTGCCTATCATTTTTATTATATATTGTATAAAGATCAATTAATTAAATACGATATCATACTAAATGGATCATTTAGTATTGATTTTGGATTTTATGATAGTGAATCAATTGATGAAACAATGATAGAATATTCGATTATAACTGAATCAGAAGAAATAAATGCTATTAATATATTCTTACAATATTTTCATAATTCATTTGATATTCTAGAATACATATATAAAAAAATTAATAACAATGATAAAGAAGCTCTTAAATTATTAGGTAATTATGAAAGTTGTTGTAAATTAGATGATAACACAGACGATAATTCAGATGATAATTTGGAATACACGGAGGCAAAAAATAATTTTGATGATATTATGACTGAAACCGAGAACATTACTGATATAATAAATATAGCATTACGAGATGCTATTATGGAAAAAGATATCGATATAATTAGACAAACGATAGAGAGTGACAAATCGTTAATAATAAAAGATGATGATGTTTCTTATGCCGTTTTAAATATGTTAATCGTTCATGATCATATATATTGTAGATATTTATTGAGTAATATAGAAGAAGTATATGGGAATGATATGATGGTAAAAATAATAAATAATGATTATACAGAAGAATCTAATAATGATATCCCATTATTATATAAGCTAATTAAATATATGTTTAAGAATAAATCAAATGTTGATATTGAATTTATGATATATTTACATGGATATACAAATATGGATAAAATTGATCAAAATAATGGAATGTCATTAAAAGATTTCATATTAGATATACAAGATCAATATTCAAATAAAGATTATGATCATGATATTGATAAAATAATTTCATTTATAAAAATGATAGAATAATTATTTTATATACACATATTATATACTAATTATAATATGGGTATTGAAAGATTTTTTAATAAACTTAGGGAACAATTCGATATTATTAATACAACCGAATATCCTTATACTAAACTTTTATCAGACCATATATTCTTTGATTTTAATTCAATAATACACACTTCTAGTCAACGATTAATGAACGATTTAAATATGCTGTTGAAATATATATTAATATTAAAAAATACAGGTAATAAAGATAATAATATCAATAGTATCATCAAAAAATATAATATTACTGATCTAAATATCGATAAATTAATATCTTTGGATGAATCTGATATAATTACTAGTTTTAATGAGATGTTTGATACATTAACTATAAACCAATATGTTGTTAAACTAGTTAAAAATAATGTATTATTTATTCTTGAAAATAATTTTGAAACAACTAAAATTAAAACAATTTATATTGGAATAGATGGTGTTCCTTCTAAAAGTAAAATGTTGGAACAAAAAAGAAGAAGAGTTATGGGTGAATTTTTGGAACTTATGAAATTACAAATAGCTGATAAACATAAAAATCTACTTGATAATAATGATAAAGGATACAATAGATATCTATTCGAAAAAAATAAAACTAAATGGAGTAAAAATTTTATTTCTCCATGTACAAACTTAATGAATCTTATGCAAAATCAATTAAAAAGTGAAGATTATATAAAAAAATTAATAAATATCACACAAAACAATGATCTAAAATATATTGTTTCTGGGTATGTTGATAATGGTGAAGCAGAAAAAAAAATCATAAATTATATTAATAATAATGAGATGACTGGAAATTTAACAATTTATAGCCCTGATGCTGATGTTATACTGTTAAGTTTATTGATAAAAGATAATAATTTTAAAAATACTTACATTCTTAGACATGATCAACAATTATCGGAAACAACTAAAACACATCATGAAGTATATAATATAATCTATATTGATCTACTAAAAAGCACATTGTTTGAATATATTACTGAAAATCTCAAACGTAAGATTAATATTAATATTCAAAAAGTGATCGAAGATATCGTATTTGTATTCACATTATTTGGTGATGATTTTCTTCCAAAAATATTATCATATGATGTAAATAATGATATTGAATTACTTCTTAAAACATATAGTAAATATTTATCGATGGTTACTAGTGAAAATGATATGTATTTATTAAAAACAGTAGATAGCATATATCAAATTAATGGAAAGGCATTTAAAATATTTATACATTTATTAGCAATTGATGAAGATGATATAATACATAGAAACTATTTACAAAAAAATAATTCGAATTATGAAAATATGATTAGAAATGTTAATGATTACATCAAGCACAATAAAAGTGAATTTAATATAATTGACTCAAATAATATTAATGAATTTATATCAAGATATAATTTTAATAGAGATTGGGATGAGTTTAATAAATCTATTGAAAATCTTAAACAAAAATTTATTATGGCATACCTAATATCTATAGATGGTAGTTTTGGAATACATAATAAAGATGAAATATCTATTAACGATAGTCCTTCTGAAGATGAAACGGAGACATCAAATTATATGTATCAAAATACTGAAGGTGAGTTATTAGGTGGTGGTAAAAAGAAATTAACAACTACTATGTTAGTTGGAACGCGAGTTTCTGTTTCATATTTTATTAAATTTTTTAATAGAGCATATGATACCGAATTTTATAAAGATCGAAAAGATGTATTAGCTAATAAAATATTATCTGATCCAAAGTATAACCAAGATATATATCGTTCTTTAATATCAAATATCAAGATAGATAACAACTTACAATTCAAACAGTTCATCAAAAATTTAAAAGATAAAGAATATGGAGTAGATAGACATATGTTATATAATACATTATATGAAACTTCAAATTTACAATTAATAGAATATAGCAAAATCAAAAAACATTTTATGAAATTATTCATAAAAAATGATGAACTTGTAAATACAGATTTTTCTTATTTAGAAAAGTATAAAGAAGATTATATCGATTATGTAAGTGATGAATTTATTATATGGGATTTATTAATTTATGGATACATTAATACTGATTCTAAATTACCATCATTACTTAAAAAAGATCTTTATAAACAATCGCAAAAATTACAATCTATATATACATCAAAAACAGGAATAAAATACATTGGATTTAAACAGTTTTCAACATCTATCAATGACTCTTTTCATAAGTCAAAAATAGAAGGATTTGATGAATATGAAAAAGAAATATATAAATTTACATATATGTTAGATGAATTTAGATATAAACTAAATGTATATCCATTTAATTTAATAACAGATGAATCAAAAGATATTGAATATAACAAGAAAATATACTATGATTCAAATTTCAATAGTAATAAAGTAGATGTTATAGTGTCAGATTATATCGAAGGAATGATATGGTTGATTGACTACTATTATAATGATGTTATGGATACAAATAAATGGTATTTTAAATACGAATGTTCTCCATTAATTAAAGAAATAGATTCTGTAATAGATGATAAAGATATAATGTATTTAAAAATTAGAAAAGATTTACTTGAGAAAAATACAGTTAAAAATAACGAATGGTTTTCACCTCTTGAACAATTATTATATATAACAAATATAGATGTTAAAACATTAAAAGATACAGGATTTGATAGATCATTATTATTATTTGAGGATTACATATCAGATACATCAATTGTATTAATTAAAAATTTCATATTATCATTATCTGATAATTCTGTACTTAAAAATTTTTATTTCGATTTAAATGATATAGTTAAACAAGTTTATGTATCTGACTCAAATGACAAAATTAGTTGTAAAAATGTAAGATTTCTAAACAAATGTTTAATTACTAAATTAGGAACATTAGAACACATTGATAAAGAATTTTATGATGAATTTAGAAAAACTATTGATAGTAAAACACAATCGCAAATAATACAATTACAACAAGGAGGAACAATAAATGAACTTACCAATTTAGAATCATATGTTGATAAATATAAAAAATATAAACATATTTACGTTCAACATAAAGATATTAATTTCAAAAGAAAATACAAAAAATATAAACATTTATTAATTGATATGTTATATGATTAAAATATAAAACAAACATTTTATGTTAAAAACAGTTATGAATTATTACTAGTAGATGTCATAAATGTTGTTAAATCAAACCCTTTTTTCTCTGTTATCTTACCATTTAAACAAGGATGGTTTTTTTTAAGACGTGATATAATTTTCGATACATTACTTGATTTAAAATTATATCTATCTACTAATATCTGCTGTAGTCGTTTGATACTTGGTTTTTTCCATACAATATCTGTATTTGTTAATTCTAATACTGGAGCATTTTGAAAATACTCCCTTGCTGGTTTATAACAAAAATTATCAGATATTTTATATATATTCTTCTTTACTTTCTGGTTATCTAATATAAAATTATCGATTGACCCATGATTTTTTATAACACCTAATATACTTTTAGGTCCTAATCCTGTTACTGTACATGTATAATCACATCCTAATAATATACATATATCTATAAATTGTTCATGATTAACATCTAATGAACTTAATATTGTTTGTAAATCTATTTCATTTATCTCATCATTCTTATATGATGTGAAATTTCTTAATAATTTACATGATCCAAATGGTAATATATCCATATCTTCAGATCCTACCGCATATGCTAAATTATTTTTAACTAAATAAGCACATTGAGCATCAGCTTCTTCTGGCGCTTCTACAACTGGTAACCCAATCAATTTTAAAATTTCCTTACATTGTTCCATTTGTTTACGTGAAATGGAAACAGTTCTTTTAGATAATCTTTTTTTTTCATCTTCATCTGATTCTGCTGATATTTTTTCCTTAGCGTTATTTCTCATTTTTTTTCTATTATCTAACACATCTTGTTTTAAATTTGGAGGGACTCCATCAAATACAAATATTGGCTTCACTCCAGAACTTAATATGTTAATAGCTTTATTTAATATACCATAAATATGACTAGTTGAATTTCCGTTTGAATCTGTTAGATTAGCTCCGGCACCTTTTAGCGCAATCACATATTGATATATAATTATACTAGTGTCGATAGCAATCGTTTTTCCAACATAATCATTTGGAGTTGTAGTCTTGATAGAATCTGATGCATATGTTTTTAGAAATTTAAGCAATCCTTTTATTCCCATCTTATCAGAAATGTTATTTATTTCTTATACTTTATAGTTAGTATTTTATTTCTGTATGTTTATTGTTAAATATACTCATTTCTTTATGTTTAATTAAGTGTTAATATTTCAATTATTTGATATAATATCTAAATTAATTATATTAACAATGGTTAGCGGAACTTCTATATATTTTGTATTACCTGTAATATGTCATGTTATATTTGTCAAGCTAAAAATCTCACAATTATTATCAACAGACATGTACAATAGACCCCCATTAAGTGATATTGTTATCGATAATTTTATTGATTTAAGTAGATATAGAAAATTTACGGAATTATTCTTAATCCCATTCTTATTACCGTTTATTTCATCAATATATGGTCTTTCAAAAATTGGATATCTATTAAGAATTGGTGTAGTATTTTTAGCAATAAGAATGCTAACTACTGTTGTTACTGATATCCCATCTTCTACAACCGAGTGTGATATGACAAAAATACCTACTTGGCTATTATTTCTTAAAGGACATTGTCATGATAAAATATTTAGTGGACATGTAGGTCTTGCTATTTTATTATTATTAGTATCTCTTAAATTCAATCTAATAACACAAGATAGTCTGTATTATTTTATACCATATTTGTTATTATATTCATTCTATACTATTGCTTCTAGAAATCATTATACAATTGATGTGTTATTATCATATTTAATTGTTATCCCTATTTTTAAACTAATACAAAATCATAATTTGATTATTAAAGGAATATAATAAATGTATTAACTATTTACACTTATTATATTTAGAGTTGAATATTCGAATTAACAAATTCTAATATTTTATCAATCGAGAATTCTCCATTATATTTGAATATTTTTCCATAAAACAATTCTATAGTTGGTATATTGTTAATTTCATATTTTTGGCACATTTCTGAATTATTACTACAATCAACAGAAATAATATTCATGCTAATATTCATAAAATTATCTTTTAAATCATCCCACACTTTCTTATTTTCCTCTCTGTTTATAAATTCACTATCGCAAAATAAAATTAGTGTTGGTAATAGTAATTTCTTATCTTCGATTTCATCATTACTCATAACTAATTCTGTGTTTAAATTTTGGTCAGATGATTCAGCAGTTGAATTTTCAATTTGAGTATTATCACTTGGAATAAATATGTCATCCATTGCGTATTCAGTTGCCATATCTATGTCTGAATCTTCATATACATTATTCAAAGAAGTTTTTAGATCAATTGGTAGTTCCTCGAATTGTTTCTCTAAGTCTCGTAAAGTAAGATTATCGTCACTAATATTATATTTTAATGCTATATCATTCGCATTATTATAAACCATCATTTTTTCAAGTGTAGATTCATTAGATGTTATTAAACTATTTGAATTATCAATTAATGATTGATAAATACTTATATTATAGTAATCTTTAGATAACTTTTTACTTTTATTACTTATTTCGTTTATTTTTTTATTTAAAATATACAACATTTTCCCATGTATTGCTCTCATATGATATATCATGACATACATCATTTTAATATCTTCTTCCTTTTTAAAATGTTGAAAAAAATTGTTAACGTAAACTAATTTATCTAATAGTGTATTCTCTTTGTTCATATCGTTGATATATATATTATTAAATATTTTTATTTCATTCAAGAATAGTTATTTATACTTTAAATTTATCTAACATATTATTAAGTTAATTATATATGGCTGGTATTGAAAAAAAGAAAGTATATACCGTAAGTGGTATTGAATGTATTGGTCCATGTGTTCCGCCTAATATTTCTTATTTTCATCCTGTAATATTAAGAATGATTACAAATCCTGATCATGCTACTTGTCCAACTAATTTATATATTGCAAACAATGGAAATCTTTCTTATACTGGTAAATGTAATGAAAGTGATTGTGAAAATTTTAATTTAACAGATATGGTTACAAATTTTACTATTCCGTCATTAGAGATGAAACCTGATATATTCCTAAAATTAATTTATAAAATTAATTCTTTTGAAGATACAATAAACTGGATTAATAATCATAATGATAATGTATATGAAACGGTTGATAGAATATTAAATTGTGCGTGGGATAAATATATAAAGGAAATCCCAAATATAAAAATATTATTTATAGATTTTTATAAAGAATTTACTCAAAAGTATTGGATGAAATATATTTCTAAAAATATAAAACAATCCCAGCTTATTAAAACTATAAATAATAATGAACTAATGGAAAAAATTATATACAATTCTTTTAGAAAAATACTTTATGAATATTCAACTGATAAAAATATACCTTATAATAAAGAAATGAAAAAATTTGTAAGGTATTATATTGCAAAATATAGCAAGTAAAATAATAAAAATCATTTATTATGTTTTTTATTATCCATAAAAAATAAATCTTATATAAAGTATATAGTAAATGTCTATAAATCTAGCACCATTACAATATGGATTACCTATGAATAATCAATTAGTATATTCAGATCCAATAAATTATTTAAATGAAACATATCAATCTATTAAAGATCAAAATGATTATATTAAGAATCAATATAATGGATATAATAACACTCCTCATTTCATGAATGTTCCACCAATTGGATTACCTACTGGTGTATCATCTTTAGGAACTGCTGCGATGTCTGAACCAATGCCTGGTTTATATCAAAAATATCCACCATTAGCAAATCAGCCAATTGGACAATTTATGCCAAACCAAATGTTTAATCAACCTGCTAGTATTGTTAATATGACTCATATGGGTCCTATGGGTCCTATGTATCCTGCACCTATGAATATGCAACCAGTAATTCCTGGAATGCCTCTTCCTATTTCTGATGTTCCTTATCCTATCCCATTTCCAGATAATGTTATTCAACCTTTAGATGTTCATGAAGAAGATGATGCTAAAGATAAAACAATTGATTATTTCTATAAGAAATGTCATCATGAATGGATTTATACCTTTTTCAGAGATGCTTATAAATATCTAAAAGTTGTGGGTGATAAAGTTAAATATATTACTTCTTTAACTGAATATCGAAATAGATCTAAAGATTCTGATCATGATATAGAACTAAAAGGAGAATTTGTCAAGTCTAAATATTTAACTTATGATTTCATAAAAAGATATATAATGGTTTATGCAGTAAATACTGGTTTCAAATGGTTTGAACTTAAAAGAAATGAATCGAATATTGCTGAAATGTTTGTATCAAAACTTAAAAACGCAATCAAAGGCGATATTTCTAAGTTAACAAAGAAAGACTAATTAATTATAAGTCTTGTAACAAAAATTATACAAAATTTAAATATTATATTTTGTATTATAATATGGTGGGTTGAGCTATCATATATATCATAAAATGAAATAATAAGACTTTATTATTAATGATTTAAAGACATGACCCATTATAATATTAATAACAAAGTAGATTCTACTTAACAATGCCCAAAAAAGAACAATCACTGATTGAAGATTATCTTCAATTACAAGAAAAATATGAGCAAATATATGGTAAACAAAATACCATTGTATTAATGCAAGTTGGAGCGTTTCATGAAACATACGCAACAAATACACGCGGTTTTGATTTACATAAGTTATCAGATGTACTTACTAATGTGACTGTTACCAAAAGAAATAAAAATATACAAGAAGTTAGTGAAAAAAATCCGTATCTATTAGGTTTTCCATCTGTAACATTAAATAAATATTTGAAATTACTAATAGAAAATGATTTTACTGTTATTATTGTTGATCAACTATTACAAGAAAAAAATGCTGAAAGAGAAATAACCGGTATTTATAGTAAAGGAACTTATATTGATGATATTGCAAATACAGACTCGAATAACATAATGTCAATTTTCATTGAAGAAATTAAACAATTAGGTATGCAAAAAAGATTGTTATGTGTTGGATTAAGTGTGATTGATTTAACTGTTGGAACAAGCACTGTTTATGAAGTTTATTCTAATATTACTGATGAAAAATATGCGTTAGATGAAACTATTAGATTTATGAATACTTACCAACCAAAAGAGGTTGTCATTAACACTAATAATTTAGTTGAAAATAATATTGATAAAATTATTAATTACTTAGATCTTAGTAAACAACAATATTATTTGAATATATCTGATATATCTAAACTTAATAAAGTATCGTATCAAGAAGAAGTATTAAATAGTATTTTCCAAATTAAAAGTAAACTTAACTGTATAGAATTTCTTGATTTAGATAAATATATTTATGCACGAATGTCATATATTGCTTTATTAAATTTTTCATATGAACATAGTTCTATTATTGTTAGTAATCTTAAAAAACCAATTATATATGAACCTATAAAATATATGCATCTTGGTAATAATGCGATGTATCAATTAAATGTTCTTGACGATGACCCATATAACTATAGCAATCGATATAATAAAGGTTGTAATATAAAAAGCGTTTATGATATTGTAAATAACACATCTACATCAATGGGAAGACGCTTTTTAAAACATTCGCTTTTAAATCCAATTATTGATACAACTATTATTAATTCTAGATATGAAGCAATTGATTCGTTAATTGAAAATGATTTATATCTGAAAATAGAAAAATTATTAAAAAATATTATTGATATTGAACGTTATCAACATAAGATGAAATTAGGACTTTTAAATCCATTAGATTTTTATGTTTTAGATGAATCTTATAGAATAATTATCAATTTGTTGGGTATGGTTGGAAAACATCCTAAATTATTATTAACATTAAAAAATAAGAGTATTCTAGAAGTATTACATGAGTTTATAGATGAATATGATAAAACTTTTAATATACCTATTATGAATAAATATATGTTAAATGATATAACTAGTTCAGTATTTAATAAAGGGATATACAAAGATATAGATATCATTCAAGATAAAATAGATGTATATGAACATTTTATGGATGATTTAATTATAAAATTAAATGAATATATTAAAGATGATGGACGGAAAAAGAAATCAAAAGCAAAATCAAATAATACGGATAGTGATGAAGAACAAGATACTAAATCATTGATGAAACTTGAATATAATGAAAGAGATAATTATTTTATTTTGATAACAAAAAGAAGAGGTGATCTATTAAAACAAGCATTAGAAAACGTAAAAACTATTAAAATCAATGATACGTTTTCTATAAGTACTAAAAATTTAGTTTATAAACCATTACCTAAAGCTACTTCATATAAAATATTTGTTGATGTGTTAGATGATAATGCTGAAAAATTAATAGTATTGCGTGATAAAATAAAAAAAATAATTAAAGTACATTATGTTGATAAATTATTAGAACTCAGTAAGAAATATAAATCGTTGTTCAATGATTTAGTTTATTTCGTATCTTATATTGATTTTTTAACATCTGGCGCAAATACTGCTAAATCTTATAATTATTGTAAACCATCTATTATTCAACATGATAAATCATTCCTAGAAGCAATTCAACTACGTCATCCAATAGTCGAAAGAATTAATATAGATACTCAATATATACCAACAAATGTATCATTAGGCAAAAATGATCTAGATGGTATATTATTATTTGGTATCAATTCTGTTGGTAAAACAACAATTATGAAAGCGATTGGATTAAGTATTATTCTCGCACAATCTGGATTATATGTTCCTGCGCAAGAATTTAATTATTATCCATATAAAAGTCTATTTACACGTATTACTGGTGTCGATAATATGTTTAAAGGACTTAGCACTTTTGATTTAGAATTAACCGAATTAAGTTCGATACTTAAAAGAAGTGATAAAAATACATTAGTAATTGCTGACGAAATAGCACATGGAACTGAACATTTAAGTCAACAAATAATAACACTTTCAACAATTATACATTTATCTGAAACGAAAACATCATTTATAACAGCAACACATTTACATGAAATAGTTGACACGATTTGGTTAAATTCATTAAATAATGTTAAATGTTATCATTTACATGTATCATATAATGAAAAAGCAAATACATTAATATATGATAGACAATTAGCTTTAGGATCTGGTGAAAATTTTTATGGATTACATATAGCTAAATATGTAATAAATGATGAAAACTTTATAAAATTAGCTAATAATATTAAAAATGAAATTAGTAGCAAGACATTAATTTCTGAAAAAACTAGTAATTATAATAGTAATATATATATGACTAAATGTATGATTTGTAGTAAAATACCTCTTGAAAATGAATTACCTCTTGAAACACATCATATTGAATTTCAGTCAAAATGTGACAAGAATGGTTTTACAGAAAATAAACCACATATAAAAAAGAATGATAAAGTAAATTTATGTGTTTTATGTCATGATTGTCATGTGATGATAGATAAACCAGTAAATAATAAACAACTAAAAATATATGGATATAACGAAACTCTAGAAGGTGTAAAATTAGATTATGAAATAATCATAAATAAAAATACAATAAAAAATAACACTCAAGAAAAAATTATACTCAAGAAAAAAATTAGAAGAAAAATAGTATGAATTATTTTACTTTATAATATAATTGGTTAATTTCATATTCCATTCTGCAAACACAACATATTTTATTATTTACTAAACAATCATAACATTCTCTACATATCTCATGATTATTTATACATTTAACATAATCATTAGTAATAACATTATAACAAATATAACAGTTTTTATCTGTAAATCTAATTATTGTATATATATCTTTGTAAAATTCTACTAATTTATATTTTTCTACTATTTGTTTTTTATTATCGGTAAAATAATTACATTTAATGAAATTATCATAGTTTACATTGATTATGTTATCTACATATTTGTTTAACACAATATAATATTTATTTAATTCTAATACTGTCATATTCTTTAATTTATTATCATCTAGTGTTATATCGATGTTTTTCATAATATCTGATTTTCTAATGTTCTTACTAAACTTCAAAAACTCGAGATAATCAAATTTATTTCCATTGCAATATAATTCTTGTAAACTAACACAATAATCTAAACCTTCTAATGTTTCCAATTTATTATTACTACACTGAATACAACATAAGTTAACACAATTCTCTAAACCTTCTAATGTTTCTAGTTGATTATTACCACAATATAATCTTTGTAAGATGTCACACTTTTCTAATCATTTTAATGTTCCTAGTTGATTATTACCGCAATATAATTCTTGTAAGATGACACAATCTTCTATTTCTTTTAATGTTTTTATTTGATTGTAATTGCAATATATATTTTTTAAATTAATACAATTTTTCAATCCTTTTAATGTATTCAATTGATTATTACCACAATGTAAATCTCGTAAGTTACAACAATTTTCTATTCCTTCCAATGTATATAATTGATTTTTATCACAACGTAAATCTTGTAAGTTACCACAATTTTCTATTCCTTTTAATGTATCTAGTTGATTTTCAGAACACCATATAATTTTTAGATTAACACATTTTTCTAATCCTTCTAATGTTTTAATTGTTGTTCTACCACAGTATAATTCTTCTAATTTAATACAGTTTTCTAATCCTTTTAATGAAATTAATTTATTGTCATTGCACCATATGATTTTTAGATTAACACATTTTTCTAATCCTTTTAATGTATTCAATTGATTATTACTACAATGTAAATCTTGTAAGTTATAACAGTTTTCTATTCCTTCCAAATCTATCAATCCACAATCTGTAATATGTATTGTTTTTATGTTATTACAATCTCTTAGATCTCGTAACGATTTTAGATTAATAGCATAATGAATGACTAAAGTGTCTAAGTTAACACAATTTTCCAATCCTTTAACACTTGTCAATCTTGTATTTGATTTTTGATTTGAAAAAAATCTATTATGATAACATTTAATCGCTTTAATGTTTTTATGATTTTCTAATCCTTCAAATGAGGTTATATTTTCATTTGACATAATTAATTCTTCTAAGTTATAAACATATTTAATATTAGCTAAACTAGTTATTTGTGTAAAATGTAATTCAATCTTACGTAAATTAATACAATTTTCAATTCCTTTTAAACTATTAACTGCAACTTCATACATAAATATATGTTCCAGTTTAATACAATTTTCTAATCCTTCTAACGTTTTCATGTTATAATTTGTTGTAATATCAATCCTAATTAAATTGATACAATTCCCAAGTTCCTTTAATGATTTAATATTACTTTTTTTAATGGTAATATTTCGTATTTTTTCACATGATTGAATTCCTTCTAATGTTTCTAATTTGTTATAACTACAATTTATATATCGTAATATGACACAATTTTCTAATCCTTCTAATGTTTTAAATTGGTTATCACTACAAACTATATCTTGTAATATGACACAATTTTCTAATCCTTTTAAAGTTGTCAAATTACAACTACAACATTTTAATATTTGTAATTTGTCACATTTTTCTAATCCAGTTAATTTTATGTTTTTATTATCACTTATATCTAATTCCATCAAATTAATACAATTTTTTAATCCTTGTAAATCAACTAATTTATTTCTACCACAATATAATTTTTCCAAATGAATACATTTCACCAAATCATCTAAGTTTTGTAAATCATTTATTTCACAATAAAGTATCCGGATACTTGCCAGTCATGTGCTGAACTACGTATGTCAGTTGGATTAGTCGAATCTCATCCCGCTAATCCTGATATGGTATATCCCAATTTGATGTTAAAGATCACTTGGGAAACAGAGACAACTGAACACGATGGTTATTGTTCAGATTCTGGAGAGCATCATACTACAACAGACAAGAAGACTGATATCTATCCATTGGGTAAGATGTTTAAGAAGTCTGATGTTGACCTTGCTGGTAATGTCAATACTAGTAATGGTAAGTTGAATATTTATCAACGACGAAACGTTGGATGTGGTCAGGGAAGTGGGTATGGTTGTAATAGTGGTATTTCATACCTAATGAAGAAGGTTAAGATTGTCAAGACATCTGATCTTGTCATTCATGATTTGGATGCCTAAGTGTTTTTTTATTTGAATTCATTTAATGAAAAATGGATAACGAATCAATTGGATACTTAAGTTATTATGGTAGTTCTATATTAGATTGCTATTTAATGAAACAGATGGAACAGAATGAAAACTGCTATTATATTGTTCCGAATCTACCAAGTCATGTCGTGAAAGATAGAATATCATGGCATTATTCTAACGAAACTAACAAGTTTTTAAATGAAGAATTAATGATTGAAAAAATATTAGGTAAATTAAATTCAACATATACATATTTAATCTGTAACATTTCAGTAGACAGATTCCATCGAAATCTACTAATAATTGATAACATAAATAAACAATTCCACTGCTTTGAACCTAATAATGTTGATAGAAAAAATGAGAAAAAATGTAATGATGATATGAGAACAACACTTGAAAATTATTTGAAACCAGTTGGATATACCATAACAGATCCAGTTTATAATTATCATACTTCTTTTCTTGATATAGAACATTTTATTGAAAATGATATTCAAAAAAAAATTATACGTACTGGTATATGTGCTGGATGTTGTTATTATTTTTTAGATCAAGTATTAAAAAATAAAAGTTTACAACCAGATGGTTTCGAAATGATTGAATTTTTAATGAATCTACATAAAAATATTATAAATGAACATGAACTAGAAATAATACATAATACATTTCTTGACAATGAAAAACAAGACATATTCTTAAAATATGTGGCTGAAAAAGATAACGAATTATGTGTCAACTAAATTTAACTTAGTATAATTAAATAATTATAAATTATATTATTTTATAATTTATAATTAAATAATTATAAATTATAAAATAATATAATTTTATTGTTTTTCATCAACTATCATTGTTTTACCTTTCAATTTATTTTTAAGATTTTTGAGAATCAATCGAAAGTGTTTTGTGATATAATTAAAATTAACTTGTTTAAATGATTCTGTCAAGTATTTTTTGTTAATTTTGGTAAGATTATTCCAATCAAATAAATTTAAATCTTCAAGAACATTCTCAAATTCTCCAGTTAGATATGTTTCCCAATCTAAAATACTATATAATTCGTCAAAGTTATATTTTGTTTCACTATCAATGTGAATCTGGTCACTGTCCAAATGATCAATAATCATTTGTAGTTTAAAATATATAATATGTTCATATAACATCAACATTGTGTTCCATGTTAATTTATTCGAAAAGAATAAATATGGCTGTTTAATATGAGTTTTTTCATTTTCATATTCCAATTTAAAATTATAATATTTAATCATATCAAAATTATCTTCTTCAATCAATCCCTTCTTAAATCTATATTCATCCATAATTTTCAATGCCTTAATGATATCATTTGATCGAATATTACTCAATAAATCGCAATCGATTTGATCATTATAATCAAGGAATTTGTGATCTTCAACAACCTTTTTATATAATTCGTTAAACAATGAATAAGTATCCATGTTTGCAAAATTCTTGCGGAAAAATATTCCTTGAAGAATCAATAGACTCTTATGGCTAATTGTTGTCTCAATATCTGTCATTTGTGTGTTATTTTGTTTATTAGATAATTAAGTATAACATGAATAATTAATTAATTATTCAATTTTTTTAATAAAATAATTATAAACAGATGAATTTAATATCATTATTTTCTAATTGTATTTCCATTTTAATCGAAATATTATTTAAAACACATGTATGATATATTTCATTTATACATTTATTTGCATCTATCCCTTGAAATGTTATCCCTATTTTTTCCATATAGTTTTCCTTAAATCCCTTCCCATTTTTAGGAAGCGTCCAATAATTTAATGTTCCTGTCTTTATTATTTGTACACCATTTACAATAATTTCAGAGTAGATATATTTTAATATTGATATATATTTTAACATATCATTCATATTTTTATCATTTACATAACATGATATTATATGTGATTTACAAAAATCATATTGTTTTAATTCGTCAATGGAATCTATTGTTATCACTTTCTGTTTCTTTTTTAACATCACAGTATTGTCAGTTATTTCTATATCGTAATTAATGATATCAATTTCAAAAAATATATTTCCTTTATCGTCAGTTGTTATTGTGTATGGATCCATATTATTAGCTAAATTATCATCAATTAATTGGTAATAATTTAATTATTCAACATTTTTATAAAATAAATACTTAAATATAATTCATTTTATGTAATTAACATAAAATGAATTTTTTCCGCAAACTTTGGTTTTGTTTAAGATATTACGGTTGGTTCGGTCCTTATTGTAAAAAGGATACAACATATGAAAAAGATTATTATGATTATGTATATAATAAATTATTTAACTTGCCATATAGTATCGAGAATAATTTTGAAAAATGTACAGATGTTGACAATATAGATAATTTATATGAAATGGTATCATTCAACGCATTTATTAAATTGTTTATATTCCTATTGTTACTACCTATGGGTATTTTAGTTTCTTTTTTCATGATACAATTAACCATTATAACAAACATCAATTTTAAAATATCAATGATATTTATGTATGTTAATTATAATGGTAAAAAATATCCAAATTTAGAAGGTAAAACAAACGAAACTGTTACTAAATATAATAATACAACTAATTTACAATCAATTATCAACGAAATCAATAAAATAGTAACTGCAATTCAAACACTTAAACACGAAATTAACAACAATTATATATTATCAACTGATGAAATTAACAGGTTAACAGAAATATATGATATCATCATGAAAGATATTATGAATATTATTAAACATATTGCTGTTGGTAATTTTATAGAAGATGAAAAATTAACATACTTTAAAAATACATCGAAAGCACTTGTACAATTTATTAATGATTACTATAATAATATCAACAATACTAATATAAAAGATTTACTAAATAATGGTCATATACCTATATCAAGCAATTTTCGAGATTGTATATCAACTGATATTATAAATCAATATAGAGCAACCAATAATAAATATTCATCTACAATATCAAGATGGTTATTATATATGGTTGGTATAAATAATATACCTCCTTCTACTATTAATAGCATTGCTGAAAATATTAAACTCAAAACAAATCTCCTAAAAAATACCTAAAGACTTCCATGATTGGAGGAGCCGGTATTCCAGATTCAAAATTATATAGATTATATATAATGTTTTATTGATTTATATCATTTAATTATTAATAATATAATAATTAAGTAATAAAATAATATGAGTTTATCTAATCTTCTTCATCTATTGTTTCCTTTATTTCTTCAATAATATCTGAAATATCTTTTTTACAATTATTGATTACCTTCTTTTCTTCCTTTGTTTTATTTTTTAACAGTTTAACTATTTTTTTAACTAGCCATTCATTCCATTCAATTGAATATTTACTATCAGATCCTTCTGTTATAACTAACATCATCTGTCCATTCAATTCATTTATTATTTCTGTCAATGCTGATTCATTTTCATATTTCTCTATCACCTTTTGATATAACTCGATTAACATTTGATTGAATTCATCATTAGTTTCATCATTTGTTTCTTCGTCATCATCTAATATATTAGTATTTTTTATTTTTTCAACATCCTCAAAATCTTCATTGAATTCTTCAGTTGGTTCGTCATTTGGTTCTTCTACCTCTGGTTGTTTGTCAACATTTGAATCATTCGCAAATAACATCACGTTTAATACTTCTTTTATTTCATTTTCCAAATTATTGATATCATCTTTTAACATATTAATCATTGTATCATATGATTCCATACGTTTAACTATTTCTTGCTGATCTTCAATTGATGGTAATTTGATAATGAAATTACTAAATTTTAAGATATCTAAGTTTTGTTGTCCTGCACCTCTTATACATGTAGAATGTATGATATTTTGAATGTCATATGTATAATATCCTAAATATTTATGATTTATATTATCATTTGTAGGTTTAATTGTCAATCCACTATCGTTTAAAAATAGTTTATGATTGACTAATCTAACGCATTTTTCAGATAATGCAAATCTTCCTATTAAAATATTAAAACCATTTCTATTATATGTATTAGTTGTAAATGTTTCTCTACCACTTCCATATACTGGATATTCACCAGCTATCGTATTTTTTTTTACAATACGTGTTCCATAATCTACATCACATACATCTCCAAGTTTTTTATCATCACATGTATAACGGTATGGAATCATATCCATGAATATTTTTTTTCTTTCTTCCATTAATTTGATCTGTTTGTTGTTTTCATCTTTTATTTCATATAATGTATCCAACTTATCGACGATATCTTGCTGTAATTCTAATGGTGGAACTGGTATTTCAATGTTTAATAATTTATCTTTTGTTATTGATTTTTGATTGGTACCTGTGTATTCATTTTCTAAGATTTTAATATTTTTTTTAAGGTAATAATAGATATATTTTGTATTACTCTTATTAGAATTAAAATGCATTGTAGATTCTGCGATCGAATATTTTCCATTAATATAGAATATATTACTTTTTCCTGATCCATTTGTTGTATTAATAGTGATCGCTTCATTATCAAAATCAAAACTATCCAAATATAAATGATTATGGATACTACAATAATAAAATGGATATTTTCCATGTAATAATCCATTTTTCGATTTTCTTTTAATTCCTTGTAAAAATGTACATATATCTCCTAATTTCATCATTTTTATATCATCATTTGAAAATACCATTTTATCATGTTCGATGTAATCTTTATAATTTAACGAATAATTGTTTTTAATTAATTCTTCGAATTTTACAGAAATAACTAGTTTTTTCTCATCATTATCCATATTATTAAATAATATTTTTTCTGTTTGTTTCCCTTTTTCAAAAAATATAATTAATGTTTCTACTCCTGTTTTTGAATTCTTAAACGAAGCTGATGGTAACATCAATACTTCTGTTATATTACATGATTCTGCAAGATACTTTCTAATATTAATAAATTCCCCAGATTTACCAAATATAAATTCTCCAGCTGGTAAAATAATTCCTGCTCTACCAGTATCTTTCAACAAGTATATTACTAGTTGTACAAATAATGGTTCTGATTTATTTGTTCTAAACCTAAAACAATCTCTTATTAGTTTAATATCTTCTGGGATTTTATCCTTTTCATAAATATCTTTATTTTTTTTGTTGTATCCACATATCCCATTATAATCATATCCTTTAATTCCAAATGGTGGATTTGTCATAATTATATCATATCGTTTATCTGAAATATTTCGAAGTGAATTCCCAAGTTTTAAATGTTGTATAATATTTCCAGTTGTCATGATTGAATTTAATTTTGCTAATTTTAATGCATCACATTCGCATTCTGTACCATTTAACGATGTATTCGATACATAATCATAATCTAGTTGGATATTTAATGATTTCGATTGTTTTTTAAAATATTTATAAGATTCTATTAAAAACCCACCTGTTCCACAAGCTGGATCATTTATAATTTCAGTGGATCCATTTGGAAATATTTGTGGGTTTATCATATTTATCACTGTTTTAATAATCAGTCGATTAGTAAAAAATTGTCCAAGTTCTTGTTTAGATGGAAGACTAATAATTTTTTCATATATTGTTCCTTTTATATCTAAATCAATATCTTCAAAATTAACTTTATTTATTACATCAAATAATTTTTTATATGTTTCTTGTGATTTTATTGGTGGAATTTTATCTTTGAATATATCACATGTCAATGGATGTACCCAAAGTATTTCATTATAAAATTTTTTCATTTTTGGAATAATTTCATCTTGTTTTATTTCCATTATTTTTTTCCATAAACAACATTGTATCAAATCATCAGATATATTTTTATCATAATATTTTTTATTCATCAAATCAAATTCACCATAGTTCTCATCAGTTTTACCATCCTTAATTTTTGGCTGGATTAATCTTATAAATAATAAATCACATATAACATCCAATGCTTTAACATTGACTAATGATTCATTATCTCTTAATATATTTTGAAATTGCATATGCATGTTATCTAATATTTTGAAATCGTTAGCTTGTTTAGAATCTAATGATTCTTTTTTCTTAATCATTGTATCTTCAATCTCTTTTTCAACAATCACTTCTTCCTTGACATTTTGATGTTTTTCAATAAATAACTTACAACCATTTTTAGATTGAGTATGCCTATCAAATTCACTCTTTTGTTTTGCAACGTATCCACAATCACACTTGTATTTTTTTGTAG
>Ga0257124_1000935_pt1 | contig 25302 bp, 20 predicted proteins | sample SI106_150metaG_FD_190154 | JGI IMG/M metagenome (GOLD analysis project Ga0257124, IMG submission 190154) | Marine microbial communities from Saanich Inlet, British Columbia, Canada - SI106_150 | ecosystem: Environmental > Aquatic > Marine > Inlet | place: Canada: British Columbia | collected...
CAATTTCAAAATTTTTCTTGAGTTCTGTTTCAATTGATTGAAAGTATTTTTGCATTTCTTCTGTTGCTTCTACCATTTTTTATTTAATTAATAATTATTTTTAAAATCTTAATATCCTTGCTTCTCTAGTTTGTAAATTAACTATTGGTACTCGCGCTGGTTCTGGTTTATGTCCAACTTTTTCTTGAAAAGAGGTTTTTCTTTGCCAACATGACCCAGAAATTAAAGTAATATTTCGATAATTTGCAATGCTTGTTTTATGTATATGTCCTGTGGCAAAAAAATCAGGAAGAGAAGAAATTACTAAAGGATCTGATCTATGATCAGGAATATATAATGTTGAGGTATGAGTTGGTGCTAAATGTCTTCTTTGTAATAAAAATTTCATAACTAAATCTGCCCTATCATAACCACCATTATTTCTAATATGATCAACATTTGAAATATAATGATCAAAACTATAACCATGGTAAAGTAAGGTATCAAATCCAGAAAATCCTTCTTCTGCACCAATATTAACAATCCCTGGATTACTAGTAAACACAACATTTGGCATTTCTAATAATGGTTTAATAAATTCTTCATCAATAATTGGTTGTGGTTCTGCTAATCTTACAGCATCATGGTTACCTGGACAAATTATAATGGTTTTTTCAGATGGGATTAGTTTCATATATTCTGTAAATTTTTCATATTGTTTATAAATATCTTTTATTTCTAATTCTTCTTCTTGGTTAGGATAAATCCCAACACCATCAACTAAATCCCCAACAATAAAAATATATTTAATTTTTCTTACCATCTCTTTTTGTTCTTCTGAACCAATTTCTGCCTTTAACCAACTTAAAAATTTAAGAAATTTTTCTTCTAAAAAATCAACAGACCCAACATGAATATCAGATAAAAAAATAGCATATTCTTCTTCTGGGCTTTTTTTTAGTTCTTTATAATTCACATCTGGTTGTAAAATTTTATTACAAAAAATAACCTGGTCGTCATTAAACCCACAGATTCCAATAACTTCATCTTCTACTAAATTTTTTGCTAATTCATACACCTCTTTCTTTGTTTTATTAACAATAACAGTAATTTGGCCAGTTGCATCTTCAAGTTTAAGTAATATATTTTTTGCCCTAGTTATATTTTTTTCAGTAATTATTCCAATAACAGAGGCAGTATCTTTTTCTCTTTTATTTAATATCTTATTTACTGATAATAAATTCATAAGTTCTGGCCTATTAATTAACATACTTCTTAATGAGTTATACCGATTGTTAAAATACGATACAAAACTTTTCACTACTTTTTTTTGTGGATCGTCAGAATAACTAAAAATAATTTTAGTTTTGGTATCGGGGTGTGGAGTTTTGCTACCACTAAGAACCTTTCCGTCTTTTGTTTGATTTGTATCTGTTTGTGAAGCGGTTGTGTTTTGTGAGATTAAATTATCTTTTGATGAAGGTGTTTGTTTATTAGTTGCATTTAAATTAAAATTATTATTTTTTAATTCATCTAAAACCTGCTCAGGCCCCTGTTTTTCAATTTTTTCAAGAAGAGCTTCGCTAACTAAAATTCCCTTATCGAGTAAAGTTTTCACTAGTTTGGTTTTTGCTGATTGTGTTTCCATTTTACAAACCTATGCTTTGTTCAAGTACTGATGATATTTTTTGCACTAGTGTGGCAGGGATAGATAAACTAATTTCTCTTGTTCTACCAAATCTTCCTTTAGAAATTACTTTTGCATTAATTATACCCAACATATCCATTTCCCCAATGATATCTGAAACTCTTCTTTGAGTTAGTGGTCTTAATCCAACCCTTGCACAAGTTTTTTTGTAGCTGTCGTAAATGTCGCCTGTAAAAATAGAATTATTTTTTTTAAAAGAAAGTATCGCATGTAATGTTACTTGTTGTTGTTTTGGTTGTGTTTTAACAATATCCAAAACCCGATCTTTTTCTATTTTTTCTTCTGCTCCATCGATGTGGTCAATTGTAACTTTCAGTTGTGAGTCTCTTTCTGCTATTTCTCCTGCTACCCTCAATAATTCTAACGCTCTTCTTGCATCACCATGTTCACGCGCTGCATATGCTGCGCATTTTTCTACTACCCCTGGAGTTAACACCCCTTCTTTAAATGCTCTTTCTGATCTTTTTCTTAAAATATCTTGTAATTGTAATGCATTATAAGGGGGAAAAACAATTTCTTCTTCACTTAGTGAAGATTTTACTCGTGGATCTAGGTGATCAGTAAATAATAAATCATTAGATATTCCTACTAGTGTTATTTGGCTATGTTCAAGTTCTGAATTAATTCTTGTAAGATTATAAATAATTTCATCGCCCGCTCTTTTAACTAATTGGTCAATTTCATCTAAAACAATTAATAATTGAACTTTTTCTGTTGAAATGGCATTATAAAATATTTTATAGACTTCTTCTGTTGGTAATCCTGTTGGGGGTATTTCTTTTCCTAATTCTCTTGCTAATTGTGCAACGAGTCTATATTCAGTATCTGCTACCTTACTTAATTTACAATTAATATGTATGATTTTTATAGATAAGTTTTTGTTTTGTGCAATAGATTTAAGATGTTCTGAAACATATTTTGCAGTTAGTGTTTTTCCTGTTCCTGTTTTCCCATATAAGAATACATTTGATGGTTTTTCTAATCTTAGGCATGGTGCAAGGATGTTTGCAAGCAGATTTAGCTCTTTTTCTCTATGAATAATCTCCCCGGGAGTATAAGAAGCCTGAAGAACTGCTTTTTGATTAAATAGGCTGTCTTTCTTCAAGAAATTTTCAAAAAAACCACCTAACCCCTTTTCTGTCATGTAAAGTTCCACAAGAAATGGAGGTATATAAATATTGTTGTTCTTGAGTTTGGGTGTGACCCCTTTGTTTCGTATGGAACTTTGTTTGTAGTTTGGGTGTTTGTTTGGTGTTTTTTTTGTTTTTATTTTAAATTTTTAAAGATCAATTAATCAATTTTGATAAGAATCATTATAATTATAGTAGAAAAAATAAGTTGTTTTTGGACTTTAATTGTAAAAAGAAGGTTATTTAGGTTGTTTTTATAATTTTATGAAAAAAAACATTTTTATTTATTTTTGTTTAATTAATATTAATTTTATTTGATTAATTCATTTATTTATTTATTATTATTTTAATTTTTTGAAATTTTTTATTTTTTATATTTATTATTTTCTATATTGAAAATATATATATATATTATATTATTATTAGTTATAGTAGTAGTAGTAGTAGTATAAGAAGAAGAAGAAGAGAAGAAGAAGAGAAGAAGAAGAGAAGAAGAAGAGAAGAAGAAGAAGAGAAGAAGAGAAGAAGAAGAGAAGAAGAAGAAGAGAAGAAGAAGAAGAGAAGAAGAAGAAGAGAAGAAGAAGAGAAGAAGAAGAGAAGAAGAAGAGAAGAAGAAGAGAAGAAGAAGAAGAGAAGAAGAGAAGAAGAAGAGAAGAAGAAGAAGAGAAGAAGAAGAGAAGAAGAAGAGAAGAAGAAGAGAAGAAGAAGAGAAGAAGAAGAGAAGAAGAAGAGAAGAAGAAGAGAAGAAGAAGAGAAGAAGAAGAGAAGAAGAAGAGAAGAAGAGAAGAAGAAGAAGAGGAAGAGGAAGAGAAATAGGTATGTGGGTGAAAAAACAGAGTAAGAGGGAGAAAAAGAGAAAAGAGAAGGGGCGTGGGTAAGAAAATAAAAGAAGAGGGAGAAGCAAAGAAAGAGATAGGGAGAAGTAAGGAAAGAAGTAGGGGAAAAGGGCAAAGAAGATGATAAAAGAGGCATAGAAGAACAAAACAGTGACTAAAAGATAAAGATAATGATAAAAAAGAAAGATATGAGAAGAAAATATAATTATTAAAAACAAATATAATTAAAACATAACCACAACACAACCACCCAAACTCAACCCAACTTTCCATATGAAACAAAGGGGTTGCACCCCCATAATTATACTAACAACATCCGAAACCTTTTTATATGTGTGTTTATATGATAACACTTAATATATATAACTGAATGGTAATAATAAAAAAATAAAAAGGTGAATATTATGGCAATATCTGATCCACTGGAAGTTGTAATTTTAGCAATTATTGTTGGTACATTAGCAGCAATTGTATATAGTTTAAGAGTTCTTGTTATTATGGAAAGAAGGGTAGCAAGAATGGATCTCAACATTGAAAGAATGACTAGGAAAATTGCAAGAGAAGAAATGAAAATAGAAGAAGAAGAAGCAAAACTACTAGCAGAACAAAGAAAAATTGAGAAAAAACTAGGCATTAAACCAACAGAAACTAAAAAAGCAAAAAAGAAGAAAAAATAATTTCTTTCTTTATTTTTTATTTACTTTTATTATAAATTTAATTCTATACTATAAAACTAAATTTATTATATGAAATATTACAATCTAAGATATTAAAGAATTTTAGTTAAATCAATCTTATTTGACTTGTGTGTGATGGAGTTAGTAGTAACAATCTCATTCGCACCTGCTCTTTTTAATTTATTATATGCATTTTCAACAAATAAGCCATGTACACCCATACAAACAATCTTTTTTGGTTTTTGTTTCTTTACAAATTTAATAACCTCGATCATTGTATGCCCAGTGCTAATTATATCATCAACTATTACAATTGTTTTATTTTTTAAGTTTAATTTGTCTTTAAAAGATATTTTTACTTTTCTTGAGCTATATCTTGTTTTTTTACAAACTGTTACTGGTGCACCAACTCTTTTTGCAACTTTTTCTGACCATTGATAAGATTCTTCATCTGGGCCAACAACCACAACATCTTTATAATTTTTCTTAATATAGTCTGCTAATAAAGAATTTGCAGTTAAAACTTTTGTTTTTAGTCTGTAAATAATATTTAATGATTTGTATCTGTGTAAATGTGGATCTACTGTTATTAATTTAGAAAAAAAAGGTGAAATTATTTTTGCAATTGTTTTGGATGAGATGCTTTCTCCCTTATTAAATCTTTTATCTTGTCTCATATAACCTAAATATGGGGCGATTAAAGTTATGTTTTTTGCTCCAAGGTCTTTTAATGTGTCTGCTGTTAAACACAAATCAATTATTTTTTCATCAGGGTAGAATAAACTATTAACTACAATAACATTCTTATTTTTTACATTTGTTGTTATTTGGATTAATTTTTCTTTATCTGGAAATTCTTTAACTTTGACTAAAGAAAACTCTGCTTTAATCTTTTTAGCAAAATTTTTCCCTATTTCTTTTGAATATTCATATGCTAAAACAATTGTCATAAAATTATTCTTTAGATTAGTTATTTTTAAATGTTTCCAATCAATTCATCAAACAATAATCCCTTTTGTTTTGCTAATACTAAAGAAATAGAATGGTTTTTTACTGTTTGGTTTGTATCTTCTAAATTTAGAAAATACCATTCTTTTTGTACCTTTACTCCAACCCATGCTTCTGCTCCAAATTTATTACTAAATTCTTTTAATTCATTAAGTTCTTTTTTTGGAATGTAAATATTATTATTCTTACTTGTTTTACATTCAATTGCCAATTTTCTCAATGAATTTCCAGCTAATATGTCTGGTGAAGGATATCTCATAGAACCAGAACCAGCGCAACGCAAACTAGCCCAACCAGCAGCCCAAAATAAATGTATTAATTCTCTTTCGGCATTTGTGCCCTTTGCTTTAAGGTTCATACTATTTTTTATTTTTTATTTGTTTATAATCTTTCCTGTTCTCAGCTAAAATGTTTTAGTTTTTGCTTAAACCCCTCAATCTTCTCTTTTTCCTGCTAAAAGCCCTAAAATAACCAAAAATTATATAAATCTGGCTTGTTTACATCTCTTTAACCAAATTCAAGGGTGATAATATGGCAAGCAAAAGACTAATTCCATTAGCAGCAATGGAGAAAATCATGAAAAATGCTGGTGCTGATCGTGTTTCAGACAAAGCAAAAGAAGCATTAAAAATCGTATTAGAAGAAATTGGAGAAGATATTGCATCTAATGCAGTTAAATTAGCATCTCATGCAGGAAGAAAGACAGTAAAGGCAGGAGATATTAAATTAGCAGCAAAAAGTTAATTTTTTCTTATATTTTTTAATTTCATCTTTTTTGTATTTTTACAACGGGCCGTCAGGCTTTTTTCACTCTGATTTTTTGAAATCATCAAAATAATAAATATTTTTTATGCCAAATACTTTTCAAATACAATTTTAAAAAGAAAAACTAGAATTTAACTTTCATAAAATCAAAAGCACAAACACTTTCTGGAAATATATCTCTTGCATTTTCTTCAATTTCTTCAGTTGTTTTGTATCTTTGTGAGAAATGTGTTAATATTAATTTTTTTGCATTTGCTTGGTGTGCTATTTGTGCTGCTTGTTGTGCAGTCATATGTTTATGTAAATCTGCTTTTTCATCTAATTTAGTTGCATATGAGCTTTCCATAATTAATATATCTGCACCATCTGCAATTTGTGTACATGCTTTACAGGGCATTGTATCTAAGATAAAAACAACCCTTTTCCCCTCGACAATTCTACTCACATCATCTGGTTTTATTTTTTTATTTTTGAATGTAATTGTTTTTCCATCTTTTAGTTTTCCAATCATTGGCCCACCAACTAATCCAAACTTTCCTGCCTTAGTCATATTAATTTTTCTTTTTTCTTTTTCAGTAAAAGAATATGCAACACATGGTGTACTATGTTTAACATTTGCTGCTTCTATTACATAATCTTCATTTTCAAAAATTAATTTTGGTGATTTTGCAGTTATCTCTGTTATTGATAATTCTACTTTATTGTGAAAAACACAACTTTTCATTAAATGGTCCATATGTTTGTTTGTTCCTTCTGGTCCATAAATTTTAATACTTGGTGGTGTTTCAGAATTTCCAATTGTTTGTATTAATCCAACCAGACCAGAAACATGATCTCCATGCCAATGTGTAATCAGAATTTTTTTAATTTTCAATCTATTAAGGCCAGCAATATTCATCTGTCTTTGTGTGCCTTCTCCACAATCTACTAAAATCCCTTCTCCATTATAATCTAGATAAATAGATGTAACATTTCTTTCTTTTGTTGGTACCATTGAAGAAGTACCTAAAAATGTAATTTGTGCCATTTAGGTATGTTTCATTGTTAGATTTATAAAGTTTTCACTTGATTTTAGGTGGAAAAAGAGAATTTAGTTAAAAATGTCGAAAATAACAACATCATAGGCACGGACGGACTTTTTCAAAGTCCTACTCAGCTTCGCTTCGCCCGGCCATGTTGTTATTTTCTTTTCATCAAAAACTTTATAAGGAATAGAATGTTTTTTTATGTCATGGTAAAAAAACCAATAGTTAGTTCAATTTTCATGAATGAACGGATTATTACTGAAGATAGTGATGATGCCCGAGAATTTTACAATCAAAGTAGATATGGGAAGATTGTAAAGAAAAAAGTAGAGCTTAGTTTATTAGAGTCATTATATCTTATGGAAAGTGATAGGCTAATTATTAAATCATTAGCAGGAAGAGCAATGACTTCTGAACAGTTTATTCGTAAAGCAAAGAAATTAGAGCCAAATTTTTGGATTAGATATTGTGTTTTTAGAGATATTAGAAATAGAGGATATATAATTAAAACTGCCTTAAAGTTTGGAGCGGACTTTAGAGTTTATGATCGTGGTATTAAACCAGGTGAAGATCATGCTAAATGGGTTGTATTTCCAGTTCATGAGGCATCTACTTTAACATGGCATGATTTTGCAGCTAAAAATAGGGTTGCTCATTCTACTAAGAAAAGATTATTATTAGCAGTTGTTGATGAAGAGGGTGATGTTAGTTATTGGGAATCAAGATGGATTAGGCCTTAATTGTTAGGATTTTTTAATATTTGTATTTTAAAAAATAAAATTCACAGGCTACATTGGCTTCGCCCTAGTTTAAAAAATAGAAATAAAGTCAAGTCAAAATAAAAAAAGAATAAATTACAATACTTTAACTCTTCCTGGTCTTACTTCAAATATTTCTCCTTCTCTGATTAAATTAGTTATTACTTGTTCACAATCTTTAATATTTGCTTTAACAATAACATCTTCTATGTCTGCTCCTTCTCCTTTATCATGTTCTTTGATTATTGCTAAAACCTTATCAATTGTATTATCTGTTTCAGGGGCATCATCAATAATAACTTCTTCGTGCTTTTCTGCCACATCTTTATTGTTGGTTGTGTTTTGTTCTGTGTTATTTGTTGTTTGTGGCTCATTACTTTGTTGTTCTATTTTTGTAACCATTGGAGATATTTTTTCTAGTTCTAATTTTCTTAATTCAACCCATTTATTATTTTTTACTGGTTTAACAATTTCTCCTACTAAATAAATCTCATCATTAAAGCTACGTGGTTTAGCTATTGTTCTAATTATTTGTCCAATATTATAATTATCAAATTTATTTCTATTATCAAAATCTCTTAATACTATACTGCCACTTCCATCATCAATAGTTAGGCTACTAAACTTTTCTTCTATTTGTTTTTCAACAACAATTGCAATAATATTTGCCCTTGATATTTTTTCATCACCAACTAAAACATAGTCTGGACTAAACTCTTCATTCACTTTAAAGTATTGGCTAGATTTCAAATCATTTATTCTCACAACTTTTGCAGTTGCTCTTTCATAATTTTGTTTTTTGGTTTCTTCCATCTTCATATCACTTTATTTTTTTATTAATATTTGGTTTGTCTCATAACTCATTACTGCGAACTCAAAACCACATCATATTTTCTGTATTTCTCCTCTTCTTGGTTCAAACAAGTCTCCAGATCTTTTTAATTTCTCAATTAATTCTAATGCTTTTTCTTCATCAATACCTTTTTCTTTCGCAACTTTAATTATTTCTTCAATTTGAATATTTTTACCTTCGGATTCTTCTAACTCATTAATTATTTCTCTAACAGTTACAATTCTACTTCTTTCACTTGTTGTAACTCCTGTTGAGATTCTATCAATATCAATCTTACCTGTTTCAGGATCCATTCCAACTTGTTCTAGGCAATAATGTAATAATGCGACTGCTCGTTTAGCATCTTTTTTTTCTACTTTCTCACTAAGTCTTAATTTTGCGGCTGCTTCTGCCAATCTTACCAGTGCTTCAAGTTGTCTTGCTGAAATTGGGATTGCTTTAAGACCACCGCTTTCATTACTTCCTGAACAACGCATCTTAATATAATAATCTAACAACTCATTAATTGCGTTATCAGTTAACTTTGGAAAAACTTTTTGTTTTGCATATACAAAATATTTTCTTAATAAGTCTGTATGGATATCAACTTCTTCAGTTCCTTTTATACGATGCATTTCTAAAATAAATCTTGCCATTTTTCTATCTTTTTCTTCATCTGGCAAATCTTTAATTGTAAAAATTAAATCAAACCTATTGATTAAAGCAGGTGGAAGATCAATTTGTCGTGCAACAGTATCATATGGGTCAAACCTACCAAATTTAGGATTAGCTGCCGCTAATACTGTGGTTTCACATCTTAGTGTTGCCTGGATATTTGCTTTTGATATACTTACAGTTTGCTGTTCAAGAGCTTCATGCATTGCACTTCTATCTTCATGACTCATTTTATCCATCTCGTCAATCATAACCATTCCTTTGTTTGCCAATACTAATGCACCTGCTTCTAAACTCCATCCAGATAAAAATTCATCTTTAACAACAGCTGCTGTTAATCCTGCTCCTGAAACTCCTTTTCCAGATACATATCTTGCTTTTGGTGCAACAACACTGGCTCTTTTTAATAACTGAGAGTTATGAACCATTACACCATTTGCAATAAAATTATGCACTTTAGGGATTTCAAGATCATAAACATAGCTTTCTTTTGAATCAACAATCTCAATTGATTTTATAGTGTCCCAAAAAATATCTGCATAGCTAATTTGTTTTAATATTTCAATCATTGGGTCATTTTTAATTTGGGAATATGTTTTGTAAATCTTTTTTAATTGTGAATAAGATGGGTTTCTATCTCCTCTTTCATAATGTTGATATGATGATCTAGGCATAGAAAATGAAGATTGTGTTAAATTATATGTTTGTCTTAATGTAATTAACAGCTCGCTTAAATTCGGTATTATGTTTATATTTGTGTTGAGTTTTTTATTTCCATTAATTATCTCTTTAATTGCATTCTTTTTTGTACTAGAAACAAAACCAATTTGTTTTCCAAACTTATTGGTGTCTTCTCCACTAATTGATAAACGATAATATTTTCTTTTAATTTTAGCTATTGTGTTAGTTGCACATTTCATTGTTTTAGTTACTTGAGAAATAATCCCAAATCTCAACAACAAATATTTTAAGTCATGGATTAGTTCTTTACTTTTGCTACTAAATTCTATGTCTCTTCTATTTTTATGTACATGTGCTTCACAATCAAACAACGACCTTAAGAATTCTTTGACAATATTATCAGGTGATTTGCATATCTTAACACATACTCTTTGTGAAGATGATCTTTTGATAATACAGGAATCAATTTTCTCTAAAATCCTAACCAAATCAATTGAACTTATATAGTACTCAAAACAATCTTTACTATTTTGTTTTTTTCTTTTACTCACTTTCAAATTAAATATTTTCTTAACTAAATATTCAAAATCATCAAGTAGATCTTGGTTATTGTTTGTAAAGCTGATTAATCCTGTTGTTTTTCTAAACGTAACATATCCATCGCCTACAAGGTAACCAAGCAATCTTGCAAACTCTTTATCAATTATTTTTTTAATATTGTATTTTACTCTGTTATTGGCTTTTGTTTTTTGAATTTCTTCATCAACATATTGAATTGATCCCTCAACATCAATCTTTGAAGGTAAGGAAATATATTCATTTAATTTAAAATCTTGTGCTTGTTTAGCAAAAATCAAACCATTTTTAGTTGTAAATAAGGGGTGTTCTTTTGTAGTGAAAAGTTCATTTCCTGTATTTGTAGTGATCTTAATTATTTTTTTAGGTGCAGGCCTTCTCCAGAATCTTGTCGGCAGCCTAGTTGAGTTTAAACCACATTTATTAATATTAAATATCTGTTTGGTATTATTTTTTCTATTTTCATAAAATGATTTTATTGTTGTGAACTCCCCGTCCTCTAGTATGATTTTAGTCTTACCTGAAAGACACTTACCTGCTCCTGGATCTCCAATTAAAAGTATGTGCATGTCTCCTCTATTTCTAACACCATCATCTCTTAATTTACTTACTCCACCAACAAATTGTAAACAAAGTGCTTCTTTAATTAAATCATGGCCAAAAATACCTGGTGCCATTGAGGAACCTAACTTTTCATATAATTTTGGATCTTCAGAAATAATCTTAATTTGTTCTTTATCTTCATCTGAGATCATTATATTAGAATAGTCTTCTTCAACAGATTCAAATGAATTTGCTTCTATCATTAAATCAAATTTAGTGCTTTGGCCACCTGTTCTTAATATAATTGGAACTTCTTTAATAAATCCACATACTCTTATTTGTGTTCCAGGGTTTGTTTTTCTTTCAGACATCGGGCTAACTAAATCATTTTGTAAAAATATATTCATCCTTTTTGGTTGTGCCCCACCTTCTAAATCTTTAGTTGCTTCTTCTAAAACAATTCCTTGTGCATCAACAAGTTCTTTACTTAATAATCTGAATTTTCCTTTTCTCCCACATCCACATCTTGAAGGTTCTTTGAATTTGTTATCTAATTGTAGAACAGGAATAATATTCCCACAACTTGGGCATTCAAATCTTGCAGAAGTAACTTGTGGCCTAACATCTGATTTTTGTCTTACAACTCCTTCAGTCCAAATAAACTTACCAAGATGTTTGCTTCTGATATTTCTAATCATGATATAATGTTCTTTAGGAAGATTTTTTACTCTTACTCTTATTCCTTTAACTTCTTCATCAAGATCAAAATTAGTTAGACTTAATTCAAATGCCTTTAATGTTTCTTCAGGTTTATCTAAGAGTTCTTCACTTAATTCAATATTGAATTTTGCTAATTCATTAAACTCAATAACTAGAAAATGTTTACCTTCTCTAACGTAGTCATATAACTCTTTTTGGTATGTTGTCTCTACAAATTCTTGAAATTTGGAGATAATTTCATTTACTTCCATATTCATCGAGAAGTATTTTACTACTATACTTCTTTCAGCACCCCCTTACTGTATATTGATAAAATTAAAATAATAAAAAAAAACTTATTTTTTCTTAATTTTCTTTAAATTTTCAACTAATTTGTCAACTGATTCATGAACTTCGTCTTCACTTTTAGTTCCTGTACAAACAATTTTTCCATTACTAAATAATAGGAATGTTGCTTTTGCTTGTGGCAGTTTGTAAACTAAGCCCGGAAACTGTTCAGGTTCATATTCTGTATTTTCTAGTTTCATTGCTAAAACATTTAGATTTAAATCCATTCCAACGCTACCAGATGCAACAATGTTCTGGATATGAATTATAGGTTTAATCTTAATTTTAACATTGATTTTTTCAAGACTTTTGATTATTTTCTTAATGGATTCTCTAACTTTTTCCATACTTCTTGCACCAGTACATACAACTTTACCTGAACTAAAGATTAATGCGCTAGTTTTTGGTTCTTTTATTCTTATAACTAAACCTGGAAACTGTTCTGGGTTATATTCAGTATTACTTAGTGTAGCTGCCATCTTTTCCAATGGAATATCATGTTCTAATGAAGTACTAACTACTATATTTACTACATGGATATCTCTTTTCTCAGGTTCTTGTTTTGTTTGTTTTTTAACAACTTTTTTAGCAATTTTTTTAGCCATTTTATTTGACCTCCGCGAGTATTTTATCATTCAGTTCTTTTTAAACTCTTTATAAACCTTTATAAACAAATAAGTAGTATTTAAATACTATGTTTTTAAAGGGTATTTAAAGGGATTTATAAACATTATTAAAGTAAAGTTTATAACACCCCTTAGTTTCCTATGGAAAATGAAGAAATATTGTATAATTAGATATGGTGAGATTGCTTTAAAAGGCAAAAATCGGATTATCTTTGAAAAAAAGCTACAAGAGAACCTTAAACGGGCAATGAAGCTTAATAAACTTGATTTTGTTAGTGTTAAAAGGCTAAATGGGCGTTTTTTAGTTGAGGGGGATGCTGATTATACCTTATTAGCTAATGTTTTTGGGGTAACATCTATTAGTTTTGCATCTGAATTTACTGATTTGTTTGAAGGTGTTGATTTTTTGCTCAAAAATAAGAAATTTAAGACTTTTCGTATTTCTACAAGAAAAGTTAATGCATTAACTAAGAAATCAAAAAGAGATTTTGATTGTATGTTAGGTGATCATGTTTGTAAGAAGTATAAAGCCAAGGTTTCTTTGAAAGAATTCGATATTAATGTAAATTTAGAAATTATTGGCAACCAACACCTGTTTTTTTTAGATAAGATTGTTGGAATTGGTGGATTACCTTATGGTATTGAGGGCAGGATGCTTGCTTTTATTGAAAATGATAGGGATAAACTAGCTGCTTTGTTAATGATGAAACGAGGTTGTGCAATTGTTGTTATTGGAGATGCTGATTTTACTAGTTATGGTGTTAAACCAAGGAAAGTGTCTTTTGATGGCCAAGATATTTCAACTTTCCTAGAGAAAGTTGCAAAAGAAGAGAAATGTGATTCAGTTGTTTTAGGACAAACTTTAGAAAATTATAAAAAAATAAGTACTTTAATTGAATTTAGACCATTGATTGGTCTAGATGATGATGAGATTGAAGGATTAATTAAGACGCTACTTTCTTGAATTTTATGTTTTTTTGAATATTTATCTGTTAAAATGGGAAACTTTATATATTCTTGTATGTTATTTTATACATATGTATGAAAAAGTAAACAAACTAACTGAAACACACCTTCGTGTTTTGAGTATTTTTACAAATGGCTTTGAAAGAGATTATTACATTAGGGAGGTTCAAAAACTTCTTAAAATTAGCCCCAGAACAGCACAACTTATCTTAAATAATTTAGAAAAAAGGACTATTTTAGAATCTAAATCAAGAGGGAAAATCAAGATTTATAAGATTAAAAAAAATATTATTGCTAAACAATATCTTGTTTTAGCTGAAAACTATAAAAAAATTAGATTTTTAGAACAAAAACCATTAATTAAACAAATTATTGAGAAAATTATGCCTTTTGTTGATGGAGTTATGGTTGTTTTTGGGAGTTATGCTAAAAATCTTGAAAAAAATAACTCTGATTTGGATATTTTTGTTATTGGTAGCCATAAAAGACAAAAAATAAAAGAGGTATCAAATACCTATGGTATTAAGATTAATGTTAAACAGTATGGTTCAAAACTTTTTGAAATGAAATGGAGTGAAGATATTTTAGTTAGGGAAGTCTTGAATAACCATATATTGATCAAAGGAACTGATGAATTTATTGGTGTGGTATTATGAATAAAATCAATTGGTGCAAAGAACAGAAAAATGGTTTGGAATTAATTAATCCAAATGCAAATTTAGCTAATGCTTATTTGAAAAAAGCAGAAGAATCATTAGAAACAGCTAAACTAGCTAAATCAAAAGATTGGATTATTTCAGCTAGTTATTACACTTTCTATTTTTCTTTGTATTCTATAATGATGAAAATGGGAGTGAAATGTGAAATTCATTCATGTAGTATTGCTTTTGCAAAGCATTTTTTAAAAGATTATTTAAATGTTGATTTTCTAGAAGATGCATTACAGGCAAGAATAGATGCCCAATATTATGTTGACAGAACAGTTAAAGATGAAATTGTTGAATTGATGATTCAAAAAGCACCATTATTTTTAGTTGAATGTAAGGAAGTTATGAATAAATTAACTGAAAATGAGATTAATAAAATAAGGAGTGAATTAAATGACAATTGATTATGTAATACCTAACAAAAATGAGCAAGAGTTTATAGACATGGCTATTGAACTAGGCTATAAAGAACTAGTATTTTTGTATAATTTGAAAGATTTTAAAATTACTAAATTTGATACTAAATTAAAAATAGATTTTGGTATCATTTGTAATAGCAACGAAATTGCAAAAGCTAAAAACAAATCAAAAATAGTTGTTGTCAAATGTAATGATAATGTAAGACAAATTATTGAGAAATCTCCTTCATTAATTTATGGAATGGAAGATCATAATAATAGTGATTTTATTCACCACAAAAATTCAGGATTAAATCAAGTTCTTGCTAAATTAATGGCAACTAAAAAAGTAAGTTATGCAGTTAACTTTAATGATTTAATTAAAGGCGATAGAGTTAAGTTATTCTCTAGAATAAAGTTCAACATTAAGTTATGCAAGAAGTACAAGGTTAACATTATCATTGCTAGCTTTGCTAATAATTCTTATAAGATGAAAGGGAAGAAAGATATGTTTTTGGTTTGATTTAGTCCTCGCTAAAATCTATTATTTTTTTAGACCACGCCACATTCATTACACCATTCACATCTCTACAAACATCTATTGCTGATGGTTGGGGTCCTATTGATTGTGTGTTCATTGCACCTTTCATATATGTGTGCATATTTTGATTACCTGCAAGAATTCCTTTACAAATGTATTCTCCACCACATCCTTCAGAAATAAAAATAATTGCTCCACCATAATCTTTTTTATCATCAAGACCTTTTTTATCAAAACAAAGACCATATGCACCCAATATACTTGCACTTGTCCAACCAGTATCTGTGAATATATATTTAAGTTGGATTTCATCTGCTGTGTTACATATATCAATTTTGTTTTCTTTAACTTTAAATAGTGCAGTTTTAGGGAAATAATAATATGGGTCTGTCCCCTCAACATCATCTTTTGTGAATTGAACTGGTTTATTAGTTTCAGTACCCTCTATACTTCCTTTTACTGTAAATTGTCCAGTATCATATAAATCATAGTGTTCTTGGTCATCAACACCTAACTGGCATCCATCTTCCATCTCTCCATTATATGTTAATCGCCAATTTACTCCTTCATTTGGTATTTGGAGGACATGCTCTGTTTTTGAATACACTTCTCCACCTGAACTTACTCCACCAACACAACTATCAAATGAGAATTTATATGCATTTTGATTAAAAGCAAAGGACATAAGTGGATCATCATCTGCAATTGCAAATATTAGTATCAAAAGTGAAATAACGACCATAATTATTCCAAAGATTATTTTTTTATGGTTCATTTTTATCCTCTAGCTTTTGTTCATTATTGTTTTCTTCAGGAAGTGTATATAATTTATTTTTTATGATGCAATTATATTTTTTAATCTGTGTTGGTTGATTTCTACAACTTTCAATTTTTTGTTCCTCTAAATAAGGGAACGTATAGATTATTGCTCCAGCCAATAAAATAATAATAACTATTGTTGCAAGTATTAGCCAAAACTTTTTTGTTTTAACTTTGTATTGAGAAAACTCTTCTTTATAATCTTTTTCTAGGGCTTTTACAACATCATTTTCATTCCAACCTGCTTTAGTCAATGTTTCTTTTATCTCTTCTTTGGAAAAACCTTTTTTCAACTCTTTTTTAATATATTCATCTAAATTTGTCATTAATTATGTCTTTTGTAACTACCGGTATTAATAATTTACTAAATTTCTCTGTTTTTATTAGTGTGATGTAATAACTTTTATTGGGAAATCAGAAAGCTTTATATATATCATTTGTAAGAATTAAATACATCTATATATAAAAGGGAAATATTATGGGAAAAAAGAGGTTATTCCAATTAGGTGTAATAGTATTAATTTTGTTATTTAGTAGTTCAATTTCTTTTGGTACTAAGTTGGTTCAATCTAGTTCTCCTGCTCTTGGAATTTTTAATGAATTAACAGAAGAATGTAAGGGTACCAACAGGTTATTTTTAGAGATGTTTGTTGGTTGTATAAGATATGATAATGAAGAAGGTTATGTTTTGGGAATTCCTTTTTATAATTCAGAATTTTTTACTGATTTGGGTACAGGAAATGTTATTGAAGGAAAAAAACCATTACCCCCCTTAACAGGGATATGGGCAAATTATCCCAATACTTTTGCCAAAGAACCAACATTATCTATACCATATTATGACAACCCTAGTAATATAAGAAAAGCAAGAATGTATGAGGCATATAGTAAGGTGTTACCTGATGGAACAACCTTTAATGGTGCTTGTAGATTATTTGCTTATTATAAACATGATTATTGCAATGATGAGGTTGTTTTTCATGAAGAAATTATAAAAGAAGATAAAACTTTTTTTTGTTCACAACCTCAACCAAAAGATACTTTTCCATGGCCAGAAGAACAATATGGTTTTGGTGAACCTGTTTCAAGAGCATTAAGTTTAAAAAATCAATATCTTTATTCAGTTGATTGGGATAATGTTCCAAGTGATTGTAATAATTTAAAAGGTACTTCTAATGGTAATTCTTGTTGTGGTGACGATTATATGTGGATAATGAATAGTGTACATAACATAGATGAGACAGTAGACAAGAATATTGATGATTGGTGTTTATATAGTTACATTGATGAAGATGAAGAAGCATTGTTTGACTTTCATGAAGATCAGTTTGGTTTTGAAGATGCAGCAGTTGGTCCACATCCATATCGGAATGGAGTTTATTGTACTCCTCTAAGATCTATTGCTGCCGCTGGTGATATACAAGAGATTCATTATGCATATGATTCTAAATTATTACTTTATTCTCCAGATTCTGATGCTGAAGAGGACAGATTATTTAGGTATTATTATGATGATCCTGGAACAACAACAGATGTTGGATTATGGGAAGAACCAAATCTAAACCCTCGTTATTGTCATCATTATTTTTTAGAAGGAACAGGAGATATTTTTGAATGGACAAACTCTAAACAAGCTGGAGAGATCCATTATTTTGATGTTAAGGATGATTCAAACAATGATGGTATCTCATCATCAAACATTCCCAAGAAAGTTGACAATGATAAGAAATTTGTTTTAAATCCAAAAGCACCAGATTATATCTATGATGTCATGACTAAAACTGATCATTTTCCTAAACTTAATGAGTATGATTCTGATGGTGATGGTATTGATTCAGATGATCTTAATATTTGTAATTTATTTTTAGATGGTGAATGGACTGGCCATCATTGTTGTGGAAATAAGTTTGATGCTGGTGAAAATAAACAAGAAAGTTTTAATGATCCTTATGAAAATGGTAAACATTATTTCCTGGATAAATCAGATCTTCAAGAATATGAATTTGAAATAAAAGAAGATAATCTTAAACCAAATAAAGCATGTTACAAAGGTGAGACAGCTAGTGGTGGTGAGATTGTTAATGATCCTTATGATCCTATCTATTTTAAATCTGATAATTTAGGTAATTTTAATTGTGGTTATTTGAATGAAGGTGATATTTTAATGGGTATTTTTAATGGTGTTTCTTTGGGTGATCTTAATTTAGATGTTAAAACTTGTTGTAATATTAAATATCCTAATTTTAAGTTAAACCCAAAACAAGTTGGTACCACAGAAAAGAATGGTTTTGACTGGGATCTTTATGATTGTGGGCATGTTGCATCTTTGTTAAATGAAAAAGGTACATTAAAATATTGTGTTGATGAAGAAAGAAGGAAGGAAGAATTAATTCTCGGTAAAACTATTGATTTAGATCATATTGGTTTAAAATATACATATGATGCTCTCCAAGTTTCTACTGATTATTTATTATTTGGTTCTGTTAATGATGCACCACATCCTTTAGCATTAAAATTAAATATTGGTGACAATGGAATAAATGATAATGTTTATAACAAATGTGAATCAACATATCTAACAAAAGATTATCACATGCTAGAAGATGATTATGAAGACAACGACGTATTCTATTATTGTCATACAAATAATTCCTGGTTATCAATACCTATTTCAGACCAACAATTAAGTAAAGGAACTAGTTCAGCACCAACACCTTTTGGTATGCTAGGAAGAATACCTCAAGAAGGAGATAAATTATATGAGGTAGATGAACCCAAAGAGATTGGTTTTGCTCATGCTAAATCTTCAGGTTGTTGTTTTGAAAATGAATGTTGGACAGGAAAAAAATGTGTTCCAAATGGTTATATTTTTGAAGACGTGGATGTAACACACACATGTAGTTATGGTGATTGGGGTGTAGGGGATCCTTCTTATAATTGGTATGATGAACAGTTTGATGGAGACACTAGTGTTGCTATAGGTGTTCAATATTGTACAGATAAGTGGAGTTGTGCATGTCCTAAGGATGATAAATATTCTGCCATAACATCAGAAGAAGATGGCTGGACAATTGATGAATGTGAAAAATATACAACTCCAGGTAAATGGTGTACAAGATTCCCTTGGACATATGTTGGAGATAGATTCTGTGAAGTAACAGATCAAACAAATATAGTTGATGCTGACACTTATGAAGAGGCAGCATGGACTACAAGAACAAAATATTTAGCAACTGCAATGTTAGATATTCCTACAACTGATAACTATGTTTTACATTGTGATGATCCTGGAAATATATTTAATTTTTATCCACAAGCTAGCAAGTATTGGGATGAATATATTAAAGATGGGATGTTTTCAGAAAATTATAATTATGATATTATGAATAATTTCTGTGTTTTATTAATTAATCCTGGAGATAATGAAGAAGTTTATGTTGGAACAACTCTTAATCCTTTATTGGATTATAGTTCAGTAACTCAAAGTCTTTATAGTGATGAATCAGAAGAAAACATAGATACAGAATGTTTTGATGATAATGGTGAAGAAGATTATTGTACTGCAACATTTGGCGATGTGGATGCAGGTCCAACATTTGTTTGTTACAGGCCATTAGTTAGTAGTGCAGGACAATGTAAACTAAAACCTGGAAGTCAGGAAGCATGTGATGATTATTATGGTGGCTTAAATATGGGTGAACATACTTGGGAGGCTGATGATATTAATGATCCAGATACATTTGGTGTTTGTATTCCAAAGGGTCCTGATTTTATGGAAATGTTAAATGTTACTGAATACATGACTCAGATTTTGTATGGTGAAGATGATAAAAAAGGTTTAGTTAATAGTCCTTATTTATTTAATCAAGACCAAGGGGCAGATCCAGACTTTTGTGATGAAACAGCAGAACTAACTAATTTCGCATCTAATACTGATTTTTTAATGTTTAAACAATGTGATGAAACTAATATTGCCTATAATGACGTGGCAAAAGCAATAATCTTTACAAAAAAGGCTGGCATAGTTAATCCAATAACCTTAACTTACCAACAAGTTCATAATTCAAAATTAACAACTTATGCAGATGAATTTAAACAATTTGTAGTGGATAATGCAGTAGAAATTCAAGATTGGGGAGAAAATATTGATTTAATGAAATCTATTAGTGACTTTGATAGGATCTATTATTATCAAGACGCTAGTAGAAAAATATTTGGTATGTTAGAAAGAAAATCAAACCCATTACTTAGTCCATCAAGTAATGATTATGCAAATAAACTTGAATATTTTTATGCAATTAAATATGAAGGATTTGATAATCTATTCTATAATTATGATACAACTTTAGGTGAGAAAAAATGTTCTATTGTAAAAGATGAATATGCACCATTTAAAGACATTGGTTGTTTCAGAGAAGATGCTTTATTGTTCCCAAATAATTATTTCTTAATCTCTCCACCAATGGAAAATTATTATTCAGACAATAATGGTAATCCATACATATCAGAGTTCTGGTTTGATTTAACTGCAAAGTTAAGAGTAATAAAATGAAAACTAAGAAATCACAAATGGCTATTTTCATGATTCTAGGTATAACAATTGTTATGTTAATTGGATTAGCAATGTATGGTGCAAGCAATGCTGATTCTGGGCATTTATCAACAAAACAAAAACAAATGGAGGAATTATTTATTGGCAAGGGGAAGTATACAACTTATATTCAAAGTTGTTTAGATCAAGCAACAAAAAATGCATTATACTTAGTTGGACAACAAGGTGGTGCAATTTATTCTGATTCTAACTTCGACGATGCAACACCAATTCCAGGAGGAACAAAGGCTATTGATTATCATGAAACAGATGATGGGTTAAGAATCTATTATGGTTTAACTGCACCTCCAATACCAACAAAAACAGAAAATAAAATGTTAAAGTATCCATTTACAAATACTCTTCCTTCAGAACCATTTCTTAGTCCAGATTCAAGTGTTTATGGTGATTCAACCCCATTTTTTGAAAATTTTCCAAATCCTTTAATTTCTTTATGTGATTATCATGGTCCTAATTCTTTAGATGGTGAAAATATTGAATGTGGTACTGGTCCTTATAGGTATGACAGCACTTTATTAACAGACCATAATAGTGTTCAAGAATATTTACAATATTACATTACACAAAAAACAGATGAATGTATTAAATTAGAAGCTCTTCCCGAATTACAAGGTTTTGATATTGAAAAAGAAAATATTGATGTAAAAGTTACAATGGCTGCATCTACAATAACTTCAAAATTAAGTATGAATCTTTCTATTACAGATAATCAAACTCTACCTAAAATAGAAATAAGTGATATTACTATTGAGAAGAATGTAAGATTATTAGAGATGTTTCAAATATTACAAGATATAATTCTTGAAGATTCTAGAAATATTTTCTATGACATTAAAGGCACGGATATTTGTGGTGTTTCTTCACAAGGTCCTTGCTTAAAAGCAAACATGGTTATTGAAAAAGAACAAGTTAGTCAAGGGGATGATTGGATTATAAAAATAACAGACACAGAATCTTTGTTAGATGGGAAAGAATTTACTTACCAAGTTGTTTTTGAAAACAGATATCCAGCATTAGATTATATTACTCTAGATAATGTTAAACTAAAATCTCAACTTCAAGATTATGATGCTGTTGCAGTACAAGGCATGACTTTAATTTTAGATCCTTATGGTTATGATCCTGATGAAGATTTTCATGTGGCTGAAGGATACATGGGTGAAGGTTATACTTATGAATTTGTTGGTGGGTATACAGAGTATTCACCTGGTGTTAATTCTGCATGCTTATCTGGAAATGCAAATTTAAACGTATTAGTAAGTAAACTAAATTCAAATTCTTGCAGGAAACCATCCTCTCCCCCATTTACAACAGGTAAAAAAGTTGAATGGGTCTTGGGAAAAAAAGATGCAGGTGAACATATAATTAATGTGAAAATTTGTGATATGTTAAATCAATGTGATGAACAAGAATTAAAAATTTTAGTTGTTCCTTTACTGATTTTTGATGGGGTTCCACAACCAGGGATTATGCCAAGTAAATATTTATATAATTCACACAAACTTGCTGGTAGTTTTATCTATGAAACAGACCCTGGAGATACAATTACTTTAGGTATTAATAATGCAATTCCTGTTTCTTATGTTCCAACTAGTGGTCCTATTGTAGTTAACAATCCTTCTCCTGTAACAGATTTGTTAGAATATGCTAATCAACAATACCAAATTAAGCAACAGCTTGGAGATGTTGATGGAAAAAGCTTTACAACTATAATTACAAATCCTGACACAGGAGTTATAATTTATTATGATGAAAATGGTCAACCAATTGCTTATTCTATCGATGATGATGAACCTATCTTGTTTCCACCAGTTACTGAACAAACAGATGAAGAAATAAGTTATTATAATCTAGCAGAAGCATTAAAACCAGGTGTTAATGTTTATCAACAACAAGAAGCAATTGAATTAATAGAAGAAGAAGAACAAGAAACAACACAACCATTACAAGACAAACCATTGGTTGTAGTTGTTGACGGAAATGTAAATCATGGTGAACATGAAATATATTTTATTGAAAATAATAATCCTGAATATCCTCAAATTTATTTAGTTACTCCTAATTATGATGATATCAACTTACAAAATAAAGTTCCAATGGATGACCCTATAAGAAAAATGATTGGAGACGATGATGGGAAAGCTGATGCTCTTCCAGTAAAAATCGCAATCTTTGGTACTGGTAGTGGTTGTAAAAATAATATTTGCATTTATCATTTTAATAATAATGAATGCTCACAACATGGATCTTATTATAAAAACTATTGTTTAAAAAGTAATGGTTGTTATTATGGTTTTAGTATAAATATTAATGAAGAAGGTGATGGGCATAGCATAGAACCAGCATCAATGAAAGAAGATTCTTGTTCAGAATGCACATCAAATGGGTGTATGAATTAATCTAATTATTTTTAATAACCACTATTAAATAGATATAATAGTTAGTAAAATATATAAATCAATTTAATAAATATACTATTATTACTATGAAATTTAAAAAAGGGTTGATATTAATAGTATTAGTTTTAGCTATTTTAATTCCTTTTTCTTTGGCTGAACAATGTTATATTCCTAGTGCTAAGACTTGTGAAACAATTGATGAAGATTTTACTCTTGAAATGTGTGAAAATACTGTTGAAGATGGTGGTGCTGAAGGAAAAATTGCAGTTGATGAATGTGATACTGGTTGTTGTTGTGAATTTCATCAATTAGATGATAGTTATACTGCTTCTACAGGATATTTTAAAGAAACCTGTACTGAAATTTCTAATAATTTATTTTTTAAGGATATTCCATGGGTTACGTTATGTGAACAACAATGTCAAGAGCTAACTGATATTTTACAAGCAGAGGGTGGCTTACCAGCATGTATGGATAGTATTGATAATGATGAAGATGGTTTAATTGATATGGCTGATATAGATTGTTTAAGCAAAGAAGATACATCTGAACATCCTTCTGCAGAAGATACTGAATGTAGCAACACAGTTGATGAAGATGGTGATGGGTTATTAGATTATTTTGGATTATATGAAGACGGTGGTAGCTATTCTGATTATTTGGATGCTGGAATTTTACCTGATCCATGTTGTACAAAAGAGTTTGGTGTTTCTGAACTTTGTGATTTTCCTGAATGTGATGTTGGTAATAATACTGAATTATGTACTTGTGGTGGGAATGTTTGTGGTTTCCCATGGCAAATAGAGGGTAATGAAGATTATGATTATGAAAATAAAAAAGATCTAGATCCATATAGTAAATATGTAACTGGTTCATATTGTTGTAATGGTCAATGTAGTTTTACACCTTGTGGAGATTGTATAGAAGGCCAAGAAACATTTAAAAAAACAGCAGAAGGTTTAGAAACATATACTTGTGAATGTGATAGTGATGGTGTTTGCGCATATGGTGAACCTGTTATTACAAAGTTAGGGTTTCCTGAATATTGTATTGATTCTTTAGGTTTTGATGGTTATGGTATGGATGAAGACGAGGATAATAAACCAAATTGTTTAGATACTGATTGTTTTGGTGTGTCATGCAGTAATGAACCTTTAAATGTAGAAAACAAATTTCCTGGTGGTTTAGTTATTCCTCCGAAAACTTGTTCATTTGATAAAAACAAATATCCTGATTATTTTAATCCAATCACAGCTAAGGAAGAACCAATTGCATATTATGATGCTAACATAGAAACATGGGTATGTTGTTTCCCAGACTCCAATAAAAAATCAAGAGTTAAGGATTGTAATGATGATAGTGTTCCTGATACTTGTGGGGAATGTGCATGTTTAAATTCACATAAAGAAGCACAACAATTAACAGTTGATCATGTTCTTGGCAAGCAACAATTAAACATTAGTTATTTCTTTGCATGTCAACATGAAGATATTAGACTTAAACTAATGAGGTGTGATAATATTCCAGCACAATGTGGTGTTGTTAATGGTGAAGTCCAATTAGAAAATAGTAATTTATTTACAGATATTAGTGATGGGTTAACATGCGATCTTCTTGATAATGGAATTGTTCAAGAAGACCAAGAAAATTGTCTAACTGAAGATGGTTTATTACAACCTGGATTATTAACTGATTTTGTTGGGCTCTTTGATAATAATATACAAACAAAAAAACATTATACTTATATTATGAAATCAATTTATCCAGATGGCATTGTAAGTTTTTCAGATCCTATACATATAGAAACAGGAAATAATCAAATTTGTTTTGATAATACTGGACATTTTTGTATTCGAGATGAAGATTTTCATGAAGATTCTGCAAAATATAGGTATTATTGTGATGATAATAATGATTTACATGGTGGCCAAGATGCAGATGATGAATATATTTGTAATGATAATGAAGTTTGTGTTGAATATTTAACTGGTTCA
>Ga0257124_1000936_pt1 | contig 25281 bp, 24 predicted proteins | sample SI106_150metaG_FD_190154 | JGI IMG/M metagenome (GOLD analysis project Ga0257124, IMG submission 190154) | Marine microbial communities from Saanich Inlet, British Columbia, Canada - SI106_150 | ecosystem: Environmental > Aquatic > Marine > Inlet | place: Canada: British Columbia | collected...
GCTAGGCGCAGTTTGGATAGGCGTAAAAAAGCCTCGCTGTGGGCGAGGCTTTAGTCCAACTTCTCTGGGTGAAGTTGACAACGCCCACATCTTATTTTATCGTCTAGATGCCAAAGACTAGGGGCTGTTTCCTGATATCTCAGAGCGGAGCCACCGCATAAGGAATGGGGAAGGGGCATCTCACCCCTATCGGACTAACCTAAGTTGTCTACTAAGTTCTGAAGGTCTACTTTAGTAGCCTTAGTGAACGATGGTACTTCAAATCCGTAGTGTGCCTCAATTTGAGCAACTAACTCTTTCTTGGAGATAACTGGCTCACCAGTCTTAGTAGCCTTTGCCTCAGTTTGGTATACCTTTAGAGATACCAACTTAGAGATGATGGACTTTACTGACTTGCCTAAAGTTTGAGCAGCTTCAGCAGTAAACTCTTTGTTAGAGCCTTCTTTGTGGTTGTAGCTCGCTACTAATTCTGCTACCATGTCATCAGTGTAATTTTTTGGGTCGTTGTTTGTAATCATTTTTTGTGCCTCCCAGCGTTATTTGGTTTATTTATCTTTTTCTTTTCTTTCTCAATCTTTATATGTATATTATACGGCAGATTCAGCAGATTGTCAAGACATTTTTAAGCAAATTTGGTAAAAAAGTTTTTAAGCAAAAAATCGAAAAATTCCTTGACAAACTGCCCGCGGTGTGGTAAAATGGCGCAGATACGCACTTACGATTCGGCGCAGTTTAGCACTTAGGCGCATAGCGCGATGTATATCTCTTTTGGGGTATAAAAATATATCCCCAAATAAACCTTGACAAGTGGCAAAAGTATGTTATAATATGGTATGGTTGGGAGAGCGACCCCGAAAAAATCGGCGCCGCCAAATGAGAATGAATCTCATTTGGAAATGATGGGAATATTAGCCTTTTCTAATATTCCCTTTTGGTCAGAAAGTTGAAATCAAATTTTCAAGGTCTGTTTTCGTGGCTTTCACAAGGCTAGGCATTTCTAGGTTAAAATGAGCGTTGATTTTAGCAACCAATTCAGATTTGCGAACAACAATTTTGTTGCTTTTTGCTTTTGGAGTTGCTTTCACATAAACCTTTAGAGTTACCAATTTTGCAATTACAGATTTTACAGTCTTGCCCAAATCTTCGGCAATCACATCAACCGTTGCACGGGTTGGGTTCATTTTGTATTCTGCCATCATTGACGCTTCCATTTCTTTAGTGTAGTTTTTATTTTCAGTAGTCATATTATTTTTTCCTTTTTTATTATAGCCTTGCAAAATTGCTTGGCTATGGGTATATTATATCATCTTTTTCTATCTTGTCAAGCGTTTATTTGCCTTTTTCAGTAAAAAATATAAATTTTCATTAAACATCATATTAGTATTTCCTTATATTGAATAAGAGCCTATTCCCTTATTTACAGTTCCTATTATACACGCTTTTTGGGATTTGTCAAGCCTTATTTCACATTTATTTTAATTTAATTTATTTTCGAAAATCGCTTGACAAAGTCTGGTTTCTGTGGTAAAATCGGCGCTTTGCGAATGAGAATCATTCGCATTTGGGGCTTACCCGACCTTTTTAGTATAGTATTTGTTTCTGAAGCCTTTTTCACCGCTCCAGATTTCCAACAACGTATTTTTCGCCATAGGAATTTTTCTAGCCTTAAATTTCTCTCGCGCGTGTTCCCAGTCCCTAGCCGTGACCCACGTTTCTACCTGCCAGTGGAAATTTTTGGGGGTAAATCTCATTACAAATTTCATTTTCTTTTTTCCTTGTATATAATACCCCTTACTCTAAGGGGTATTTATTTATTTAATTAACTAAAGCTAGTTACTAGCGTTTGGAGGTCTGCTTTCGTAGATTTTACGAGTGAGTTAATCTCAATATTAAAATGAGAATTAATTTTAGCAACCAATTCCATCTTGGTTATCACAGGGGAACCATTTTTAGTTACTCGCTCTTTTTTCTTGTATACGCCCTCGCTAACTAATTTTGCGATAATAGATTTTAAAGTCCTATTATTTTCAACCGCGATTTTTTTTGCGTTCTCTAATGTTGGTTCTTTATTGTACGCCGCGATAATAGTTTTAGTAAGTGCATCCGTGTAATTTACAGTTGTAATTTTATCAGTCATAATATATTCCTTGTTAAAAAATGGTTGTTGCGGTATTGCCTCAATCCATAAGTACATTATACAGCATTCTATAAAGAAGTCAAGTTTTATTTTCATTTATTTTTCAATTCTTTTTAGCGTGTATTTATATGCAAGAACCGTGCCAACAATTATATATGCAATTATCGTGCCACATTTCTACACCTCCGCAACCCTGGTGTATACCTAGTGAGATCAATTCCTCCGCTACTCAGGTGTATAGCTAGTGAGATCAATTCCTCCGCTACTCAGGTGTATACCTAGTGAGATCAATTCCTCCGCTACTCAGGTGTATACCTAGTGAGCGCGTGTTGAGAATCATTCTCATACAGGGCGGTAATGAGACTCATTCGCATTTCGGCGCTTCGCGCACCCACACGTGTAAAACTTTTAAAATATACAAGTTTACGTCAATTGACGCTAAACGATAGCGAATAGTAAACAACGCTAAACGATAGCGAATAGTAAACAACGCTAAACGATAGCGAATAGTAAACAACGCTAAACGATAGCGAATAGCGAGTAACAAGCAGCGAATAATAGTTAATAAGACTACCCAGTACACAATATAAAGGGGACCAACTCAAAAAAACTTCTTGACATTTTTCCCATTTTTTGTTATACTTCAGTATATAAATGAGAGGAATATAATGCAAAATTTAGCAACAGTAGAAGAGGCAAATATCTCCCCCGAGGGGTTAGAGATCGCAAATACCTATTTAAAAACCACCTCCGTTAGAGAAACAGCACTCCTACTTAAAGTCCCCGAGGATTCCGTTAGTAAATACCTGAATCAGCGAGAAGTAAAAAAGTACGTGGATACTGTTTTCTTAGACTTAGGTTATAGAAATAGATTTAAGTTGGCAGCAACGTTAGATAACATCATTGAGCAGAAGCTTGAAGAATTAGACGAGACGGAGATGACATCTAACAAAGATATTGCCGACTTGTTACAAATGGCCCATAAGATGCGAATGGATGAAATAAAAGCCACCGCAGACCAAACTAAAGCAGAGCAAGCAATTGTTAAAAATCAGACAAATGTCCAGATTAACGATAACTCTAGCTTTGGTGAAGGTAATTATGGGGAACTTATGAAAAAATTATTACAGGATGGTTAATATGAACGCAGTGGATAGAGCAGAAGCCCTTTCAAAGAGCTTAAAAGTAGAAGGATTTAAGAATTTCAATACATGGACTTTAGACCTTTTAGAAGCCCTAAACAGCAAGATGGAAGCTCTAGAGTTAGAGATTTCAAAATTAAGGATAAAAAATGGCACATCTAAATAATGAAGCTATTAGAGAAGCATACAAATCATATGGTAGCCTAGATGCTACTTGGAAACAGTTCAGAGGAAATGGAGCTTCTTTAGATTATATTAAGAAAGTCTGTGTACCTCCAGCAGTAAAGAAGAAAACAGGTAAATAATGTCTATAAATACTGAGGTACTGGAAAAACTAGGAAAGTTGGAAGCCCGCTGCGACGAAGGTTGTGGCAAGAAAGTACCCTTAGGATTAATATTAGCTATATGCGTACAAACGTTCGCCATTATTTGGTGGGCAGCTGGAGTAGACGGAACGGTCCAGCGTATAGAATCTAGCATGCATAAAACTCTTAATGAAACTGAAGTTAAAAACTTTATAGCAGAAAGAGAAAAAGTTTATATGGAGATGGATGGAGACAGACATCTAAATATACAGTCCCGAATGGTACGTGTAGAAAGCAATTTTGAGCATATAAATAAAGCCTTAGATAGAATTGAAGGTATACTTACTAAGAAAATATGGAAATAATTTTTTGCCATTTTTATATGGTGTTTTAATAATCCTAGGGCTTCGGGGAGTTCTCACGATAAAATAAACTTCGAAGCCCTCCATAGTGAGGGCTTCTTTAATGGAACTAAATGAAATAAATGAACTTATAGAGACGCTAATGCCCGAAGTAGAGGCTTTAGCTTCTAAATATGTTAAAATATATAAAGAATTAAATGCTCCTGCTGCTACTGCTACTGCTAGCGTTTCAAAAGACTTTAAAAAGATCTATAGAGAAATTAGTAAAGAAACCCACCCCGATAGAGTAGAGGGGCATGAGGATCAATTTAAACGTGCATCTGTTGCTTATAAAGAAAAAAACGAATTAGAAATGTTACGCGTTTATAGCGAACTTGGTCATTATTCTAGTAACTTAGTAGATGAGCAAGAATTAAAAGATGTAAAAAGTAGTAACCGCTACCGATGGGTTATGCTATACCAGGAAGGTAAAATACAAGAGGTTAAAGAAGATCTTTTGAAGTTCTTACTTAACGAGATATACACCTTGGAGGTAGAAAATGAGTAGATGGTGTGGGTGGAGTCAAGCTGTTTCCCAGATATTAGTTGCTTGTTGCTTTCTTTATATGGCTTTCGTTGCTAATAGGGCTCTTATTAGTATTAGCGAAACTATTGTAGAGGCTAAAGAGGATTTACACTCTATACAGCAATCTATGCTACATATGAATAATGAGTTACATACTGTTAATACACGAATGGAACAAATGAATACACAAGTTGACGGTGTACGTCGCAAATTAAACCCTTTTAGAATGTTTAGTCCTTTTTAGGCTGGAGAAGAGATGTTAGAAATTAGTAGAGATGATATTAGTGCAGATGCTTTAATAGAGTACCCTAAAGATACTAGGTTTATAAAATTACCTATTAACCAGTATATGGAGCTACTTAAAATTGAGCCAATTAGATCGCAAATTGCTTTAATAAACGCGATCAATTCGCCTAAGTATAGATTTGTAGTATCAGCACTTTCTCGAAGGCAAGGTAAGACTTACATTGCTAATATTATAGGTCAGCTAATAGCTTTAGTACCCGGTATGAATGTACTAATCATGAGTCCTAACTATTCTCTATCTCAGATATCTTTTGACCTGCAACGTAACCTGATTAAACACTTCGATTTAGAAGTAGCTAGAGATAATGCGAAAGATAAAATTATTGAACTCACGAATGGTAGTACTGTTAGGATGGGTTCCGTCAATCAAGTTGATTCTACAGTTGGTAGGTCTTACGACTTAATTATATTTGATGAAGCTGCCCTCGGTGATGCTGGTATGGATGCGTTTAACGTCGCATTAAGACCTACTCTAGACAAACCTAACTCAAAGTGTATTTTTATTAGTACCCCTCGTGGACGTAATAACTGGTTCTCGGAATTTTATCAGCGTGGTTATAATAATGAGTACCCAACGTGGTGTTCTATTAGAGCTACCTATCATGAAAACCCTAGAATTAGTCAAGAGGATATTGATGAAGCTAAAAGAGGTATGTCTAAAGCGGAATTTAACCAAGAGTACCTAGCAGACTTTAATACTTTTGAAGGACAGGTTTGGGACTTTAATTACGCTGAATGCGTAGCTGATCTATCTGAATTAGATACCTCCCGTATGGATATATTTGCAGGAATGGACGTGGGCTACAAAGATCCTACGGCTTTTTGCGTTGTCGGATATGACTGGGATGCTGAAAAGTATTATATTCTTGATGAGTATATGGAAGCAGAGAGAACTACGGAGCAACACGCTATAGCTATTCAAGTTCTAATTGATAGGTGGGATATAGATGTAATTTATATAGACTCTGCCGCTCAACAAATGAGATTCGATTTAGCTCAGAAGTATGATATATCAACTACTAATGCAACTAAGAGCGTACTTGATGGGATTGCTGCAGTAGCTACTATCGTAGATAATGACAGTCTTATGGTAGGGCAACACTGTAAAGAGACTTTAGCTGCTTTGGACCAGTATCAGTGGAACCCTAATAAAAATTTACTAGTTGAAAAACCTGTTCACAACATGGCTTCACATATGTCAGATAGTTTACGTTACGCTTTGTACACTTTTGTAGCCTCAGAAATAACTTTCTAAAAAATAGTACTTGACAATCTAGGTTATTTTTGATATAATATAGTTGCAAGAGTTGAGAAGTAACAGAAAAACCAATGGATAGCCCCGCTTATAACTTCTTTATTCTTGCAGATAAAATTATAGGAGCTTCCGTTGGTTTTTCTGTTTTAGGAGTAAAAAATGAGATACACAGAAGAAGAGTTAATTGAGAGTTTACAGAAGTTTTATAAAGAGAATAACAGAGCACCCAAACAAAAGGAATGTAGTGAATTTGAATATCTAAAGGGGGCCTCTACTTATATTAATAGATTTGGCACTTGGGATAAAGTTTGTTCAGTAGCAGGAATACCTTATAGTGTTAGTAAGTTTAATACCTCTGTTTCAAAAGAATACATAATTGAAGGACTAACTAAGTTTTTTAAACAGCACGGAAGACCTCCAAAAGTGCGTGAATGTAAAGAGGTGGAGTACTTACCTAGTGATGTAAAGATACGCAAAGAGTTCGGTTCTTGGGATAATGCATTAAAAGAAGCAGGTCTTAGTACTTCCTGGACTATTGAAAAAATAAAAAAGGGTGTTCTAAGTTTAGCAGATGAGCTAGGTAGAACACCTACTTCTGAGGAAGTAAATAAATCCTTAAAAACTCCTAGTCGTCAAACTATTTATAAAAAATTCGGTGGATATGATAATTTACTAGGTACTTTAAACCTAAAAAGACATTGCAATCAATCACATATTACGGAAGAAAATTTAGCTCTATCTTATAATAAAGAATGGTTATTAGAACAAAATAAAACAAAACCTCTACAAAAGATTAGTGAGGAACTTGGTTTCAATAAACATAGAATGTCCGATAGATTTAAAGAATTAGGATTAAAAGCTAGTAACTCCCTTAAAGTATCTCAAGAAGAACTAGACTTACTAGCGGAAATTAAGATATTGTACTCAGGAGAAATACTAACCTCTCAAAGACTTCTAGAAGGTAAAGAAATAGATATATATCTCCCAGAGCTAAAGTTAGGTATAGAGTTTAATGGATTGTATTGGCATAGTGAGAAACAGGGGAAGGGTAGAAACTACCATTTAAATAAGACTCTAGCAGCAGAAAAGCTCGGTATTAGATTAGTTCATATATTTGAGCATGAGTGGGTAAACCAGCGAGAATTAGTACTTTCAAGAATAAAGAATATGTTAGGGAAGTCTGATAGAATATATGCTAGAAAATGTACAGTATCCGAACTAGGGGTGCCAGAGTCTAAAGAGTTTTTAAATACTAATCATATTCAAAAGTATGTAGGAGCCTCAGTTAAACTGGGATTATATTACGAAGAAGATTTAGTGGCTGTAATGACTTTTGGTAAATCCAGATATAGTGGAGCAGCCGACTGGGAACTAATTAGATATGCAAATAGGATGGGATCAAGTGTAGTTGGGGGCGCCTCCAAACTCTTTAAGTACTTCTTAAGAAACTACAAACCTAAAGGAATTTTATCTTATTCAGATAGACGTTGGAATACTGGAAACCTATATAGTATGCTAGGTTTTACACATACACATAATAGTAGCCCTAACTATTGGTATTTTAAAGGGCTTAAAGTGTACTCAAGGGTAAAGTTTCAAAAGCATAAATTAGCTAACGTTTTAGAAGAATTTGAACCAAAATGGACTGAGGTTGAAAATATGTATTATGCTAATTTTAATAGATTTTTTGATTCCGGTAACTCTGTTTTTCTTTGGAACCCCTGAAAAATACCTCTTGACATTTCAGGAGTATTTTGGTATAATGACGTTATAAACTAGGATTTTAAAATGATATATACAGATGAATTCTTGATACAAGAGCTTCAGCATTTTTCGAGTTACTTAGATAAAAATCCCACACAGAGAGAAGTTAAGCAAGATGAATTAATGCCTGCAACTTCCACATATGAGAAAAGGTTTGGTTCTTGGAATAAGGCTTTAGAAGCTGCAGGCCTTAATAATAATTTAAAACAACATAGAAAGTATACTAAAATAGAACTAGTTACTTTATTTAAAAACCTTTGTACAGAATTAAAAAAGGTGCCTACAGTACGAGAATTAAACTTAGATAAAAGTACTCCCTCTGCTTCTACATATGCAAGGTACTTTGGTTCTTATAATTCCATTTGTGCTTTAGTAGTTAAAGGCTGTTATGGTAAATCAAAGAATATTAGTAAAGAAAACTTAGCTCTATCTTACAATAAAGAATGGCTTAGTAAGGAAAACGAGACTAAAACTTTACACGAAATAAGTAATGATTTAGGGTATAATAAACATAGAATGTCTAGCAGGTTCAAAGAGTTAGATATTAAACCTATACTACATAAAGAATCATTGAAAGAAAAAGAGTGGTTAGATTCTTTAGGTATTACAGAAAGACAGTATCCGATAGCGAACTATAAAGTCGATGGATACGATCCTGAGACTAATACAGTATACGAGTTCTTAGGTGATTACTGGCACGGTAATCCTGAAGTTTACGATCCAGACGACTACAATGAGAAAGTAGGTAAAACGTTTGGACAGTTATTTGATGAAACTAATATAAGACTAGAACATATCAAGTCTTTAGGATACAATATAATTACAGAGTGGGAAAACTAATGTATACTAAAGAACTACTAATAGAAGAGTTAAGGTACTTTGCGGAATATTTAGGTAAAACGCCTACAATACCTGAAGTAGATAATGATACTTTAATGCCTTGCAGTACTACTTATAAAAACTGTTTTGGGTCTTGGAATAACGCATTAGTTGAGGTAGGTTTAAAATCTAACATCCTAACACACACTGATGTGCACTTAATAAGGTTATTAGAACAGTTTGCAGTAGTTTTGGGTAAAACGCCTACAGTATCTGAGATAGATAAAAGTACTTCAATGCCTTGTAGTACTACTTATAAAGATCGTTTTGGCTCCTGGAACAACGCAATAATTAAAGCAGGTTTAAAACCTAACTGTAATCAGTCCCACATTACAGAAGAAAACTTAGCTTTATCATACAATAAAGAATGGCTTAGTAAAGAAAACCAAACAAAAACTTTAAAAGAAATAAGTAGGAATCTAGGCTATAATAAACATGAGATGTCCAGTAGGTTTAAAGAATTAGGCATCAAACCTATACTACATAAAGAATCCTTGAAAGAAAAAGAGTGGTTAGATTCTTTAGGTATTACAGAAAGACAGTATCCTATAGAGAACTATAAAGTCGATGGATATGATCCCGAGACTAATACAGTATATGAGTTCTTAGGTGATTACTGGCATGGCAATCCTGAAGTTTACGATCCAGACGATTATAATAAAAGCTGCAGTAAAACGTTTGGACAGTTATTTGATGAAACTAATAAAAGACTAAAATACATCAAATCCTTAGGGTACAATATAATTACAGAGTGGGAAAACGAGTGGCAGAATTAAAGAGACAACTAATCAAGTACTGTAGAGATAAAGCAAAATCAAAGTATGATAAAGGTACTGAATGTTTTATTTGTGGTAGTATAGAGAGCTTAGAGTTCCATCACTATAATGGTATGACAGAGCTACTAGAAAAGTGGTTAAAACAGCAAGGCATTTCCAATATAAGTACAGCCGAAGATATTATGGATATACGAGAGCAGTTTATTTCAGAAAATCTCAAAGAGATTTATGACGAAACAGTTACATTGTGTAAAACCCACCATCAGAGGTTGCATGGAATTTACGGAAAACGTCCTCAGCTACACACTGCTAAAAAGCAGGAGCGTTGGGTTATTAAACGAAGAGATAAAGAATATGAGTTGGTTTAAAAGTATAGCACAGAAGTTAAATCCTGCGCAACCAAGTATTGCAGCAGCTTCTGGGGAAACTAGTTCTATAGTTCCTAATATTAAGTTTGAAAGAGCTTTTGAAAAACTGGAAGCAGTTAATCGAGGCGTTAATATGGTAGTAGATGCCGCTGCCCAGTTCAAGATAGATGTAGGAGAGAAAGAGTCTTTCCCAGGCATCCAGACTATTAGGCTTAAAAAGTTAAATAACTTACTTAATAGACAACCAAATCCTTTCCAGAATGCTGATGCATTTTGGAGAAATATGTATTTAGATATGTTAATGGATGGTAATAGCTTTGCATACTACGACGGCGCAAACCTTTTTCATCTACCCGCATCTAACGTAACTATTATACCAGATAAACACACATTTATTAAAGGTTATAAGTATAATGAGATCAGTTATAAACCTGAAGAAATTATACATATACCCGATAATGCAACTCAGTCTATTTATAGAGGAATGACTCGATTAAATGCCGCAAAAGCTAGCATCGAGTTACTATATGATATGAGATCTTTCCAAAGCAACTTTTTTAAAAATGGAGCAGTACCTGGATTGGTACTTAAAACTCCCAACACTCTCAGTGCCAAAGTTAAGGAAAGACTTATAAGTTCCTGGTCTCTAAAGTATAACCCTAAGTCTGGAGGTCGTAGACCTCTTATCTTAGATGGTGGACTAGAGATAGATAGCATTTCTAATGTTGATTTTCGACAATTAGATTTTGAAGATTCTGTGAAAAGTCTAGAGGAGACAATCCTTAAAACTATTGGTATCCCTCCCATTTTATTAAATGGGGGTAATAATGCTAATATTAGACCCAACCATAGATTAATGTATCAAGAAACCGTTTTACCTTTAGTACGTAAAGTACTAAGTGGTTTTGAACGGTATTTTGGATATGACCTCGCAGCAGCCCTTGAAGATTTATCACCACTCCAACCAGAGTTAGACGACAAAGCAAAATACTATTCCACTCTAGTTAATGGAGGGGTTATTACCCCTAACGAAGCTAGAGAGGCACTACGATTAGAACCACTAGAAGGTCATGATGACATACGTATTCCCGCAAATGTAGCAGGGAGTGCAGGCAACCCATCTGAGGGAGGAAAACCTCCTCAGGGAGATAAGGATAAGAATGAATGAATAAACAATTTGAAATTAGCTCTCCATTTAATGTTGTTGAGAAAGCGGCCGGAGAGTCGGACTCTATAACAATTAAAGGTTACGCCAATACTGTTTCTAAGGATCGTTCGGGCGATATAATTGTGAAAGAAGCATGGGAGCAAGGTGGATTGGATAATTATCTCAAAAACCCTGTAATTCTAGCTTTTCATGATCACTCTCGTCCTATTGGCTCTGCCGTTAATTATAACGTCACTGACAAAGGTTTAGAGATTGTAGCAGAAATTAGTAAAGCTGCTGGCGAAGTATATAACCTCATTAAAGACGGAGTTTTAAAAACTTTTAGCGTAGGATTTAGTATCAAAGATGCTGACTACGACAGGGACGAAGATACCTTCTTCATTAAAGACTTAGAGCTTTTTGAAGTATCAGTTGTATCTATACCCGCTAACCAAGATTCGACATTTTCTTTAGCTAAATCTTTTACTGATATTGGCGAGTATAACGACTTCAAGAAGAGCTTCGTGGCTCAACAAGAAGACGAGATTGAAGAAAAAGAAGAAACTACTGAAATTGAGAAGATACCTTCTCAGGATAATAATATTCTCAAGGAATTAAAAATGGATCAAAAAGAATTACAAGAAATGATGGCTAAAACTGCACTAGGTGCTGTTGAAGCTTACAAAACAGAAGTTGCTGAAAAAGAAGCAGAAGTTGCCGCAGATAAGAAAGTAGCAGCATTAGAAGTCGGTAAGACTCATGCAGAGAAAGTAGCAGAGGAGTTAGAAACTCGTATTAAGGCCGACGGAGATAGCTATGCTAAGTCTCTAGAGGAGATGCAGACTGAGTTAAAGGGAGCTAAAGAAGAGATGGCTGCTATGCAGAAGTCTAAAATGCAGTTCTCTGAGCCTGGTTCTGGTACACCTAGTGCTGACGAGCTCAACAGTGCTTTCATTACATCTAAGATTTTAGGTGTACCTGTTAAAGAACTAGACTTTGGTAAGAGATTGCTTGAGAAGGGTAATCGTGTCAACTCTGATGACCAGGATTGGGAGACTACTTGGAACTCAAATATCTACCAAGCTATTCAGAATCGTGTAGTTGTTGAACCAGTATTCAACTCTCTAGCGATGAATGCTCGCGTTATGAATATGCCTATCAACCCAGATACGGGTCTTGATGCTACTTGGGTAGATGCAACTAACCAGAATGATTTCAATGACGGCGCTGCTATTGGTACTGCTTTCAATGATGCTTCTACAGGTGCTATTAAACAACACGTTCTAAACGAAGTAACGCTAACTGCATATAAGCTAGCTACTCGTGAGTATATCGGTTATGAAGAGGAAGAGGATACACTACTTCCAATCGCTGCTATCGTTCGTGATGCAATTGTACGTCGTATGGCTCGCACTTCCGATGCTTCTATCCTAGGTACTGGTACAGCTGCTCCTTTCACTGAATTGGAAGAACTAGCTGGTGGTAATGTTGGTAACAACGTTACTACTGCAGCAGCAGGTACTATGATTAGTACAGCTAACATCCTAACAGCACGTTCTAATATGGGACAATGGGGACATAACCCTTCTGACTTAGTATTATTCTTAAGCCAGCAAGCATATTATGGTCTTATGGACAATACTAATGTTGTTACTGTTGATAAGTATGGTGAGTCTGCTACTATTCGCTCTGGCGAACTAGGTAAAGTATTTGGTGTTTCTATGGTTGTATCGGATGCTTTTGAAGCTGAAGCTGCAGGCAAGGCACAAGGCATTTTAGTTAATCCTCAAAATTATATTTTAGGTAACTACCGAGCACTTACTGTGCAATCTGCTGAAGATATAGTTGCGCAGCAAAAAGCTATCGTAGCTACTCGTAGATTTGGCTTCATCGCTAAAGAAGCGGGAGCTGCTGGTAAGGCATCTATGTGCTTACTTAAGTCTGGTGCTTAATAGCTAGAGACTAAATTACTGACTGGGTAAAACCAGTCAGTTTTTCTAAGCTTTCGAGTTTAGAAAAACTTATAGAGCGAATCGGCCGGCCAGCCTTTTTAGTACCTTGTATACTGAATAGCTCACCAAATAGTATCTTACAAGGAGAGTCATGGGAAAGTATACAAAAGAACTATTAGTTGAAGAACTTCAGTACTTTACAGAGTATTTAGGCAGAACCCCTACCGTTTCTGAGGTAGATAAGGATCCTTTAATGCCTTGCTGTAATACGTACAAAAGGTACTTTGGTTCTCATAATAAGGCTCTTATTGCCGCAAGTATTACACTTAATAGACATACAGAATACTCCGTAGAATCTTTACTAAAAGATCTAAAAACTTTAGCAGGTAAACTAAAACACACTCCTACTTATAAAGAGTTGTCTATAGATAACCAAACCTATAGCACTGAAACGTATAGAAAAGTATTTGGATCATATACTACTGCTTGTATAAAAGCAGGTTTAAAACCTAACTGTAATCAATCACATATTACGGAAGAAAACTTAGCTCTATCTTACAATAAAGAATGGTTAAAAAAAGAGAATAAAACTAAACCCTTAATTCAAATAAGTAAAGAATTAGGTTATCAGAAGGGTAAATTATCTCATAGATTCAAGGAACTAGATATTAAACCCGTACTACATAAAGAATCATTAAAAGAAAAAGAGTGGTTAGATTCTTTAGGTATTACAGAACGGCAGTATCCGATAGCGAACTATAAAGTCGATGGATACAATCCTGATACTAATACAGTATACGAGTTCTTAGGTGATTACTGGCACGGTAATCCTGAAGTTTACGATCCAGACGACTATAATAAAAGCTGTAGTAAAACGTTTGGACAGTTACACAACGAAACAATAGAAAGACTAGAACATATCAAGTCTTTAGGTTATAATATAATTATACAATGGGAAAAGGAATGGCTGATTTAGTTTCTGTAAGTGAATATAAAGCTTACGCTAATATAAATAGTAATACTAATGACTCAAAGATTAACTCTCTGCGTACACACGTTAGTTCGCTTGTAAAAACCTATTGTGGGCGCACTTTTATAGATAACTATTCAAGTGAAAAAACTGAGTATTTTGATGTAGAAGAATACCAAAATACAATATATCCGGCAGAACTTCCTATTACAGAAGTTGTGCAATTATTAGAGCGCGGTAGTGCCTCTACAAACAAAACTACCATTGAGAGTAATTTTGCAGACGCAAATAATTACTATCTCTTAGAATCTGGTACTGCTCAATGTACTCTTTCTTCAAAAGCAAATGAAACAAATTGTATAAATAATGACACTTTCAATGGAAGTGGCTTAAACGATTTAACTATCACTGGATACAACGCAAATACGTCGTCAGGTGAAATTGGTCGTAGTTATACTATACAAATTGACAACGCGGGAACTCCAGATACTTTTAAGTGGTCAAGGGATGGGGGTTCAAATTGGAAAGAGAATAATGTAGTTATTACAGGTTCTATTCAACAATTAGAGGGTAATATATCTATAACCTTCGGGGCAACTACAGGACATACTGATGGTGAGAGCTGGTCTTTCACAGCAGAAAGATGGACTGGCAGTTGTAGCAATACAACTTATACAACTCAAGAGACTTGCGAAGCAGCTTCTGAGTACTGGACTGCAGATAGAGACTACGAGTTAGCCTCTACAGATCAAGCAGTTACTAAGTTAAAAGCTAACTTCCCATTAGGCACTAAATCTGTAAAACTGATTTATAAAGGTGGCTACTCCTCTACTCCTTCCGATTTGAAACTAGCTTGTTTTGATTTAATTACATATTATATGAAAAAAGAATCAACACCCAATAAAGCTATACCAGGATCTGCTAGCATTAATAATATTGCAGGTTCCACACCTTCAGATTTCCCACCCCATATAAAACGTATTCTGGAGTTATATAGGAATATTGACTAATGCCAAAAAAATTTAGCAGAGTTAGTGACGTATATGATAATTTACTGGTTGATATTGCCAGCGGTAAAGAATACGCATTAGGTACAAAAGCTTTAAGAATATCAGAAGCTAAAAACATGCAAGTTCTGGTAGTTAGTGAAGCTCAAATAAGCCATGAAGTACAAAACAATGGCTTAGGGCCTAAAGTCGCTGTAAGAATGTGGGAGAACATATCTAATTTTATATTAGGTTTTAAACCCTCCAAAACAATTCTTAGAGTAGACAAGATAGGTTCAGGTTTTGAGATAACTTTCTCTAACTTCGGTAATGCAAGAATTTTTGCAAACAAAATCGGAGCTAAGTCCAGCTTTATACTAGCCAAAGAATGGTTATATGAACATAAAGATGAATTACCTGAAGATATTAGAAATAAATACGTAAGGTTAGCTAGTACTAGAGGTGCTGCTAATCAAATAACTAGTTTATTTTACGAATATAATAAAACGCTACCTGCTAGTGATAGAATTGATTTAAAGTTTTTTGATATTGGACACAATTTTCCTATTAAACAAATAGCTGTAGGTAATAGATTAACCAAAATTATTTTAAACATGTTACCCCCAAGTAGTCTTAATAATACTTCTATAGAGAAAGTTACTTGGTTAATAGAAGATTCTATAGATACCTGGTTTAAAAACCAGAATTTACAAATAGACGATAACTTTAGTGACTTATTAGGTTCTGAGTACGAAAGAGTTGTTTATATTGAAAGTAAACTTAATCAGTCAAAGGGTGAAAGAGACGTAGATACTAAAGATATTATAAGAACAGTACTAAAAGACTTGAATAATTTTGCAGCAGAGAATTTATCTAAAAGACTTCAAGGCAATATTTCTAAGCTAAAAGCCAGTCCTAGTTATGAAGATAAAATCTTAAAGATATTAGACTTAGTTATAAAAGGTAAGAAACTTACTAAAGTAACTTCAAAAAATAGAAAAATAAAAAGTAAACATATTAAGTTACGAGCCTCTAAAGTTAAAAACAATTCTATAAAGCTACGAAACAACTATAAAAAGCAACAGGCTAAGATAAAGGGAGCCGCAATTACTGCTAAGTTACAAAACCCTAGAGGGCAGTTTACTAGTTTAGTTACTATAAGAAGTCTTATAGATAGCTTAATTAGATCCCAAGTAAAACACAACATGAAATCTCCAGCTCTTAATTATAGAACAGGGCGTTTTGCAAACTCTGTAGGAGTTACAGACTTACAGTTTACACGAGAAGGTAACTTAACAGCTTTCTATACTTATATGAAGTCTCCTTATCAAACTTTCGAAAGAGGTTTTAAACAAGGTAACCAGTATAGAGACCCAAGACTTCTAATAGATAAGTCTATTAGAGAAGTAGCAGCTACTTACATACATAGTAAGTTCAACTTAAAGACTAGGAGATTATAATGGCAGGTAGGGCACGAGGAGGCATCGTAGAAGCTTTAGTAACAAAACTAAAGTTAATTGATGGGTCTGGTACGTATAACTCAGATTTAGCATCTAATGTTACTAATAAATTAGTTTTCTGGGATGAAGTAAATGACTTTCCTTATCTCAGCGTAACAGCGGGAAATGAGGTAAGAGAGTACCTACCCGGGAACTCATTTAAATGGGGTATACTGGGTATTACAGTAAGAATGTACGTTCAAGGGGAAGACCCCGTAAACGAATTAGAAAAAGTTTTTACTGATGTAGAGGAAATTATTGATAATAATAATCAATTAACCTACGATGTAGGTAAAACTACACAAGAAATCAGAATTCAATCTATCACTTCCGATGAGGGGCTATTAGCACCTTTTGGAGTGGGAGAGATAACGCTTGAAGTCAAATATCAAGTGATGTAAATGTCTAATAGATTATAAGATAATAGTCAATACTAATCTATAGACAAAGAGTCTTACCAATATTGGTAAGTTTGTTATAAAGGAAATTATTATGGCATTTAGTTTAAGTAGAAATTGTACCCTCATAGTATCAACCGTAGGATCCAGCTGGGTTGGAGCTGCTAGTGGTACTATAGGTGGGCGTTTACGCAATAGTGCAGGAACTGCAGGAATCGATACATACGAAATCCCTGTATTAGACGGGTTTAGTTTCTCTCAAGGAAACCAAACTCAGAATATTACTGTTAATGAAGCAGGCGACGCCCCTAAACGTGGACAGCAGATCTTCAATACAGCATTAGATCCTGTTGATTTTAGTTTTACAACTTATGTACGTCCTTATCAGGATACAGATGGTGGTGGAGCAAGTAGTGCAGTACATTCTGCAACTGAGAAGTTACTCTGGAATGCTATGGTAGCTAGTACTACTGATGCTGAATCAGGTGCTAAAGGTGTCACTTCTAGTGCTACCAATTTAGTTGTAGATTTTAACGATTCTGATGTTCATCAGCTTGAGTTGTTAAACTACTACTTCTATTTCTCGGATTCAGGTCTTTGTTACAAGATTGGGAATGGAGTACTAAACTCTGCTGAAGTAGACTTTAGTATTGACGGTCTCGCCCAAATCTCTTGGAATGGACAAGGAGAGTCTCTAGTAGAGGTAGGTTCTACCCGCCCAGCTACTGCAGGTACTGATTATTTAGCAGCTCCTGCTACAGCAGACTTCATTACTAATAAGCTAAGTACTTGTACTTTAGGCTTAGATTTAGATGGAAGTGCTGCAGGAACTATTAGTTCTGTCGCTGTTACTGCTGGAGGTACTGGATATACTAGTACACCTACAGTAAGCTTTACTGGTGGAAGTGGTTCTGGAGCTAAAGCTACAGCTACTGTAGCTGGGGGTGTAGTAACTGCTATTACTGTAACTAGTGGAGGCTTTGGATATACCAGCGCTCCAACTATTAATATTAGTGGTGGTGCAGGTAGTGGTGCAACAGCTACTGCAACTGCAGCTAATGGTTCGAAAGAGTATAGTTTAGCAGTAACGGGTGGAAGTCTCACCTTTGATAATGGGATTACTTGGTTAACCCCTGAAGAATTGGGAGTAATTAACCAACCTCAATCACACTTCACAGGTACTCGTGCAGTATCTGGTTCATTAACTTGCTATCTAACGTCTGGTGGAGCATCAGACTCAGAGGAGCTACTAAACGACTTCATGTCTGATGTTAGTAGTGCCAACCCAGATAACACTGTTGATGGAACAATGACCTTGAATATTGGTGGCGCAGTAGCTCCTAATATGTCAGTTAGTGTTCCTCATGCACACTTTACTATCCCTACTATAGATGTAGCGGATATAGTCTCTGTAACTATTGAGTTTACTGGTCTTGAAAGTACCGCATTCTCTTCTGCAGATGAAGCTACTATTACTTATAAAGGTTCTACTAGTGTAGACCTAGACGCTTAATAAGTAGTACGTTAAATAAAGGCGGCTGCCTAGGTGGTTGCCGCCTTTTTATTAAGAGATGAAAGGAGTTGCAACTCCTGTTAGGTAACCAATTACTTAACTAGTCTCACCAAATTTCGCTCATTGGAGAGCAAAAAGTTTAATAAAGGCAAAGATGCCTTAACCCTAAGACTTAGTGGTTAGAAAATCTTAAAACACCCCTGAATTATTATCAGGTAATACAGAAAAATTTTAATATAGGAATATAAATATGAATACGGTTGCAACAGCAGTTAAACCAAGTCTTGAGTCTTTAATGACCCCCTCTAAAACAGTAGATATTGACTACCCGGGGTATAAAGATTTCATTTTGAAACTAACCTTTTTAGGCCGAGATGAACTAATGAAGCTTCGTAAGAAATCTACTAGTACTAAATTTGACAGAAAAACACGTCAACCTATGGAAGAAGTAGATGATGATTTATTTCTACAACTGTATGTAGAGGCAGTCATAAAGGGTTGGTCTGGTTTTAAGTATGAGTATCTAGCGGACTTCATGTTAGTAGAGTTAGAGGATGTAGATACTAACGCGGAGTTAGACTACAGTACTGAAAATGCTTACCTCCTTATGAAAAATTCCCCAGATTTTGATAGCTTCGTAGCAGATGTTGTAGGTGACCTACAAAATTTTACGAAGACCAAGTAGCGGAAGTTACTAAATTAATTGATAGATACTTTAAATTTATCACTCAGGATTTTGATAGAGAGAAGATCCTTGCTATTCATGAGCAACTAGGAACTAAACCTAGTGAGGAAGAGATACCTCCAGAGATGGAGGAGTTCCCCCTAGAAATCCAAGAGTACTTCACCCTTTATAATACTTTAGCAGATAAATGGGATGGGATGTCTGGAACATATATGGGTAAGGATTGGGCAGGGTTCTCTGAACTGTGCGATATATATAAATTAGAAGATAAAGCATTAGCATTATTCTTTATCCGTTATATGGATGGAAGAAGATCTGAAGCAATGCAGAAAAAACAGAAGGCTACTAAGAAAGTAGCCGAGGCCCAAGCGAAAGCGAAAAAAGGCGTACCTCCCGGAGTTTAAAGTGGCTGATAATAAAAAAACAGTATTAGTTAAGGTTACCTCAAAAGGTTTAAAAGAGACTGTAGCTGATTTAAAGGAATTAAATAAGGCAGCGGGTAAGAAGAACCGTAAGGTTAAGCTATCCGTTGATAGACCCTCATTCCAAAGAAGTGTATCACGAGCTTTCGCTAGTCTAGGTGCTGGAGGATCTAAGTCCCTTAAAATTAAAGCAGTAATAGATAAGAAGTATTTTAAAAACTCAATTATGCAACAGATTAAGCTGATTGAGGCAAAGGGAATACGCTTAAATGCTAGACTTACAGGTAGAGACTCAAGAGAATCTTCCCGAAGCTATAAGGATTCTGCAAGGTCTCCGGGAATAGGTAGTGTGTTGCAAGCAGGTACTACTAAAGCCATCGGTGCACACGAATCTAAGTTTGAAAGTCAGTTTACAGATATGGCTAGAGTTTTTAAAAGTCAGAAAGATATAGCTGTACGATCTAATGCTCAAATGAATCTTCTAAATAAGAATTTGGAGAGACTGATTACTACTATTGGTCGTACTATGAAAAAAGGTTCTAAAGCTAGACTAGCTACTATGCAAGAAGTGAAGAGAGCCAGAGCCTCTAGAGGGGAGATTCATGCTGGAGAACTTAGAGTAGTTAGGGGTGAAAGTCTTAACGAAAAAGAGCATAATAGATATAGGGCAGCGGTAGCTTCTGGAAGAACTGTAGAGGAGAAAAGGAGTGCAGGTCAGGCCGCACTCTCCGGGATTAGACAGGATAGAAATTCTAGAAATACCAGCAAGTATAATAAAGGGGAGAAAGGTTTAGCAGGCGTTTCCGGAGCCGCTGGTCGCGATTTTGGGAAAATGGCTTCGGGTATGGGAGGCTTTGTTGCTATGTACGCAGATTATGCCGCTAAAGTATTTGCTCTTGGAGCAGCTTTTAGAGGCTTAAGAGAAGCAGCAAACTTAGTTCAGATGAAAAAAGGTATGGCAGAGTATGGAAAAACTACAGGACTATCTTTAAGTATTGTAGCTAAACAACTCCAGAGGGCTACAGATATGGCCGTAACTTATAAAGAAGCTGCAGATACTGCTACTTTAGCTTCTGCTGCAGGTTTTGGTTCCGACGATATAATTAAAATGGGTAAAGCCGCCAAAGTAGCGGCTTTAGCTTTGGGACGTAATGTGCCCGACGCTTTAGATAGAATGACACGTGGTGTAGTAAAGGCTGAGCCAGAGTTACTGGATGAATTAGGTATTATTCTAAGACTTAAAGATGCGCAGGAAGCCTGGGCAGAGTCTAATGATAAATCTGTGTCTTCTATGACAACATTTGAGAAGCAGATGGCTATTATGGAGTTTGCTACAGGTCAGGCTTTAGATAAGTTTGGTCATTTAAATGATACTATGGACCCGAACCAATGGGATGTGTTATCCTCTAAAGTAACAGATATGGCTTTAAATGTGGGAGGAGCTTTTAATTCTATACTATCTCCAGCATTAGATATAGTGGCTAAATCCCCCATTGCTATGATGACTTCTTTTGGTCTTTTAATATCTTATTTAGGTAATAAAGTAGTGCCTAGTATAGGAAACCTATCTAAGGAGTGGAAGAGTAAAGCAGAGCAAATGTCTATTAATACGGATGAAGTAGAGCAGTCCGTAATAGCGTCTAGAAAGGCTGGGTACATAAGTAAAGGGAAGGCTAGAAAACTATATAGCAGCGCAGTTGCTAAGTCAGCTAGTGGTTCTGTATTAAAAGATTACTATAGTGAAATAAGTAAAGGGTCAGGAGTATTCAAGTCCTTTATTAGAGGTGTTAAAAATATAAATAAACAGATGGATATTTTACACACTACGCAGATGCATGGAATAACTATATGGAAGAGATGGGCCACTACAATATCTACTTCTGTAGTTTTAGCAGTTCGTACATTAACCACAGCACTAAACACCTTAGTAACAACAGCTTTGAAGGTAATATCCGTTGCGGGTACTCTTCAGATAGTGGGGGACGTTTTTCTAAAAATTACAGGGCTATCTACCCAAAACGCTTCAGAGGTAGATGAGGCATTTAAAACCCTACAAAATACTTTTACAGATACGAATCAAAAATACCGGGCGTACATGCAAACTTTACAGAGCTCAGACGGGTCTCTAAACTCCGTAGCACTTGCAGCAGAACATACTGCTAATAGAACCTCTAATTTAGCTGCCTCTTTTGAGGAGTTTACAGCTAAACAAGGTATCTTTATTGATAATAGTTCTGAATTAGATAAGAGTATAAATGAAATGTGGGGTAATATGGGGAGCTCCGTGTTAGAAGACTCTCAAGAAGCCTTTGTTAGTTTAGGCGAATCACTACATACTAGTGGATTAGAGTGGGAGAGTTTGGGGTTAACAGAAGAGCGAGTTAAACAGATCACTGAATCTGAAACTGCTACTCTGCGTGAGCTTAGAAAAGTGACAGAAATAGCTTCTGCAGGTTTAATGAAGGTTTCGAAGAGCCAGAAGCTACTTGCGGGTAATACCCGAGGTGCTGTAGATTCCTCAAAAGCGTTTAATAAAGAGTATAAAACGTTTGAAGAAGGTTTTAAAAATGTCTCTATATTTGACGGTATGATTGAAGCTCTGGAGAACTTCAATAATAGTTTAGAAGCTATAAAGGTGAAACCTGAAGATGACTGGTTGGGACGTACCAATGCTTTTAAAAATGCTGAGCAACAATACAAAACCTTAATAGAGATGGGTAAGAAGCTTAATGCCCCTTTAGTGGACCCACGTACTAAAGCTAGAACTTTTGATAAAGAAGAGTGGCAAGAAGGACCACTAACAGAGGTTAATAAGTTATTAGCAAAGCAGAAAGGTTACAATCTAAAAGCTCTATTAGATGCCAGAGCTATAGAACTAAGTTTAGCGAATCAAACCAGATTAGCTAAAAGATTAGCAAAGAATAAGAAAGAAATTGGTTTGTTGAATGGAGCAGCAGCATCTCATAATACTGCTGTATCTAAGGAATTAGAGCACCACAACCAAATGCTGAAAAATAGGCGTGCTATTTTAGCAGCTTTAACTTCTGTAGATGAGGATAAGCAAGATGCTAAAAAGATAAGAAGTACACAAGCTGCTATACTGGGCTTAGAAACAAAAATATTTAAGATACGGGAAAGTTACCAGAATGTAAATGTAGAAAACCTAAAGATTCTTACAAAATTAAAAAATCAAGAGTTAGAAGGAAACCGAGCTCTTTTAGGTTTAAGAACTCAGATAGAGAGTTTAGCAACCAGTATTAATATAGAGCAAGTTCTAGCTAATAATCTCTTAGTACAGCAGGCGACTCACCAGGAGAAGCTAAACAATTTACAACTTAAGTATCAAACTAATCTAAGTCTAGAGAAAGGGGATACTAGTTATATTACTGAAGAGTATAACCGCCAAGTAGAGCTACAAACAGCCAAGAATACCCTACAAGAAAAGTATTTAGATATCCAGTCTGAAATAGTTAAGGATGCACGACGTCAGGCCATTAATACTCGTAAGATAGAATATGTAGATGCAGCACTTAATAAGCAAGAAGAACTTCGAAGTAGAACGGAGTCTTTAATAGAGCTAGAAGCCAATGCTTCTGGCAATAGAATTAAAGCAGATACTACATTAGAACTACAGCAAATTGCTCGCCTACGCGAGGTGTATGAGGCTGAGAAGGTACGTGTAGCTTTATCTGAAAAAACTGCTGAAGAAAGGCAACAAGAGGCAGTACATCTGCGTACTATTTATAACTTAGATGTTGCGATCCTTCAGGAAGAGAATCGTATAAATAAAGTACTGGAAAATAGACAGAGAATGTACGATGCTCAGATAAGTACAACTGAAGCATACCTATCTTTAGTAGAGTCTCAAAGAGACACTAAGTCCCAGTTATTCAAAGAAGAAAACTTGGTACAAGCCAGGTCTCTTAAGTTTTTAGCAGCAGAACAGAGTCGTGAGAGAGATAGATCAAAACTCCTAAAAGAGAGAGGTCAGTATAATTCAGATGACTTGGAGTATAGAATTAAAACTCTAGAGTTAATGGGTTTAGAGTATCAGAAGCAAGAAGAGCTAAGAGACTTACAGCAAAGTTTCTACGAGGACCAGGAAGCTGCACATAAACGCCGCATGAAAAATGGTAATGAATGGGCAAAAACTGTAAGAGATGAGTGGTTTTATACTATTAAGGAAATGGAGGATAGCATGTCTTCCTTTGCTGAATTTATGGTACAGGCTTCTGTAGATTCTTTCCGTACTGTTAACCAAAAAGCTATGGAAAACTGGGAAGAGCACGGCACTATCTGGGCTGCGGATTTAGTAGACACTATGTGGGGATCTTTAGGAGATTCACTAATCCAGCAGGGTCAAGACCTAATGGTACTAGGACAGAGCCAAATTATGGCAGGATTTGCTAATGAGGGAGGTAAGACCCCTGAACAAGAAGCCCGAATCAGCGCAGAACTTGCAAAAGCACAAGCAGAGAAGTCTTTAAATGCAGTTCTTGATAACACTGTAGAGTTATCCGCAAGTGTACAAGCCATGAAGACACTAGGCACTTCTTTAAAAGACCTAGACTCTTTAGCTATAGCCAATAGTATTACAGATTTAAAAACCACTATAGCAGATACTTTAGTAGGTAAACTAGATGATTTAATTGGCGCTTTACAAACTTTTTGGCAGGATTATAATCCACGTACTCCAGGAGCTCCAGATACTCCTACCTATAACCCTTGGGCTGGAGTTAATAGAGCAACTGGCGGGTCTATCACAGGACCTGGTGGTCCAAAAGAGGATAAAATCCCCGCAATGCTCTCTAATGGTGAGTACGTAATCAATGCAGCGTCTACTGGGAAGCACCGAGCGCTAATTGAAGCTATTAATGAAGATAAGCTCCCTGGGTTTGCAAAGGGGGGTTCTTTAGGGGCTCAAACACCTGCTCAAACACCTACTCCTATACCTGCAAAGTATGCTAAGTACTTAGACGGTAGTAGTACCTTTAAAGTACATGGAAGTATTAATAAGGATATGAAAGAGGCCTGGGATTATGGATTAGATAATTTCTCTACAGACAGGGTAGATATTGATTCGACGGGTGGGAATATTATATACGCCACAAATATAATAAATGATATTGCAGCCCATGCTATGGATACACATTTAAATGGATTAGCCGCATCAGGAGCTGGTTGGATGTGGTTAGCCGGAAAGAATAGAACCTTTAATAAAAACCCAACTCCAAAACTTAAGTTACATGGCGGCTCTCATAGGGATTATGATACGGGGGCAGAACTAGCTAATACAAGTACTGCTAAAATATTTTATCAACTAGATTCTATAATTAAGCACTCCAGAGACTTGGATGAAGCTCTAGCTAATGCTGGAATCTTTAAAAATCTAAGAAACTTTGCAGGTACTAAATTTGGTCCAAAAAGTACTATAGACTATATAGGGGCGAAGCAAGTAGCCTATATTAGTCAGGCCCAAGAGGCGAACCAGGACTTTAGTTTATTAAGTACAGACAAGTTGGGACAGAAGGCTTATATGGCTCATCTGCTTAAGACTTTAGGTAACAGAACAGATGCCCAGGAACTATTTGATAAACACGGTAGTATATTAAATGGAGAGACGAAAAAGATACTATACAACTTTAATCCTACTATGTTCAAGGAGAAGCCTAAGGAGCAGGGTATCTTAGATAGTCTATTAAACTTCGCAGGAGGCTTCTCTAATGGGGGCTTAGCTTCCTTAGGACGTAACGGAGATTCTGAGTTAGCTCATATTAATAAAGACGAACAAGCATTACTAAAATCTTTAGGAGGTTCAGGCACTATAAACCCTAACACGGGTTTACCTGA
>Ga0257124_1000940_pt1 | contig 25257 bp, 11 predicted proteins | sample SI106_150metaG_FD_190154 | JGI IMG/M metagenome (GOLD analysis project Ga0257124, IMG submission 190154) | Marine microbial communities from Saanich Inlet, British Columbia, Canada - SI106_150 | ecosystem: Environmental > Aquatic > Marine > Inlet | place: Canada: British Columbia | collected...
CTACATAATCGTTTTTTTTTACATATAAAATATATATTCTGAGAAATAAAAAAATATATACATGTTATATAATTAACACAAATTGATACTGTCGAATTGTGAACATGTCTACATAATCGTTTTTTTTGGCATATAAAATATATATTCTGAGAATTAAAAAAAAATTTTTTTTCTGTATAATCGATTTTTTTGACATATAAAATATATATTCTGAGAATTAAAAAAATATATATTTTGAGTGATTAAAATTATATAATTAACACAAAATGATAATGTCATAATGCGAACATGTCTACATAATCGATTTTTTTGGCATATAAAATATATATTCTGAGAATTAAAAAAATATATACATGTAATATAATTAACACAAAACGATACTGTCATAATACGAACATGTCGACATAATCGTTTTTTTTTACATATAAAATATATATTCTGAGAATTAAAAAAATATATACATGTTATATAATTAACACAAAATGATACTATCGTAATACGAACATGTCGACATAATCGTTTTTTTCGGCATAATCGTTTTTTGACATACAATATATATATATTATATTCTGAGAGATTAAAAAATATATATTTTGAGAGGTTAAAATTATATAATTAATACAAAAAGATACTGTCGTAATACAAAAAAAAAAATGTTTATTGTATTTTATACGTATTAATAGAAGAAAAAATCCGAATATGATAGTATTGGTCATCAATAAACGACGAACACCAAACAAAAAATATAATTTATAAAAAATTGAAAAATTATATTTTTAGCTTTATTTATATAAAGGGTGTTATAATGAGTAAAAATATAATTTTTCATAATAACAAATATAACAATTTAGACGAATCATTAAATAATATATATGATATATATTATAAATATGTGAATAATATGCAGTTAATATATCCTTATAATGATAATCAATCAATAGAGTTAGAACTTAGATTTGGAAATTATATCGAATATGATAATAATTTAAAATCATATAGATTTAATTCTGATTTAGGTTCATCGAATTTTAGTGTTATTTTAAGACATTTACGACATCTATATACTTCTGAGTATAATAATTCATATATATTATATTATGATAAGCTGAGAAAAATTATAGATATTAGTAATGATAAGATTACATTAGAAAATAAAGTGTTCAAAAATATCAATAATTTTGTAGAAGGAGGATATAGAATAGCTATATCAAGTGAGGTTAAAATTCCTGATGATATTGGTAAAAATACTAATCCTAATAGAATAGTAAGAAGAATGCGATACACATTTATTATAAATGATAATATAAAAATAGATTGTTCGATTATAGAACAATATAAAAATTTTAAAGCTATTAAAAAATGTACTGATATAAAATCGTATCTCTCAGTATTTGATCAACTTGAAAAACAGGATATCGAATATAGTGTCGAGATAGAATTTTTGCCATTAGTAAAACGAAATATATTAATTTCACTAGTTTTAGATATTATCAGAGTAAAAAATGGAGGTAGAATACCATTGTTGCGACGACAAAGTGAATTATTTATTGATATATTCAAAAAAGAATGGTATAATAATCATAAAAAAGATTATCCTAAGCCTATTGATTTGAAAGAATGTCATTTTAATAAAAAAACCAGACGAACACTAGGATTTTTTACTTCAAAAACATCACCTGATAAATTTCACAAGGACAAGTCGGTTAAGAAATATATACCTGTTACAGAAGAACCTTCGACTACAGATTTTAAATTTTTTAAAACGAAACAACCAGCGAAGAGGAAATTAAAACAAACCCCGTCAATGTCTGATTATTATATACTAAATGGTAAATATAATATGACTATTAAAGCTGATGGTGAACGTTTTTATATGGTTGTGAAAAATAATATGGTATTTCTTATCAATAATAATTTTAAAATTATCGTATTAAATGATAATTCTGGTAAACCTGGCGATTTCGAGAAGCCTGATGATTCAAAGAAGTCAAATAATTCAAAGAAGTTTTTATTAAAAAATATGATAGATAAAGTATATATATATGAAGGAGAATTAGTATCGATATTTGAAGATGGAAAGTATTTAAGAGAGGAATTTTTAATTTTTGATGTAGTTAAGTGGGATAGTATTGATATCACTAAAAAAAAATTTGAAGATAGACTTGCAAAATTACAAATGATAGATAAAGAACATAAATATATGGAAATGCTACCAAAACAATTTGAAGATAGACTTGCAAAATTACAAATAATAGATAAAGAACATAAACATGTGAAAATATTATCAAATGAATTTAAATACCATAAAAAACTGGTTAAATATTACTATTCAAAGTTATCTGAAGAATCTCCTCGTAGAGATATTTTTAAGAATATACCAACAGAAATAAGTATCAAAAAGTTTTACAATTTTGATAATATAAGTGAGTTTAAATCTAGCGCGAGTATTTTATTGGGTACTAAGTACAAATATTCTACTGATGGGTTAGTTATAACAAATAAAGGTATATACTTCCCGAATGTAATTTTTAAATGGAAAGAAATATATACAATTGATTTTCAAATCAAATATATTGATGATAATATAATTAAAAATCAAAATTATGATTCATCTCTTGATCGGGTCATGTTTAAACCTATATATGATATAAATCATCTGAAAATTCCAAGTACTTATAGTAAACAAAATATTAGCTATCAAGATAAACGAGAATTATCCAATTTGGGTATTAATGAAACAATAGCAAACATGGATATTTTTGAAATATTGAACATAAATACTGATGATAAACCACAAACTATGTACAAAACTGTTGGTGTATTTGATATAAATCAAGATGTATCGATGGATATGAGTAAATCATCTGATTTGCTAAAAAATATATGGGATAACATTGCAAAATTAAATAATGTGGATAATTTACATGTATTAGTCTCGTCAAAAGAAAATAGTGATAATGTGGGTCTATTCGAATTTATTAACCCAGAAGATTTGCATGACGATGGTTATGAAACTTATTATGATAAAACCACTAAGCCATTAGAGCAGAAACATGTTAAATTGTTAGGGGAGTCATTATACGATAAACAAATACAGGTTAGTACATCTAGTGATGAACCAAAATTGTTAAGAATAGATTTCGACAATGGTTTGGTTAACGATAAAATTATCGTAAATAGAAACAAGTTATTGCGAAAGTGTAGTTTAAATGTTACATCTGTATCATATAATATAGTTACATATAAAATTAATACGATAAATGTTACGGACGGTACTACATTTGAAAATATCAAATATTCAAATAATAAGTATACTTATAAATTTTTAAATCCTCAGATCGACACAACAAATAACAAACCGTATGTGAAATTAGTATCTTTAAAACTTGATAATGGTAAACGTGTGGATGTTAGTGGTTCAAAAATATATTATACATTTGTAGACCCGTTAACAAATAAATTACAAGATAGTGTTGGTGGTAAAGATAGTCAAATCAACAAATACACGAAATTATATATTACTTCTGGGATGCAATTTGTATTTTATACTAAACAATCCAAAACTAAACTATATGAATTCAGCGATAAACATATAATGATTCCTCACAATATTCATGATGGTGCAATTGTAGAATGTGAATATAATAAAATAGATGAAGAATTTATACCTGTTAGAATGAGAATTGATAAGAAAAATCCTAATTTTATTGATATAGCAAATAGTGTGTATGGTGATATCAAATATCCAATTACAAAAGATAAAATTCTCAAAGATGGTATTTTTGGTATTGATTTAGCTGTTAATAACGTATTTCAACAAGTAATATTACAAAATATTACAAAAAATATAAGTTATAATGAACGAATGAAAAATATTAAGGGTCGATACGATATAGATTTAACAAATATATTAATAGTAAATCCAACATTTTATGATGATGTAGATTTATTATATCAATTAATAAAAAAACAATATGGTATTTTACCATTAAAAAAGCATAAAAAATTTAGTGTAGCAACCATCATGAATGATAATAACAATAAAAATATACAAAGAAATATGCGGATCAAATCTCTTATTACCATGCGCGATAAAGATGGGTTTTCAGATAACATAACATTTAATTATGCAATTTCATTAAGACCTATTAATGTGTTTGGGTATAGCTCAGAAAAGGTTAATGAACAATATAGAAATTTATTTAAACAATTAGATCGCAAAATGGCTAACATTTCAACATATAATGGGTTAAAATATAAAACAGACGATTTAATTAGATTATTGCTCAAATCAATAACCAATTATACATTACAAAATCAAATAGTTAAATTTGATATGTATAATAAATTTATATTTCATTACTTAAATAAAAATCTATTAGATGATTTGTCATATTTAGGAAAAGCAATAGAAATATTAGACAGTAAAACATTATCTAACTATACGAAATCTATAACAATAACTATATATAAAGATTTATGTCATAATCCTCAATATATACCATCAATGAGAAGATATTATGATTCTAATGTATTGGAATCATATACTATATATGATAACAGTAAATATAGCATAATAAGGCGTTATGTTTCATATAACGGGTCAATGATACCTATTATCGTATTACAATTGAAAATTACTAAACGAAATACAATTAGACAAATTAAAAAGATATTGATGATGTATGATGCTGATATTGATTTATATACTGTTAATGCATCAGTTATCGCGAAGTTAGAAGCTATTCGAACTGGAAAATACAAAACTACCGAGATTATTGATGAGTATACACAGTCTATATTTAATAAATATAGAACATTTATGCGCAAACTTAAAAATGATAGAAATTTTATCAAAAAATGGAATAACAACCAAATAGATAGTATTGATAACAATGTGATATTGAAAAATGCATATATATCAACATCTAGAAAATTACACATGTTAAAAAATGTCGATGATAGAACAAAAATTAACATGACGCAACCACAATCGAATATATATACATATATGTTGCTAAACAACAACGAACGTGCAAATATTCCAAATGTGTATGAGATAGTTGAAGATGCGTTTCACATAGATAAAATTGACTACATATTCGATATAATTAACAAATTAAATATATTTTTAAATGAACAAAATATTTTATCATATTTATTTGAGAAGATATTATATAAAAGGAAGTTGATATATAAAAATATTAAAATATTATATGAGGATGTATATGGCGAATCTAAAAAAGTAGAATATAAGCGTCAAATTAGCAAAAAGGAACAAACGGAAATTAGTGCTACATATGATCGTAAACAACGTATTAAAATGACACCTGTGCCGAGACCAATAAAAAAATATATGATACGATCTACAAACACATTTGATCCAACTAATCCTATTAAAAAATATATTTACGATGTGATAAAAACACAGCAACATGTTAAACTATCAACAGATATCATAATATCATATGAGAAAGAGATAGCTGAAATATTGCGTAAACAAGATATCAAGAATTTAAGCGATTTAAAAATACAACAAAAGATAACAAATCCAATTAAACAGTTAAATGATGTATATAAATATATACGTAATTTGAATAATGATATTCAAGAATCTATACAATCGTATTGTAGCGGTATAAATCCTCTTGTTAAAACAATGAAACAAGCTTCATATAAGAAATTTTTAGCTATTCAACAAAAATATAATATCGAATACGATAAAATAACCAAAACTAAAACTAGAAAAATGACGCCAAGAGAAATGGCATTTAAAATAGATGACAACAAAAATGTTTTTAATGATCAAATAAATATGTTAGATGCGCAATATAATAACGATATACTAAAAAAGAACATAAATAAAGATAACATTGATAAAAATTATGATATTAAATTGGCTGAAATAAAGGATAATTATAATATACAATATAATAAAATAATAAATACGAGAGTACATTTACCAACAAGTAATCTCTCTGAAAAATTAAATGAGCTTACAAGAAAATATTGGGGAAAATTAAAAAAAATAGGAGGTAACTATTATGACATTATAACAGATGGTTCAATATCTAAAGAAAGAGAACATATGTTATTACAAAGAGAAGGTATTGTTGATGAAAAACATGATAGGATATCATTATTACAAGAAATCCAAAATAAATACTTTCTGCTTCAACAAAATAACGTTGATTTACCTCCATTGAATAAAAATAATTTTGAAATACAACTTACAAAAATATGTATATTTTTGTTATTATCCGAAGGTTTAAAACAAAAAATAGTTGAATATATGATACTCATGAAAAATATTGAACACGGTTCATTATTACAAAACAAACATTCTGAACGATTATTTTCGCTGATAAATATGTATAAGAATACTATTAACGAATATATAGGCCAAGAATTAAGAAACAATACTGCAGATAGTGTTGTTCAAACAACAAGAAGAGAACTTGATTCTAATGATAAAACAAAGATGGTTAATGTGGTAGTGCGGACTTATTCATTGTTGGATAGATTTAAAAGTATAGATCTTGTACAATATGTGGATACAAACATATTATCAAGGGATGAATTGGAATTATTAATTCCTCTGCAGGTTATAACATTAAATAAATTTAATAATATCATTGGTCGAGATATACGAAATATACAGGATAAAAATTTCTTACAAGAATATATTTATGGATTATTGAGAAAAATTAATGATAATACAACTGAATTAGTTGTATATATATCATTAGATAATTTTAAATATATTAAAATCCCCCCTGAGTTCCAAACATATACAGAGATTAATGATTGGGAAAATGAGGAATTGAGTGGATATCATTATAGTTTTGAATTTTATCATAATAACAAAATAATTATCTTACTATCGATATATAAAAAAAATATAGTAGAATTTATTGGAAAATATAATCATCTTATCAAAACTTATAAAAATTATGGACCACATGCAAGTTTAAATGGAAAACTTATAATCACAAGAGAACATAGAACATATGATAAACAAAATGTTGTATATTATATTAAGGATAATGATATAAAATATAATCCTAATAAAGGCAAGTTATATTATCCGTCTACTAAAACAATTAAAATAACAACTACTAATAATCCATATATTAAAGAATTGTCTTTAGTGGACTTGACATTTACATATATGACAACTAAAGATGATCGAAAACAAATATCTCGTAAGAAGAAAAAGAGAATTGATGTATCACGTCTGACCGATAGGTCTGTCACAACATATAATGATTCGGTTATTAAAAATATGCAAATGAAACAACAAGCTTCTGATGAGCATTTTAGAAAACAAGTAATTAAATATAAATTTGATGATAAATCTAAATATAAATATGATACCAAACAAAAACAGCGAGTGCTAAATAAAATGTCTAAAACAGAACTAAAAAAACTGATAAAAGAAACAGACATTCAAACAGTAAATAAGAAATTAAGAAAGAGATTATATAAAGATAAAGATAGTAATCTACAACTAATGGCAGAGATGAATTCATTAGAAACTGCATTAACACAAAAGAAATTCGATATATTCTATACAAAAGTACCATATGAAATATTAGTTAAAATATCAGATAATAAAGTTTATATATTTCATCCTAAAACAAAAACATATGTACAATCTAAAGAGTTAACCTTAGAAAACATAGGCATATATCCTGATATACAATCTTCAATGATTGTTAAATATTTTGAAATTAGAAAACAAATGTTGAGTAATCAAATAATACGTTATAAGCTATTTGATGCCAATAATTCTTGTCATAGTCCTCAATTTGCATGTCCTATTATAGTTCCCAAGAATAGTAAAGAAAAAATTTCAACACCAACTCATTTACCTATACCTGATAAAAAAAGTTTTTCACATCCATATTTCTACAAAGATTTTCCTAAAAAGGTATTATTACCTGAACATATATGTACGGCGTGTGACGATAAAAACAATGAGATATTATTGATTCATATGTTAAATATCATGAAAACTAAAAGATTACAAAAATATAAATTCGAAATAATCAATAAATTTAAGAATATTCCTATAATGCCAATAATAAGACATGGAACACGATTAGATTTTGAGAAACGTGCAACTGATAATATATTTGTAAATGCTTTATTATTACAATTATCTGATAATTATATCGGAAAAGATATCACAACTAAAAATAATTTCGTAAGATCTATGTTATATGATATTTTTAGTAATAATAAGTATGTAGTTAAAGATTTTAATGTGTATCAAAACGCGTTAAATGATATGTATGATAGACAGTCACATTTAATGAAGAATGGTCTTACTAATGTATTAGTAAATGAAATAAATTTTATTTCCGATATATATGTTATATCCCCAGGTTTGAAAAAGTATATATATAAACTACCAAGTAACCTATTTGTTTCTAATAACAAATTTAATAAATTATTATTAAATCAAAGTGTGAACATACGGAATACATATATGAGTTTACTAAAGAAAACGGCAAAAGATCCCACCGACGCAAAATATATATCTGTAATAGATAATATTAATCTGTTAAACATGAAAATTATTATGCAATATGAAAAGGTACAATTTGGTATATTGAAACAATTTGGGCTAGATACCCAAGATATATATTATCTAACACATAATGGTATATATTTAACAGAGCAACAATATTATGATATATTTAATACCTCTGAGGAATCAAAGAATTATATTGATAATACTCTTCATTCTGCAAATTTGAAATATCCACCACAAGGTTTATTTCAAGATTATAATGATTATATTTTAGACGAGAAACTATATGAAAATTATAATTATATCATCAAATTATTATTGTATAAATATGTTAAAAAAACTAACGTAACTAACATGTCCTATAAACAGTTAATCGATATATGTAAGTCATCAATAGATTTCACGTCATCACGTTTAAATAATTCGGATTTAATAACGAATAATTCGGATTTAATAACGAATAATTCGGATTTAATAACGAATAATTCGGATTTAATAACGAATAATTCGGATTTAATAACGAATAATTCTGATTTAATAACGAATAATTCGGATTTGGTATTGGATTTTTCTGATACTCTAGAACATAATATAACACACACAGAACACAATGAAATATTAAACGATATTATCAAAAATTTTATTTTGAGAACACATGATATTTTAAATATTCGCATTTATGATACAACAGCATTTAACAATGTAATACATATTACATATAGTATATTTAACAAAGAAAATAATTATACTATCGAAGATTTATTACAAAAATTAATTATGTTGTATAGAATAAATATAATACATGAAGTGTTAAATAACCGGTTATATCTAGATTATTCAACAGGCGAAATGGTACTCACGAAAATGACATCTAGATATCAAATAATAAAAAAAGAATATCTAATAGTAAAATTACCTATACCAAAATATAATATAACAGATGTAGACAAATTGGAAACTATATTTAGCAAATTGTTTTTTACTAAACGAAGATTAACAAATGAACAAAAATATAAAGTATTGGAAAAATTCCAATTAAATATAGTATATATCGATGAATTTGGATTTATGGAGAAAGAAATAGTTGTTAATAAAGCATATAAATATATCATTATGTTTTCATTAGATGATTCAATAGTTAAAAACGATCAAGGAGAATTTAAATTTGATTTTAATAATAAAATTTTCCAACATATATATTATTTCAAGGAATTAGAATATAAAAGTACATTAGATCATTTTACAACATTGATTCAAGATATTAATAAAACATATGAAAGTAAAATACATATTCGCATGGATTTACTGTCGAAATTACCTATATTAATAGATAATATAAGAGATAATGAACAATTAACACCTATACAAATAGTTAATATATTATCTACAGATGATATAAATATCTTATCAACGGATGATTCGTTCGATGATACGTATAATAAGTGTTTAGCGTCTTTAACATCTTTAAGAGGAATTATTAATGATAAATTTTTAAATAGCCTAACTAACTATTTTGATAATCAAACTGAGGTCCAAAGATTATATATTGTTAAGAAATATCAGGTATTGCCTAAACATACCCATATATACGAATCGTATATAGTTACATTGCAAGAAAATATATCTGTAATTTCTAGTTATTTAAAATTCATTAAAAGCATATCACGATTTCATAAATTTAAAAAGCTCGAAACTATTCATACATTAAAATTAAATATATACAAACAGAATATATATAAATTTAAAGAAAAACATGTAGATGTAAATAATATAACAAAAATTAATAATATAATGCTTGGAGAAATTCATAAATTAAATAATATTATACATAATAAAATTATACAGGTATTAAAATCATGTATGGAGAAAATAACGTCTAATAAATTGGTTGATACAAAAAAATATATATATATCAAACGTTATTTGAACGATTTTAAGAAGATACTCAACCCATCTAAAGAAGAACAGTCAAAATATAATTCATTAAAATTATATATGAAAATATATTTACAAAAAATTAATATCGATTTTTATAGTTTAAAATACAAAATTATTCGCAAAAATGGTAGACAAGTTAGAAGTCTTATGTTTTCAAAAGATAAACATAGTAAAAATATAGGTAATGTTATAGAATCTGATATAGATTCATATGTACATTGTATTGATCAATATAATGACATGTGTAAGAAATCATCTATAATATATGAAGCTAGATTAAAAAATGACACAGATAATTTTAAAATAGTTGAATCATATATTTCAACATTACATCATGTAATATATAAAATATTAGATTGTAAAAATATGTCTGAGGTATTTGTCCGAAAATATCCTATTACACTTAAAAACATACAACAATATATAAAAGATATACAACATTATAATAATATAGTACAGCAATATAATAATAATCCTATTGAGAGTATAGGTCCCGAAAAGTTTAGAAATATATCAAAATATGTATCAATACAACAAAAATATACGGATTATAAACAAAATGTTGAAAAGAGACATTTAGAAAATAATATAGTACAGTTAATGGTTTATTATTTACAGGTATCGGGTATTAATAATGATACCAATACATTACGAGTATTAAATCTATTTACCAGGTTTATAGACGGGAGTCTGGTACTTAAACAGGAAAATACTGACATAGATATATATAAAAGTATATATTCCATTATTCGCAAATATATGTCTATTATACATTTATACACTCGTGAAGAACAACATAATCTAAAAATTGCAAAAGTGATATACAGTTCAAAAGATAAGACAAAACTTCTCGTTTTACGAACTGAACAAAAAATAGATAGTTTAAATAAATTATATGTTGAACAACAACAGCAAATCACTCTATGTAGTATTTATAGACAAAATTTATACGATATGCAAGATAAGTACACGACATCTCATTCAGCGAACATTCAAACACAAAAGCTACTCGAAGATAATACACGCAAAGAACAAGTCCTAATTAATCAACAAAACGCTTTAACACAGCGAATTAATCAGTATAACAAATTAAAACAACAAATTAATGATATTGAAAAGAATCACGAACAAAAATTACACGATATTAAAAATGATCATAAACAGAAATTACTTGATATTAAAAAGAATTATGAACAGCAATTAATTAACCAGCAGAAAGCTTTACAACAAAAAATTGAGCAACAGAAAGCTTTACAACAAAAAATTAACGATATTAAAAGGGAACATAAACAGAATTTACTCGATATCAAAAAGAATTATGAACTACTTGATATTGCAAATGATTATGAACAGAAATCACTGGATATTAAAAATAACCAGGAACTACTTGTTATTAAAAAGAATTATGAACAGAAATTACTCGATATCACAAAGAATTATGAACAGAAATCACTTGATATTAAAAATGATCAGAAACTACTTATCATCAAAAAGGATTCGAAACTGGAACTGATAAAATTGCGCAAAGAAAGCGAAAAATATGGCATTAGTATATCTATTAAGAATATTAAGAAAATCGATTTAGACGAACATATATCACAATTAACATTTGATCATATCAGAGGAATAGAATATGAGTTGAATATAACTAAAAATACATTATTATACGACATCAAACTCTTATTATTGATACGAAAAAATTTATATATCTTACAAGGATATAAGAATAAGAATAATAAGGATATCGAAAGTATTATGCATGAATACGAGCTCAATATCGAGTATTACTATGATAATTTATCGAAATATATAAGAGATACTATTACATATATTCCTGAGATGTTAAAAATAAAATTTATCAATTTGGAAAAGGATAGTTTTGATACTATCAATATACACGATGATTATACGATACAGTACAAAGGTATTAACTTACTAACTGATAAAATATCCCAATTAATCGAAATACAAAAAAATCACGATAAACAGTTAATACTATTAAATTCCTTAATTATAAAGGAGGATCCAGTACAAACTAAATCAAGTCAAACATTAAATAAATATAAACAAATGGTTTTGCAAAAAATTAGAATATCCGGTTATGTACAAGATACTATACAAGGTAAGATGACAACCCGTCAAAAAGCGATATTAAATATGATACAACATAATATTGATCAGGCGAAAATAAAAGTAGAAAAATTAAGAAATAAAATTAAATATGATGCGGTTGTAAAAGATAAAGAAATTGAAATTAAGAAACTTAATGCGTTGAAGCGTATTATAGTACGTAAAAAAGAAATAAGAAGACCAATTGAAGATACTTCAGATATATCATTTGTAAATGAAGATGAACGAAATGTAATATTAAGAACGTCCGGACATGCAGAAGATAAATCTGAATATGAGTTAATAGATTCGATAAAATCATCAAAATCTCTAATAGATATCGATAAAGATATAAAGTTAAATATATTAAATTTACAAGAATTAAGAGAATTAAGAGAGATAGATAACATAGAATAATTATATATCATATAAGTTAAAATTTTTATAATTTTAACTTATATAAATGATACCTGCAGATTGTACTAAAAAGATGTCACTCAAGAAAAAGATGTCACTCAAGAAAAAGATATCGTTTATTCTTATATCACTAACTATAACAGTATTTGCAAACACTCATACGGTTCATAAATTTTTAGGTGGTATATTGAGAAATATAGGTGTTCCTGTAAACGATATAAATGGTAATCTAAATATATTAGGACTAATTATACATACTTTATTATTATTCATATTTTTAACATATATACTGCGTTTACATAGCACATAAAAAAACAAAATGATTTTTATATTTAATTAAATATGAATGATACTAAACAACAAAATCGATATGTAGATCCTACTACAAATGTTATATCTGAATATACCGAATACATAGATAAACTTTGTAAAGATGGTTTAGATAATAATAATAAATTTATTATACGTATATCATTAATCATAGGTTTATCATATATGTTGATAAGTTCTGTATTATTAGATAAGTTAATATCATTTTATATAGAAAATAAATATTTACGTTATATAATAATAAATTTATTATTTGTATTTGTTGTAATTATGATATTAAAAATAAATAAATATCATTCTTAATTTTTAAGTAGATAAAATGTTAATTTATTATTTTTAATATCATAAACTAGATTTGTAATGTTAATTATCATTTTACCGTTTAAAATAATGTTTTTATTACTTAAAACGTCTTTTTTATTTGTATATGTATCATACAAAAATGTAAATAAATTACAACATTCATTAGTATTTAATTTATATCTAAATGCTAATTCATTTGCATACATATCGAATAATCTTCTCTTGTCATTATTAGAAATTTTCCAATTGTCATATTTATGAATCATATTATTATTCAATTCACGAACTTCATGTTTACGTTTTGTAAGTTCAGAATCAGAACATATATTTAATGTATTGGTAAATATTTCTTTAATTAATGTCCATAATTTATATATGTCGTTAATAGGCAATATATGATTTATTCCATTTTTCTCTTTTAAATATATCTTATATACATGGTTATTATCATTAATAGAAATAGCAGCTGGAAATTTACCTCTAGCACATTCTGTAAATATCTGTTTCCAATACACATCAGTTTCAAATTTACAACATTCGATAAAGAAAGGATATTTATATGGTTTTTTATTAGACATAATTAGAATAATTAGAATAATTAAAATTGTATAATTTAATTATTTCAATTTTTATTTCATTTAAACATAAAAAAAAATTATAAATAACTATTTAAGTTATTTATAATAAAAGTATTTATTATCGATTTAGCTATTAATCTAATGTTTGTTCATATGATCTCTGTCGCGAATAAATCCTCCATGGGTCCATCTATCACCATCCATAACCATTTGAGAACGTACTTCCTTGCCTAAACGTTGATCATAATGTGCATAATGATCCCATAATTGAGTATCTGAATTGTGGCCAAATTGAGGATTCTGAACTATTGAATGAGATACATATCCGTCTACACATTTTGTAGGTACTTCAGCATAATGTTGTTGTGATGGATAATTGACGTCGTAGAACAATTGTCCAGTTGGTTTTTTTAATCCTGCGAGTTGCTGAGCTCTATTCAAATCCAATTGTTGAACATATTGAACTTGCTTGTTGGATTCATATTCATTAGAATGATATTTTGAGGTATCATAATTATGTTGAAAATTACCAGTATGTAATAAATTTCTGTGTGCGTCCATTTTATTTTTATATAAAATAATAAAATTTTTTTTTGTACAATTTTATTTTTTTTTATCAAATATCAGAAATATGTATATATATATTTTTAAAAGTTTTTAAAAAATATATAATTTTCATATATTTATTTTTATATAAAATGTCTAAACTAGATTATATTTTCGATAAATTATCGGAAATAAATATAAAGATTAAAATTAAAGATTGGAATGAATTATTACCAAATACTTTCGATTTAAGCAAGATAATTGATTTTCTTGATGAATTAGAAGATAAAATTAGTGATAAAATATATCAAATTAAATTACGATTTAAAAAATAACTGTATATATATTATAATTATTATATTTATAATTATGATATATCATATCTTATTACATTACTGTCATTGGAACACCTTCGAGATCTTCTGGTAATTTTTCTATGTCCTCAGTGTCATTTGTTTTATTATCATTTTCGACATACAATTTTCTCTTTCTTTTGGTAGGAGGTGCGTCTCTAGTATCTTTATTATCTCTATACATCATATGTCCTGATAAAATTCGTCGTTGAGTAGAAAAAGTTGTTCCGCTCAAATATATACTGTAAAATTCTATAACACCATCGATAAAAGCAAATCTAAATTGATTAGAATCAGAATACAAATAGTTATCTAATGTTTGCATTGTTAATCGTGATTCTTTATTTGCTTTATTAATCATTTCACGTTTTATAAGTTCATATTCTTCTTCAAATCTCTCTAATGCTTTCTTTGTCTCATTACTAGGAATCTCTTCAGATAACATCTTTTCGTTCATAAAATCCTTTTTATATTTTTTTAGCAAATTCTTATACTTAACATCGTCTCTTATACATGCCGTAATTTTAGCAGGTTTTGTAATTATTTTATCACCTTCTTGTTGAGTATATTCTTTCATATAACCCACATTACCATAAAAACATTTCAAATCTGATACTACTTCCTCATTGGTTTCTGAATCAACACCTACGTGAGCAAATACTAAAGATTTCTGAACATATTTTGAAGTTAATGGAATTTTTTTATGTCCCTTACATAAATCATATAAAGTTTTATCCAGATCTGTTAATAACTTGGTAAAGATCTTTTGATCTTTACTACCCCCTTCTTTATTTAAAAGAAATAATTGAACATTAGGGGTATTATTTTTGATTTGGATCCCTTTATTTGCAAATAAACCCCTAGGCACCCCTTGGTCATCCACATTGTCAGGTGTATACACTCTTAAAGTGTCATACACGTATTTATTCTTAATAATCGTTCCGTCTGGATTATATTTATCATATTTGTAAAAAAGTTTACCATTGATATATGTCCCACTTTCGTTTGTTTTTTTATTTTCCCATGATCTATTACTCACATTTCCTATTACTACCCTATTTAAATCTACATCATCAGCATATAAATCATATCTATCAAATTTAATTTGCCCGTTTTCATTTTTATATGGTATCAAAGCCTTTTCTTGTTTATATTCGTTGTTCTCCATTATTATATTATTATTATTTATTTTATATTTAAAATTTGTTTAAATATGTCTGTATCTTGTATTTTTGTCTTGTATTTGATATTTTATTTAAAAAAAAATTCAATTTTTTTATAAATAAATATAATGCAATTCGATATGTTAGCAACAATTATGAAAAGGATATCACTTACAAATATAAATATGATTGTAAGTAATATCTGTTTAAACACATTGACAAAATGGTAGATCAATATCACAAAAATTCGTTTGTATAAAATTATCATTAAATTTATAACGCGCCATATACAACTTATGTATCTTGTGCATTTTAAATATATCCCACTTGAAATATTTTATTAAGTATAATTCCATTTTAATTATGTATTCAAAAGAAAATTTATTACCCCAACACTCACATATTTTTTTGTATATATTATTTAAATGCTTAATATCGGTATTTATACCATAAAATTTTATGGACATTAAAAAACATGTTATATATATCATATGCATGTCATATCGTATTGTTATCTCATTATCATTCATGTATAATCTGGTTAAACATATAGTGTTTAAATATATATAATATTGTGTACAATATAAATTTTTATATGTTTTCAACAATAAACTATTACAGTATAATATATCACATTTTAATTTTTTATTATAATGTTGTTTATATATATTTAAATTATATATATATTTGTTATCTGTTTTGTAATTCAAAGTTGGTATTTTTACCAAGTTATATATACTAAAATATTCATTCTGTAATATAGTTGTTATATCTGGTCTTTTTTTATCATTATATGTAAGTATCTGCATTAATAGATGTTGTAGTTCTTTATCTATATCAACTTTAAAATTCCAATTTTTTATATTATCATATATATCATGTATATTATCAACATTTATATTATATTCTTTACCATATAATAAAAAATATATACACATTCCTATAGCCCATATATCGGCATTTTCATTATATGTATTCTTATCGCTATTATCACCATTAGCATTTTCATATTTTAATAATTCTGGAGATTTATAAATATATGAACAACACATATATGGATTACAAAAATTATTATTATTATGACATCCTATATATGTTGATACCCCAAAATCGATAAGTTTAACAACATTATTGTCATTTAATAGTATATTATCCAATTTTATATCTCTGTGCATTATATTATTATCGTGTAAATATTCGACTGCAGAACATAATTGAAAAATAAATATTCTTAAGTTTTTTAGTATATATCCCTTGTTTAATTGTTTATATAGAGGCATTGTAATATTTACAGTATCACCGATAATTATCACATTTTTTATTTTAATTATATTAGGATGTGTTATATTTTTTAAGAAATATACTTCACGTAGAATAGATACATCTATGTCATCATTTTCCAATTTACATGTTTTTATAGCACAGTTATTTCCATTAATATCAAATGTTTGATATATATCACTATATCCACCATATTCTATTAATTCCATTAGTTAACAATTTAAAATCAAAAAATAAAATATCAATTATTTTAAAATCTACATAGCTATCAAATATTTAAGAGGCTATTTTATCATATAATACAGCAAAATAATTTGTTTTTTTATATGAATGAAATATATCTATAAATGTATATGATATATCTTTTGCACTCTGTTCCATTTTGGTTTTTAATTGTAATTCAGCTTCTATATATGTTTGTCCGGGTAAAAATCGTTTTATTATTTCTTCTTTAATTTTTTCCTTATCTGTATTTCTTATATTACTATTTAACAATATCATTGTATAAATATTTATATATCTTCGCAAACAATTATAAATTTTAATACAAAATTCTTTAAACTTCGTATAATAAATACTATTTTCACCTCCCATTGTATCTATCATTTCTTTTGTTAATCTCATATATGAATTAACATATTTGGGATCATCCCCCAATATATATCCGAAATCTATATGAAATAATTGTCCTTTTTTATGTATCATTATATTTTCTAGATGCCTGTCCCCTATTCCTAATAAATATGTTATTATGCAAAATGCAGCACAACTTTTTACAAATCTCATTTTCAAATTATATACTAGCTCATTAGAGTTATGTTCTAATATATAATTTTGTATTGTATATTTTTTTTTAATTTTAAATATGGTTTGTGAGTTTTTAACTTTTTCTATTATCCCAAAATTTTCACTTATCGGAATGATATTATATGTCAATATATCAAAATCATCGTCAAATTCTTTTTTAAGTATATATCTAGATAGTTTAATCAAATTAATTATTATCATATCTTTATGAAGATCTTCGTATTTTAATATAATTTCTACACATTTAGATTTATTATCTATTAATGGTAATAATATAGGATTTGATGAGCTTCGTAATATATAATTATTTATTTTTTTTATTCTCGAAATATATATTTTATCGTAAAATAATAATAACTTTTTATTTATTCCTGTTTTTAACTTTTTATTTATTATATGTTGTATATTTTTTTTATCAATTACGTCAAAATTACTAAAAAATCTATTTGTATAAATAGATACATCATCTTCTAATATTGCCTTTAATTTCTTGTGATTAAATTTTGCAGTATTTATATTACACATATATTGTAAATACCATAATACATTATATTTGAAATAATCGTGTTTATTACAATAAGATAATATATATGTATATAAATATTTATTATTATTAATTTTATTCACGATAATTGGTATGCAGCATTCCAGTTCGACAGGAGTTACTTTTTCAAGTATATTTATGATAATATCCTGAATTTCTTCGCATGTGATATCTAATAATTCTATGATATCATATATAGCCAATTTATTATTACAACTTCTTGTACACATCAAATGCGAACAGTTGACATGCTTATTTATAGTTAATGTGTTTATCACTTGCTTTTTGATATTTTGTTTGTAAAGTTTACTGGATAATATAAGTTGAACCATAAGTTTACTATGACCACAAATAATTAATCTATTATTCCATAATAATTTTGTTTCCCAACTATTTAATTTTCTAAAAGGTAAATTATATTGTATATTTCTAAAATCTGAAAGATATATTATTGCAGCTTCATACCATAATTTACATACTCTTTTTAATACTAAAATATCCAACATAGTTAATTCACATAACATGAAAATTTGTAATATAACATCAACTTTTTTGTAATGTTGTATATCTGTATAACATGCAATACAAACACGTTGTTCAAGAGAATTATAACCAAATATATTTTTAATAGAACTAAAATAATTGTTTTTTGTATATTTGATATTTAATTGTGAATAACGCTTGTCTATTATCGCTTTATATCTGCTACATGACCCACAAAATATTCTACCACACATTCTACAATGATGTTTCCGTCTCAAAATGTTAAAAGTACATTTGCATATGTTACATGATGACACGTCTTCGTCATCTACATATTTATATATTTTGCGTTTATGAATACTATTTATATTACAACTATTATTATCGTTTTTTTTGATATTATTTGCGTTTATATACATTGAAAATGAAAGAAAATTATTATTTACAGGTTTTATATCCTTCGGATTATTATTTACAAGTGATAGATCCATTTATAATTATATTAAACTTTACAAGTGATAGATAAATTACTATTTCGAATTAGTTATTATCATATTATTTTTAAAGTTTTCTTAAAAAATAATATATATATGTTTTTCAAAGAAAAACTTTATAAAAATAATATAATATAAATGGATAAAAAATTATTGATAATTATCATTGCTATTGTACTTGGTATATTTTTAGTCTATTTTCTTTTTTTTAGAAAAAATATCAATGTAACAAGTATGCTTAATAGGAATGATGCACGAGGTATAGTTAATAATCTAAATAATAATCAGAATATACCAAATCCTCCACCAAATTATTACGGGTCTACACCTATAAATTTATATCCTAAACCTCCTACAAATAACATGCAGCAATACCCATATCCAAATGTTCAGGGACCATATCCAAACATGCAACCCCCGGCACAACCTCCATTGCTTCCAACATATAATGCACCATCAACATATAATCAATCCCCAGCACCTACAGCCCTCCCACAAACATCAATACCACAAACACCACCAAATGTACAACCTTCAACACAATATCACGCCCCTTCTAGACCATCGCCATCACAGGAACTTCAACAACAATCTCAGCCGCCACCGCCACCGCAACCTCAGCAACAAACACAACAATCATTAGATTTTCTCGATTCTATATAATTATTTAAATATATAAATTTTTTACCAAAAAATTTATATAAAAACCTAAGTTTTTTTCTTTATTTTAAAAGATATGGAAATTAAAGACTATTTCCCTGTTTATCCGGATTTAGATGATGAAGAATTCCAGGCAAAATTATTTGCACAAGAAGAATTATATGAATATAAATATGATGGTAGGGAACAAAATGATTTGGGACAGTTATATCCACATCAAAGAATTTTACAACGAGTTTTCAGCCCATATACATTATATAATGTATGTTTATTAAAACATGATGCAGGTACAGGTAAAACATGTTTAGCTAACGCAATAGCAGAACATATGAGACGTTACAGACTAAAAAACATGACAGATGTAAAAAAAATTAAAAGGCAACAAATACCAACCAACTTGATTTCCCAGCGAAAACAATACAATTATAAAAAAAAAGCATATGTATTAACCCCTAATAGTGATTTAATAGAGAATACTCGAAATATATACTCAAATATATGTTCTATAGATCATGTAATTAAAGATAAATATAATATTCCTACAAAAGATAAAAACGGTAAAATAATAAAATTGGGTGAATATGTTGCACATTACTATCTAGATAAGGAAGGTATAGAAGAAAAAGAACATACATATATAACACGTAGAAATAAATTATTACGTCAATATTATAGTTTTCATACACATGAGGATTTTATTAATGAAATAAGTAGGAAAAGTTTTGCAGATTGGATCAGAATCTTTTCTAATTGTGTATTTATAATTGATGAGGTAGATAAAATAAGTAAAAAAGGAAATGTGAAATATAAAGGAAAAGTAACTAATAAATATGAATTATTAGATTACTTTTTTCATATGATTAATAATCCTCTTATATTATTAATGTCTGCTACACCAATGACAAATAGTCCAAGAGATATAATTAAACCAATGAATCTGATATTACCTACTAATGAAAAATTGCATGATAATAGTTCCTTACAGGATATAGATAGAGCTATGCAAGGAAGAGTATCATATGTTCGTTTACCAGGCGTTGTAGCAAAAAAAATATTTTCTGGTAAAAATAAAATAGTATTCCCATTGAAATATACACGTATTGTGCCATTATATATGTCACAATATCAACAAACGATATATGAGAATTTTTACAATTCCAAAAAGCACATTGAGATATATTATGATGAAAATGTAAGAACAAATAATATACATGAAGGGTTATCATATATATCTAACTTTACATTTCCTAAATATATATATCAAAATGATAATATATCATTTAATGATACATATAAAAATTATATAGATATAAAAACAAAACAATTTTATCCAAATATAACAAACGATTATTATACTGCATTTACTACAAATTTAGGTGACTATAGTCCTAAATTTAAATTTATTGTAGATACAATAATAAATAATCATAGATTACCTTTAAATGAACATAGAACGTCATTCATTTATACTAATTGGGTTAATAATTCAGGTGCTATATTGTGTGCAAATATATTAAATATAAATGGAATTCAATGGATAAAGACAATGCAAGAACTTAGAACTAGTATGAAAAATTTCCCGAATGCATTACGCATGATATATATAGATGATCCGACATCATCTGAACACAAAAAATTATTAGCAGCAATGAGTTCAATTGAGAATAAACATGGAGCATTGATAAATTGTATTTTAGGTACGCGTAAACTATCGGTCGGTATATCTATATTTAATATCGGAATGTTCTTTAGATTGGATGCTCATTGGTCACCTGCAACAAATATACAATCTGAAGCTAGAGTATTCCGATCAGGAGGACATAAATTTTTAGCTACAAAACATCAAAATGTAAAAGTATACTATTTAACTACTATTACAAACCGATACCAAGAGATATCTAACATGTTGAATGTTAACGATAAAAAAATGAATGATCTAAATGCAACTTCACATGATTTACATATGTATTATCATGTGGAATTAAAAGATATCGAAATATCTGCAGTAGATAGGCTAATTAAAATAAATAGTATTGATTGTCCATTAGCATATATGAATAATGCTCGTTTTGATGATTTACCATATACGAAAGATATGGATTATCAAGGTAATTATTACCAATGCAAATGTATAACACCTTCTGAAGTTAAAAAAGTTCCAAAAGAAATCCATGGTGAGAAATATGATACAGACTACCCAATATATAAAATTGAACATAATAAACTAAATAACAAAAGTTATATATTATATTATGCTGAACATCAAAAGAAAATATTATTTCGTTTATTATTTAGACTATTTCAAAAGAAGTCAACATATAATATAGATCAATTATACGATTTATTAGATATTTTGATGAAAAATAATTTGCAAAAAGATATAAAACAAAATAAAATGTATATGACATTAGAAGATTTTCAAATATATGAAAAAGATCCGATAAATTACACCTCAAACAAATTTCAACAAGAAAAAATTGAGTATATTGCTAAAAATTATAAATTATCATATACTTTATTAAATATTGTTCTTGAGAATATTATTGAAAATGATGTAGGATTACGTAATAAATATGGATTTAAAGTTATATTAAATACTGATGGATATAATTATTATACATCACAGTATAAAATTTACAATACAATTATAGATAAAGATAAATTTGCATTTTTATCTTCTTTTTATGTTGATAATATTATTCTAACTGATTATAAATCATCAGATTACATATTAACACAATTAAATAAAAAAAAAGATTCTTTAATCCTAGCTAAAATATTTCAAATGAAATCAACAAATATCGTTAATGATTTATTTAGTTTATCTAAAACAGTTAGAGTAAATGCTATAGAAAATATTATTTTACAAAATAATAATATTCATCTTATAATTAAATATAATTATACATTTGATCAATATTTAGCACAAAATAATAAATCACTATTAAAAATATCCCAATATATAGAAAAATATGAGAAACCAAGTCCATTTATCGATTTATTAATAAATATGTTATTAGTAACATATGATAATACCAAAAAGTTAAAATATAAAACATTGGATGTTCATAGTGTATTTGGATATAATGAGTATTTAAACGATATTAAAAATAATTTGTATAATACATATACAAATATAACAGTTCATAATAACCCTACATATCCATTTGATAAATATTTTAAACATATACAAAAATACATTCGAAAAAGTTTTAATCATTATATAACAATATATGATATAATAAATGCTATGAAATATAACATATTATATTTAGAAAAACAAAATATGTTTACTCATGATTTAGAAAGTAACTATAATATAAATAAAAAATTTGTTATCAATAAAAAATATATATATAGATTTTATAAAGTAGGTGAAAAAAACAAATGGTTTGATGGTAGCGATAAGGAATCGAAATATATTTCATATGAACTTAAGATGATAAAGGATAAATTATTAACGGCTACTGACGCATCCGAGATTTCTACATCTGGTATTTATACTAAAATATCACCTGATACAAATAAATTAAAAATATTCTATGATAATAAAAAGAGAGGTACTGATTGTAATACTCTTCCTACAACAAAGATTTTAAATCTTTTTCAACAATTAGATATAGTAAATAGTGTTGATAATAATATATTATCTAATCTACAAAATATATATATAGAAAATGGTAAATATCAAATTTATAATAAAGGGGAAAATTATATTTTTACCTCTAAAAACAGATTTAACAAAATGTCCAAAGCAACGAATTTTGATGATACTATAAAAAATCTCACAAGAAGTGCTCTATGTAATATAATCAGATATGAATTGCATTATTAATTGACATAATATTGTTTTTATGTTAATAGTATTATATATGTTTATATTATGACAGTATCATTTTATGTTAATTATATAATTTTAATCACACAGAATATATATTTTATATGTCAAAAAAATGATTATGCAGACATGTTCACAATTCGACAGTATCGTTTTGTGTTAATTATATAATTTTACTCACTCAGAATATATATTTTATATGTGAAAAAAAAACGATTATGCAGACATGTTCACAATTCGACAGTATCGTTTTATGTTAATTATATAATTTTAATCACTCAAAATATATATTTTTTTATTTCTCAAAATATATATTTTATATGTCAAAAAAATGATTATGCAGACATGTTCACAATTTGACAGTATCGTTTTATGTTAATTATATAATTTTAACCCCACAAAATATATATTTTTTTAATTCTCAGAATATATATATATTTTATATGTCTAAAAAATCGATTATGCAGACATGTTCACAATTCGACAGTATCGTTTTGTGTTAATTATATTATTTTAATCACTCAAAATATATATTTTTTTAATTCTCAGAATATATATTTTATATGTCAAAAAAATGATTATGCAGACATGTTCACAATTCGACAGTATCGTTTTGTGTTAATTATATTATTTTAATCACTCAAAATATATATTTTTTTAATTCTCATAATATATTTTATATGTTTAAAAAATCGATTATGTTGACATGTTCATAATTCGACAGTATCGTTTTGTGTTAATTATATAATTTTAATCACTCAAAATATATATTTTTTTAATTCTCATAATATATTTTATATGTTTAAAAAATCGATTATGTTGACATGTTCATAATTCGACAGTATCGTTTTGTGTTAATTATATAATTTTAATC
>Ga0257124_1000953_pt1 | contig 25047 bp, 28 predicted proteins | sample SI106_150metaG_FD_190154 | JGI IMG/M metagenome (GOLD analysis project Ga0257124, IMG submission 190154) | Marine microbial communities from Saanich Inlet, British Columbia, Canada - SI106_150 | ecosystem: Environmental > Aquatic > Marine > Inlet | place: Canada: British Columbia | collected...
TTATTGTTGTCATTCTTGTCATGATATTCTTGATGGGCGTGTACAATCTGATTATTCATCGGAATTTCTACTATTGAGCCACCTAATGGGTATGAAAAGAACACAACAGATATTAGTTAGTAAGGGGTTAATGTGAGTAAAGATATGTATTATAAATGTGATGATTGTGGAAAGAAGTTTGAGTTTGATGACACTTGTTTCCTTGGAAATATTGAAAGAATGGAAGACGAAGAGTGTGACCCTATGATGGATTTAGATTGTTATTGTAGTGATTGTGTAGGTAAGCATGAAACGAATCATTGAACGTAAAAAAGAGAAACGACATATTATTGAAACAATGATAGTTAGTCACTTCAGTCAGTTCCCTGATTCTGATAAGGCAATCATCGAGATAAAAGATGATAAAGACTCTCGCTCAGTAAAGCAGAACAGACTGTATTGGGAGTGGATTAACGTCATAGGTAATGAATTGGGCTATACTAAAGCCGAGACACACATACTGTTCAGAGACAAGTTTCTAGGTTACAATGAACTGACGACAAAGAAAGGTGCAACAATAAAAGAACTAAAAAGCACTACTAAGTTGAAGGTGGGCGAGATGAAGGACTACTTAGAGCAGATAGATATATTTGTTAGTGAGTATGGCATTATGTTGCCTAGACCTGAAGATTTGTATTTAGAATCAATGGGTTACAAGAAATGAGCGTACATAAACACTCAGATGCAATACACGCTTGGGCTGAAGGATTCCCAATACAGAAGTTCGTACTACCTTGTTGTGTAAACAGAAGAGAAGAAGGTGAGTGGAAAGAATGCAAGTGTCCTATGTGGCTTGATGAAAATGAATACAGAGTAAAACCAAAGGATAAGATTTGGGAAGATGATTAACAAGTTAAAGAAAATCAATCTAAACGATTATAATCCCGAAGAATTTGTAGAGTTGTATGTCTGTGCTTTAATGCTAATGGCAGAAGACTCTTCAATCAATGACGCACACGAAGGCGTTGAATTAATGAGAGAGCAGTTAGACTTCGAGTTAATGCCTGTTCCACCTCACAAGGAGTTACACTAATGACAGCTAAGAAAACAGATAACTTCCTTCCACTAGGGAGACCCACTAAATACAATGAAGAAATGCAGGCTAAAGCAGATGAATATCTTGCAACTTATACCGATGACAGTGTAGTTCCAAGCGTAGCAGGACTGTCTTTATATATTGATATTCCTGATAGCACTATCTATGATTGGAAGGCTAAACATCCTGAATTTACGGGTACGTTAGGCAGAATCAAGAAGAAACAAGAGGCAGAATTGCTTAATAAAGGGCTTACAAGTGAGTTTAATGCAACGATTGTTAAGTTAATGCTACACAACCATGGCTACAGTGATAAGGTCGAACAAGACTTAAAATCAAGCGATGGCTCAATGAAACCTACAGTGATTGAATTAGTGGCTAAGAGTGAAGAAAGCACAGATTGAATTACCACCTAAGTTAGTTCCTGTCTTTGAGGGTGAAGCAAGATACAGAATAGCATACGGTGGACGTGGTTCAGGCAAGACAAGAACCTTTGCACTAATGACTGCTGTTATGGGTTATCGTTGGGGAATGGCAGGTAAGAAAGGACAGATACTATGCGCTCGTGAGTTTATGAACTCCCTAGACGATTCATCACTAGAAGAAATCAAGACATCCATAAGGTCAATAGACTGGCTTAACGATTATTACGATGTGGGCGAGAAGTACATCAGGTCTAAAGACGGCAACATACATTACACCTTTGTAGGACTAAGACGTTCACTAGATGCTATTAAGTCTAAGGCACGTATCATGTTGGCTTGGGTGGATGAGGCAGAACCAATGAGCGACATGGCATGGCAGAAACTAATACCAACAGTTCGAGAAGAAGGCTCAGAGATATGGGCAACGTGGAATCCCGAATCAAAGTACAGCGCAACACATGAACGATTTAGAATATCACCACCTAAAAACTCTAAGATAGTTGAACTCAATTACACTGACAATCCTTGGTTTCCAGATGTACTAGAGGCAGAACGCCTAGAAGACAAAGCCAAACGTATCGATATGTACGAACACATTTGGGAAGGTGGCTTCTTAGTATTCAGTGAAGGCGCTTACTATTCAACAGAGATGCGCTTGGCTAAGGAAGAAGATAGAGTAGGTGAGGTTAGATACGATAGAGATAAGGGTGTAGTAACTGCTTGGGATTTAGGAATAGGCGACTCAACATCTATTTGGTTTGCTCAGTACATCGGCACAGAGATACACATCATTGACTATTACGAAGCATCAGGTGTTGGATTAGACCACTATGCTATCGTATTACAAGAGAAAGGTTACGTGTATGAACAACACATATTACCGCATGATGTAAGGGTTAGAGAACTAGGCACAGGCAAGTCAAGACTAGAGACATTAGATGGTTTAGGCATTAGAAATGTAGAGATAGCACCTGACCTAAGAGTAGATGACGGCATTCAATCAGCACGTTCAATGATTCATAAATGTTGGTTTGATGCAAATAAATGTGAAAAAGGTATCGATTGTTTGATAAACTACACACGAGATTGGGATGAAAACGGTAAGACTTGGCGCTCAAGACCTCGACATGATTGGGCATCGCATGGCGCAGATGCTTTTAGATATTTGGCGATAGGTTACAGACCAATGAACGAATCTTGGGGTAAGCCTATAAAACGTAACATTAAGGGAGTTGTTTAATGGGTTTATTTGATGAGTTGTTAAGTCAGCCAGGTGTTACAGCAACAGGCGGTGGCACAGGGTACGACCCAAGAGATGACGAGATGGAAGTGCGCTTCACAGCAGAAGGCACTCCTTACAATGCTAGACCTGGTACTCCGTTACATGAAGGACACACTAGAGCAAACCAACCTATGTTCGACCTTCCAACGGTCGAAGTACCTACAGAACCATCATTACTGAATTACGGATATGACCAAACTGTACAGCCACCTCAACAAGTTGACGTAAATCCTACGCAAGAATACATTGACCCTATGTCGTTATACAACAGACAAGGCAGAGCAGATTACATCCCACAGAACATTGTAGATACAAACACAGTATTCGGCAGTCCAAGTCTAGGCTCATTACCAAACCCTACTCAAGACGCTAGTGCTATGGAAGCACTTAACAAAGCATCAGCAGAACGTGATAAACAAGCGCAGATTGAAGCACAACTACAGGTATTACTAAAGGCTCAAGGACTAGATAATCGTGCTGAGTGGGATATGCGTAGAGCAGACGACCAATTTGCTAACCTAGACAAGCAGTACGATATTAACAACCAAGTAGCCACAGATGACTTCGGCAACCCACTATTAAACGCTAATGAGCATGGTCAAACAAGTTACGACATAAACGCAATCAAACAAGAGTCTCTTGACAATCTAATGATGCAGGATAGAAAGCCTGTAGCCAATGTAGCCACCCCACCTGTAGTAGCACCAACAGACAACAAACCTGATTATCCAAGCAACATGACACCTTATGCAATAAACCTACTAGAGGAACAACGCAAAAGAAACGAGATGTTTCAGGGTATAGGTGATACAGCAACAGGTATTTATGAAGGCGCTAAGACATTAGGCTCAGATATTTATGATGACGTTACAGGTTTTGACTATAAAGGATTAGGTTCAGATATTTATAAGGAAGGTGCTGACGCTGTACAAGGCGCAAAGGATTTATACACAGACTTTAATAAGCCTGATACTCGTACTCACAGACAAAGGATGATTGATAATCAGACTAATGTTGTTGAGCCTGTTAAAGAGTTTATAACTGATACTATTCCTGAATTTGCAGGTGATGCTTATGAAGGCATCTTAGGTCCTCTTGTAGGTAATTGGTATGACAACCTGTCTAAAGATGCAGAAGGTCCTACACAAGAGTACGATTCAGCAACAGGCGTTCAGAAACCTATGGTGTTTAACTTTAAGAAGTCTCTAGCAACAGAAGTTAAAGGACTTGTGGATGCTGCAACAAGTCCTGTAGAGACAGCAGATGCTATCGCTAGTGTAATTTCAGGCGCAGTTCAACACACGCTACCTGATGATATGGCTTGGAATGAAGACTCTAAGAAGATGGCAGGGGCTATTGGACAAATGTACGCTGAAAGATATGGCTCTATAGATGGGTTTAAGAAAGCATTAGCAGAAGACCCTGTTCCTGTATTAATTGAATTAACAGGCGCAGGATTAGTTAGTAAGGTGGTTGCAGCGAGAACCCTTGCTTCTATGAAGAAAATTGATATGGGTGAGGCTTTAGAGAAGTTCACAGACAAGGCTGTAGAGACAGCAACAATGGGAATGGAAAAGAGAGGGTTTCGTAAGGAACTGATGGTTTTTCATGGTTCGCCTCATAAGTTTGAAAAGTTCGACCACAAGTATATGAGTTCAGGTGAAGGTGGTCAAATGATGGGTTATGGTACTTATCTTGCAGAGCATCCTAGTGTTGCTAAAACTTATGCGCCTCGCGACATGGTCATGGAAGACAAGTTATTGAAATTGTATGAAGACGCTATGGACTTTAGAAGACCTGGTGGCGAAGACGTTTTTGCCTATGAGGTTTATGAAAGAGCATTAGACCATTGGACTCCAAAGGAAATATCAGAATACATCAAAGACACATATAAGGGCGATGATTTAGTTAAAGCAGAAAAAGCACTTGGCAATTTCAAAAAAATGTATGAGGAGTCTGACAGTTATTTATACGATATAGATTTGCCCGATAAAACCATTGCTAAGATGCTAGACTCTGATAAAACAATTATGGAGCAATCTGATTACGTTATATCTGCGTTAGAAGATATTTACCCTAACCTGTCTAAAGAAATTAACAACGCAAAACGAATTAAGCAGAAGTTAGACAAGACTACAAACAAGTCGGAAAGAGATGTGTTGTTCCAAGAGTATGCTGATATTAAAAATCGTTTAGGTTTCAACTTGGATGACAATGCTCATTCTCTCTATAGAGATTTAGAGAATACACTAGGCTCTGACAAGAAGGCTTCAAAACTTCTTGAAGATAAAGGAATACCAGGTGTGAAGTTTTGGGATGGAGATTCAAGAGGTTCAGGTGAAGGAACAAGGAACTTTGTCATATTTAACGAGAATAGCGCTAAGGTTCTAAAGCGTAATGAGGTGGATATACCTAATATTGACGATGGCGTACTAGGGCAGATAGGTAAAGCGACAGACCCCATGAAGTTTGATAATGCTGATGAATTTATTAAGGCTCAAGGCACTCTTGTTTATCATGGCGGAACAAAGATAGATAAAATTAGCAATATAAGCGATGATTGGGGTGCTTTCTATATGTCAGACAACCCAACTTATGCTAAATCATTTGGTGGTAATAAATCAGTTGTAAATGAAATGGTGTTAGATAAATCCGCTAACCTTGTTGATATGAGAAAACCGTCTGCTAAATTAGTATCTGAAATAAAAAGTAGATTAAAAAAAGATAATGCAGTTTTTACTGATAGTCGAATAGTTGAAGGAATAAAGGATGGAAAAGCGCATTTTTCTGAATTGCCCGAAGTTAAGGCTATATTGAAAGAATTAGGTTATGACGGTCAGATTACATCTGAAGTTCCGTGGGCTAAAAATATTGGGGTGTGGAATAAAAATGTTATCCAAACCAAGCAACAACTAACTGATACATGGAACAAAGCCCATAAAGTTGATGATGGTCTATTAGGTCAGGTTGATAAGACGAAAAACCCTACAACCGATTTAAGAAACTCTCTTAGAGAGGGTGGATATAAAATAGACATGGACGAAGGCATCTCGGGCGAAATTAAGTTAAGTCGTATCGAAGTTCCACCTAATGTTCGGGGCAAAGGACTTGGTACAGATGCGATGAATCAGATTGTTAAAATGGCTGATGAAAGTGGCAAGACTATAACTTTAACACCTGATACATCATTTGGCGCAACCTCAGTTTCGAGATTAAAGAAATTCTATAAGAAGTTTGGATTTGTAGAGAACAAGGGTAAGAACAAAGACTTTTTATACAAAGATTCAATGCTACGACTACCTAACAGTCCAAAAGTGGGCAAACCTAACAAAGTAACAGATGGTCTATTAGGTCAGACACCTGTCAAGGGTGTACACCTAACCATGGAAGAGTTTGATGACTTCAAGATGGGTGCTACAAGAGACTCAGAGCCAGGCATCCACTTTGGTACTAATTCGGCATCAGGCGAGAAACTGATTGAAAACAAGAAGTTTCAGATTGAGAATAATTATATAGGCAAGCCTAGAAACCCTGTTAATTCTCCACAAGGTATTAAGAAGATACAGGCTGACTTAAACATTAGTAAGCCACTTAGAGTATTTGAAGAACAAAGAATGATGGGCGGAAGATGGGATGCTCACCAAATTGGTAGAAGTTTGTTTGAAGTAGATGAGTTGCCAAGAAGGTTTACTGAAGCAGACAGAGAAGCGTGGTACGAAGGGTATTTATCTTCCAAGGTTACTATTGATGGACGAGAAGTAGATGTACCACTTGAAGTCAACAAAGATGGCTCTACTCCAGATTGGAATTATTCAGAGTTAGATGCCAAGCAAGAATCAGAGTGGATTAATAATTTTCTTAATGAACGTGGGTACGACCATATTATCTATGACAACGCTTATGAAGGTGGTGGTGATTCACTTGGTGTATATGATTTATCTAAGATTAAGCAAACAGGCGCAGAGCGCTATGCAACATTAGCAATACCTACAGGCGGTCTATTAGGAACACAAGAAGAAACACAAGCAGAAGAAACCAAAGGCGGAATCCTAAACAACGTGAAATCTTGGAAGCCTAACAACAACCTAACAACATTCGTTAAGACTATGGAGAACGACCCACTAAGAGTAGGCAATGCCAAGGTCAAAGAATATGATGATGTAGGTCATAAGGCTAAAGGTTATGGCACTAAGTCAGGTTTACTTGCACAAGATACAGAGGCAGAAGCAACCAAAGCGCTTAATAAGAAGTTAGTCGATGCTAATAAGGCAGTTGACAGACTTGTTAAAATAGACTTAAATGAAGACCAAAGGAATGCGTTAGTATCATTAGTCTATAACGTAGGTGCAACAGGTTTTGGTAAATCTAATGCCCTAAAGGCGTTAAATAATGGTAATATAAAGACATTCTTAAAAGAAGCGTTCGACCCTAAAGTGGGCTTTGTCAAGACAAAAGGTAAGATTGTTAAAGGCTTAGTCAATAGAAGAGCGAGAGAAAAGCAGATTTTCACTAAGGGTAACTATGGCAATTAATACATACGCAACGTTAAAGACAGCAATAGCAGACTTTCTTAACAGAGACGACCTAACATCGGCTATCGAGAACTTCATTGCATTAGCAGAAGCACAGATTAACAGAGACATTCGTCATTGGAAGATGGAGAAACGCTCTAGTGGTCAACAAAGTGCTAACGATGAATACGCACAGATACCTGCTGATTGGATGGAGACTATTAGATTCCACGTCACAGACAACGGAACATCACCTCTTGATTTAATCTCAAGGGCTGCTATGGCAGACAAGAGGGCATCTAATGAAGATTCTACAGGCACACCAACACATTACACACACGCAGACAGTCAGTTTCAGTTCTACCCAACACCGTCTGCTACAGTGAACACAGAATTGCTTTACTACGCTAAGACAACGGCTCTTAGTTCAAGTAACGCTGATAATTGGCTTTTACTAGAAGCACCTGATGTGTACCTTTATGGCGCACTGCTACATTCAGCACCGTATCTAGGGGAAGATGAGAGAATCGCAGTATGGGCGCAGATGTATTCTGCTTCAGTATCACGATTAAACGAAGTATCTGAGAACGCTAGATTTAGTGGCTCAGGTTTAAAACTTAAAATAAGAGGATTAGGATAATGTCATTCACAAACTTTTTAGAAACAGAAATATTAGACCACGTATTTGCAGGTGCGGCTTACACTGCTCCTACAACAATTTATTTGGCTTTATACACAGCAACTCCAGGTGAGACAGGTGGTGGTACAGAATTATCAGGTAGTGCTTATGCTCGTCAATCAGTAGCATTTACTACATCAGGTGATACTACATCTAACTCATCAGCAGTTGAATTTCCTACAGCAACAGGCTCATGGGGTTCAGTAACTCACGTTGGTGTATTTGATGCTTTAACAACAGGAAACTTAATGGCTTATGCAACACTAACGTCAGCAAAAACTATTGATTCAGGCGATGTGTTCCGTATTCCTACAGGCGACCTAGATATAACACTGAACTAAAATGTTATATAACCAGTGGAAATACAATAGGGCGAAGTATTCCACAGCCGACTTAGAAGACGGCACATTAGTTGTATTAGCCACAGGAACAACAACCTGTATTGGCGGTAGAATAAGAGAGTCTGGCGCTATAAGTATGGGCGACACTGTTGTAACTACAGTGGGAAGCCGTCAGGCTAACGCGTCATTAGTTGTAACATCTACATCTAGCACAACATCATCTTCTACAAGAGTTAGAGAGTCTAGTGCTACTGTAAATGCAAGTGCGTCAAACACAACCAGTGCTGAGAAGATTAACTTAGGCAGTTCTACAACCACTGCTTCAAGTACAACATCATCAATAGCAGAGGCAGTATATTTAGGTGGTGGACAGATTTCACCAACATCGACTGTTACAGCGTCTTGTATAAGGATTATGTTCTCAAGCGTAGTCATTAACGGCTCATCAGGAACACTGACAGTAGCAAGAGAGAAGTGGGAAGATATTTCAGAAACCTCATCGACTTGGACGTTAATTCCTGAAGGGTCGGAAACTTGGACAACTATAGCAGCATGAGTTTAATACCATTACAATTACCGCCAGGTGTTCACAATAACGGAACAGACTTTGAATCATCTAATAGATGGCGTGACGCTAATTTAGTTCGTTGGCATGATGGTTCAATGCGCCCTGTGGGCGGTTGGACAACACGTAAGGCATCAGCATTCGCATCAGCACCAAGAGCAATGATTTCTTGGGTTGATAATACTTCAGGAACTAACTTAGTAGCAGGAACATACAACAAATTATATTACGTCAATCAGTCAAGCACTGTATATGACATTACTCCAACAGGACTAACTTCAGGTAATTTAGACGCTGTAGTTAATACTTCATTTGGCGGTAGTTATTGGGGAACAGGTAACTACGGAACAGCAAGAACATCTACAGGTGTGTATCAAGAAGCAACAACATGGTCATTAGACACATGGGGTCAGAACCTACTTGGTTGTTCATCAGGTGACGGAAATATTTATGAGTGGACATTAAGCACTTCTACATTGCCAACAGCACTAACTAACGCACCTGTCAATAATAAAGGTGTAGTAGTTACAGAAGAAAGATTTGTATTCGCATTAGCATCAGGTGGAAACCCTCGTAAGGTTCAGTGGTCAGACAGAGAAGACAATACTGTTTGGACTCCTGCGGCTACTAATGAATCAGGTGATATGGAGTTACAGACATCAGGACAGATTATGTGTGGTGTTCGTATGCGTGGTAGAACTATTATATTGACAGATAATGATGCTCATATAGCAACCTACCAAGGTCCACCGTTCGTATATGGCTTTGAACGTGTAGGTACAGCGTGTGGTGTTTCATCAAGAAAGGCTGCGGTTGCAGTAGATGAAGGCGCTTTTTGGATGGGTCATAAGTCATTCTTCACATTTGATGGTTCAGTAGCAACAGAGATTAAGTGTGATGTTGTGGATTATGTATTCGATGACATCAACCGAAATCAGATTAGTAAGGTGACTGCTGTACATAACTCACAGTTTGGTGAGATTTGGTGGTTTTATCCATCAGGCTCATCTACTGAGAACGACAGATATGTTGTATTAGATTACAAAGAAGGACATTGGACTGTAGGCGAATTAGGTAGAACGGCTTGTATTGATAGAGGTGTGTTCGATAATCCTATTTGGTGTGATGCTAGTGGCAACTTGTACGAACAAGAGACAGGTATTAATCACGGCTCATCTGTTCCTTTTGCTGAATCAGGTCCTATTAGCCTTGGCAACGGTGATACCGTAATGAGAGTAACTAACCTTATTCCTGATGAGAAAGTTCAGGGTGAGGTCAAGGTTTCGTTTAAGACTAGAATGTACCCTAATGCTACAGAAACTACACATGGACCTTATACATTGACGAGTCCTACAGATGTTAGATTCACAGGCAGACAGGTAAGAATTAAGATTGAAGGTAACGGATATCATAATTGGCGTTCAGGCATTATGCGAATTGATGCTAAAGCAGGTGGCACTAGATGAGCGCACCTGTACCACCACCGCCACTAGGACCTAATTGGAATACGTGGGGTGAGAAGTTAAACTCGTTCCTTGTTAGAACAAGAGACGCTTTAAGATTTAAACAGAACGGTGATTCTGCAGCAGAAAACGGCATCCTTATGTGGGATGAATCAGACAAGAATCCTGTAGTGTCTATTGATGGAGAATGGATTCCACTAGGTTTAGGCGGTGGAACTAATAGTGGCTCTCATGCTTACGTTTATAGTACAACAAGTCAAACTGCAAGTGCTGTGGATACTGCTTATGGCATTACTTGGAATAATATAGGCGTTAATAACAATATCTCTATTAATGGTAGCGACTCAACAAGAATTGATTTTGCTAAAGGCGGAACATTTTATATAAACTTTCACGCTACATTAGCATCTTCAAATGCTTCTACAAAGACAGTGTATTTCTTCCCTAAGATAAACGGTACAACTCAAGACCATTCAACTATTATTACTACACTTCACGAGAATGGTCAGAAGAAAATTGCATCAAGAAACGGATTATTTACAGTAAGCGCAGGTGATTATTTACAAGCAATGTGGGCGACTGATGATGTGGCAGCATGGTTAGAGAATAATACCGCAACATCATTTGCACCATCTACACCGAGCGTTACTCTATCAATAGTTGAGGTAACAACGTGAATATTAAAGAAGAGTTAATACGTTGTAGAGAGTGGATTCAGTCTGCTTTAGACAAAGGTGGTGACACACATTCCTTTATTGACGTTGTAGATGGTGTTGTTGGTGGGAAAATGCAATTATGGTCAGGTAAAAAAGGATGTGCTGTAACAGAGATAGTAGTGTATCCTAACAAGAAAGTCCTACATGTCTTTTTGGCAGGTGGGAAACTAGAACAGATTACCGATATGCACAAAGATGCGGTACAATGGGCTAAAGCCCAAGGGTGTGACGGAATGACCCTATCAGGAAGAAAGGGTTGGTTAAAAATATTAAATAAAGACGGTTGGAAAGAACAACAAATCGTTATGGCAAAGGAGTTTTGATATGAGCGGTGGAAAAGGCGGTAGCCAAACACAAGTAACAGAAATACCTAAGTGGATTGAAGAACCTTCAGTCAGAAACTTAGCAAGAGCAGAAACAGCACAAAAAGTTGGATATATGCCTTGGTATGGTCCTGATGTGGCATCATTTAGTCCTGCCACTCAAGAGGCTTGGAGACAGAATATTGGAGCATCAGAGGCTTTTGGATTATCAGCCCCAGGCTCATTAACCCCTATGGGGGGATTACCAGCACCTACTACTTATTCAAGCGGTGTTACAGGTTACAGTGGTCAGCCTTTATATGACCAAGCACTAGCAGAATTAAAAACTAACAAACCTGCGGATGTTGCACAATATAACAAATTATTTGTTTAGGAGAATAATATGGCAGGTGGACCTCAAACAGGCGGAATAGCACAAAACCCAAACATTAATCAGATGGCTGCTCAAGGAATTAAAGGAGCAGGAATTAACTCAGCAGTAGGAATGGGTTATCAGCCAGGTCAGTTAGCAACAACTAGCATGACTCCTTACATGAATCCTTATACTACTGAAGTTATTAAGGCTAATGAGGCTGACATATTACGAGGCGCTGACAAAGGATTAGATATGTTAGGCGCACAGGCACAGGCTGCTAAAGCATTTGGTGGTTCTCGTCATGGTGTTGCTATGGGTGAGATGGGTAGAGATGTGGCTACACAACTTGCACAATCATCAGCAGGTCTGAGACAACAAGGATTCCAACAAGCGCAACAAGCAGCGCAACAAGATATTCAGAGTGGGCTACAAGGCGCACAACAAAGATTAGGTGCAGCAAGTCAGTTAGCAAACATATCTAACCTAGGTTTCGGCATGGGTCAGACTGTTACGCAGAACTTAGCACAACAAGGCTCACAGCAAGAAGCAATGCAACAAGCGCTTATTGATTCTGCTAAACAAAGATTCCAAGGTTATACAAATCAACCTTCTACATCTATTGGTTATGTTACTCAGGCTCTTGGTGCTACACCAGTTCCACAGACACAAACAACAGCAAAACAACCAGGTCTATTCGATTACTTAACATTAGCAATGTCATAGGAGATAGTTATGGGATTCTTGATGGACACAATAAGTAATTGGAACAAGAAGAATGACGAAGAAGATAAACTAAAGGGTCTTTTAGAGAAAAACGATTTTGATAGTAATGAAGACGCAGTAAGTACCGCTAGACAATACGAAGGTTTAAAGGCTCAAACACAAGATGGTTTTCTTTCACACGCAGGTGATGATTGGTTGGGTCGTATGGGTCAACGTACAGGAATGGGTAATTTAGGAATTGGAACAGAGCAAAGTTTTATGCCTGAATATCAAATGAACGGTCAGACTTTACCTGCTATCAATAGTGGAATACAACAGGGTAATATTGATTCATTAAGAGGTGGGTATGACCCACAAGCGCCTTATTATTCTTATGAAACACAAGGAACTCCTGGTGGAATACTTGACTTGTTTGATTCTAAAGATATTAGTGGAGCGTTAAATTACACAAAAGACACAGGCGCTAGAAGCAGACAAGAAGAGATTTTCAAGATGTTTATGAGCATGATGGGTTAATTAGGAGAAAATTATGAGTCCTTTGTTAGAAATGATTTTAAGTGGTCTTGCGACTAAAGCGTTTAATAAGACTGAAACAGGGCAACAATCAGATGAAGGTGTTAATTCATTATTAGACTATCTAAAGAACAATATATTAGGTGGTGATTCAGAACCACAAGAAGGATTACTGTCAACAAACCAGTCTTTTATCCCTCAAGAACAACAAGATTTAGGTGGCTTCACAAGAACAGCAGATGGAACTACAAACGTTATTCCTGCTATGCCTATGGTAACTGAGCGCAAGGTAGTAGATTATAACGCTCCTACAACACAGAGTCCTGTTATGAATCTTTCTAATCAAGACTCTATGACACCTGAACAAGTAAACAAATATTCTAATATGTCTGACACTGTAGGAAACTACGATACGACTCTTGAAGATATTATGAATAAAAACCTAAACAGCACAAGTCCTGCTGCTGACGCATTCAGTAGAGGTTCACAAGAAATGAATCTTGCTAAAGAAGAGCCTAGTTTTATTGATACTGCTATGGATAAAGTTTCTGATGCAAGTTCAGATATGTGGGGTTCTACGTTTGGTGATGAGTCTTGGAGATTGAGAAAGGCTCTTGCGCTTAACTCAATGAGACTTAACCCTGACCAAGGGTTGGCTAAGTCAATGGAGACTAGGTTAGAGGGTCTTCGTAAGAATAAACAAGCAAACAAGACAGCGCAAGCGCTTAGAGCGATGGGTCGTGAAGATTTAGCCAAGATGGTTGAGTCAGGACAGATTGATGCTAAGACAGCAATTACTATTGCTTATAAGAAAGGTTCAGCATTCGAAGAGAAGTTAGAATTTATTGAAGGTAAGACACCTGAAGAGTTGGCACGCTACAAAGACCTTGGTATTCTAGGCGGTGGAACTACTATCAACATGGGTAATGACAAGTATTACGATGCTATTGGAAAAGATATTGCTACTATGCAATCTACTCACAGAGAGCGTGGCGAGTTGGCTACAAGTTCTTTAAATGCTCTAAACGAGTTAAATACAGCAATAGTTAATTTTGGCGAGACAGGTCCTGATGAGTACACTAAGCAGAAATTAAGAGTTATGGCATCTAAGTATGGCATGGGAAGTCTTATTGATGAGAGTAAGATGTCTAATGGACAGTACGTTGAGGCTATTAAAAACCGAATGGTTGCTGAAGAGTTGAGACGAAACAAAGGTCCACAAACAGATTTTGATGCTAAGTTTGCAGGAACATATATTCCTGGACTAGGAACTTCAACAGAAGCTAATAAAGCGCTGATGAACTACTCTAAGTCAATTTCATTGCAACAAACAATCTTCTCTAATATGTCTGCTAGTATTAGACTTAGTGATTTTGACAACGCCCAAAATACTATACGAGAAATCGACCAACTATCCTTAATGTCTCCTGGTGCTATGGAAAGAAATGACGGAACTTGGATTACATTCAATGAGTTCTTTAACTCTGACCTAGAGCAAATTAAGAGTATGTCTGCTCAAGAGAGATTACAAGAGTGGTCTAATAGATATAAGCAAAGAATGGGGTTTAAATAATGGCTGATGAAATTGATGATTTGTTATGGGGTGGAAACACAACGACACAACCTGTAGTAACGTCTCAAGGCGGTGTTGTGGGTACAACACAGACAATAGATGATGTATTTAAGGGTAGCAATGTGCAAGCAACAGAAAAACAGTTTGAGGAAAGCCTTGAGCCAATTCTGAGAGGACTTCCCGATAATGGTAGAATACTGAGAGATAATAAAACAGGCACTCTTGTTTTTCGTTCAAATAGTTACTCAACTAGCAACCAAGATGAAATAAAGAGAATTATTGATGAAGGCAAACAGGGAGAGGTTGTTGACCTTGGCGCTGAAGCAGAATCTAAGTTCACAAAGGACATCTTAGGGCAAATACCTGAATCGGGTTTATTATCTCAACAGTTTATGAGAGGTGGACTTGGTGGTGGCTCTTGGATGGATGAGGTTATGACAAGCGACCCTGCCGAACAGTGGAAGTATGAAAAGGCAAGAACAGCATACGAGCAAGAATATCCTGAAAGAGCATACCCTGCTCAAATTGCAGGTTTAGGTGCAAGTACCTACCTAACAGGTGGATTGGCACAAGGCATTGGCAAGATTGATAAAGTGGGAAAAGCGGTTAATGTTGTTAAAAATTGGTACAGTAAACTAGCACCTCTTGCACAGAAAACAGCACAAGTTAGTGGAGTATCTGCCTTATCAGGCGCTGAGGGATTGTTATATGGCGCAGGTGACGGTAACACACTTGATGAGCGCACAGTTAATGCACTTCAAACAGGCGCATTAAACACTGCTATTACAGCTCCTATTGCAGTAGCGTTTCCTATTGTTGCAAGCATGATTGATAGATTTAAAATTGATAAGGCTAAGATTGGCGCTATTGCGACAGAGTTTGGTATATCAGTAGAAGCATCTCGTTTCATTAAAGATGCGTTTGATAGTGGTGCTACTCTAGCGGAAATGATGGAGAAAGTGTCTCGCTCAGGTAATGAGCGCATGATTGCTGATGCTAATACAGCGTTCACTAAATTGTTAGACGCTGCTGCTACAGTCTCACCACAAGCAGGTGGTGATATTCAGAAGATTGTTGGAGACCGTGTAACAGGGTCATCAACTAAGTTGGCAAGTGATTTAGACACAAGTTTAGGTGTTCAGCCACAAGGCGAGAAGACTATCTATGATGTGATTAGTGAAGAGACTAAAGTAGGACGTAGTGACGCATATACAAAAGCGTTCTCACAGCCTGTTGATTACACATCTCCACAAGGTCAACAGATAATAAGAACTCTACAAGTTTTGCCACAAAAAACGGTTGATGGCATCAATACATTGTTAGCGATTCGTGGAAAGTCACAACGATTAAAGTATAAGGGTGTTGACAAAAACGGAAACATCCAATACACAGAACTACCTGACGTAGAGACTCTTGATTTAATAAAGAGAGAGTTAGACAACATTGCTGAAGGAGCAAGAGACCCACTTACACAGAACATTAGTGGCATTAGCAACATGGTTGCAGATGAGGCAAGAAAAGCAATTAGAGACAACCTAAAGGCTATTAATCCTGCATACGCAGATGCCTTGTCACAAGGTCAAGGAAAGATTCTAACGCAACAGGCTGTGAGGCTTGGTACAAAACTAATGAAAGATGGCACGCCATTAGATGAAGTTAAGATTTTCATGCGTAATGCTAGTAAGGAAGAGGTTAAAGGTGTAAGACAAGGTTTGCGTGAGCAGATTGAGAGCATTATGTCTAATGCTAAGACCGCATCCACTACAGGGCGACCTGAAGATGTATCTGAGGCTATGAAGTTAATTACCACTATGTCGTCAAGAAGTGTACGCCTAAAAGTAGAGCAAATCTTAGGTAAGAAGACATCAGACGCTATGTTCAAGAGATTAGATGAGACTCGTTCTGCTATCGAATTACAAGCAGGTACACGTACAGGCTCGGCAACAGCGTCAAGACAAGAAATAATGGGAACTGCTGAAAGAATGATTGAGCGTGGTCCTATCGGAACTTTGTTTGAAGGTCAACCTATTAAAGCGGTACAAAAACTAAGAGACTTCTTCACAGGAACAGGTGATGACTACTTACAATCACGTAAAGAAGAGATATTTAAAGAGGTGGCAGACTTACTCACTAAAACAGGAAAGGGTGGAAAAGATGTTGATATGGCACTTAGATACTTAGACGCTGTTAAGAGTGGTCAAAAACTAAGCAATCCACAAGCATCATATTTAACATTGTTAATCAAAAATGGTTTACAATCTACCTCAGCACCGATTGCTACAGGTGTGGGCGCACAGCGTTTCTTAACAGAAGAAAAATAGGAATAAACATGGCAGAACTAAAGCAAATGAGTGAAGATGACATCCAAGGCATTGTTAGTGATGCTGTAACTGATGCTATTGACTTTATGGAAAGTGAAATAACAGAAGGTCGAATTAAGGCACAACGTTATTTTGACGGTGAAGTGGATATTGGCGAAGAAGATGGTCGTTCTAAGATTGTTGCAACCAAAGTAAGAGACACTATTAGAGCAATCAAACCAAGCCTAATGAGAGTGTTCTTATCGTCTGAGAACCCTGTTGAGTATGTTCCTACAGGTCAAGAAGACGTGTCTAACGCAGATTCAGCAACTAAGTTTGCTCATTATAGATTCAACGAACTAAACGGATTTACCCTTCTTAACGATGCTATTCATGATGCTTTAGTTAAGAAAACAGGCGTATTAAAAGCATATTGGGAAGACTACTCAGAGGCTAAGATTCACACTTACTCAAACCTTACTGAAGAAGAAATGTCAGTTATTGTTAATGATGATGATGTAACAGTTATCGAGCAATCAACTGAACTTGAAATGTCTATGGACGAGTTTGGTATGGAAGTAGAATTGCCTAAATACACACTAAAAATTAGTCATCAGAAAGATTCAGGTAAGTTATGTATTGAAAGCGTACCACCTGAAGAGTTCCTTGTAGATAGAAACGCTATAAGTATTGAAGATGCTTATATTGTCGCCCACAGAACAGAGATGAGAGTGGGTGAATTAGTTTCAATGGGATATGACTTCGAGGTTGTATCAGAATTGTCAGGCATAGCATCAGACGACACCTTCACTGACGCAGAGATATACGAGAGAAACAGTTATCAAGACAGTGACGAAGAAGAAATTAAAGACCCTTCTATGAAACAAGTAGCAGTAACAGAAGCGTACATGAAGATGGACGTATATGGCACAGGTCAAGCCACCATGCACAGATTTATACTTGCAGGTGGTGAGAGTAAACTTTTAGACTTTGAGCCTTGGGGTGATGTTCCATTTGCTGTCTTTGAGATAGACCCTGAGCCTCATACGTTCTTCGGACGCTCTATTGCTGATTTGATTATGAACGACCAAGACTCATCTACTGCTATGTTACGTGGCATGATGGATAACGTAGCATTAACTAATATGCCACGAGTAGGTGCTGTAGAAGGTCAAGTAAACATAGATGACTTAATGAACAATGAAATTGGTGGCATTGTAAGAATGAAATCACCAACAGCATTAGTTGATATTGCTACTCCTTTTGTAGCAGGACAGGTATTAGGCGCTATGCAATACCTTGATGATGAGATTCAAGTTAAAACAGGTGTTACTAAAGCAAGTATGGGATTAGACCCTGATGCCTTACAGAACACCACTGCAACAGCAGCACAATTAACTGCTCAAGCAGGAGCAGGTCAGGTTGAGGTTATGGCTCGAAATCTTGCCGAGGGTGGCATGAAACGACTGTTTAAGTTAATCCTTAAACTTATGGTAGAAAACTCTTGTGAAGAGACTATGATGCGTCTAAACGGTAATTATGTACCGATTGACCCTCGTTCATGGAACACATCTATGGATGTGACTGTAAACGTAGGTTTAGGAACAGGTCAAGAAGAGCAAAAACAAGCAGCGCTTAATCAAGCATTCCAAACACAAATGCAGATTTGGTCAACATACGGACCTACCAACGGTCTTGTAACTATGACAGGAATGCGTAACACATTGTCAGATATGTTGGTATTATCAGGAGTTAGAAACGTTGATAGATACTTCAACCCTATGACACCTGAACAAGAGCAACAGTTAATTCAACAACAGCAACAGGCTCAAGCACAACAGCAACCTGCCACTTCACCTGAAGCACAGGCAATCGTACAGGCTGAGACTATTAAGGCACAAGCCAAGTCACAGACAGATATGCTTAAATTAGAGATTGAAGCGCAGAAGGCTATAGCAGAAGATGACCGTAAGAGAGATGAATTAGACCAAAAACTTGTAACAGACGCGGCTAAGATTTATGGTGATTATGGCTCTAAATTAGACATTGCTAGAGTTAAGCAGATGCAAGAAGCACCTAGATACCCACAACAACAACCAACTCAAGCAGTAACAGGCGGTAGATTTTAATGAACTTAGGTGAAAAATCTGCTAAGATAAAGACATTGATGAATGATGACACCTTTAAGGATATTATTTCAGAAATCGTGGAGAGGCAAGTTGCTATCTTCATGGACGCTTATTCGGAAACGAACGAGCGCGACAGGGCGCATGACATTGTTTGTGCGATAAATGAGATTACTAATTATATGGAAAGTGTAGTAGCAGACGATAAGATTAGTAAACGTAAACGTAAAAAATAGGAGAACAGCACCGTGGAAACGACTGAAACCCAAATTGATGGTAGTATTGAATCTGCCATTGAGAGCATAATTGCTCCGATAGAAGAAGAAAAAGTAGAAGCAACTGAAGAAGAAACTCAGACAACAGAGGATGCTACAGATGTAGAGGAAACTGCTGAGGCTGAAGAAGTGGAAACTGATTCTGAAGAAGACTATGACACCGAAGCAGAATATGATTCTGAAGAAGTATCAGAGTTGGACGAAGATAACGACCAAGTAGAGGATGCCGTTCAAAATGCGCCTTCTAACATTAAAGTCAAGATTGACGGTAATGAAGTAGAAGTAACGCTTGATGAACTAAAGCAAGGCTATAGCGGACAGAAATACGTCCAAAAGGGGATGCAAGAGGCAGCAACGCAACGTAAAGAAGCAGAGCAAGTCTATGAATCTCTATTAAACGAACGAAAGCAGATGGCACAACTTTTCCAAGAACTTCAACAGGGAAACATTGCATCACCACCTACTCCACCGTCTCGCGAGTTATTTGAAAGTGACCCAATAGGGTACATGGAACAAAAACTTAACTATGATGAGAGTAAAGTGACTTATGATAATCAAATGGCACAACTTCAGCAAGTGAGTAATAAAAACTCAAATGCAGAAAAAGTTGCTAAACAGACTTATCTAAAGCAAGAAATGCAAGTTTTACAACAGAAGATTCCTGAATTTGCTGACTCTAATAAAGCAGGTAAAATCAAGGAAAGACTGGTACAAGTAGGACGTGAGCATTATGGTTATTCAGCCGATGAAATCGGACAAGTGATGGACCATAGAGCAATACAGGTTTTACATGATGCTATGAAATACCGTGACATTATGAGTGGTAAGGCTAAGGCAGTCGCTAAGACTAAGAAAGCAAGACCTATCGTAAAGGCAGGGGCGAAGAGAGTTGATGATTCAAAAACTAAAGTTCGTAAACGCCAAAAGGCACAACTCAGAAAGTCAGGTGGCATTGAAGATGCTATCGGCTTAATTTTACAAACCTAATAATAGGAGAACGACAATGGCACAACCATCAAACACATTTGATAGTTATGACGCAAAAGGTATTCGTGAAGACTTGGAAAACGTAATCTACGACATTTCCCCTGAAGAAACACCTTTTTATTCATCATTAAAAAAAGTAAGCGCATCTAACACTTTCCATGAGTGGCAGACTGACGCATTACGTTCATCAGCATCAAACGCTCACATTGAAGGTGACGACACTACTGCTAACGCAATGACTGCAACTACTCGTATGGGTAACTACACGCAAATCTTTAAGAATGCTGTGATTATTCCTGATACTGATGCAGGTCTTGACAAAGCAGGTAGAGCAACTGAAATGGCTTACCAAACTTTGAAGATTGCTAAAGAGCAGAAGCTAGACATCGAGAAGGCATTGTTTGACAACAACGCACACGTTGCAGGAAGCGCATCAGTGGCTCGTGAGTTAGCAGGTGTACCAACGTTTATCAATAGTAATATTGGTAATATCGGTACTTCAGGTGTAAACCCTGAATCAGTATCAGGTTGGACAGTACCAGGCTCTAAGCCACGTACTGACGGAACTGCAACTGTATTTGCTCAAGCAGACTTTGATAGCACTATGCAATCTATCTGGGAAGCAGGTGGACGTCCGGACACTGTTTACTTATCAGCGTTCCAGATGAACAAAGCGTTAGGCTTCACTGGTAATAACAACCAACGTTCAACTGTTAAAGCAGAAAGCGAAGGCGTTATTAATCACATGGATGTTTATGTAACTCCGTGGGGTACTGTTGAGTTCACTCCAACTCGTGAGAATCGTGGTCGTGATGTTTTCATCATGCAAAACGATATGTGGGCTTGTGGCGTATTACGTCCAACCAAGAACACTGCTCTTGCGAAGACAGGTGATAATACTAAACGCCAAGTTCTTACTGAACTTACGCTTATCTCTAAGAATGAGAAAGCATCAGGCGCAGTAATCGACTGTACTACTTCTTAATATAAGAAGTTAATAAGAGGGTGGGAAACCGCCCTTTTTACATAAGGAATTTAAAATGAAAATAGGTGAAAAAATACACGTTGACCACAAGAACGATAAAGTAATCGTTCAAAAGATTCACACCGCTAACCCTGCCTTAAAAAGAGCAGAGCAGTTAAGAAGCCATAAATTAGATGGCATGGGTGAGAGTAAATTAGTTGGCACAATCCCTATTTTCCTTATTAAACAATGGTGTGACGAACTTGGAATCAAGTGGGGCGACATTGAAGCACGAAAAGAAGTGGTAAAAAAGAAAATACTCAGTGGTGAATTTGATAAACTACGAGTGTGGAAAGGAACTTATTAATATAGGACAATAAAATGGCAGATACTACTACTACAACTTATAGTTTGACTAAACCTGAAGTAGGAGCGTCAGCAGACACATGGGGTGGTAAGATTAATACCAACCTAGACACTCTTGATGATTTATTCGATGGCACTACAGCCGTTGCACCCAACCTAGTAGGTTTTAAAGTTGGTGGAACATCAGTAACTTCAACCGCAGCAGAACTCAACATATTAGATGGCGTTACTTCTACAGCAACAGAATTGAATATATTAGACGGTGTTACTGCTACTACAGCAGAGTTAAATATCTTAGACGGTGTAACTTCAACAGCAGCAGAGTTAAATGCCTTAGATGGTATAACATCTACAGTAACAGAATTAAATTATACTGATGGAGTTACGTCTGCCATTCAAACTCAGTTAGACGCAAAACAAACAACGCTAACAAGTACATCTAATGGCTACGGTACTAAAACTGTATCAACATCAGCACCTAGTGGTGGCTCTGATGGAGACATTTGGTATAAGGTAAGCTAATGACACTCCACGTCAAACAATCAGGCACATGGAAACAGGCACAAGAAGTTCACATAAAAGACGCAGGAACATGGAAGCCATGTAATGACGTATTAATTAAAGACGCAGGTGCTTGGAAATCAGTTCTTTATACGTCAGGTTCTCAAGATTGGTATTCAGGTAGTGGCTCTTGGACTGTTCCTTCAGGTGTTTATACCGTTACTGTTAATATGGTTGCTGGTGGTGGTGGCGGTGGTGGTGGTTCAGATTACGGTTCTGCTGGTGGTGGCTCAGGTGGTCAATATGTAAGTTATTCTTATTCTACTACTCCAGGCGCTTCATTATCTTATTCGATAGGAGCATTAGGAGCAGGTGGTAGTACAGGTGTTGCAGGCAGTAGTTCTACATTCGGTACATTAACTTGTACTGGTGGTGGCGGTGGTGGAAGCAACCCCTCTTCCCCAGGTGCAGGTGGAACACCTAGCGGTACTACAGGTGAAACTGGTAACAGAGGTACTTGTGGTTCAGCAGGTGACGGTGGTGACGGTGGTGCTTCTGCCTTCGGAACTGGTGGTTTAGGTTGTTGTGGCGGTGGTCCAGGCTCATCAGGTCCAGCAGGGGGAGCAGCATCAGGTTACGGAGCAGGTGGTGGCGGTGGTTGTAATAATTCACAAGGCGCTAATGGCTCTGCTGGTAAAGTAAGCATTAGTTGGTAAGATTAATATAGGATTAAATTATGGCAGATACTACAACTACTACATTTGGCTTTACTAAGCCTGAAATAGACGGCTCAGACGATACGTGGGGAACTAAACTAAATACAAATCTTGATACTATTGATGATTTGCTAGACGGAACTACTGCTATTAAGCCAAACTTAACAGCAGGTCAATTCAAAGTAAGTGGAACGGCAGTTAGCACGACTGCTGCTGAACTTAATGTTGTTGATATGTCTGCTTCAGGCTCAACATCAGGTCAATTACTAACATCAACAGGAACTACAACAGTGCCTACTTGGCAGGACGCTCCTGTGTCTTTACCTAGTCAAACAGGCGAGGACGGTAAGTATCTAACAACAAATGGTACAGAGGCTTCTTGGGCAACAGTATCAAGTAACTCAACAGACCAAGGTCTGTATGAACATGCTCATACTATAAGTACAGCAATTACAATTACAACTAATTACAACGCTATGTCAGCAGGACCTGTAACTATTGATGCTAGTGGCTCAGTTACCGTTCCAACTGGTTCAGTTTGGACAATCCTTTAGGAGAATAGAATATGAGCAAATTAAAAGTAAGTGGTAACGCAAGTGGTACTGGTGTCATTACCCTAGAAGCACCTAATACAAATACAGATAGAACGATTACTTTACCAGATGGTGATATTAGTTTAGGTGTAGGTATTGATGATAACGCTACGAGTACAGCTATTACTATTGATGCTAGTGAGAATGTAGACCTAAAACGTGACCTTACTATTACCAGTTATGACCCCCAGAAAATAAAGTTTAACAGGCAAACGACATCACTATTAGTTGATGCTAGTGTTGGACGGATTGAGATGTATTCAAACGATGTCTCTGGTGGTGGCACTGGAATAGCGAGTTATATAGACGCACGAACGCCTAGTAACGGAACTACCTTTGATTTAATATTTGGTACTAAAAATTACGGTACTGATGCCACAGAGAAGATGCGTATCCTATCATCAGGCGGTATCTCATTCAACGGTGACACAGCAGCAGCTAATGCCTTAGATGACTATGAAGAGGGTACTTGGACTCCCACTACAAATTCAGATGCTACAGGTGCTTTTTCTTATGCTTACGGGCATTACGTAAAAATTGGCAGAGTTGTTACAGCTCACGCGAGAATATCAATCTCTGCAAATTTCACTGGTGCAAATTTTGGTGGACTACCTTTTACTGTGAACCATCTTAGTTCTGGAGGAAGTGGCAATCAGTCTCTTGCTCTTGCGAAAGACGATGTAGGAGACCATTGCGTATTAGCATCAGACGGCTCAACTTTGCTAAACACAAGAATTATATCTGGTAATGCTGGTTATCTTCCAATTTCGGGAAAGACCTGGCGGTTTACAATAACTTATACAACAAATTCTTAATTACTCTGATTGGATTATCAGGACAGACATTTAAAATAATAGGAGAAGCAAATGGCTTTAACAAAAGAAACAGTAACAGACAAGATTGAAACATTAGAAAACGGCACTATCCAAGTACGCACAGCAACAAGAGTGTTAGAAGATGGTGAGGTATTATCATCAAGTTTTCATAGACACGTACTTACACCTGGTCAAGACTTAACAGACCAAGACCCTAAAGTATCAGCTATTGCTAATGCTATTTGGACACCTGAAGTAATCAGTGCTTATGAAGTGATGATTTCTACTCAAGAAGCAGAGATGAATACTGGAGAATAACTAATGAGTATATTAATTAAATTTGTAAATCAACCTATAGTTGCTTTTGTATTAGGTTATGCTTTGGCTACATTAATGTTCTTTACAACAGGAGCAACAGTATGAGTATTAAATACAGTGACAGTGGCTTCCTAGATGGAGCAGATGAAACAAAGAAGTTATCGTTTGATGTCAGTGGGGTAACTACTGGTACAACAAGAACAATAACTATGCCTGATGCTAATGTAGATTTAAGCAGTGTAGGAACACCTGATGATAACTCAGTAACCCTCGCTAAAATGGCAGGTGGTACTGATGGTAACTTAATAACTTATGACGCAAGTGGCGACCCTGCTTATGTAACTACTGGTACTAGTGGACAAGTATTAACCTCTGGTGGTACTGGTGTAGCACCTACGTTTCAGACGGCTGCTAGTGGAGGCTTCACATCTTCAACATTCTTAGACCAAGGCACTCTATTTAGTAGAGACTCAGCTAATACACTTAGCATCCCTGATTTAGGTGGTGTGGTAGATGGCACATTAGTCGAAGTAACAGCAACT
>Ga0257124_1000961_pt1 | contig 24880 bp, 26 predicted proteins | sample SI106_150metaG_FD_190154 | JGI IMG/M metagenome (GOLD analysis project Ga0257124, IMG submission 190154) | Marine microbial communities from Saanich Inlet, British Columbia, Canada - SI106_150 | ecosystem: Environmental > Aquatic > Marine > Inlet | place: Canada: British Columbia | collected...
GTGGCTTAAAGAAACAAATGATATTGTATTAATGCAGTGCAATACAAACTACACATCCTCATTAGAAAATTTTAAATACATCAATCTTAATGTTTTAAAAAGGTATAGGAAAGAGTATCCTGGCATTATTTTAGGTTTATCTGATCACACGCCTGGACATGCAACCGTATTGGGTGCCGTTTCTTTTGGTGCAAGAGTAATAGAAAAACATTTTACGAATAATGTCAATAAAAAAGGTCCTGATCATAAATTCTCTATGGATTTCGACTCATGGAAAGACATGGTTGACAGAACTAAAGAACTTGAAATGTCGTTAGGAAGTGATATTAAGAAAGTTGAATATAATGAAAATGAGACCGTTGTACTACAGAGGAGGTCTGTCAGGGTGAAAAGAAGCCTAAAAAAAGGCGAAACTTTAACCAGGGATGCAATTGAATTATTGAGGCCATGTCCTCTTGACGCTATAGGGCCAGATAGCTTGGAGAAGATAGTAGGAAGGAGATTAGTAGCCAATATAGCTTTAGGTGATTATGTGACATGGAAAGATTTAAAGTAGCAATTGTTATTCCAGCCTTTAACGAAGAAGGCACTATTGGACATGTGGTAAAATCAGCGATTGGATATGGTACTGTTATAGTGGTCAATGATTGTTCAGTTGACAATACTGCAATAGAAGCTAAAAAATCAGGTGCAATTGTAATTAATCATCGATCAAATAAAGGGTATGAATGTGCATTAAATACTGGATTTATAAAATCCAACGAATTAAATGTTGATGCGATTATAACTTTTGATGCAGATGGACAGCATCCTCGTGCATATTTAGAGAAATATATTTTAGAGCTTAAGAATGGCATTGATTTGGTGTTAGGAGTGAGACCAAATACCGCACGATTATCAGAGTGGTTTTTTAAATTATATACAAAAAAAAGATTAAACTGGCATGATCCTTTGTGTGGAATGAAAGGCTATTCTATTAAGCTCTACCATGATCAAGGTTATTTCGACTCTTTAAAATTAGTCGGAACAGAATTGGCACTATTCGGACTAAAAAATGATTATTCTCACGTTCAAATTAGTATTAATATTTTAAAACGGGAAGACAAACCTAGATTTAGTTCATACATCAAGTCAAATGTATCAATATTTGGAGCATTACTTAAATTCCGGAAGTTATGCAATTATTAATAATAAGTATGTTTTTTTACACTATTTTTTTAATTTAAAATTATATGAATGTAGCAATTATCCCTGCGAGGGGCGGTAGTAAAAGGATACCAAAGAAGAATATTAAGAATTTTTTAGGAAAGCCAATTATTGCTTATAGTATTGAGGCAGCCATTAATTCAAATTTGTTTGATAAAGTGATTGTATCAACTGATTCGAGTGAAATTGCTGACATTGCAGTTAAATATGGCGCTGAAGTTCCATTTATAAGGAGTAAAAAATTATCAAATGACCTAACACCGACCGCACCAGTTTTAGAGAATGCAGTTAATTTATTGGAGAATTTTGGATATAAGATAGAATATTTTTGTTGTATCTACCCAACTGCACCATTTGTAAGAGCGGAATACCTTCGAAAAGGCTATAACTTCCTAAGGGATAAAGGATGTAGTGCAGTGTTTTCAATTACAACATTTGATTTTACAATATATAGAGCAGTTCGATTAAGTGATGACGGAAAGGTAAGGATGGTTTATCCTAAGTATAAAACAACAAGATCGCAAGATTTAACAGAGGCCTATCATGATGCCGGACAGTTTTATTGGTTTGATAAGGAAAGATTTATGAAAAAACCTACACTGCTTCCAGATGATTGCTACCCTATTATTCTGCCTAGAAATTTAACACAAGATATAGATGCAATGGAAGATTGGCATATTGCAGAAAGTATGTATAAAGCACAAGCTTTATTGTAATTATCTGCAATATTAATCAATCAACAAGTTATGTTTAATAATATTAGCCAATCTTTGAAAGCTAGATTCAATTCTAACTTCCTGTATCGAGTTCATAGTTTAGGATTGTCATATCGCGTTATTGTCATTCTTGTTGTATTATCTTTAATAGCAACAATGACAGAGATTTTTGGTATAGCAATCTTTTTACCAATATTTCAATTTATTCGTCTTGAAGGAGATTTGAATGCTTTAGTTGAAGATTCCCCCATGTGGCAATATGTAATTAATGCTTTTGATTTTGTCAATATAGATCCATCATTGGTAAATTTATTATTAATATCATTTAGTATGTTCATTTGTCGGCAAGTATTTATATATTTTGGGTTTGTTTACAAGAGAGCTGTAAGGGAGAGGCTTACACAAGAGCATAGAGATAGTATGTTTTATAAATACCTCAAAGCAAACTCTTCGTATTATGACGAAATAGAAGTTGGAGGTTTGGTAAATGTGATGACGACAGAAATCAGAGAAGGCGTCAAAGGAATGCTATCACCAATGAATCTAATTGCTTATACTGTTACATTAATTGGTTATGGCACTATACTTTTATTTCTTTCATGGAAGATTACACTCGCATCTTTTGTTATTTTGTTATTTGCAAGTAGGCTGCCCAACAGATGGATCAAAAAGAGTAAGCATACAGGGCGTAAGCTTGTGAATGCGAATAAGGCAATGTCAGAATTTTTAGTTAATAGGCTGCGCTCACCTTGTTTAATACACTTATCTGGTACTACAGCATTAGAAAAGAGAGAGTTTCATCAGTTAACACAATCTCAGCGAAAACACGCTTTATATTCTGTTATCTTGCAAGCAAGAACTCGGGCAGTAATTGAACCTGTTGTAATTGGTTTGAGTCTTATATTTCTTTATATTTCTTATAGTATATTAGGAATGCAAATAGAGTTTATTGGATTGTATTTAGTAGTGTCATTTCGATTAATGCCGATTGCGCAAGGGATTGTTTCCCAATGGCAGGCGATACAATCATATCTTGGGTCCATTGAGACTATAGAGCATCGTTTAGATGAAATGAAAATATTTGTTGAAAAAGATGAAGGGACTAAGGTATTGAGCCAAATAAAGAAATCAGTATTAATAAATAATGTTAGTTTTTGTTATTCGAAAAATAATGAGTATACTTTAAAGAATATTACAGTTGAAATAAAGGCAAGCAAGATAACAGCATTAGTAGGCCCGTCAGGTAGTGGAAAGTCAACATTAATTGACCTTTTACCTCGTCTGAGACGCCCAAAAAAAGGTACAATTGAGATTGACGGTGTAGATATTGAAAAATTTACATTAAAAAGTCTTCGACAAATTATTTCTTACGCACCTCAGTTTCCACAAATATTTAGTAACAGCATCAGAGATCATATATTGTATGGAAAATTAGATGCGACTGAAGAAGATTTACAAGAAGTAATGTATTTATCAGGTGTGAAAGAGTTTATTGACGGGCTTCCACAAGGGGTTGATACACCGATAGGTGAAGATGCTATTAAATTATCTGGTGGACAAAAACAAAGGGTTGATCTCGCTAGGGCTTTGTTGAAAAAGGCACCAATATTAATTTTAGATGAACCAACTAGTAATTTAGATGCTGAATCAGAGAAATTATTTAACCAAGCAATAGATAGAATCCACAGAAATACAACTATAACAATCGTTATAGTTACACATAGATTGGCAAGTGTTTTAAATGCTGATACTATTATTGTTTTGAATAAAGGAGAGGTTGAGGCGTGTGGTGCTCATGATGATCTGATAAAGACAAAAGGGTGGTATTCAAGAGCGTATGAAATGCAGTTATCTAAATAAAGCTATAAAGTATTTATAAGTTAAATTTCTAGCAAAATACACTTGATTTAACAAGAATGGTAATGTTTGTATGATTAAAATCAGGAATATAAGTTGAAAACATATGATTTAATTATTCTTGGTGCAGGTATAACTGGAATTTCTGTTGCAAGGCAAAAAATTTTAACAGATCCAGATTGTAAAATTCTTATTATAGAAAAAGAGCAAAAAATTGGAATGCATGGTAGCGGTAGAAATTCAGGTGTTTTGCATTCTGGTATTTATTATCCACCCCATACGTTAAAAGCAAAATTTTGTGCTGAAGGCTCTAGGTTGATGACTAATTATTGTAAAGAATATAAGTTGCCAATATTAAAATGTGGAAAAGTTATCTTGCCAACAAAAAGACAAGATTATGATCAGGTTGATCTATTGTATGAAAGAGGCACAATAAATGGTGCTTCAGTTGAAATTATTTCACAAAAAGAGCTGTTAGAGATAGAGCCTGAAGCTAACCCGGCTATTGAAAGAGCTCTATATTCTCCAAATACGTCAGTTGTTGACTCTTTCGCTGTCCTCAATAAAATTCAATTTGAATTGATTAATCTTGGTGTGAAAATTCTATTTAATGAAGAAGTTATATTAGCTAATCCGGATCAAAGCACTGTTAAAACCAACAGAGGAAGTAGTTTTAAATATGCGCATCTTATTAATTGCACAGGTCAGTATTCTGACAGAGTATCAAAGTTTTTTAATGTAGGGAAGCAATACACTTTACTTCCATTTAAGGGGCTTTATTATGGATTACATAAAAACTCTAATATTCAAATTAATGGGTTAATTTATCCGACTCCAGACTTAAGCATGCCTTTTCTTGGGGTGCATTCAGTTAGGCTAGTTGACGGTAGTGTGTATTTTGGGCCGACAGCTATACCGGCGTTTGGGAGAGAGAATTATCAAGGGCTTAAGGGTGTTAATATTAAAGATGCTACATCTATTTCATACCATTTATTAAGACAGTATGCGGGCAATAAGCAAGGGTTTAGATCATATGCCCATCAAGAACTACACAAATTATTTAAAAGTGAATTTTTAAAAAGTATGCAGAAGCTAGTTCCTAGACTTTCAGATAGTAATCTTATTGTGAGTCAAAAAGTTGGCATTAGGGCGCAGTTGCTGGATACGAAAAGCAATGAACTTATAATGGACTTTTTAGTTGAAAGAGTTGATAATACGACACACGTTTTGAATGCAGTTTCACCTGCGTTTACAAGCGCTTTTTCATTTGCAAAATATATTTTAAATAAATAAGGAGTTAGTTTTGGAGCATATATTAGTTACAGGTGGTGCGGGTTATGTTGGATCTGGATTATTAAGAGAGTTATTGGTCGAAAATTACAAGGTAACTTGTGTTGATAGCTTAATGTTCGGAGGCGAGTCTTTACTGGATATTTGGCACAATGAGAATTTTAATTTTATTAAGTGTGACGTTAATGATTACAACTCATTCAACAAGATTCTTATTGATAGTAAGTTTAATGCTGTTATCCATTTAGCTGCAATTGTTGGAGATCCAGCATGTAAGCTGTATTCAGATCTTGCACTAAAAACTAATCTAAATTCAACTAAATGGCTTTTAGATAAGTGTAAAGAGATTGGGATTCCTAAATTTTTATTCGCTTCTACTTGTAGTAACTATGGAAAAATGGACGATCCAGAGTCTTATGTTGATGAAAACTCTAAGCTTGCACCTGTTTCATTGTATGCTGAATTAAAGGTTGAATTCGAGAAGTATATGCTTAATGAAATTGAGAAGACCGATGGGTTTATTCCCACTTCTTTAAGATTCTCTACTGTATACGGTCTTTCTCCAAGAATGAGGTTTGATTTGACTGTCAATGAGTTTACCAAAGATTTAGCCTTGGGTAGGGAGCTCGTAGTTTTTGGTGAAAAATTTTGGAGGCCATATTGCCATGTAAAGGATTTCTCTAATGCATTTATTACTGTATTGCGCGCTTCAAAAGACAAGGTTGCGTATAACGTATTTAATGTCGGTGACACTGCTGAAAATTATACGAAGGAGATGTTAGTGGAAGAAATCCGGAGGGCATTGCCTGAGTCTAACATTAAGTATATTGATAAAAATGAAGACCCAAGGGATTACAGAGTAAATAGTGATAAGATTAAACGAGAATTAGGCTTTGAAGTCACCATGCGAGTACCTGATGGTATTGAGGAAGTTAAGCGCATAATTCAAGAAGGTGTTATACAGGATCCTGAAGATCAAAAATATTACAACATTCCGCATGAGCGCCAAGATTAGTAGTCAGAGAACTTCTGTTACTGATTTTGTTAAATCTGTATATAAAACAGATTCATTTATACCTTTGCACGAACCTAGATTTTTAGGCAATGAAAAGAAATATTTAAACGAATGTATAGATTCTACATTTGTATCGTCTGTTGGTAAATTTGTGGATAGATTTGAAGATATGATTGCTGAATATACTGGAGTTAAATACGCTGTTGCAACTTGTAATGGAACTTCTGCATTGCATATATCTTTGTTAATATCAGGGGTAGAAAGTGGCCATGAGGTTATTACTCAACCTCTAACATTTGTTGCCACATGTAATGCAATAAACTATTGTAACGCGACACCTATTTTTGTTGATGTTGACAGAGACACCATGGGAATGTCACCAGTGGCATTAGAAGCTTTTTTAAAAGAAAATGCTATTATTAAAGATCAACAATGTGTAAATAAATCCACTGGAAATATTATCAAGGCATGTGTCCCAATGCATACATTTGGACATCCTTGTCGTATTGATGAAATTCAAAGGATTTGTAAAGAATGGCATATAACTTTAGTTGAGGATGCTGCCGAGTCGTTAGGTAGTTTCTACAATAATCAACATACTGGGACATTTGGAGAGCTTGGTGTTATAAGTTTTAATGGAAATAAGATAATAACATCCGGCGGTGGTGGTTGTATTCTAACCAACAATGAAGAGTTAGCAAAAAAAGCAAAACATATTACTACAACAGCCAAAGAGCCACACAAGTGGGAGTACACACATGATCTAGTTGGGTACAATTATCGCATGCCTAATTTAAATGCAGCTTTAATAGTAGCACAATTAGAACAGTTAGAAGGTTTTTTGAGAAACAAGAGGTTTTTAGCAAAATCTTATGAAGATTTTTTTAATGGCGGTAATATACAATTTGTTTCAGAACCTGAAAACTCTAAATCAAATTATTGGTTAAATTCTATTATTCTTAAAGATAAGATCCAGAGAAACTTATTTTTAGATGAAACAAATTCACAAAGCGTTATGACACGCCCAATCTGGACATTAATGAATAAATTACCAATGTTTAAAGGGGCTCAGTGTGGGGATTTGACAAATTCAGAATGGCTAGAAGATCGAGTTGTTAACATACCTAGCAGTGTAGTATTATGAAAGATATCGTTTTAATTGGTGGCGGTGGGCATTGTAAAGCTGTTATTGATGTTATAGAGCAAGAAGGTCGATTTAATATTATTGGAATAATAGATAAACCAGAATTGCTCGGAAAAAATGTACTTGGATATCCAATTATCGGAAACGATTCAGAATTGAATATTTTAGTTGAACGATGTAAAAACACGCTAATAACGATTGGACAAATAAGAAACCCATTACCAAGAATCAATTTATTTGATACAGTTTTAAAATTAGGATTTACTTTACCAAGTATTGTTTCACCAAGAGCATATGTTTCACAGCACGCTAGCATTGGAATGGGTTCTATAATTATGCACGATGCGATTGTTAATACCGGTGCAAAAATTGGCGATAACTGTATTATTAACACAAAGTCAATAGTAGAGCATGGTAGTAACATTGGAAATCATTGCCATATTTCTACTAACGCAGTTATTAATGGAGATGTTGTTGTGGGTAATGGTAGTTTTATTGGTAGTGGCGCTATTAGCAAAGAAAGCATCAGGATTGGTGATAATTACTTTGCAAAGGCTGGGAGTGTTATTAAATGAGTGTTTTTATCATTGCCGAAGCTGGAGTTAATCATAATGGCTCTATAAAAATAGCAAAAGATCTAATTAATGTGGCAGTTGAATCTGGTGCTGATGCGGTTAAGTTCCAAACATTTAAAGCTGAAAAATTAGTATCTAAGACTGCTGAAAAGGCAGATTATCAAAAGAAAACTACCGAAGCGTCAGAGTCTCAGTTTGATATGCTTAAAAAGCTTGAGCTTGATATAGAAGCACATCAAGAGTTATTGGTTTATTGCCAAGAAAAAAACATTATGTTCTTATCTACACCATTTGATCATGACTCAATTGATATGTTGAGCGACTTAGGGTTAGAGACTTTCAAAATACCAAGTGGTGAAATTACTAATTTTCCATATTTACAACACATTGGCTCGTTAAAAAAACAAGTTATCTTATCAACTGGCATGTCAACATTGCAAGAAGTTGGAGATGCGTTGACTGTTTTAATTAATGCGGGTGTATTAAAAGAAAACATAACAGTATTGCATGCAAATACGATGTACCCAACACCGATGACAGATGTAAATCTTAATGCTATGTTAACAATGCAGAAAAAGTTTGGTGTAGCTGTTGGATATAGTGATCATACATTAGGTATTGAAGTTGATATAGCTGCTGTAGCAATGGGTGCAAGCATCATTGAGAAACACTTTACATTAGATAGGGCTATGAGTGGCCCTGACCATAAGGCATCACTTGAGCCCAAAGAGCTTAAGTCGATGGTGGTAGCTATTCGCAATATTGAAAAAGCATTGGGTAGCAGTGAAAAAAAACCATCTTCAAGCGAAAGTATTAATATTAGTATCGCTAGGAAATCTATTGTGGCAAGTAGATCAATTAGCAAGGGAGAGGTTTTTTCTGAGAATAATATTGCTATTAAGCGTCCAGGTAACGGTTTAAGTCCAATGAAATGGTATGATGTGATTGGAACAAAGGCAGTTAGAGATTACAAGGAAGATCAATTAATATAATGCAAAGAAAGGTATGTGTTATAACAGGCTCTCGTGCAGAGTATGGACTTTTATACCCAATTTTAAAAGAAATAGAAGGCCGTAAAGAGATCTCTCTACAACTAATTGCCACTACTATGCACCTATCTGATGAATTTGGTTTGACTTATAGAGATATAGAAAGAGATGGTTTTATAATTGATGAAAAAATAGATTGTCTATCTAAACGTAATAATAGAACATCAATGGCAGTATCCTCTGGGACATTAACAACAGCTATTGCAAATAGTTTTGATAGACTTGAACCAAATATGGTATTAATTTTAGGTGATAGATTCGAAGCCCATGCCGCATCAACAGCGGCATTATTAATGAATATTCCAATAGCACATATACATGGTGGTGAGATTACCGAAGGTGCTGTTGATGAACAGTTAAGACATTCAATCACTAAGATGAGCTATTTGCATTTTTGCTCTACAGATGTGTATAGGCAAAGAATTATTCAAATGGGAGAAGATCCATTAAGGGTGTTTAATACTGGTGCTCCCGGTATAGACAATATAGTCAATACAGACTTACTAAACAGGAGTGACTTTAGCAAACAAATTGATTGGAATTTACCAAAAGAGTTCGCTTTGTTTACATATCACCCCACTACACTGGAAGATAGCGACCTTAGGCAAGATTTAGATCGCATCTTTGATGCTCTGTTAGAAAGTAATATCGGAGTATTATTTACTTATGCTAACGCTGATTATGGCGGAAAAGTGATTAACAATAAAATTGAAGACTTTTGTAAATTAGACACAAACAAATATAAAGTTATAAGAAACCTTGGTAAGTTGCGATATTTAAGCGCTATGGAACATGCAAATGCACTCATTGGTAACACGTCAAGTGGAATTATTGAGGCGGCAAGTTTTTGTAAGCCGGTTGTTAATATTGGTAATCGACAGCAGGGAAGAATAAGGGGTATAAATGTTATAGATTGTACAATTGAAGAATTGCCCATATCAATAACATTAGCATTATCAAATGACTTTAAAATTAAATGCCAAAATTGTATAAATATATATGGTGATGGAAGAGCATCCAAAAGTATTGTTAATAAATTAATAAGTGAGCCACTATTGAACGTAAAAAAATTTATAGATATTAATCCAATCCATGAAATTAAAAATAAACGTGATATATAATCAGAATCACAATTGTATCGTTAATAACAGTACACTATAAGTAACCATGCATTTTAATAAATAATTATTGTGGTAAGGAATTGCAGTTTTCTTAATATAATCATCCATAATTGTTAGTGTTAAAATACACAAAACACATCTAACTTAGTGCGGAATCTATAGTATATATTAATAGCTCTAAAAACGCAGTATTATTGATTGTCTAAAAGATACAATGATTGCGTGATTTTAGCTCAGATAAAACAGTAACAAAATAAGGCAGTAAAAAATTGAAAAATTGGGAAGAGATTCTTATAAAACCTTCTGAAACACTAGAAACTGCAATCCAAGTATTGCATACTAGCGGGATGAGAATTGTATTGGTTGTTAATGAAAGTAGAAAGTTATTGGGAACAGTGACAGATGGAGATATTCGCCGAGCTTTGATAAAACATGCCCCAATGGATTGTACTATAAAAAAAATTATGAACGATTCGCCAATGACTGCACTATTGTCAGATGGATCAGAAATGATAATGTCTAAAATGAAGAACATGGGGTTATTGCATATTCCTTTGGTAGACGATAAATATACTTTGGTTGGGCTTGAAACACTGCATCACCTGTTATGTAAGAAAACATATGATAATCCAGTATTTATTATGGCAGGTGGTTTTGGTACAAGGTTGCGACCGTTGACAGAAAAAAAACCTAAGCCATTATTGAATGTTGGTAATCAACCTATCTTAGAAACTATTATCAGCCAGTTTTCTGATGCAGGATTCCATAATTTTTATATCTCAACTCATTACAAGGCAGAGATGATTCGTAATTATTTTGGTGATGGAAGTAATTGGAATGTAAAAATTGAATATTTACACGAAGAGAATCCATTAGGAACAGCCGGCTCGTTAGGGCTATTGCCAGATAATATTCCAGAACTTCCAATTATAATGATGAATGGCGATCTCTTAACCAAAGTGAACTTTGAATACTTATTAAATTTTCATCATGAACAGGGTGGATTGGCGACTATGTGTGTTAGAGAGTATGATTTTCAGGTCCCTTACGGAGTTGTAGATATTGAGAAACAGTGTCTTACTGGCATCAAAGAAAAACCGATACATAAGTTTTTTGTTAATGCCGGGGTTTATGTATTGGAGCCAAAATTAATTAAACAGATTAGTAGTGATTCATATCTTGATATGCCAAATCTTTTTGAAACGCAGATAGAGCAAGGGGAAAAGATTAACGTGTTTCCAATCCATGAATATTGGCTGGATATAGGGAGAATGGAAGAATATGAAAAAGCCAATAGAGAAGTTGTAGATATACTGTAATGCTAAATTGTTTAGCAATTGTAGGATTGGGAAGTATTGGCCGAAGACATCTTAGGTTAATATCAGAAATAAGGCCAGATATTAAAATTATTGTAGTGCGTTCAGGACATGGTAGTGCGTGTGATGAAGAGAAAATGGCTGTAAAGATAACAGATTCCATTGGAGATGCAATTAAGGAAGGTATTCAAGCAGCTATTATTTCATCGCCTGCAACACTACATTTAAAACAGTCATTAGAATTGGCAAAGAATGGCATACATTTGCTTATAGAAAAACCAATATCACATACGTCGGATAGAGTGAAAGAATTGCTCAAGATTGTGAATGAAAATAGAATAACTACTATGGTTGGTTATGTATTGCGCTATGATCTTGGCGCAATAAAATTTAAAAATTGGTTAGATAACAAGATAAAAGGTAAAATTCTGCATGCAAGAATTGAATGCGGATCCTATCTTCCTGATTGGAGGCCAGACCAAGATTATCGAAAGACAGTTTCTGCATTATCTGAACTAGGCGGCGGAGTTTTGTTAGAGTTAAGCCATGAAATAGATTATTTATATTGGTTTTTTGGCAAGCCGAAAGATGTGCAAGCACAGATAAGGAATAGTGGCACACTAGATATTAATGTAGAAGATCAAGTTGATTTGTTGATGACAAGCGAACAAGGTTACTGTATTTCAGTACAAATTGATTTTAATCGACGCCATGTAGAAAGAAAATGCAAGGTTTTAACAACAGAAGGTGAATTAATCTGGGATGCAGTTAATAAAAATGTAACTTGGAAGGGAGTTAATAAAGAACAATTTAAATACGAATACAATAATGAACGAAATTCTATTTATCGTAAACAGTTAGAAGTATTTTTTGATTGTATAGAAAATGACAATGATCCAATAGTAACAGTGAAAGATGGAATTAACGTTATAAGTCTAATTGATGCGGTACGTAATGCATCTGAAAAAGGGATTAAAGTATCCTTGTGAAAACATTTGCGTTTATATTTGCTAGGGGTGGATCGAAAGGTGTGCCAGGTAAAAATATTCGTAATTTAGGTGGAAAACCGTTATTAGCACATTCTATAGAGATAGCACAAAATATTGATGAAATATCTCGTATATTTGTTTCAACTGATGATCAAGATATTGCTGATGTTGGAATCAAGTATGGTGCAGAAGTTATTAGTCGACCAACTGAATTTGCACAGGATGATTCGCCAGAGTGGCTGGCATGGCTACATGCTGTTGAATGGTTAGAGAGTAAAGGAGAATTATTTGATCGATTTTTATCTCTACCGGCTACATCACCACTACGTAATAAAGGTGATGTGATTAAGTGTCTAAATTTATTAGATAAGCAAACAGATATTGTTGTAACAATGACAGACACGTCAAGAAGCCCATATTTTAATATGGTTAGTAAAGAAGGTGAGTGTATTAAATTATTGGCGAAAAGTGAAAAAGGTTATTCAAGAAGGCAGGATGTTCCGTTGGCTTATGATATGACTACAGTCGCGTACGTTACTCGTCCAGATTTTATAAAAAATAATAATAAAGTTTTTGATGGCCAAGTTAAAGCTGTATTAATTCCAAAAGAACGGGCAATTGATATTGATGATGAGATAGATTTTAAAATGGCAGAAATGTTAATAAAAGAAAAACAGGAGAGAGAAAATGCTTAAAGATAATGTAGTGGCAATTACAGGTGGTGCAGGGTTAATTGGTACAGCCTTTTCTAAGGCCATTATTGAGAATGGAGGCAGGGTTATTATTGGAGACATAGCTAGCAATAGAGGTAAAGAACTACAAGATAAATTTGGTGCAGATAAGGCCCTATTTATTAAAGTAAATACATCAGATACAAATTCTATTGATAAATTCTTAGAATTAGGTAAAAATCATTTCGGTAAAATTGACTCCGCAATTCATTGCGCTTATCCACGTTCAGAGCAGTGGGGCACTAAGTTTGAAGGGTTAAAAGCAGGCGGGCTTAAAGATGACTTATTTAATCAATTAGGTGGTGCTATCCTATTTTCTCAACGGTTAATTTCATTTTATAGGGATCAAGGTTATGGTAATTTGGTGCACGTGTCATCAATTCAGGGTGTGGCTGCACCTAAATTTGAGCATTATGAGGGTACTAAAATGGTTTCACCTATCGAGTATAGCGCAATAAAATCCGGAATTATATCTATAACAAAGTATCTTGCTAAGTATTGTAAAGGTCAAAATATTAGAGTAAATTGCGTCAGTCCTGGTGGTATTTTAGATAATCAACCAGAGGTATTCCTTGAAAAGTATAATTTTACATGCTCTAGTAAAGGGATGATGAATGCACAAGATTTGAATGGCACTATTGTATATTTATTATCTAATATGTCTAAATATGTTAATGGCCAGAATATTGTTATCGATGACGGCTGGACCTTGTAAAAAGACAAATGGGTTCAAAGTAATTAACAAAAGGAATTTTTATGAAGAAGACCTTCCCTCAGAGAATAACAGAAATGGGAAATTTAAAGGATTTTATAAAGAAAACGGATATGTTTTTGTAAAACAGTATTTGGATAAGGGGGTTTAGCAAGGTTTGAAGTAGATTTTTTGAACTTATGCAAACCATTAAATGCTAACAATACTTTTGAAGACCAGTTGATTTAAATCAACTTACAACTTCATTGGATGGGCAATGGACTCGTACAATTACTAATGAGTTATAAATTTAATAATAAGAATTTTTTCTATGAAGAATAATAAAGAAGTGTTTTGGTGTAAGAATTGCCTTAATATGTCGACTAGGCCAAGAATAACATTTGATAGTAGAGGGTGGTGCAACGCTTGCCAATGGATGGAAGAAAAAAAAGTATTAGATTGGTCGAAAAGAGAAAAAGAGTTAAAGAGCCTTCTTAATAAGTATAGAAAGGAAGATGGTGGATTTGATTGTATTGTGCCAGTAAGTGGAGGTAAAGATGGGTCTTACGTAGCATATACTCTTAAACATAAATATGGCATGAACCCACTAACTGTTACTTCCCGCCCACCTTTAGAGTTGGAATTAGGAAAAGAAAATATCGCTAATTTTGTTGAAAGTGGCTTTGATCATATACATGTTACTGCAAATAATAAGGCAATGCGCATGCTTAATAAAATTGGGTTTATTGATATGGGTTTTCCATATTATGGTTGGCTCATATCTATTTTTAGTGCTGTTACAAATGTTGCTTTAAAATATGACATTCCATTAATATTTTATGGTGAAGATGGCGAAGTGGAGTACGGTGGCTCATCTGAAAATAAAAATAAAGCAGTATTCGATTTAGAGTACATGGTACGTGCGTATTTTGAAGGTGGCTATGAAAAAATAATAAAAAAATCAGGTTTAGATAAAAAAGAACTTTTTTGGTTTTCATTGCCAAAGAATAGCGACATTGATAATAATAGATTAGTTATGACACATATGGGTTATTTTGAGCCCTGGGATTCTTATAGGAATTATCTTGTTGCAAAAGAGCATTGTGGATTAAAAGAGTCTGATTTAACTAATGGTGGAACATTTACTAATTTTTCTCAAACTGACCAGGCTCTTTATTCAATTCATACATATATGATGTATCTAAAGTTTGGGTTTGGAAGAGCAACTCAAGACGCAGGGATAGAAATTCGCAGAGGCTCAATGGATAGGAGTCAGGCGATTAACCTAGTTCGTTTGTATGACGGACTCTATCCCGATGAATTTATTGAAACCTATTTAGAATATTTTCAGATGACAATGGATGAATTTGATGCTGTTTTGGACAGATGGGTTAATAAAGATCTATTTGAAAAAGTTGATGGACGGTGGAAACCCAACTTTGTGGTTGAATAATGAGTATACCAAAAGTTACAGTTATTGACTATGGTATGGGCAATATTTGGTCTGTGATGAGTGCATTTAAGTATCTTGGTGCTGAAGTAGAGCTTATTGCAGATCCAGAAGAAATATCAAAATCCTCTATTTTAGTTCTACCAGGAGTAGGTTCTTTTAAGAATGGAATGGAGTCTCTTAGAGCGCGCGGTATCGATGAGGCAATTATTGATGCAGTTACTAATAAAGGGGTTAAGATATTAGGAATTTGTTTAGGTATGCAGTTACTGGGTTCTCATAGTACAGAGGATGATGAAACAGATGGTCTGGGGTTATTGCCCAACCAGGTAGAACGATTTACATCAAAAGAGGTATGTGGAAGAAAAATACCGCACGTAGGTTTTAATTCATTGCATTTTAGTGAAAAAAAAGGTTTATTTGAAGGTCTGCCATATTTAGCTGATTTTTATTTTACTCATTCATATCGAATGTTAGTTGATGACATCCATGGAAGATATGCAACTTGTAAATATGGTGTTGAGTTTTTATCTGCATATGAAATAGGTAATATTTGTGGCACACAGTTTCATCCAGAAAAAAGTCAAACAAATGGCTTGATGATGTTGAAAAACTTTGTGAAATTATAAAAATATGCTGAAAAAAAGAGTGATTTTTACATTATTGTATGATAACGGTTACTTTATGCTTAGTAGAAATTTTCGTTTACAGAAAGTAGGTGATTTGCAATGGCTAAAGAAAAACTATAATTTTTCACATATCGCCTTTTCTATTGATGAGTTAATTATCTTAGATGTAACACGCGGTAAAAGAGATGAAGATAAATTTAGTCAACATATACACTCTTTGGCTGAAGAATGTTTTATTCCTATTGCAGCAGGCGGCGGCATTCGTACTATTGATCAAGCGCGTAAATTATTACATTCTGGTGCCGATAAGGTTGTTGTAAATACTTTAATTGGTAAATATCCAAATATTGTCAAGAAAATTGCTGCGGAGTTTGGACAACAGAGTATTATTGCCTCAGTTGATGTTAAAACTATTGATAATAATTTTACTGTATGGACTGATAATGGAAGTACTTTACAGAAAGAGAGCGTTGTAGAATGGTTGGATAATATTAGTAGATTGCCAATTGGTGAATTATATCTTAACTCCATGGATCGTGATGGAACAGGGCATGGATATAAAATTGAACTACTTGAGTGTATACCAAGCTCATTTCCTATACCAGTAATATTGGCTGGAGGGGCGGGAAAGTATAAGCACTTTTCTGAAGGTTTGGCCGATATACGAGTCGATGCTGTTGCTACTGCACATTTGTTTAATTTTATTGGTGATGGACTTGAAAAATCACGCACCTGGCTACGTAATAATGGTAATTATGCGTTAGCGTATTGGGACATCAATAGAGCGCATTTATTAAAAAATAATTTTATCGAGCATAATGAAGTTTAGTAAACAGCAACAATTATCATCTGAATTATTAGTTATTGATGGAATGTGGGGGTCTGGAAAATCAGTTATTACTCAACTTGTTTCTGTGTTTGATTCGATGGAGTGTTGGAGAATAGATTTACCATTTGATAACATACCTGTGTTATATGGTATGGACTCGATTGAGGAGAGTGCGGCAATAACATTGATTCGAAATTTATTTGATGAAATGACATACAATGTATCAATTTCAAGGTCGGTTAATTTTCGCTATAAAGATCAAACTAGTGTATTCAATCACCCGAAGAAATATGAGTACATATTGAGATTGTTTGACAAGGGAGGAGATTATTTTTTGAAAAAAATCGATAAAAGTAGGATGATAATCCCTATTGCGACTCATATGTCTTCATCAAATAATGACCTTTTTTTGCGGGCACTAGGCAAAAGGTGTAAGATCATAAGATGTGTAAGGAACCCTATTTTCATGATTGAACATTGGGCGGGTTATATTGGACGTTGTCAAACTGACTCAAGAGAATTTACTTTAAAAATTGATCATAAAGGGGAGGATGTGCCTTTTTTTGCAAAAGGCTGGGAAGATGAATATCTGGAAATTAATGATTTTGAAAAATCAATAAAATCTATATCTTTACTAACAGATCATTACGATAATAATTTTGACAAACTTAATAAAAAATATGGAAAATACAGCGTTTTAGAGGTCTCATTTGAAAGTGCTGTAAAAGACACCGATAATGTTGCTAATGTAATATCTGAATTTATTAATAGAGGTATTAACAGCAAGACGTATAGTAAAGTTAAGAAAAAAAGCAAACTACCAAGGAGTTCTATTAGCTCAGAATCTATATATGCCAACACTGATTGGAAGAATAATACAAACGAAAGACTGGATGGAGAGGCAGATATAATAAAGAAAAAGCTGGATTTTATAAAAAATAAAGTTCATTTTAAGTATTACAATGAGTTGTTGATATTAATTGATAATTATGAGAAGAAATGGCCAAAGCATTGATAATTTTTTTATAAAATACCTGGATAAATATCTTTGTATAAAGGATAATTAAGTCATTTTCAATTGAAGAATGGCATTTAAAGTAAAGTGCATACAACATTAAAACAAAAACTAAAAACTAATGAGTTAACCATAGGATCTTGGATTACTCTTGGAAATACATCTATTGTGGAAATTTTAGCAAATGCAGGATATGATTGGCTGGTAGTTGATTTAGAGCACACTACAATTTCATTAGAGCAAGCGGGAGAACTCATACGAACTATTGATCTTTCAGGAATTTCTTCACTAGTACGTTTGACTAGTAATGATGAAAATCAAATTAAGAGAATAATGGACGCAGGCGCGCATGGTATTGTTGTGCCAATGGTTAAAACAGTGGCAGATGCAAAATCTGCAGTAAGTGCAACTAGATATCCTCCATTGGGCAATAGAGGAGTGGGACTATCTCGTGCACAAGGTTATGGTGCATCGTTCAAAGAATATCTGTCATGGCAATCTAATATTGATGATGGGCCAGTCGTTATAGTGCAGATAGAACATATTGATGCAATAAGTAATCTTAGAGAAATACTTGAAGTTGAAGGCGTAGATGCATTTATCATTGGTCCATATGACCTGTCTTGCTCAATGGGTATCCCGGGTGAGTTTGACAATACTAAATTTAAAGAAATAGTAAAAAATATTATTGAGATTGGTCGTGATGTTGATGTAGTAAGTGGATTACATATTGTTGAGCCAGATATAGATGAGTTGAGTAATGCGATTAATATTGGTCATAAATTTATTGCTTATAGTGTTGACATTAGAATGTTGGATGTTGCTGCAAGAAGTGGTGTGAATGAAGCAAGGAAGCCAAATTAATGAATGTGATTGGTATTATTCCTGCCCGTATGGGCTCTTCAAGATTCCCGGGTAAGCCATTGAAGAAAATCCATGGAATGCCAATGGTTGGTCATTGTTATCATCGTACTACAATGACGCCAGGCATTGATAAGGCCTATGTTGCAACCTGTGATGCAGAAATATATGACTATATTCTCTCTATTGGAGGTAATGCTGTAATGACAGCTAATACGCATACCCGTGCCACTACCAGAACAGCTGAGGCGTTGGAGAAGATTGAAGGGCAGACCAATGAAACAGTTGATATTGTGGTGATGGTACAGGGTGATGAGCCACTTATTCATCCGGATACAATTGGTGAAACGATACCTCATTTTCAGGATCAATCAGTTGACATTGTAAACATCATGTCACGCCTGGGTACAAAAGAGGCATTCGAGGACAAGAATAATGTCAAGGTGGTTGTAAATAACAATAATGATGCGCTCTATTATTCGAGAGAGCCTATTCCATCACCCTGGAATGGTTGGGAAGATCTTCCACGATATATGCAAACAGGGATTATCGCGTTTAGACGGGATACCTTGATCGCATTCAACGCAATGCAAGAGACGCGTCTAGAGCAGATCGAATCAGTAGATATGAACAGGGTGCTTGAAACAGGTGGAAAGATTCGCATGGTGCTGACAGATGCAACAACAATCGGCGTGGATGTACCCGAAGAACTGGAAGCTGCAGAGGCCATACTTATAGGTGATGAAACATTGGAGCGTTATCTCTAGTTATGAAAGAGCATGATATACGTCCTCAGGAGTTAATGCAGAGATACGTTGAACTTAGTGCGAAGGATGCAGAGCGTTGTTTTAGCAGAACCTCTAGGCGTAACTTACCATGCGTTGCATGTGGTACTGAGAATGTGGAAAAACAATTTTCCAAGCAAGGTTTTGGATACTCACTGTGCCGGGAATGTGGAACACTTTATCAAACACCAAGACCATCAGTTGATGCCTTTGAGGCATTTTATCGCGATTCTGAGTCGTCACGCTATTGGGCAGAAGTGTTCTACCCTTCCGTTGCAGAGGCGCGTCGTGAGAAAATATTCAAGCCTCGAGTACAGCGTCTGGTGGCAATGTGTGATGATGTTGGACTTAGTGTCTCGAAACTGATTGATGTGGGCGCAGGCTACGGTATCTTTCTTGATGAATGGAGGGCGATTAAACCGGATACGGAGTTACTTGCTATAGAACCATCTATTTCACTTTCTGATGAGTGTCGTAAAAAAGGACTAAATGTTGTTGAATCGATTGCAGAAAATGTAACAGGTTATGATGGACATGCGGACTTAGTAGTCTGTTTTGAAGTACTTGAACATGTAGACAACCCCCTAGAGTTTGTTAATGTGCTGAAAGGATTAGTTAGGCCAGGTGGCTATCTATTCGTAAGTACGCTCTGTATCAGCGGATTTGATTTGCAAATGTTATGGGAGCGATCTAGTCAGATTTCACCTCCTCACCATATTAATTTCCATTCTGTGAAAGGGTTTGAGTTGCTATTTCAACGAGCTGGATTGATTGACGTGTCAATCACAACGCCAGGGCAGTTGGATGTTGATATCGTAAAGAACTTTGCACACAATAATCCAGATGTGATGCAAGGCAATAGATTTTTACAAGCACTGTTGGAGGATGAAGAGAAATCTATAGCCTTTCAGCAGTTTTTGGTAGAGAATCAACTTAGCTCACATGTTTGGGTGTTAGGTAAGAAACCAGAAGACGAGATCGGGCATGAGTAAATTAAAGGTAGGGATTGCCGGGTACGGTGTAGTAGGGAAGCGTAGGCGGGAGTGTGTGGATTGCCATCCAGATATGGAGATGGTAGCAGTATGTGATCGGTTATTTTCTAACAATGGTTTGATGGTAGATGGTCTACGCAGCTATCAGGATTATAAACAATTGCTAGAAGAAGACCTTGATATCCTGATTGTTTGCTTGACCAATGATATTGCCCCAGAAGTTACTATTGCCGGACTTGAATGTGGATTACATGTTTTTTGTGAGAAACCACCAGGTAGAGGCGTGGAAGATATTGCTAGTATAAGAGAGGTTGAAAAAAATCACTCAGGACTGAAACTGATGTACGGTTTTAATCATCGGTATCATGACTCTGTCGTGGAAGCACTTCGGATCATTCAATCTAATGAATTGGGTGAAATTATAAATCTGCGTGGTGTTTATGGTAAATCACAACTAATAACATTTAATCAGCCAGACTGGCGGACAAAAAGAGAAATTTCTGGTGGAGGCGTCTTACTTGACCAAGGAATTCATATGGTTGATTTAATGCGTCTTTTCGCCGGAGAGTTTGAAGAGGTGCATAGCTTTATTGCAAATAACCACTGGAATTATAATGTGGAAGACAATGCTTATGCTCTAATGAGGACAAAAAAAGGAATAGTTGCTATGCTGAACTCTTCAGCAACTCAGTGGAGACATCGTTTTCATCTAGAGATCAATCTGAAAAGAGGAAGTCTAGTACTTGGAGGAATATTATCAGGGTCAAAAAGTTATGGAGCAGAAACACTGACAGTTATCAATGCAGACCCAGACCATGATAATGGTAACCCGAGAGAACAATTAACACGGTACAATAATGATCCTTCTTGGTATGCAGAGATTAGTGAGTTTGCCAGTTGTATTATTAATGATCGACAAATTACTAATGGTACATCGAATGATGCACTTCAAGTAATGAAACTTGTTTATAAAATATATTACTCTGATCCTGCTTGGAGAAAAACCTACAAGATACCAAATCCAGATAACTATTGACACCAGGTAAAATAATGAATAATTTAGATAAAATCTTTACAGAAGATATAGAGAAATTTTCAAGATTGTATTTTGATTATCTTAAGGAGATATTTAATCAGGTCGATGTGGCTGAAATACGGCGTTTTGTTGAATTAATATTGGATGTCCGCGAGCGTGGTTCAACTATATTTTTTATTGGCAATGGTGGAAGTGCTGCAACAGCAAGTCATTTTGCAAATGACTTGGCATTTGGAACAAAGGAATATAAAAAGCCGTTTAAGGTAATGAGTATTACTGACAATGTGCCAGTGTTGACTGCATTGGGTAACGATTATGGCTATGAAGATATTTTTGTTCGTCAGCTGAAAGTCTATGGAGAAAAAGGTGATATGTTGGTTGGTATCTCTGCATCTGGCAATTCACAAAATATAATTAACACTTTAGAGTATGCATCTACTATTGGGATTAAAACAGTCTCATTAACTGCCTTTGATGGTGGCAAAATGCGTGAAATTTCTGACCATAATATTCATATACCAACTGATAATAAAGAGTATGGCCCTGCAGAAGACTTGCATATGATTTTAGACCACTTGATTAGTAATTATTTAATGAGATTAGTTAAAAAATAATTACTATGTTAGAAAAAAAACTAAAAGATAAGGTGGCATTAGTTACAGGGGGTACTCGTGGAATTGGTGCAGCTATAGCTAAAGAATTGTATAACTTAGGCGCAACTGTAATTATTACCGGAACTAGGTCTGATTACACTCAACCAGATGATTATCAGTATATTTGTGCAGATTTTTCTAATAAAGATAGTTTGTATAATATTGTAAATCAAATACAAGATAAACAGATTGATATTTTGGTTAATAATGCCGGCATTAATCAAATCAGTCCAATTTCGGAACTTTCCGTGAATGATTTTGAGAAGGTACAGCAGGTTAATGTTACAGCTCCATTTATGCTTTGTCAGGTAGTAATAGTTGGAATGAGAAAGAGAGGCTGGGGTAGAGTTGTAAATATTAGTTCAATTTGGGGGAAAATCAGCAAGGCTTATCGTGTCCCATATTCAGCAAGTAAATTTGCAATTGATGGTCTGACTGCTGCAATTTCTGCTGAAATTGCGAGTGAAGGTGTATTGGTAAATAGTGTTTCACCAGGTTTTATAGATACAGAGCTAACAAGGAGCACTTTAGGGGTGGATGGCATGAATGAATTGGCATTACAAGTACCTGTAAAAAGAGTAGGCACCGTTGAGGAAGTGGCCAAGTTTGTTGCTTGGTTAGCAGGACCAGACAACACTTATATATCAGGTCAGAATATTGCAATTGATGGAGGTTTCACTCGTGTCTGAAGAGTCAATGATTATTAAGTCACATAAAGGTAAGTACAGTGTTACCTTATGTGAAAAAGGCACTGAGCATTTAGTTAAAAATTTGCCTGACAAAAATTATCATATTATTATAGATAAGTTAGTAGCAGAGTTGTATAGTGATGAATTGAATTTAATATTGAATCATGACTCTGTTTTACAAATAGAGGCTCTTGAAAGTAATAAATCTTTAGAAAAAATGCCGGAATATGTCACACATCTGGTAAATATGCAGGTTAGAAGAGATGATATTCTTATAGCTATAGGTGGTGGCATTATTCAAGATATAACTTGTTTTTTAGCAGCGACTTTATTAAGAGGGTTGGACTGGTATTTCTATCCAACAACACTTTTGGCACAAGCTGATAGTTGTATTGGTTCAAAAAGCTCTATTAATTGTGGAGATTCTAAAAACCTACTTGGTACATTCACTCCACCTAAAAAAGTAATTATTGGAAGTAATTTTTTGGAAACCCTGAATGATAGAGATGTTCGCTCAGGCGTTGGTGAGATGCTTAAAGTGCATGGGATTTCTGGAAAAGAGGCTTTTGATGAGATTTCGAGTAAATATAATGATTTGTTTGTAGATAGAGACATAATGCAAACTTTTATCCGTCATTCACTGGAGATTAAAAAAAAGTATATTGAGATTGATGAGTTTGATAAAGGCCCAAGAAACATATTTAATTATGGACATAGTTTAGGGCATGCGATAGAGGCAGCAACACATTTTTTGATTCCACACGGTATTGCGATAACAATAGGTATGGATATGGCAAACTGGCTCTCACCTCAAATATCTGATGGTGATGTGAAGCATTACCATAGAATGCATGGAGTTCTGTCAAGAAATTATTGTGGCTTTGAAGATGTGGATATCCCGATAAATAAATTTATGAGTGCACTTATTAAAGATAAAAAAAATATAGGCAAAGGTGAGGTGACTCTAATTCTTCCAGACAAGAATGCGATAATTAAAAAAAAATCTTACATTAACGATGAATCATTAAAATTTATTTGCAATGAGTATTTGACCAAGGTGCGTTTCCAATGAAAAATAATGAGGTTAAAATTGCAGTTACTAGTAGGTCATTTTCAGAAAATAGTATTTTGCGTAAAGAGTTATTGCAGCGTTATAAGAATGTTACATTTAATGATGAAGGGGTAAAACTACAAGGCGATATATTGGTTGATTTCCTTAAAGGACATCAAAGGGTAATTACAGCGCTAGAAAAAATAGATAATGATTTGTTAACTAAATTACCTGAACTACAAGTTGTTAGTAAATATGGGGTTGGTATAGACATGATTGATATAGACGCTATGCAAAATCATGGTATAAGACTTGGTTGGACTGGCGGTGTAAACAAGAGATCTGTAGCCGAACTAGTAATTTCTTTTGCCATTGCGCTCTTACGACATGTGCCAGCTGCTCATCGAGAAGTGTTATCGGGCGTTTGGAAGCAGCATGTTGGCAGGCATCTTAGCGGCTGTACAGTGGGAATTATTGGCTGTGGCTTTATAGGTAAGGATTTAATCAGACTTTTGCAGCCATTTGGTTGTAGAATATTAGCAAATGATGTTAAAAGTTATGATGAATTTTATAAAAAATATAATATTAAAGCGGTTACTAAAGAGGAGTTATTAGAGAATTCTGACATTGTTACCTTGCATACGCCATTAAACAGCTCCACAAAACAAATGCTCAATTCTGAACGACTTTCAATAATGAAGCGTAATGCAATCTTGATTAATATTGCTCGCGGAGGTTTGGTTGATGAAATTGCATTAAAAAAGATGTTGATAAATAAAAAACTTGCTGCAGCCGCATTTGATGTTTTTACAATTGAGCCTCCAGAAGATTCTGAACTGATAAATCTTGATAATTTTTTAGTAACACCACACATTGGTGGGAGCTCACAAGAGGCAATATTAGCTATGGGTATGGCTGCAATTGATGGCCTAAATAATAATTTAGAGGCAAAGCAGTTTAAATATGTTTCTAAATATTGAGGCAATAAAAAGCTTATTCTAAAACTACTTAAAGATGAGTTTAAAATTTATCTTAATTTATATATCAGTAATTAAATTATTCTGATACCGTATTTGTTTAATAAAATTATTTTTTTATCGTGAAAATCTTAAGTAAAAAAAAATTTATTGTTATTTTTTTAAAAAATAAATTAATATCTCTTGATAGTGTTATACCTTTGGTATTAGAGA
>Ga0257124_1000968_pt1 | contig 24766 bp, 29 predicted proteins | sample SI106_150metaG_FD_190154 | JGI IMG/M metagenome (GOLD analysis project Ga0257124, IMG submission 190154) | Marine microbial communities from Saanich Inlet, British Columbia, Canada - SI106_150 | ecosystem: Environmental > Aquatic > Marine > Inlet | place: Canada: British Columbia | collected...
GAATTATCACCTTTTTTGATAAAATAAAGTATTTCATTTGAATTTATAAATATTACCCCTAATATGTAGCTATTATTTAGGGTATATAAATCAATGTTGTATAGAATACCACAACAATATCAGAAAATGCAGGGTTTTATTCGGAAAACCCATCCTAATCACACCTAATTTTCCATATTTTAATCAAATTAGCTATTTAATCTTACACAGCATATGTTCTCTAAAATAGTTCATATCTTTAGGGTATTTATTGATTTTATTGATTGTTTTCTTATATTTATCTCTTAATTTACTTGCTTCTTTTTGATTTAATCCTGTTTTAACTTCATATGTTATTTTTGGCTCAAGAACTGTTCTTTGCTCTTCATTTATCTTGATAATTCCAAATTTCTTAGGATTATTATAGATTATTGTGTTTTTCTGCAGGCCAAATATAGAAGATGATACTAAATCAATATTTTTTTCATTTTCTTTTAAAAAATCCATAGTTTCAATAAATTCTTCTTTAGTTTCAGTTGGAAACCCATATAACATATAATTAATATTAACAATACCTGCTTTTTTTGAATCTTCTAAAACTTTAGTTATATCTTTTATGTTTGTGCCTTTGTTTATCAACTTCAAAATTCTATCACTACCAGATTCAATCCCCCACATAATCATATTTAATCCTGATTTTTTTAATTTCTTAAATACATCCAAAGTAAAATCTTTTGTTGGCTTTAATTGAGCTGTCCATTTAACTTTTAATGGTTTTAACATTTCAGCAATCTCTAATAATCTTTTCACATGAATCATATCATCAATCAAAAAGAAATGTTTTTGTTTAGAAGCTAATATTGTTTTTTTGATTGTATTAAGATTATATTCATAATAAGGAATGTTTACGAAATGACTACAGAATGCACATTTTTTGTAATAGCATGTATTAGATGTTTTTATTGGGATAACTGGACAAGGTGAAAAATAATTATTTAATTTATAAGATGAAAAGTCAATAATATAATTGAAATTCAATTTGTCATGTTCAACTTTCTTTTCATCTATATATTCTAAAAATTCTAATTCATTAATTAATGTTTTATCTGCTATCTTTTTTAGTTTATCATTTACAGCAGGTCCACCTATAACACATTTACAATCTAATTCTTTCATGATTGCATTAGCATAAAATGCTTGGCTAGAATAAACTATACTAAAAGCTACAATATCTGGCTTTTTGTCTTTAATTTTCTTGATTAATTTATTTAATAACTCAGGTTTTTTGCCTTCTACTACTTTTTTGTTATTATCAGAATAAACTTTTGAAGTTAACTTATTAAAATCAGCTGTGACTTCTGCATAATCTTTCCAAGCTCCTTTTTTATAATATTTATGATATTTTGGGAATTTTAGTTTGTGAAATTCTAAGTTTAGATCAAGAACATCAATTTTATGCTTAGAATTTGCTTTAATAAAAGAGTATAAATTAGTTAATGAATATGGTGGGGAAGCAGGAGTACAAAATGGTAAGTATATTAATAATATTCTTTTCATTATTGTAAATAATTGGTTAGTGCTTATTAAGTTTGTTATTGAGTGGTGGTTTTAAAATCCAACAACATGGCCGGGCGAGCCGTTAGGCGAGTAGGATATTTGCTTGCAAATGTCCGTCCGTGCCAATGGTGTTGTTGGATTTGTTTAATCTTAATAATAAGTAAAAAATAACAACAACAAAGGCACAGACGGACTAAAGTCCTACTCACCTTCGGTTCGCCTGGCCATTGTTGTTATTTTTTACATTGCTTTTCTAAAACAATAAACAATATAAACAACTTCATTACTAAAATTAAAGATGGTGATGGGTGAGTATGTTGTTTTGGATTTAGAAACAACTGGATTGTCTAAAAAGAGGCATAGGATAACAGAAATAGCTGCTGTTAGAGTGAAAAAGAATAAAGTAGTTGATGAGTTCCAATGTTTAGTTAATCCTGAGCAAAGAATTCCTTCTTTTATTACAAGATTAACAGGAATTACTAATGATATGGTTAAAACAGCAGAGCCAATCAATAAAGTTCTTCCAGAATTTATAGAATTTTTAGGTAATTCACCTATAATTGCACACAATGCATCATTTGATTATGGATTTATTGAGCACAATGCAAAAAAACATTTAGATGTTTGTATTGAAAATCCAAGATTGTGTACAAGAAAACTTGCTAATAGATTATTACCTGAATTGCCTAGCAAAAGGTTAGGATGTATATGTGAACATTTTGAAATTATTAATCAGCAAGCACATAGAGCAATGTCAGATGTATTAGCAACAACTGAAGTTTTTTACAAATTCTTAGATATGGTTAAAGATGAAGGTATTAAATCAGAGGCAGAGTTAGTTAAGTTTGAGAAAAGCCCAAGAAGGAGAAAATGATTCAATTTAATCCTGATGGTAGTCTAAAACTTCCTAGTAGTGTAGTAGAGAAGAAGCAGGAAAATAGTAATAAAATGCAAAATACTCGTTCTTTACATATTAGAAGAGAACTAGTTTCTTTTAGAGCTCCAAAAAAATGTCTTCTTAAAATAAAATTATCAGACAGAATAATTGATAACAGATTTATTGAGAACACATACAAATATTTTATTGAAAATATAGAAACTCCAATGAAATTTAATAAAATCAATGATAAAGAATTTGAAATTGAAGTTGGAACTAATTTTAGAAGATGTAGTGATTGTAATAAATTAGTTAATCAATACAGGGAATTTATGGATGGCTGTGTAATTGAGGATAAAGGATCATGTACACATGAACCAAGAAGTAACTTTAGTTATGAAGATCACTTTGATTAATTAACCCATAGTGATATATTCTTAATAGATAATAATACACCATATAAATAAGAAATAACAACGGCTTCTTTAGGTTGTGATTTTAATTGTTTATCCATACAACTTTTTTCTAATAACTTTCTTTTTTTTTCTGTTTGAATCAATTTAGCTTGATCATATTTATGAAATAATTTATAATGGTCTCTTAAATTTAATAATATGTCATTCATTATTTTTATTGTTTCTTCTGATAATTTTGGTTTTTGTTCTGTAATAAAAAAACAAATTTGTCTTAATGTATCGCCAATTCCTTCAAATAGCATAATTATTGTAGGATAATAAGATAAATTATCTTTTTTGATGTATTTTTTTTTATTTATATTTCTGATACAAAAAAAACTTAACTTATAAACCATCATCCACATTGAAGAAAGATTATTTATTGTTTCAAAATCATTTTTTCTAATTGATTCAATCAAATCATTAAATACATCTATTACAAAAAGCATTAATCTATTCATCATTTGTTCAATCTCTTCTGTGGAAACCTCTGAAACATTTTTAATAACACAATAATTTTTTCCTTGTTCTATTATTTCAGAACCTAAAGTAACCATTGGTAAAGAAGAGTATATTTTATCTATAACACCTTTTTCCTGGTATGTTATTTTTATTTCATCATATCCACATAAATATGGTTTAAGAATCAATCTTTTTCTAAATTGGTCTGCAGTTGCTATTTCTATCTCTATTTTTTTAGATTTTGCAGTAGTTTCTGTGCTATTAACTATTAAAGAATTCTCTTGTTCATGAATATCTATTTCATCCCCTGATTTAATTCCTTGTAACTTCGCCCATTTGCTAGGTAAACTTACAGTAAGTGTGTTTGAACCGTGTTTTACTACTTTTCTTCTCATATTTATATGTATATTTTTCTAGTTTAAATAATTTTCGGAAATACACATGTACATACTAATGTATACATTGTGTGCAAAAAGTATATACTTTTTACTTGTCTAATTATCTCTATCACATGATGGAGGTAAGAAAAATGATAGAAGAAATTGTTAAAACTGCAAAAGAATCAGATATTTATGATTTAATGAGGATACATGATGCTTTAGGGATGTTTATTGGGAAATTTTGCTATGATAACAATGATAATAATGAATTTGTAAGAAGTTATAAATTAATTAGTGTTGGAGATAATCAAGAAAAAGGAAGGAAAATATTAATTGAGAATATTGAATTTATTCTAAAAATTAGTGAGTACTTTTGCTCAAGAAAGAATAGTAAATTAGAGGCATCTCAACTATTTGATAATTATTTTAGTAAAGAAGAAAATCTTAATGGGCATACAATAACCATCTATGATGCAATGAGAGAATATGATACTCAACTATGTGTATTAAGAAGATTGCTTAAGTCAAATGGTGATAATACAAATTATCCAAAGGATGCAATAGCAAATGGAGATATCTATGAATCTTCAATAAAAGTAATGGCACATTTTGGAAAAAACGGATTAACTAAGGCAGTTAATGATACAAACAGAGCAATTAGTCTTCTCGGAACTCATATTCTAAATAAATATTTTCTAACAAAAAATGAAACACCAAAATATTTACATTAATAATGGAGGAATAAAAATGAGAAAAAAAATACATATATTGGATGGTTATGAAGAGATTAAGGATAAACAAGGTATAGCAGTTATTATTGATGTGTTTAGGGCAAGTAATACTATTTTGTCAATCTTTGAAGCAGGTGCACAAGAGGTAATTACTAAAACAGCAAAAACAGCAGCAGAAGTTGATAAGCTAAGAGAAGAATATCCCAAACATACATTTTTTGGTGAACATATGGGTAAAAAGTTTGAAAATACAGATTATGATAATTCACCAAGTACTGCATATAGATTAGAAAATAAGATTAATGAGGCTGTAGTGATTTCAACAATGGGAACAAGTGCAATTGAAGCAGCTAATAATGCTTATGAAATAATTATAGCAAGTTTTGGAAATATTGATGCTGTTGTAGAATATTTGAAACCTAAAGAAACTGATATATATTTAGTTGCATGTGGAGATATAGGTAAAACAGCTATTGAAGATTATGTTTGTGCACAGAGTATTGCAAATATGTTACTTGGTCTTAATGTTGATGAGGATTATGGCATATCAATTGTTGCTAAGAATAGTTCTGGTGTTGGTAGATTAGTAGGTAATGGGATGTATGGTGATCTAGAGCAGTGTTTAACAACAAATTATTCAGAATTAGTTCCATGTGCTGAAATTGATTGTCAAGGATTTAAGGGTGAACTGATGGTAAATAGAGGTAACATTTAAATATATTAATACAATACTTGTTGTATAGTTAATCACAACAATCATTTATATAGTAAGAATAACTAAGGTGAATATATGAAAAAAAACAAACTTTTAGGGGTATTAATTATACTTCTTTGTCTTGTGGTATTAATAGGTGTTGCATTATTTGGGATTTATATTATGTCAAATGAAGAAGATAACATACAAACAAAAACTGCATTTATTGAGTCACCAACTGCATTACCTGCAACAACACCTTTACAAACAACTTCTGCAGAGATTGATTCAGATGTATCTTATTTATATAAGAATAGTAAACATGGTTTTAGTATTCAATATAAAGGGGATTGGAAGAAGCATACAAATATATTGAAAAACACAAATCTTTTGCTCTTGCCAAAAGACTCTGATCCAAACGATGTTTCAAGGGCTGGTCTTTCAGTGACAATTCAAGAAATGCCTCCTGAAGTGGAAAAAGTAGAACAACTGTTACAGGGATTTAATCTTATATATAATCAAATGTTCTATGATTATAAGCTTGAAAGTGTTTCATTGACACAACTTTCAGGATATGAAGCTCAAGAAATGTTATTTACTATTAAAATTGATAATAAAAAACATAGAATGATTCAAACACATTTTTTGAAAAACGGAAAAATCTATGCAATAAGTTATGGTGGGGTTGTTTCAGAATATAATCTGTACTATGATGATTATGAGGAAATGAAAAATTCATTCAAGATAACAAAATGAAAATAAATAAATCATATAGCTGGATGTATGTAATTTTAACTTATTTTATTATTACTTTAGTTGGTGGAATCTTTAGTTTATTTAATCAGAAAAAAAAAGAAGCCATGAGATTATTTTTAGGTAATAGTGGATTTTTACTTGATTTTTCAATGGATGTAATATTGTTGATTATATTATTATTAGTGGTAGTTGGAATTATACTTAAACTTAAATGGGCATGGAAATTATCTTTAATATTCGTTGCATTAATTGCTGTTGGAATTATTATTGGAACAATAATTGGGGTGGCAATGCCTGGTAAATTGTTAGAATCAATGGCTACTGTTTATGATATGGATATTAGTTTTATTCCTAAAATATTATTCTTAATGACATCTATAATTGGCACAATATTTAATTTAATTTTATGGGGATTAATTGGGAGGTATATCTATAGGAATAAGAAATTCTTTAAAAAATAATTATTTCATCTCTTTATGTTCATAATTTGTTTTATGATCAACAAATTCTAAATTATAATGGTCATAGTAATTAGTTTTAGTAAACCATGACATGAATCTAGATTGCATTTGTCTGCTTGCTAAAATTTGTTTAGCAGGTGGCAAATTTAAAATTATTCCTAAGAACTTTCTTAAAATATCATAAGTCCATAATTTATAATTATCTACTAATAAATTTTGTAATTTCCCTTCATTAATTGCTGATAACACAAATCTTTCAAATGCATCTTTTGGAACAAAGTTTCTTTGTTTTCTTCTTTGCATTTCCATTGATTGTGCAGGACAAAATCTTGTACAAACACTGCAACCTAAACATTTTTTTGTATCAATTATTGGTCTTCTATTTTTCATTTCAATAGCATCAACAGGACATTTTTTAGCACATAAACCACATCTTTTACATTTGTCATAATCAATTTTACATAAATAATTACTGCTAACTCTTGGAGCACATCCTAATTTTTTATATGCTAACAAAGCTTCACAACAACAACCACAACAATTACAAATCCATGATGCTCTATCTTGAACATTATCACCAACTTGTACAAGACCATCTTTAATACATTGATTTAATAATTTCATTGCCTTTTTTTTACTTATTTCTTTAGCAATGCCATGTTTTGCTAATGATTTAGCTGCATTATTAAAACTTAAACAAACTTCTTGTGGTTTATCGCATCCTTTACTTGCAGAATTCATCTTATATCTACAATAACAAGTTCCTACTGTAACACATGTTGCATTTTCAATTACTTTTGTTGCACGTTCATAATCTAGAATAACACCCTCATGTTTTTCTACTGTATCTTCTTGAACAAAAACTCTTGCAATGTTAGGTTCTAATGCTAAAACTTGTTTTATGAAATCTTCTTCAACATTTATGTATTGATGATATAATTCTGATAATAATTTTCTATCAAATTTACCATCAGTTCTCATTATTGAGAATTCAAAAAAACCAGCCATTGTTGGTGCTAAAATATACTCTTGATTATTTCCTTTTTTAATATCTAATAATAATCCTTTATCAGCTAATTCATTTAATACTTCTTTTGCTTCTTTTTCATGCATATTCCAAATTTTAGCTGCTTTTTTTGCTGAAAACAAGTTAATTGGTATTTGAGAAACTAATTTTGCTTCTTTTTCTGTGAATAAATGTTCAATAATTTTAAATAAAGCTTCAGAAGCAGGTGCACCTTGTGGTGATTTCTCTAATCGCTTTTGTAAGGCTTTGTAATTTGGAGATGGTGTATATGTCATATGGTTATTGTGTGAGAAATAGTTTAAATGTATTTTGGTTGTTATATGCACACTTTTATTAAATAACAAAAAACAACAACATCATAGGCACGGACGGACATTTTCCTGTGGAAAATATCCTACTCGTCTTCGACTCGCCCGGCCATGTTGTTGTTTTTTGTCCTCAAAATATCAAAAAATATATAAATAAGTTCAACTTACTTGAACTAAGGTGAACTAATATGGTGCAAGCATTAGTACAAATTAATGAGAATACTAATAGGGTATTGAATGTTGTGAAAGCAAAATTTGATCTTAAAGATAAAGGTGAGGCAATAGAACTTGTTGTGAATAAGTATATTGAAGAAGAAGAACCTGATTTAAGGCCTGAATTTATTGAAGAAATGAAAAGAATAGAGAAACAAAAGAGTATAAGGGTTAAAGATTTTGCAAAACGATACGGATTAAAAAAAGAATAATATCTCTGTAGGTACCCAGTCATAAACATAATCATGATGACCATAATTATGTACTTCTATAACTCTTTTTTTATGATTTGTTTTAAATATTAAAACAAAATGCTTATCAATATGAACTCTATTATATTTTTGTAATGGTTTCTTGAGGAATTTATATTCATGAAATGGATTAGAACAAATTTCATTAAGTTTTTTATTTATGGCTTGCATCCTATTTGGATCCTTTTTTCCTAACTTAAAAAAAATCTTATCAGCTTTTTGTTTTACTTCTAAATCATACATTATATTTTTATGAATCTAACTTCTTAATAAATCTATTTGACACTTTTTCCGACGACATTGTAAATCTTTCAGAGTTAATTGAAAACAATATTTAAAGTGTAGAAATAAAGTTGAAAGAATTACGAAAATTGCGGAAGATTTTCAATGATGTGACTTTAACACATTCTTTGTGAACTCTACTATAAGATTAGATTCTTGAACCCATAAATCTTCTAGCTCTGGTAATAACATATGTTGGTATCGATTACATTCTATTAATCCATGACCTTTGTAATCTAGTTTAATTCCTGATAATTCACCTCTACCAACATAACTCTTTCCAAGATCATTTATTCTTTCAATACTATCCATATCAAAATTATCCTTTATTTTCAAATATTCACTAATATCTAAAATAATTTCATATCTTAATGCATATTGTGGTATTCCATTCAATAATTGAGTTGTGTCATGAATAATTCTAGCCATCATTGAGTCAGGTTCACCATCATCTATAATGGGTTCAGCACGTAAATTAGTTAGATAAGTTTTTTCACCATGATCATAAAATCTAATACATGCACCTTCTGCAAGCGGAATTGAATTTTCTTCCTCAATTAATGAATTAAGGATATAAGCTGCTGTTTTACTATTTAAAAAATTATGATAAGCATTTGCTATATGCTTTGCACCAATTGTTTGGAACATTGGTGTTGGATCTATAATTGTTTCATCAGGTGTTCTTAGAAAGAAATGTATATTAAATATTCCTAATTCATCTTGACCAGTACAGATCTCAGTTTCAATACCATATTCTTTTAATTTTTTTTGTGCAAGAATAGCACCTGGTTTACAATCATAATGTTCTGGATCTAATCTATCAAAGTCATCAAAGAAATAAGCATCATCTCTAAATGTAATAGTGTGTCTAAATCTTTCACCTAGGCCAAAGTGTTCTGGTTTAAGATAATCTCTTAATATTTGTTCTATTCTATCTGTCATAAAGAAAGGAATGTTGGTAGGATATTTAAATATTATCTAATTAATAAGGTAATTATGTTTTAAATTGCATCAATCTCTGCCATTGCATCTGATATTACACTCTTGCAACTTCTTAGTATATCCCTTAATCCATCATCTCTTGTTGACTTCTTAATCTGTCCGATTTTATCTAACATTTGTCTATAAAATCTAATAACATCTCCTTCTGATAAATTAGTTAATTCAAGAACATCAAATACATTTTTACCATGGTAAATTGGGTGAATAAAAGTAGTTACATTTTTTAGTTGTCTAAATTGTTTAGATTTTTTAAGGAAAACTTCTTGATTAACTGCTTTTATTAAACTATTAAGAAAATCACTAGCAAATTCTTTGTAAAGCTGTGTTTTTTCTCTTGGTTCATAACATAAACAAGCAATTAAAAGTAATATTTGATACTCATTTAATTGTTTGTAAAAATCAGTTGCAAATATTTCCCCTGTTAATATCTCGTCAGCATAAATTGTAGAAGCAAACTCACCCTTTTCAGTTAAAATATTCTCTTTTGTTATATAATCCATACTTAATAATCTTTTTTTGATTGCATTAAATCTGCTAATGATATAATTACTTTTTCCTGTACTATTATGATATTTTTGATAAGTAAAAAAATTCATTGATAAAATTATGTCTATTTCCTTTTGATTGTGTTGCTTAATTAAATTTAATACTGTATTTGTTGATAATCTAAATTGGGATTTGATTGGTTCAACATCTTTATCCGTGATTTTCTTGTATAAATGGTAGTCATAATCTCTTCTATCAATCATTGCATATGAAAAACCTATTTTATCAATTCCTCTTCTACCTGCTCTTCCTGCAATTTGAAAATATTCTTTTGAATTTAGATAACGAAAGCTAATTCCATCAAACTTTCTTAATGCTTCAAAACAAACAGTCTTTGCAGGCATGTTAATTCCTACTGCGAATGTTTCTGTTGTGTATAATACTTTAATTAAACCTTCTGAAAATAATTCTTCAACTAATTCTTTAATTATTGGTAATAATCCTGCATGGTGAAAACCAATTCCATATGGAAGTGTTTCTTTTAATGCTCTTGTTGATGTTAAATGGTTTATTTCAGGTGGTGAATTTTTTAATTTTTCTCTGATTTTTGAAATAATATTAGTGTTTATTGGGAATAGATTTTTCTTTTTTAACTCTAATGAATTATTTTGACATTTCATTCTTGAGAAACAAAAGAAAAAACAAGGTAGTTTATCTCGAATTTCTTCAATTAAAGCAACATGTGATGGTGCTTTAGTACGTTGTCTTCCAACTCTCCTTTTTCTACCTCTCATTTCAGGAATATTTGCAATTTCTTTTATATCTCTTAATGTTGTTATTCCTAATTCCGCATCAAAAAACTTTCTTTCTAATGGAACATTTCTAATCTCATTCTTTACTACTTCAACTTCATGTTTTTTTACATTCTGTATCCATGATGCAAACTCTTGTGCATTTGGGATTGTAGCAGATAAACATAGAAATCTTACATGATCTTTTGAAAAAATAATTGATTCTTCCCAAACATAACCACGTTCAATATCATTTATGTAATGGATTTCATCAAAAATAACATAGCTAATCTCATTAATCATTGGATCATTGATTAAGGCCATGTTTCTGTAAATTTCAGTAGTCATGATTAATACTGGGGCTTCAGGATTAATTACAATATCACCTGTCATTAAGCCAATGTTTTCTTCACCATGATCTTTTGTAAATTCTTTATACTTTTGATTAGATAGAGCTTTGATTGGAGCTGTGTAAATTACTTTTTTCTTCTTTTTTAATGAGTCAAAAATAATATAATCAGCAATTAATGTTTTTCCAGAACCAGTAGGTGCAGAAACAACAACACTATGGTTATTATCAATAGCTTGAATTGATTCTTCTTGAAATTTGTCTAATGTAAATCCTTTGAATTCCATTTTATATTGGTATAATCTTAATACCTTCTTCTTCTGGTAAAATTGTAACTTCTTTATTATTTTTGAAATTATATCTTTTAACTAATTCCTTTGGTATTCTTAGGCCTAGGCTCATTCCCCATTTTGACAATTTAGCATGAAACTTTTTCATCTCTCTATATTCTTGTGCAACTTCATGTAACTGTTTCATGTCAACTATTTCTTCTTTGCATTTATTACATTTAAAATATTTATAACCAACTCCTTCTGGTGTTTTTGCTCTTAATTCCTTCATTTTTCCTTTACATTCTGAACATGTTTTCATTTTATCCTCCCTAAAGCATACGCTTTAGTGGGATCCTAAAAATTGGTCTTAATCAATTTTTATGATTTCACCATGATTGTTATGATTTTAATTTTTGTACCAATTATTTCACCAACACAAATAACTATTCCTCTTTTGTATTTTTTATAAAATTTTAAATGATTTTTACTGAATTTTTTTATCTTTCCTCCTTTAATTGTTGCTTCAACAATATCTGGAGTTATTCCTCTTTGCATTGCTCTTATTAAAGCATGTTTTTTTATTTCAATGTCAAACAATGATATCTCCATTCTTTCCTCCAGATATCACATGATATTATATGATATCATTTGATATTTATATATTTTTCGGTTGAAAACTTTCCGAAAAGCTGAATATTTGATTTGTGTGTAGAATAAGTATGTGTGTTTTAAACTTTATATATTTTTCTCGACGAGAATTGGAAGATTTCCGACTATTTGCTAAAAAAGAATTCATAATCTTTATTGTCTATTTTACTCTGTTTATCTGTGAATTTAAATGTTGTTCTATTTCCGATCTTGATTTCTTTGTCTAAATCAACATCTGCTAGCTCGTTTAAGTTGATAGCAGGGTCTTTAAATTGAATATCTGCTATTTTATGTATATGTGCATATCTTATTGGTACTTTTGCTGAAAAATCTTTGAATTCTGTTACTATTGTATCTTTTGTTGCTATGAAATTGTTTGTAATTAATGTAGAAACATCATTTAATGATAAACTAACTTTTGAAGTTATTGTATTTTGTTTTATTTTATATTGTGGGAATGTTTTCCAATCTGGGTTTATTAAACTTGGTAGGTATAAATTTGCTTTTTCTTCTGTTTGTTGTAATGTTGGTAAACCTAATTCTTGTTTTCCATCTTTTCCTAGCATGTATACAGTACATGTTAATGCATTTCTATGAATATTGTTTATGTATGTGTTTAGTTCTGGGAAATTATTACTATCTTCAGATGCTTCTATATACTTTGAAATGAAAATTAATATTAAGATTGCTCCAACTACTAATATCCCTATTATTATAAACATTGCAACTTGTGCTTTATTCGCATTTCTCAATTTCATATTCTTGTAAGTCCTCAGTTGTTATTATTGTAGTAAATGGATTGTCAGGATCAAATATTAGATTGTTATTATTGAATAAGATTGGTCTGTGTTTTGGGTTAATGTCTGCAAAATATTCAATTATGAAGTTAGGATAATTTGGAGTATAATATATTCTTGCAATTCCATCTTTTTCTTCTATTTTGAAGTGGTTGTTGTAAATATTTGCATTTTCTCCACTTAATAAGAAAAGTTCAATCATGATGTTGTTTTCATCCATGAATAATTGAGCATGATTGTCTGAGAAACTTTCATATACAGGCATTAATAATTGATTTCTTCGTTTGTATGTTACTTTTCCTTTTAATTCGATTTTATTCATTATTTTATCTATGAATCCGCAATTATTGCAAAAGCTTATTTCAGGATTATTTTCAGATTCATGGTTTCTTAAGAATAGTAAGAAATCTTCTGCTTCTATGCTGAAATCTTTGTTTTTAATATTACTCTTTTCTGTGTAAGATGAAGATTTCATTTCAATTGTTGTAAAACCAAAATGGTTTATTGTTGCAGCTGTTGTTGAATTAGTTGTTATAATAGAAGTATGGTTAGTGAAGGTTGCAGTTAATGTTCCCTTACTTATTGAGAATGATTGTGGTAAGTCTTTGCTTGCAATTATAGAATTCCCTTCAAATGTAATGTTGTTGTCTAAGCAATCTTTTATATTTAGTTTATTTGTTTTTGCGAATACTTTTGTTTCATCTATAATAAATTCTGCATTTTTTATATTTGTTAATTCTAAACAATTAGAGTTTAATAAGTCTGTTTTAGATGTTGTGAATTTAGTTGCTTCTTGGCTAAAGTCATCTATATTGATTGCTTCAAACTGATCTGTTTTAAGATAATCAGCATGTTCAAAGTCTAAAACATCATTGAAGAAGTTTAGATTATCTACATTTGTTAGGATTGTTGTGCCTACTTGAAGTGCATCAGCATGTTTAATGTCAAATGAACCAGTTGATTTAGTCTGTGAGAAGTCTGTTACGCCTGTAGCTATTACTCCATTTGATTCTAATGAATCTGCTGAATCAACAGAGACAGTATTTTCTGTAATGACTAGGTTTTCTACGTTTGTGTATGAATTATCATCTTCTTTGACTGTGTCTTTAGAATCTAAAGTTGCCATTCCTGGCTGAGTTGTAACTGTTGTTCCAATTTTCATCCCAACCTTAGAACCATAATTTGTATTCGCTTCAGCATCAGTCTGTAATGTGGCACCTTGTGCATTTCCATTGGTGAAGGCTTCTTGTGCTGCTTCAACTGAATCAATATTACCTTCAGGATTTTCTCCAGTATCAAAATCAGAGTTTACAAATGGAATTAGAAATAATAAGAGAATTATTAATATAAGTGTGATAAAACCTCTTTTATACATTATTTATAATTATATAATACTACTATTAATATATTTTGCTACTAATGTAAACATTTTATTAAGATTTTGATGTGTTGAAATGCCACTTATAACCCTTTCAGTTACATCAGGGAGGTCTGAATTTTTATAAATAACAATTGCAGGTGTTTTTTTGATACCATGTTCTTTGAACATTTTAATTGTAAGATCATTTGGTGTTGAATCACTTTCACTAAGTTTGTATGCATAATTATCAAAATTAGATCCAAACTCTTGGCTAAATAATCCTGCTAAAACACTTAATCCTTTAGAACCTAATGCTCTATTATTATAAAAAACTACCATTACATGTTTATCGGAATCATATACTTTTCTTTGATAAGAACTATCATCAACTGAGCCAATACCATATTCATCTAATACTTGATCAACTGTGTCATAACCAACTAATCTTTCAAATTCTGTTTCAGAAATTGGTGCTTTTTCACTTGCATCTGCACTTGCAATCAATTCTAGCCCTTTATCTACTACTTTAGGTGTAGATAAAGCTAAAGGAACTGCTAATAAACTTTGTAAAAAGCTTCTTCTATTCATTTTAACTTATATTACACACTTCTAATATTTATAATTAGTCCTTTTTAGGCTTTTTAGTCATTGCCTATATAGATTTATTTCTTAAACACACTTGGACATAGTTCAAAAAACTCATTTTCAAAACGTTTTTTTTAATTTTCTTGATTGTATTTCATAATAACATCTGTAACATCTTGTCCTATAATATACCTTTCCTCTTTTTTTTTAGGTGTTTTACTTCTTTTTGTACTTAAGGTAACCTTACCAGATAATATATCATCAACACTAACTAATTGTTCTGAATCAGCATTTTGATCACAATCAAATCTTACTGGTTCAATTCTAGGTGTAGGTTCAGGATTATGTTCTTGATTGTATTTCTTAACAAACTCTTTAATATCATGTTCTTGATTGTATTTCTTAACAAACTCTTTAATATCATGTTTTGGTTCATAAACAGGTTCTTGCATACATGTACTAAAAGCTGTAAGAACAGGTTCTTCTTCTACAGGTTCTGGATCATAAACAGGTTCTTGCATACATGTACTAAAAGCTGTAAGAACAAGTTCTTCTTCTACAGGTCCAGGATTATAAACAGTTGGTTCTTGCATACATGTACTAAATTTATCTGTTTTACTTTTTTTTGTACTTAAGGTAACCTTACCAGATAATATATCATCAACACTAACTAATTGTTCTGAATCAGCATTTTGATCACAATCAAATCTTACTGGTTCAATTCTAGGTGTTGGTTCAGAAGTATGATATTTCTTAGGTTTTTTAATAGATCTTGGTTCATAAACAGGTTCTTGCATACATGTACTGAAAGCTGTAAGAACAGGTTCTTCTTCTACAGGTTCTGGAGCAATGTAAAGAGGTTTTGCGATTACATCAAATGATGGCCAGAATCCTTTCCCTAAAATTTCTAAGTTTGTATTTAATTCTGATACTATTACTCTTGGTTTACATGAAGGTTCTAGACCAGGTGTGACATAATTCATAAATCTATTACCTATTGGAACAACAGGTTCCATATCATCAACAGGAATTTGAGGCATGATTAGTTCTGGCTTATAAACATAATCAGGTATTGTTCTACATGTTGATAAATCACTTAAATCAACATCAGAAATTTGAGATCTGGTTGGGTTTAATAGTAATCCTTGATTTAAAAGTCTATCTCTTAAACTCAAAACTGGTTCATCATCATTGGAACTAGAAACTCCAACACTTTTTCTATAATTTGGTAAATATGTTTCAATTGGATCAACAAAATCAACTGTTGGTTTTGTTACACCACAACTAGCATATAATAATTCATTAACATCAACTAAAGGTTCTGGCTTATGAACATAATTAGGTCTTATTACATGTGTTGATGAATCACTTAAATCAACTGATGGTTTTGGTTTATATCTTTCTTGTTTAATGCTTTTCCATAATGGCACTGATTCATCTGTGATAGAAGGTAGGAAATCAGTAACAGATCGTCCTGGTAATCCAACTTTAGCAAGTAATTGTTCTTGTGCTTTTTTAAAAATATCATAAGCAGATTCACTATTATCAGTTAAATCTGGTACAGAAGAATATCTATTGCCAAGATTTAATCCAACATTAACCGTAGAAACAGGTTTTACCATCCTTTCTTGTGTATATCTTTTCCAATCTGGAACATCATCATCTACACTAGGTTTAGACCATTTTAATTGATCTCTGTTTGAACGATCTAAAAGGCCTGGAGTAAGACAAGAATCAACCCAGGAATTACCTAGTAATAAATCACCTGGTTTAAGTAAATGTTTTCGTTCAATATAATTTGGAGTAAGTATTGATAAATCACTTAAATCAACTGCTGGAATTAGAGGAATGGTTGGCTTTGGTGGTAATCCAATACCTAGAAGTTTATCACTAACATTCTTAATTGCTTCCTCATCATAAACATGAATTTGAGATGTGGTTGGCTTTGGTAGTAATCCAAGACCTAGAAGTTTAGCACTAATATCTAAATTTAATTCCCCATTATAAACAGAAATTTTAGGCATGGTTGGTTCTGGTACAGTTTTAAATCTTGCATCTAGATTAGCTTGCCATCTTTGATATGAAGTTAATAATCTCTCTTCTCTCCATCTCTGATGTTCTTCGCCCATCCTATTACCTATTCCAGAATTAAGTTTTCTATTTTCTCTATCTAAGAAATGTCCCCCTCTTCCTAAATCTTGATATTGAGTATCTCTCCCCATATATCCAGGGTTTGTTTGTCTCCAACCATCCATATCATCCATCATAGTATTACCTAAATTCTGATGGATTATCATTTCCATTTCTTGTGATGGTGTTAAGATTTTAAATGACATATTATATTACCCCCAAAATAGATTATATAAAGGTGTGTTGTAGTGAATTATACGATATTTCCGAAAATATGGCTATATCTTTCACTATATCTAACTTATGGTTAAACTAGTATATAAATGTTTTGGTTTTATTACGCCTGTAGAGTAGTAAATTATTTATATAACAACATATTCCCAATATTGTTGTAGATAACACTACAACACAGGTTTATATAGTAATAATCTATATTAATAATAATTAGGGGAGATGATAAAATGGACAGAAGAAGATTTTTGAAATCATTGGGTATTTCTTTGGGTTTAGGTGTGGCTTCAGGAACAGGCGCTAATTTAGGAATGGGTTATTTAGAAAATAAATTAACTGGTGCACTAGGAGCAGCTGAAAAAGAAATTAGAGAATTAACACTAGATTTAAGAGCATTATCAGGAGCTATTGAAGATAAAATTTCAGATGAAACAGAAACACTAAAAGCAACATACAATTCAGGGAAATTAGGAATATTAGAAGAATTAGGGATTGCAACCACTAAAGATATGGATGATATTGAACAAATAATTATAAATAGTGAAAAAATTGTTGAACATTATGATGTAATTGAAAGATTAAGAATACATAAAGATAGAATAGATAATAAACTTCTTAATATTGATAGAAAAATTGAAGATTCAGTTTCATTCTTAAATCCTGTAAATGATCTTGTAAGATATACCTTAGGTAAAGAAACAGGTGAAAAAGGAAGAAAACAAAGAGCTGCAATGGGAGTAAGAATTGATGCCCTATGTAGAATATATGATACCAATGAGAATAATAGAATTGCTGAAGGTCAGGTTTTAAAAAGAATAAATCAATATTTATCTAATGTAAAAACTTTGACATCTGAAGAAAGAAACCTTTATATATTTTTAAAAGAACAATATAAAAAAGAAGGAAGCAAAGCTCATTTAAAAGATTTTATCAAAAACTATAATCCTAACAATGCTAATCAAGTTGCCTTGATAAGTTTAAGAAACTATATCAACGAAGTTGAAAACATGTATGAAAATGTTGCAGAAGCAAAAGATTTTGCAATCAAACTGCAAGATGCTCTTAAAGAAGGTATTAAACTTAAACAAGATGTAAGGGGAACAAGTGTTGATGAATTTGTTGAACATGAAAGAGAAATTAATTCAAGAATATATGAATTAAGATCTGTTGTTGACGAGACAATAAGTGAATTAAAACAAAAAGGATATGATATTGAAACAAGAGAAGACTATATGGACAAAAGTCTTATTGGTGATGCAGTTAGCTCTGTTATAGATCCTTTTAGAGTAGCAGCTAGTTTAGTAATTGGAATTTATGTTGCAGGAACTCAATACTTGCAAAGACATACTAAAGATAAAATGATTGAAGCTCAAGAAGCATTAAGGAGGGAGACCCATGAAAATTAAAGAATGTATATTAATTGAACCATTTATTTGTAAAGATGATGAATCTCTTGTTGAAGTTGCAAAAAAATTAAGAGAAATAAATATCAGACATATTTTTGTTGTTAATCATGATTGTTATCCACTTGGAATTATATCCATGACTGATATGAACAATAGAGTTGTAGCTAAAGGAATTGATCCTAAAACTTTGACAGCTGCAGACATAATGACAAAACCTATTGACTTAATTAATATTGAAGATGATGTTATGACAACTGCAAAAGAAATGATGAATAAAGGAAGAGTTATGAATGCAGTTGTTCAAGACGATAAAATGGTTGGAATAATTACCATTAATCAATTAATGGAAAAAGGTGCGTTAAAATGAAAAGACAGCAGTTTGTGAATGGACATCTGGATATTTTGATAGAAAATGATAAAGATATTAAGAAATATTTTGCAAATGCTCAATCTGAAGAAGAAAAGATGAAATTAAAGCATGGTTTAGAAAGATCATTAAATGATGCATATGAAAAATATGCAAGTGATTATTTTGGATCAAAAGGTGTTGGTTCTTATGTTTCTAAATTCTTAAGATGGACAGGAGCAGCTGCTGATGTTGTTGGTACATATTTGTTCTGGTCATTTGGTGGCTCAGGAATGGGTTTCAAAGCACTTGGTCTAGCAGAAAAAACAATAGCTGATATTGTTGATAATTATCATTATGAAAAACATAAAGTAGATGATGGAACAATAACAAAAGATGGACTATCTCTTCTTGGTGAAACATTATTAGAAAGAATAGCAGCATATTGGCCTTTAGGTATTGGAGAAATTGCTGATTTGCATAGAGGAACTAAAAAATATGATATGAAAATATTAGGTCAAGCATTAGCACATGCTAAAATGGGTTTCATCAAAAGCCATGGTAATTATGAAATGAAAGATGATCTTAAAATTGCTTCATTAGATAATTTTAGGAATAGAACATACTTGGATGATACAATCAGACAAGCAGCTTGAAAGGTGATATAAAATGAATGAAATGGTAGTACTAATATTATCTTCATTATTGGCAGGAACTTTCAGTACTGTAATGTCCTGGAAAATGATAAAAAATGATGAATTTGCAAAAAAATATATGGAAACAAGTCATAAAACATGGATTTGGAGAAAATTATTAGGTGTAGAAAGAGCAACTAAATTAACAAGAAAATTCTTTGCACCATTAGGATTAACATTTGGTATTTTATTAATATTAGCAGGATTGTTTTTTCTGTTTGTTGTAATGGCTTAATTTTTTTATTTTTTTTACTAGGTCCGGAGGACATGCTTCTACTGAAGGTGAATCTTTTTAAATCAAACTTGGTTTCTTTGTATTATAGTGACAATAGATACAGAATTAACATTTGAAGCAGCAATGGATAATATTGGTAGTCTAGCTAATAGAAATCATGATTTAGGTATTGCTGAATATATTACTAGTGAACATGCAGGATTTGATTTTTCTTTTAGTGAAGAATATTGGGATGTAACATGGACTTTTAACATAGAATCTGAATTAACTCTCTCCTTGAAAGATGTGTGTGAAAATCAAAAAGAGAAAGGAATGGGGCATATGTTAACTGAAGTAGCTTTATCTGGATTAAGATCTGCAAGAATTTCAACTTGTCTGGACCAGGTTATTGATCAATATGCAAGAGAAGTTGGAATTGGGGCATTACGTTCTGATTTATTTATTCCAAATAATTTTCAATCTTGTACTAATGAATTATTATACAATGCAATTGAACATGGTTCTAATTATGGGAAAAAGGGAGATGTTGTTTTAAATTTTTATGGTGGAAAAAAAGGAGCATTAATGATTATTGAAGATCCTGGAGATTATGAAAAACTACAACCAGTTCCTGTTGAAGATATTGAAAGACTTTATTCTAAAATTTGTGGGGTTCCATTTCAAGGAATAGCTAAAACTTATAATGATATATTTAGAATATTTCAAAACGTTGAGGAAGATTTAGTAAAAACAAGAGGATTAGGATTACCTGGATTAACATTAAGTAAGGGTGTTATAATTGGTTCTGACAGAACAGATAAGTTTAGGGCAATGGTTATGTATTTGAAGTGATTAACTTATTCAGACATTAACTCTATAGCTTTATCTTTAAAATTATTAATCTTCTCTTCATTAAGCTTTTCAATAAAATCTACCATTTCTGCAATAAAATTTTCTGCTGTTTCAATTGCTTCTTTTGTTTCATCTTTGCTTACTTCAAAATCAACATAATATTGTTTATCAACTCTTTCTGCTTTTGCTTTAGAGATTGTTGAATTATCAATTTCAAAAACTTCTTTTAACATTATTATTGAAGCTGTATGATTTTCACATTTGATTCCAACTCTAAAAAGTAAAGCAAGAAGTGGATGATACATTGCATAATAAGCAAGAGCAACAGAATCTTCTAAGTTGCCTATATCTAATAATGCTTTTGCAGAAGACAATGATTTAGCTGATTTTTGTAGATAAGCAATTTTAATATTCTCACTAGGTTCAACAATCTGAAGTTTTTCTTCTTCTTTTAATTTAATCAAAAAATTTATTTTTTTCATAAAACTCCTCAACACCCTTTATGATAATATGATTATTTTCAATTTCTTTTATTAAAATATTATCCTTATTGTAATCTCCTATTTTTATGTTTAATTTTGAATTAATTGCTTGAATATCTTTTTTTATTTCTTTATCTCTTGTTTCTATATAAATATCAATATCACTATCTTTTTTTGGTGTTCCCTTTGCATATGAACCAAACAAGATTGCTAACTTTACTTCTTTGTGACTCTTTATTCTATCAATAATTAATCTTAATTTAGGATAATTTTCTAAAATTTGAAATAATTTATTTAATTCTGCCATATATACAAATTGCATTGCTTCAAGTGTTTTTTTTAAGAAGAAAACTTTATTCTTTCCTTCTATTTTGTAATCAACAATATTTTTTATGTATAATTGAGTAATGTTCCTAGATATGGCCATCTGGTTTGTATTTATGGCTTTAGCAAGACCCCTAATGTGGTTATTATTTCTTAATAATTGTTCAATTATATTGTAACATATTTGTGACATATGTAACATAAATGTTACAGTACTATATAAATGTTTTGGTTATTTGTGTTTTATTTGTTGTTTTATAGTAGATTATTTATAAATGAAGTTTTACTAGGTCAGAAGGACAAATCACTCACTAATTATTCCTTATCAGTAAACAATTTGTTAATATTCATCTAAAATTACCTCATAAAAATTCTGTTCTTTATATATTGGAAAACCTGTTTTTCTTGCTTGAATAATTACATGATCTTTATTCTCAATAAATTGTTTTATTGTTGACTGAAATATTGAGATATGATATTTTGATATTATTTCTGCTTCTTTTTTATGTATTTTTAAGTCTATCTTTTTATCAGACACTATTAATATATCAATATCACTTCCTTTTTTTTCTTCCTTAATTGAAGCAGAACCAAAAATAACAATAGTATAAATCTCTTTTGGGATGTTATTTAGGAAATTTCTTAATGGATTTTTTACTCCTATATTTAGGTTATTGAACTTTTGTATAGCAATCTCTGAAAATTTCAATGAGACTAATTTCTTATTATTGATTATATAATACTTATTTGAAATTGTCTTTTCTTCCTTTAAAATATTATTTTTTATAAGCTTACTTAAACTATTCTGGAGAGAACTATGTGAAAGATTAGTATGTCTCTTTATCTCATTGTAATATAGTTTAGGTGCATTTGATTCAAAATATGCTTTGTATATTTTGTATTCTGCTATCATATCTTGTAGTAGAAAGTACTTATTTATATGCTTTACCCTTTTTTGGTAAAATATTACCAATATTTGGTAAATGGTTGTTATTTAAAAGAATTTATTTCTCTTTCATTACTTGTTTCATTAATGCATAATTATTCTGTGTGCTAATAACATACATTTCTTTCATTCTCCAATCACTTTTTTTATTACCAACAATGAAATCATCAACATTAAAAGAATCTTTAACTGTTCCATCTGAATATTTACGCATATCTACTCCTAAATTTTTAGCAATAGCTAAACTAGCTGCAAAATCCCATAAATGAGCTGCTGTCATTGTACCCATACTCCTACCTATTGCAGTATAAGCAATATTTGCAACTGTACAACCAACTTGTCTAGGTTGGGCATTGTTTACTTCACGTACAAGATCATAATATCTGTAAAATGAATCAGTTAACATTACAACTGAACTTTCACTTTCAGGTTTTTGTAATTCTGTTTCTAGTCCAGTATCTAATTGCATAGAATATGATTTATTATCCCTTGAATAAAACATTTCATTTAACGCAGGAAATAAAACAGCTCCTGCAACTGGTTTATGACCATCTGCTCCTTTCTTTAGTAAACCAACTGATACTGCAAAAAAAGGAATTCCACTTGCAAAGTTAACAGTACCATCAATTGGATCAATAGCCCAAATATACTCATTATCAAATACTTTTCCATATTCATCTTGATCTGAACTTTCTTCCCCAAGAAAATATGAATCAGGTAAGATTTTACTAAATTTATCTTTTAATAAACCTTCTATATGTTTATCAGAATCAGTAACTATACTATCATCTGGTTTTATTGATATATCATGATTGCCATTAAATCTCCTCATTACTTCAGGCGATATCTCTAATAAGAAATTGATAATAAGGTTTTCTATCATATGATTGGGTGTTTTGGAGGATATATAAATGTTATGGAGGAGGTGTTACTCACTAATTATTTTTCAGAATGAGTTAATTTCTTATTATTTGGTGTTATAACTTTATTACCAATGTGCTTTTCAATTTCTTTCCTGGTGTTACCAGCTATTTTTCCACCTTTTTTAGCTACATCTTTATTTTTAGAAAATGAGTCTGGTTTTTCCTTTTTAGATATCTCTGTTGTTGTTGCTTCTGCAAGCATGTTTAGAATAAGTTCCATATTGTTCATATTATCTCTAAGATTTTCTTTTTTTAAACTCTTTAATTTTTTATATTCTCTAACATTAAAACCAGACCAAGCTTTAGTTATCTCATCAGTTAGGATTGCATATTCTACTCCTTCTTTAACACCTCTATTGTCCCACTCATCAGTTAAATCCTTTCTAACCTCAATTGTCTTTAATCTTTGATTAATCCATTCCCTAGAATATCCTTTTCTTAGGTAAGTTTTCATTGCCCTGTCAAAAGCAAGCTCTGGGTCTTCTGTTTCCTCAATTCTTTCATAACCAACTTTTGCTAGCCATAACTTGAATGGTTCTGCTTTTTTAGAAGGGATTGACTGGATTAATCTTAATAGTTGTTCTGTATCTGCAACATCTGTAAGTCTCATCTTACCATCAACAGCTAATAATTTCAAAGCGTGACAATTTGTCACGGTTTCATTTCCTTCTTCTTTAAGTCTCTGTTTTAATTTTCTCCAATAAGCATAAGAATCAACGCTTTCTGTTAATATTGCAACTACATCAACTATTGAGAAATACCACTTTTCTTTTTCTTCCTTCCATTCTACTCTAACCTTCTTATCTTGGAATAGTTTAATTGCATTTTCTTTTTTCATTTTGATTATATGTTTTAGGTTATTTTACCCTATATAGCTATGGGGGAAATAAGAGTTTAAATAGTTTGTTGAAAGTAACTAGGTCTAGAGAATATGTTTTTAATAATGAAAAAATAATAACAACATAGGCATGGACGGACATTTTCTTTAAGAAAATATCCTATTCGGCTTCGCCTCATCCAGCCATTGTTATTATTTTTAATTAAAATAGAATTTATTTAACAAAAGTGTTCTTAACTCTTACTGATTTTTGGAAATAGACTGTCCAAATAATTGCAACAATAAAGTTTGCTACGAATTCTGCAGGATTTGTTTCAGTAAGAAAACTAAATATTACTAATGTAACAATACTTAACCACATATAACCAATAAAATACATTGGGAATTCTTTTCTTTCTTTGAATTCAATATATAATAAATAAGATGATAAAATAGTAAATAATATACCAATAAATGTTCCAAATATTGCTAAAGGAGTAGGACCCTCCATCATTAATAATAACACAAATATAAGAAATGCAAGAAAATAAAGAAGTACTCCTAAAACAAGTCCAATTGTTGGTAATACTAACCAACCACCAATGCCTTTTAGTTTCTTTTTCTTCATTATATTGTTTATTTGTTTGGTGGTATTTATATGTTTTGATTTTGTGAAT
>Ga0257124_1000972_pt1 | contig 24656 bp, 16 predicted proteins | sample SI106_150metaG_FD_190154 | JGI IMG/M metagenome (GOLD analysis project Ga0257124, IMG submission 190154) | Marine microbial communities from Saanich Inlet, British Columbia, Canada - SI106_150 | ecosystem: Environmental > Aquatic > Marine > Inlet | place: Canada: British Columbia | collected...
GTCTATGCATTGTCTGGATACTTTGAAGTGCCTCTGATTTCCACTCACGATCCATAAAAAAGTCCACCAGTTGGTGGGATAGAGTGAATCTCTGCTGCACTTCAAGACTTCCCTGTATCTGCCTAATTGCCTCCAAGATGTCATCAGCCAAAACTAGCGGTATGTTCCGCGGTGAAGCGCTGAGAATCTGCAGCAATAGTTCGGCTCTGTCCCCCGGGTTATCAAAAGATTTTGAAAGTTCGGTGATTCTATTGAGCTCTGCGATTCTGTCCTCAAAGGAAAGCTCAACGGAGAGCTCCAGGCTTGCCTGGAGTTGAAGATCCTCCTGGACGATATGCTGGGCTGCTTTCATAGCCTCTTTAGAAAGTTTTACCTCCATAAAGGTGCGTACAGCTTTAAGCAGGAACCTATCCTTTACTTCAGACTCTTCTTTAAGGTCAAAGATGCGGGGGAGGATCGCATCGGCTAGTATATTTGTACTTCCGGGCTCCAGGAGGCCTTTACTCATCAGTAGGGTGAGAAGGCGCTCAAGGTTTTCCTCCGAAGGGGTTGCTGCCAGGAGGATGCCAAGACATCTTTCAGATGCCCTGATAGGACGTATTACCGGAGGGTCAAAAAACTCAGGGACATCGTCAGGTTCTGGCTTCAGGCATAGACGATTTAGAAATCTACTCCTGTCCGTATTGAATTCAACCAATTCAGGTCCATAGGATTTCTGAAAGGAATGCAGGAGTTTTGAGACTCCGGGGCTAAGGAGGTCAGAGCTCAGTTTTCGTCCAAATTCAAGACCATGAAGCGCGTATCCGGCCTTCAAGGAGGCTTCCAGAACCTCTGAGACAATGGTCTCGGAAGGATAGGAAGGGGGAAATAGTTTCATTGTTTCAAAAATAAGATCCATCTCACCAAATTTTGCCGCGACTTTTAGAAGTCCGAGAAGTTCATCTTGATAGCGATCAAAACTCTCATCAATTCCACGGATCGAATCTAGCGCTAATTGAAACCACTCTCTGAGGATAGGGAGATCTTTTCCATCGCCAGCTTCCTCCAAGATCTCACGAATAAAGGAGAGTCTATCCAGGGGAGGGTTTACTTTTAGAAGATGGGACTTAAGAGTTTTCAGAATTAGTGCTGTGTGAGCGCTAGTTTTCTGGTTGTCCGTAAAGAGTTCAGTCAGTAACTCCAGTCTGCTTTCAAGGGGTATGATTTTGACCAGTAAATTCAAAAACCATTTCAGTTCTCCCAAATTGAGCACAAGCACCGCAAGATCTCTGGTTTGATCTAGACGATTAGATGGAATTGATCCAAGAAGGTTTCCCACCCTGACCTTCTCCTCTCCTGACAAATTCGATTTGGAAAGAAGAAGAATCCGTATTTGCAATATCTTAAAGAGAGTCTGATTTGAATCCTCAAAATGCCGGTTCAAAAGGGTATGGGCGATCTTGAAAAGCTTGCTGCTTAGCTCTTGGGATGGCTCTCTTTCCGCCAGCTCCAATATGAGAGCGAGGCGATCCTCCGGTTGTTTTAGAACATCCAGAAATGAGAGAAACTCACTAATTCTTCCGCCATAGTACAAGGCTTCAAGGGCTAAGCCTAAAGATTGAATGGTCTGTTCTGTATGGTAGCCGCCCCTGCGGATGAGATCCAACACCCGCAGAGTGAGATCTTTTTGTGAGTGTTGGGCCAGGACTGCGGCTGTCTTGGAGAGAAGTAAACCTCGATCCAGTGGACTTTTAAAAGACTCACAGAGTTTAAGAATCTCACTAAATTCTACCTTTCTGCCAGGAGAGGATTGATGGAGACGGTTTAAGAGCCTCAGCCGCGTCTCTAAAATGCGACGGGGATGCTTCATAGCCTGCAGAGCCTTTCTCGATGGAATATCTGAGCCAAGAAAAAAGCCCAGATCAGCAGCGCTTTTAAGAATGCCGTCCCTCAGGGCAATGCTGGGTAACTCCTGGGCTAGCGCAATGAGATGCTCAAGGCTTGACTCAACTTCTGAATGTGTGGAATCAGTGGTGTTGAGTAGGCTTTTAACCGAAAGAGCCAGGGTGTCCTTAAGCGCTTGTAGGGTAGACTCAAATAGCTCTTTGAATGCCTTGGATTCCCCGGGTGGTTCCAGATGACTGCTTAAAAACTTCAGCACATGGTCCTCTTGAGGCAAATAATTGTAAGGGGTTTTCAAGATTGGGCAGGGAAAGCTAGATGGTCTATGGATTTGATTGGCAAGGTGGCTCAGAGGAGGAATCCCTTCACAGCAAATCTCATCATGGCTTCGATGAAAGCTGGAGTCATGGTCGCTAACACAGGCCCTGAAATCGTCCTCCACATAGGAGAGAAGCTGGGCTATGGTAGAGCCTCCTGAATGCCCCATGACAGCGATCTTTTCAGGTTGTACCATGGAAAGTGAACGAGTGATCTCAAGAACTCTAAGGCATTCATAAATGCGAATACCCATGAGCGGAAAACCAAGATTCAGTAATTTACGACCAATGTTTGCTTCGTATTGGTTTCGCATAGCTCGGAAGTGAGGTATCGCGACCACAACTCCCAGTCGTACAATTTCTTCAACCAGCTCTCGGCGGGCAAAACTATCAGCATTTCCTCCGTGCCCATGTAGAGCTAGTAAGGAAGGAAACCGTTCCCCGGGAACATGGTTAGGTATGAGAAGCTTGCAAAGAAAGTCTCCCACCAGCGGGTCCTGAACTACGATAGAACGGACCAGGAATCCACTTTTCTCTTCTTCCAAAAAGATTTCAGCCGATGCGGTTTTCGCAAGGAAACTCCGCAGAGAGGAGATGCGTAGTGAATTGACAATCAAGTCTTTTGGCGCAGTAAGAGTGGTGCTCGGCGCGGGAGGTAGCTGGCGGAGTATTTTGGTCAGGTGATCATAGGGTTGCGGAATTGCATGATACCCGGCTTTCAAATTCCAGCTAAGATGTGTAGCAGCCTCTGCTGGGTAGAGAATCAGGTTCAGGATGATTAGCAGGGGTAAAATCCGCAAGGTGTTCACTCCCTGTCCTCCAGTTGGATATCTACGATCATTGGAGATACCAGGGTCGGGTAGTCTTCTTGAATCTGTTGGATCTCTTCTCTCAAAATAGTCCTAAGCTCGGAATCTTGGGGCTGAATCCCTAGAAGGTTCAGAAAAATGCTTTGAGCTTTGGGTTCGTTTTCCAGGTCCAACCAAAGAGTTATGATTGGCTCACTGACGGCGATTTGGTGAGCAAGGGGAAGGTTGACAAGATTTTGCGAGACAGAAGTCAGACGTGGAACAGCCTCAGATGTGAAACCCAGTCGGACTGCGGTTGCTATCCAATCAAGCCGGGTGGAAACAGTCTCTTCTTTTGAGCTTTCCAGATTCTCGAAGAGGTTGGAAAAAACGGTGAAATTTGATGAGAATTGCTCTCGGCTAGCATGGTCAAATAGCTTCTGAAGGAGGAATTCCTGGTGTTCCCAAGAACTTGTGGTTAAGAGGCTTATGGCTTCAGAGTAGGAATTCAGGGAGGTTGAAGGATCTTGAAGCAAGAGTAGGATCTTAGCTTCCCTGGCGATGTCTTTATCATGGATTTTCTTCAAAATGGTTTGGGCCTTAGAAACTTCACCTACTTCTAGAAACCCCAGGGCAGTAGCCCAGTGAATTGAGTCGTCAGATTCAATCTCCTTCCATTTCCTAAAAATGGCCTTTTGAAGCCATTGCCTGGATTCCACCAGGTGCAGACGGCCCGCCAGATGATTTAGAATCCATAAGTTTTCCAGCGTGTCTCTATCTCCAGCCTCGCTATCCACATATTCGTGCAATGTTGAAATCCAGGCTTGAAAAAGGGGGCGTCCAATTGCCAGGCTGTCTTCGTCCAAAACTTCAATCCAGTCATCTTGTCCCTGGTAGGATCGGGAATCCTCCAGGACTTGTTTGAACTCTGTGAGTCTCGATGAGAATTCTTGTTGATGGCCTTCAAACTGGGTATGAAGTGGACTCATATCCTCCAGCACTATCTCCCTCTCCTTTACCGCCATTGAGTTGTAGGTGATCAGAGCGATGTAGTTCAGAGACTCTTTCAGAGCTTCGCGAACAATTCCAATCCGAAGTTCTGGTTCAACTCGCTGTACAAAATCTACAAGCTCCCCAAAGGTCAGGAAAGTAACAGATTCCAAAAACTCTGCCCAAACTTCCCTTTGAAAGCCTTCTTGATAAGACTCTCTGAGGTCCTTGATCTTCCCAAGTCCCGTTTTGACCCAGAACGGAATCTTCTCGGGCTGAAGAGAGACGGAACCACGAATCATCTCAATGGAGTAGTCTACGGCGGTTTCAGCCTCGGAAATATTCTTGAATTCTTGCTCGAGGTACACGTAGAGCTGGTTGCGGAAATTCTTTGATAAATCAGGTTCAATGAAATTTTCAAAGAGAAACCTGGCACGGTCAACGCGATCGGGCAAGCTCTTAGACAGCAAAATCACGAGCTCTGTACTCTGGAACTCCTTCAATTTCTGTATGATAAGCAGGGTCTTATGCGGCTCGTCCACTACCTTGGAAGAGAGCTGGTTCAAGTGGAGAGAACATGGTTTGCTTCGGTTATCAAAACCGGGCAGGTTGAGGATGCATTTTTCAAAGGAAGTTAGCAGATGCGGGTTCTTTTTTATGGCTTGAATTTCCTTCTCCAGAAGCTCCACAGGCACAGGGTTCAGAGTTTCTTCTCTAAGATTTTTCAGGTGGAAAAAGGCGTAAAATGTTGTTAGCTTTTCTTTGGCTAGCTTCACAGAGGTGGCCAGTGATCCATTTCGTGCCAGGTGGGTGAGCCCCTCCATGGTATTGGCCTGTAATGGATGTCCAAAGGCTCCCTTCAATTGATTTAGCCACTCAAGGCAGAGTTTGGCAGAGCTACGGCAAATTCTTGAAATCGCAGGCGCCGTCAAGGCGTATCTATCCTTAGAGTCTGTAAATCCACGGATAAGTTCATCAAGTTGTTGAAGAGTAGAGGATGAGTCTTTTGAATGGGCTAAGGATTCATGGGTCAAGTTATTGAGAAGGAAGGAAATCTTGGATTCTGGCAGGGTAAGATTTTCTTTGATTCCATCCAGTAACTCGGGGAGTTTTGTTGTTAGAGTTAGATCTTGGAGTTTTAGTAGGGACTGATCTCTTCGGATGGGATAAGGGTGAAGTTTGATTTTGTTCAAGAGAAGTTTGAGGATCTTTGAAGGCTGTCTTCCTGGAGTCGGTGAGACTAAGGTCCTGGTCAAGGCCGGGTCTAGAAGGGGAGTGTGAGGAAAATTTCCGGATTTTGATGGTGGTTGAAGATGTTTTTTGAAAAGTGTGCGGATATCCTCAGCCTCTTGCTGAAAATCATAGGGAACTTCCAGGGAGGGGCAGGGTGCACTTTGCGGCTTTTGGAGGAGCTGCTTCCAGGTGTGGAGTGCGGGAAGAGATTCACAGCACAAATCATTCCATTCTCCAAGAAATCCACTTTTGTAGTCAAAAACGAGGGCTTTTATTGTAGAGGAGACTCCATCGGCTTCAAGAAACACCCTGGTGAATAGGTTCGCTATGAGAGAACCTCCCGAATGAGACAGCATTCCGATTCTCTGCTGATCAACAAGTGGAAGGGAACGTAGAATCTCGAATCCAAGAAAGACTTCGTAAAGACGCACACCCATGAGTCGGGAGCCCCTTTTTACAAGTTCTCTGGAGAGCTCTGCCTCGTATATTCGACGCATGGCTCTGAATTGGGGACTGAGAAGGAAGTATCCCTCGCGGGCCAACTCTACGCTAAGTGATCGTTGTGAAAAATCCATAGTGCTGCCTCCGTGCCCATGGAGACCAAGGATAGCGGGGTGCTTTCTCTTAGGTGAAGGAGGTAGAAGGAGCCTGGCCTCAAAGGACCCGATAAGATCATCCTTAATGAGAAGCCGCCTCTGTATTACTCCATCGATGAGGCTTTCACTGAGGATTTTTACAGTGGGAGGATTGTTGTGATAGTGATCGAGGAAAAATTTGAGCCCGAGTTGAGAGCTTAGCTTCTCACTCAGGATTATTTGATTATCAGGCTCATCGAGCTCAAGAGGGGATTCAAGTGAGGAGATGAACTTCTGAATCTTGCCAGGCTCAATTTCCTCCCCAAGTACTTCTAACAGTTTTCGGTAAGGCCGTTTTTCAGGGACGGGAAATGAAGAGAAATAGTCTGGCTCAAGTTCAAGTCCAAAGCAGGAAGCGGATACCAGGCTAAGAACAAGGGTGAATAATAATGGCTGAATTTGGCATCCGTTCATTCAGTTTCGGAGCGCTTATCAGTCTTGGTGTCGATTTGTGATTTTGGCAGCTCAATGATGCGAACTAAGCGAAACCCTATATCATCTTCCCTTGTATTGTCATCCTGAACTCCGACACTGGTGACCTGGCAGTTGACGGCAGCCTTTCGCCAACTCCCCCCCCTTTTATTTCGTTCTGGAGGTTCATCGGACTTTGGATTCAGGATGTAGGGGTCTTCATTATCATCAAGTACCCATTCCCACACATTGCCATGCATATCAAAGAATCCCCAGGCGTTTGGTTGTTTCTTACCTACTTCCTGGGTATCGTCGGCATTCCCTTCAAACCATCCAAAACGGTCTAGTGCTTCCGGGTCAGCCCCAAAGGAGTAAGGAGTCGAGCTACCTGCACGGGCAGCGTATTCCCACTCCATTTCGGTTGGTAGGCGATAGGTTGGTTTGTTCATCTTTTCATTCAGGCGGCCAATAAAGGACTGTGCGTCCGTGAAACTGACGAAATAGACCGGGAAGTTTGCTCCCTCTCCATACCCGCCATGTTCTTGATACTCTGCTGAATTTTGCCAGGTGTGGCTTCCCATCAATTTTTCCCATTGATCCTGTGTGATTTCAGTTCTGGAAAGATAGAACGGTTGGTCAACCTCTATGGAGTCTTCCTCAAGCCCCGCATCCTTTTCAACTGGAGTTGCATACTTGCCGGAAGTTACCAGGATGAAATCAATGCCAAATTGGTCGGTGAAGGTGGGAGGGTGAGCCCTTTCTTCGGCTATAAGAGGACACAGGCACAAGTAGATTGAGGAAAGGAAACATAAAAAGACAAAGCGCATGAAACTTCCCTTCTGTTTACGGATGAAAACAGGCTTATCAGTATGGCGATAGTGCTTTCAGACTGTCAAGGAAAGCAGAAATTTCAGGTAGTGGTAAGATGGAGTCCAAAGCGATTAGTCATCTAAGATCAAAGATGCGTATTTACCAAAATTGGCGTTGGGGATATTCCTGTTGTGGCCTACTTCTATTTTTTTCCTGGTTTCAGATCTGGCGGTATGTAACCAGCCCCTCTCCTGATTTTCAATATCCCGAGTTCTTTTCAAATTTCATAAACTACCTGGTTCTTTCCCAATCGATTGGAAATGACTTTTTTTACATCATCACCCTGGGATTTAACAGCGATTATCCTCTTGGTTTCTCTCTCTTTCCTTTCTTGATCTCACTCTTTGGAATGGAGAGTGTTTTTCTTGAAGATCCATGGAGGCTGAATTTCTTCTTTTATCTTCCTCTCTGCTTCTTACCTCTACTTTTTGATTGGAGCAGGAGTCGCGTGATTTTGTTTTTTTTCACTCTTCTCTTCTTTCCGGTAACACAAATAATGCTCAAGGGATTTAACCCGCAGACTCCGATCATAATCTTCACCTTAGCGGCTATTTGTTGTTACCTGAGATTCCTGGATACAAATCGAAAACTACACCTTGCAGGCTTTGTGTTTTTTGCGTGGTTTGCGATTATCATCAAGCACCTGGGTGTTTTTTATTTTGGCGTCTTTTTTTTAACCCTGTTCTTTTGGAGGATTCTAAGAAAAGAAAAACCCTGGCTGGAATGCAAACTAGCCCTTTCTCTAATTGTTCTTTGCGCTCCTTTTTACCCACTTGAGGGGCTGCGATTCTATCTATCCCATGTAGTACAGGCTCACAATCCTATCCTGGGAACCTTTGGTTTTTTCACCCTCTCTGCTGTGGTTATGGCTCTGATCTGGGTTGTTTTGATTCTCCTTAGAAAGCACCAGCGGGGTGCGACACTGCCCCTGTTGACCAACTCTGTGCTGGTACTCCTGGTTTGCTGTTCCCTGACGGTGTTTTGCCTATGGGCTGACACAGACGCCAGCCATTCCCTGGCACTCTCATTGATGACCTTGATTTCAGGACTCTTCCTCGCTGGTGTTCTGATCATTCGCTTTGATTTATCTTCTACACGCGCTTTGAGCTACCTGTTATGCGTGAGTTTTTTCACTGCCTGTACGACTCTGTATCTTTCCATGGTTGGACACACCGCCTACATAGGTTATCTCCCACTCCTGCTCCTATTAGTACTCACTATTCACGAAAGCCCCATGGAGTTTCAGCTTTTTAGTCTTCTTCTGGTCTTTGTGGCAATCAGTAATTTCTTTCCCGGGCGAGAAGCCATTTCCCGTAGTCTTGATGACGAACATTTCTACTTTCGCTTCTTCTACTCTGTCTATCAAAATCCCCTGGGATGGGATCAAAATCCTCTACCCGCCGCTCGTAATGAGTTTGTGAAAATCCTGGAGTCCTACGAATATGATCAGATCTACTATGAAACTGGATTGCCTATGGCATCAGTTGATCTTGATCTTGACGTGTTTGGGTTTCTCTATGATCTCAAAACCTATTTTCCCATCCCAAAAACCAATCAGCTAGAGCCGCAAGACTTTGTAGGAGATCATCTTCACGAGTTGAAAAATGGAGACTTTTCAGTCTTTCATGACTGGGTGGAGAGGGAGCAGGTCCTGGTATTTTTTCGTGAGCACAAGCCTCATCAGGATCCGGGAACTGCTATGGAAAATATCCTTGGTGAATTCATCCAAGAAGCTTCGGCTGATCCCGGCATTATAGGGGAACGAGATGTATTGAGCCTTTTCTCAATGTATCTGGAGATCTTGCGCGGGAGTGATAGAGCCTATCGTTCTCATCTTTTTAAAATTGGAGAGAAATCCTATGAAGTTCTTGTTCATCCCCTACTTAAAAGAAAACAGTTCCCTTCCGAAGGGCCAAACTATTTTCTCTACAAGCAGATTCGGGCTCGAAGTTAAAAAATTAGTGAGATTCCGCTCCAAAATATTGGTATCGTAAATCTTGATTTTCAAAAACCTTGAGTGTTTGCTTTGGCAGAATTCTTAGCGTCTCTACATCCTCACCTGTTTCCTGTCCTTGATCGATTGTAGATTTGAGATTCAGATGTTTTTGAAAAAAGTTATAAACCAGTCGTCGTTTGGTGACCCCGAAGTCATGACCTTCTCCGGCTAAATGTACCGACTCAAAGGTTGCGCTACTGGAATATAGTTTGTAGACATCCTCTACGAGTTGTGCCCCCAATTCAGGAAATTTCCGGGTCCAGTCTTCCCCGTTAGAGATTAAGAGCAGGGGTCGCGGTGCGCTCAGTGCGCTGAGCTCACTGTTATCCGTAAAAAAGTCCTCCTCACGGTAATGAAACCCTTGAGTTTCACACGCACAATGACCCATGGAGAGACTGGAGATCATTGAGACCAGGGCAGTGGCATGGATTCTCTCATCTACAGCGTTGAGTAATAAACCCTGTATTGCTCCTCCCGAAGAAGCGCAAAATCCGATTCGCGCCGGATCCACATCTTCAAGGGAAAGCAGAAAATCCAAAGCTGCCAAACTATTACGCAATTGAGTTCCTTTGGCTTCGTTATTTTCATGTTCACCCAGTGACTCACCCCAGCCCAGCATATCCCAGGTAAAAACCAGGGCACCCATGCGCGCAAGCGTTGCGCACCGAATTTGAAGATCGGGATCAAATCGTCCGACATCAGCGTGATCAGGAGGCGATAGTATTCCTGGCTTTTTTCCATCCGTCAAAGGGCTGTAAAGGTTTCCGGTGAGGATTTGACCCTCCGGTGTACGAAACGCCAGGTTTTGGATTTTGTAGCCGGTCCTCAGGAGTGTACGGGATATAAATGGAGCTGGTCTGGTTACAGGTCTCGTGAAGTCGGCTCCCAGTTCCGACACTACTTTTTTTCTCAGGTAGGATCGGCGATGAAGCCAATTCTTGAGATTCCCATGACCCTTGCGAAGAGAGGCCAGTCTGTTGCGAGCTAATTCCGTACTGAATTCATCCAGGCTAGCCCCATAGCTATTTTCCAGACGGATCTTTTGCGGGCTTTCACAAAGGACTTCAGGAAGAAGAAAAAAGTGCAATAGAAGAAGAAACTTCATCCATTACTACTCGATTTCCAGCAAAAGCCGAAAACCAAGGTCATCTTCGCGGGATTGAAAATCTTCTCCACCCCTCACGGCGGTGCGGCAGTGAGCGGAATCCTTCCACCAGCTTCCCCCCCGCTTTCTACGGTTTGCACTCAACTTTTCGCCGGTTTGATCTACTGGAGCTGAGCCGGTTGGATCTACCTGCGGCTTCGCCAAATATCCATCAACGCCTTCGGCATCGAGATCACTGATCCATTCCCAGACATTGCCATGCATATCAAAAAGACCCCAGGGATTCGGCTTCTTTTGCCCGACAGGGTGTGAACTCCGCGAAGAATTGTCAAGAAACCAGGCATGATCCCCAAGCATCTTAGAGCTGTCTCCGAAGGAATAACGTGTAGTTGTGCCTGCTCGTGCGGAGTATTCCCATTCCGCTTCGGTCGGCAATCGGTATTTGAGAGATGGATCCAATTGTTTGAGTTTGGAGAGAAACTTTTGAACATCCCCGTAGCTTATATAATAGACGGGATAGTCATCTCCGGTCCCATAAGATCCCTCCTGGAGAAATTCTTCTGTAGCCTGCCAGGTTGCTGTTCCCATAACCGCAGCCCATTGTGACTGCGTGATCTCAAATTTAGAGAGATAAAAACTACGGCTCAGAGTGACCTCATGCTGGGGACCTTCATGTTCCACCCGGTTGAGATCGGTTTGGGGAGATCCCATCATAAATTTCCCCGCGGGAATGAGTACAAATTCAATTCCAACCGAGTTCTTAAAGGTTTTTGTAGGTGGCTGGGCGGCTTCCACCGTGGGAACTAAACTCGGAAGGAACAAACTAAGACAAAGGAATAAAACCAAGGATTTTAGGATCATGAACATAAATCTATTCTTTCACAGTCAGGTAGTTGATCTCAAGTTCCAAAAACTACACCCTTTAAAACATCCATCCCTGCGTTGAAGAAATTGCGAAACTGAGCGTAGCTTGTCAGGTTTTTTGTCATCTGTAAAACCTGTGATGGTCGAAAATAGAATTCCTTGTAGGCCTTTGATGCGAATTGGTGCATATCTTTGACTGAAAACTTGGTGTTTTCAAGCTGAAGATTTTGTTGGCGCGTTCCTTCAGTGATGGCTAGTTTCCATACATCCACTCCGGTTTCTTGAACAAGACGCTCATAAATAGGAGTCCTGGGAATGGGCCAGTAGGGCGAAATCTGGGCGAAGTCCAACGGTTCTTGAGTGATTAAATCAAGGGTATTTCGCAGACTTTCTTCGGTTTCTCCCGGAAGCCCCAGGACAAAAAATCCCGTGACTCCGATTCCGGCACTCTTCGTTTTGCGGATCACCTCGCGAATGTGGGCAGAGCCCTTTTGAGTCTTTTGAATATTTTTGAGGACGGTATCATCTCCCGATTCAATTCCGTATCCGATCCAGGCACAATTCACGGATGCCATGGATTCAAGCATCTCCTCATTGATCTGGTCTGAGCGAACCCTGCATGACCAGCGAATTGACAGGCCCTTCTTCTTATAGAGTCGAGCGAATTCAAAAACCCTCTCTTTAGGAATAGTGAAGTTGGAGTCGAAATAATCCATTTCCTCAATTCCGTATTCCTTTTCACAGATTTCTAACTCTGAGACCAGGTCTTGGGCTGTTCGGATGAAGTAAGGCGTGAGGCGAATCTGGCAAAAATGACAACCGTAAGGACAGCCAAACGAAGACATGCCGGCGGTGAAGGGAAAGCCCTTGGAGAGAATGGAATAATACTGTTTGATATCCAGAATGGAGCGATCCGGATGAGGTCTCACGAAGTCTTTTGGCAGACCCACCGGTTCATTGAGGTGAAGCTCGCCCTCATGTACACTGGCCGTACCGGGAACTTCCCACCATGATTTCCCCTGGGTCCAGGCTTCCAGCCAGGGAACAACACAAGCCTCAGCAGCACCATGGAATACTACCTGTATTTCAGGATGTAAGGCCATTTCACCGGGGTAGTTCTCCGCCCCGGGACCACCCACAAGAATGGGTTTGGAAAATTCTTTTGAGAAGGCGCGAATCCATTCGATCACGAATAAAAAATCCAGGTTTGTTGTTGTGAAGCACAGCAGGTCAAAATCCTTTGTACGGGCGGCTTCAATGGCTCCGTGGTAGTCAAGGTTCAAAGCGCTGCAGTCAAGAATCTCGGTTTGAATCCCATGTAAGCGCAGCCATGCAGAAAGGTAGAGAAGATTTAGCGGGGGTACCACACCCAGGTGACGGACATTCTTTATAAATGCCAGAGTGTCGGTGTCATTTTTGAAGGAATGAAATACCAGCAGAACCTTCAATCCAGCAAGAGGGCCATTGGCATCCGGTAAAGGCTGATTGTTGAAAATAGGACGAACGGGCATAGGGAAGACCAGGTTCTTAGTATATATTATATAAGGACACAGGCGTGTCCTTTAAGAATCAATGGAAACAGTAGAAACATAGGAATTCAAGAATAGGTTAGATCCCGCTATTAAGGCGGGTATTTCTGGATTCCGGCTCAAGTCCGGGATGACGCGCTGGGGACAAAAGCCTGTTTTAGGGCGAAGCCCCCATTCCATGGATTCCATGGATTCCATTGGTCCCATTGTTTCTCAGTAAAAAAGATCGGAGATCTTTTAAATGTCTTACTGGCAGCATTTAAAAAAGGCCAATTTTCATCGGGACTTTATTCGCGACTCCACGATACTCAAGATCCTGGGATATTATCCTCTTGAGTACTCGCTGCTCTCCAGGACTATTTCCTACCCCAAGATCATCAATTTTCTGGTGACTCTACGTTGTAATCTACGCTGCGAAATCTGTCATACCATGGATGCCCTCACAACCTCTAAAAAAGGGGAACTGAGCCTTGAGGAAATTTATGATCTGGTTGAGAAGTGTGCTCAATTTGGGCCGGACTGGCATTTCTCAGGCGGGGAACCCTTTGCCCGTCTTGATCTGCCTTTGATTTTAAGCCGGATAAAGTCTCTTGGTATGCGATCTTCAGTGGTATCGAATGGTCTTTTGATCCATGAGAAACTGCTGGAAAAACTCGAAGTTGGCTCCCTTGGCAGCATCACTCTTTCGGTACTTGGCATTCGTGAAGACCATGACAAGGAAGTTGGTAAAAAAGGGGCTTATGATCTGCTTCGTTCCAACCTTGAAAACTTCCATCAGGCGATGCCAGGCACCGCGATTTATTTGAACTGTCCCATGACTCCCGGATTCATCAAACGTCTCAAAGAATTCGAGGCTGACTTCAGAGATTTCCCAATCAGGGCCGTAAAATTTACCCATCTCAATTATCTCACCAGCGATGAGATTGAATCCTACCGGGAATACAGTACTGAAGCGGACTTCAAAACTCACATGGCCTATTCCTACCGAAATGATTTTCCCATGGAAAAAATTGGTGAGGATGTCACCTCTGAGAGATTCGAAGATTTTTCCCTACCCTTCCAGATGATTCCTCAACTGCGTGATGACGAAATCCGCACCTGGTATACCAAAGCATTTGAAAGTAGAAGGCCCTGCCATTTCATCTGGCATTCGACTTATCTATACCCGGATGGGACTATAAAATCCTGCCACTTCCTACAAGAGCCCTTTGGAAATGTACGCGAGCGGGATATGGCGGAGATTTGGAATAGCGCTGAGTATCAAAATTTCCGAAACCAGATCAAAAACAGGATGTCTCCGGCTTGTGCGAGATGCTGTAAGTTGTGAAGCAGGCCTTGCCTGCCAGGAATCGAAATTCCTTAAGAAACAATGGAAACAATGGGAACAGAGGAATCCATGGAATGGGATGTTTCGCACCAAAAAGTCATCCCACTACCTGATCGCAGGACAGGCTTGTCCCGAATGATACGGATACCCGCTCAAATGGTGGGATCATGCCTTATTCAATTGCTTCCATTGTTTCTATTGATTCCTCTGATTCTAGATCAGTATCAAGGATTGAATCTTGTGTAAGAAATTAGAAGGCGACCTAGAGACTGGCGGTTCAGCGACTCCCCGACCCATGGGTCAGAACGCTCGTTATCTTCTTGGGTATCTCCTTTGCGGCGGGTGCGCCACGTTTCTTGATTTTTCTGTCTTCCTGGTGCTCACGGATTACTTCGGGATCTGGTATTTCCACGCCAATTTTGTTTCCTATCCCCTTGGGATGAGTACGAATTTCATCCTGAACAAAGTCTTGAATTTTCGTAACAAATACCGCGGATACTTACGTCAGTTTGGAATCTTTGTCTTAATTGGTTTGCTTGGATTGGTGGTTAATCAATGGATTCTATACTCCCTCGTTGAGAGTTTCGGCTTTTTTCCACTGCTGGCAAAAGCAGTAGCGTTGGGTATCGTGGTTGCCTGGAATTTCACAGCAAACCGCTACCTGACTTTCGAACTCATGAAGTGAGACTCACAGGGTGAGTTAGAAGAGAGAAGAGACTAGGGAAGAGGGGATACAGTTGGTGAGTTCTTTGGAGCTAAAAGTTCTTACAGGTTTTTGCGCCATCCGTGCGGATATCTCCGAAGGTTGCGAAGGGTTGAGAATGCGCTGCAAAGCCACCACGAGTGGGAGCCAAAAATCGCTGTAGATAGGGAGAGGAGTTGAGATCAAGGCTAAGCTCAAAATCACTATTAAGTGGTTGTAGGGCTGTTTTATCAAGAGAGGATGTCAGCGCCCTGACTGAACTTCCAACTTTCTCCACCTGTACCCGCACTCCGGCAGGAAAGTCGTTCCAATTGTCTTCGGTTTGATTTATTTCGGTGAGCAGACTCAGGCCGTTAACCCACAGAGTAGTGCCTTGAATGGCGTCCGTGGAACTCAATTGAACCGACACCAGAGCCCAGATAGCCCCCTGGATTCCACCAAAGGTTCCAATGGTAGATCTCACCGCGCTTAAGGTATGCAGATTTCCAGAGGGATCTTCAACCGCCGCGATCACAAGTCCGATGGTGTCATCATCATTGGTAGTATCTCCATTCGTAAACAAAGTGGCTTCCAGTAAGTACCTGTCAGCAGGTGAACCTAGCAGAAGGCCTGAGAAATTCGCGTTATCCTTTGATTGGACGTTACCCAGTGGGTCTAGCCCCCAGGTACTTGCTCCGAATCGCTGGGAGTCACTTACGACCTGGGAGGGCTGAACACAGGGCAGATAGCCGTTTTGAAGACCATTCCCGCGAAACCGTGGCCAGGAAGATCGATCTGAGAGGACATCAGAGGATGGGAGCCATAGAATTTTCTTGTCGAAAACTCCCGTCAGAAGTCCATAGTTACTTCCTATATTTGGGGAAGAGGCAATGGCGGAATCCACCGGGGTCTGCGCCAGGAGGGTACCGTCTGTAGTAAACCTGTAGACTCTGGCGGATCTGGAGCCAAAAAGGATTTGAGAGGAAGTGGTTACTGTTCCTGAGCCTGATACTTTATCCCCGGTGGCCTGTTGAAAGAGCCTATTTCCGCTGAGATCATATCCGTAGATGGAGCCATCATTGGAGCCTACATAGATGTTTTGATCTTCATCGAGGATGGGCGAGGAGTGCAGGGGGCCGCCGGTCGTGTCACTCCACAATAATGCCCCGCTGAAGTCGACTGAATAGAGGGTTCCCTGGTCGGAGCCAAAAAGAACTCGGCCTTCTCCGTCAATGGCCGGTGAGGATTGAATGGCATTGTCAGCGGTGAAACTCCAGCGAAGAACTCCTTCCTGGGTCAGGGCATAGAGTTTTTGATCCTCAGATCCTATGAACAGGGCTGATGTACCGTATAGACTGGGAGACGAACTCACCGGGCCTCCGGTGGGAAAGCTCCATAACAAGCTGCCATCCGGATTCAGAGCGAAAACACTGCCGCTCTCAGAACCGAAATAAATTCTTCCGCGGCATCCCACGGCAGGGGAGGATTTTATTGAAGATCCAGCCGGGTAGGTCCACTGTATCACCGCGTTTGAGTCAACGGCATAGAGGAATCCATTATCTGCTCCAAAGTAGATGGTCCCATCTGAAGATAGTGCCGGAGATGAGTCGATGGAGGAATTTACGTTTAACTCCCAATTTACAGAAGGCGCGGCATTTGGAATAGCAAAGCTCAGGGAATGGACCCGCCCGTCAGTGGAACCGACATAGATGGTTGAACCAATGATGGCGGGAGAAGAAACGCTCACCTGAACAGGGGGGGCGGGAATCTCTCGAATTTCAGCCGAACCGCCGCCGCAGCCAGAAAGGACAATGGAGGCGAGTAGCAATAGAAATAGTGGGTACAAAGGAGTTTGGGATCGTGGTCCACAATGACGGAAGATCCAGCCCCAATGGCTGATACTCACTTTCTTCCCTCTTCTCTCTTCTCTATTCACTCTTCCACCACATAATTTTGTATCGGAATTGATTTCCCAGGAAACAATAGAATCAATTCGGATACAATAGCCGCTTACAGGCATTTCAGGAGATCTTATGAAACTTAAGCAGGCCCTTACAGAAAATCCTTTTTATTCTCGGTATTATGATCTGATTAGAGAGAGGGTTGTATTGATGGATGGGGGCATGGGTACCTGCCTCCAGGCTGAAAATCTCGGTGTTGAGGATTTCGGCGGGGCTGATCTGGAAGGCTGTAATGAGAACCTCAATCTCACCCGACCGGATGTAATTCGTAAAATTCACCAGGACTATTTCGAGGCCGGGGCAGATGTCGTTGAAACCAATACATTCGGAGCCACTCCCCTTGTATTAGCCGAATACGGTCTCCAGGATAAAGCACGGGAGATTAATATTCGGGCGGCTCAGTTGGCAAAGGAAGCCTCTGAAAACTTGAGCAAGTCCAACTGTCTCAGATGGGTAGCTGGGTCTATGGGGCCTACCACAAAAGCCTACTCAGTCACCGGGGGCGTGACTCTTGAGGAGCTTATCTTCAGCTATAGAGTACAGGCGATGGGTCTGATAGAGGGGGGCGTGGACTTTCTTTTACTGGAGACCGCCCAGGATACTCTAAATCTTCGCTGTGGTATCGAAGGAATTTTCCAGGCAATTCAAGAACTGGGACACCCCATACCCCTGATGGTTTCCATGACCATCGAGCCCACGGGAACCATGCTCGCGGGTCAAAGCGCGGAGGCTTTATGCACATCCCTGGCCCATCTGGATCTTCTTGCCCTGGGGATGAACTGTTCTACAGGGCCGGAGTTTATGACTTCCCATGTCAGGGCTCTTGCTGAGCTCTCTCCTTTTCCTGTCTTTTGTATGCCCAATGCAGGGCTGCCGAACGAAGATGGAGAATACGAGGACACACCCCAGGATATGGGTGTCCCCTTGCGAAAATTTGCCGAGCATGAGTGGTTAAATGTTTTTGGGGGCTGTTGCGGGACAAGCCCTGAATACATCCGGTACTTCAATGAGATTCGAACCTCCTTTGTCCCCCGTAAGGTAGAGGGGCGCAAAGGCAGCTTTGTTTCTGGAATCGAGTTTTTAGAAGTAGAAGATTCCAACAGACCCCTGTTAGTCGGCGAGAGAACCAACATTATCGGGTCGCGAAAATTTAAGCGCCATATCGTGGCCGAGCAATGGGAGGAAGCCGCTGAGATCGGTAGAAAACAGGTAAAGAGCGGTGGTCAAATTCTTGATGTCTGCCTCGCGAATCCCGACCGTGAGGAAAATGAAGATATGTCACGGTTCCTGCCGGAACTTCTCAAGAAAGTGAGAGTTCCGATTATGATCGATTCCACCGATGATGATGTTTTTGAACTCTCCCTGAGATTGCTGCCAGGAAAGTGCATTCTCAATTCCATCAACCTCGAGGAAGGGGAAGGCCGTTTTGAGCGAGTTGGAGACCTGCTGAGAAGACACGGGGGCGCCGTAGTCGTAGGCTGTATTGATGAGGATCCAGAGCAGGGTATGGCGGTTACCAGGGAGCGGAAACTGGAAATCGCAAGACGTTCCTACCAACTGTTGACTGAAAAATATTCCATTCCGGAAGAAGATATTATTTTCGATCCCCTGGTATTTCCGTGCGGCACCGGGGATGAGCAGTATGTTCACTCGGCAGCAGAGACGGTGGCTGGGATTGAGTTGATTAAAAAGGAGTATCCTCGTGCCAAGACGATCCTGGGAGTCTCCAATGTGAGCTTCGGTCTACCCACCGCGGGTCGCGAAGCCCTGAATTCCGTTTTCCTGTACCATTGCACCAAAGCTGGTCTGGATATGGCGATTGTAAATACCCAGAGAATCGAGCGTTATTCGAGCATATCCGCTGAGGAACGCGGCCTTTGCGAAGAATTGATTTATCGAAATTCCAAGGAAGCGGTAGATCGGTTTTCCGCCCATTTTCGGGAAGTAAAACCCAAGAAAACCCGCGACGAGTTGGCCAGTCTCCCCGTAGAAGAAAGGCTGAAGATTTGCCTTGTGGAGGGAACCAAGGAAGGACTGCTCGACTACCTGGATGAAGCCCTGAAGAAGTATTCACCGCTAGAGCTGATTAATATCCCTTTGATGAAGGGAATGGCAGAAGTTGGGAGGCTCTTTAACGCAAATGAACTTATTGTTGCCGAGGTTCTGCAGTCAGCGAGTGTGATGAAGGCTTCAGTTGATCATCTTGAGCCGCTTATGGATAAGAGCGTTGATAGCGGGAAAGGAAAGCTCTTACTCGCCACCGTGAAAGGAGATGTCCACGACATCGGGAAGAACCTGGTGGAGATCATCCTGGGGAACAATGGTTTTGAGATTATCAATCTCGGCATCAAGGTTCCACCGGAAGTTTTGATTCAGGCTTTTCGAGAACATAAACCCGACTATATCGGTCTCAGTGGGCTATTGGTAAAGTCCGCCCAACAGATGATTCATACCGCCGAGGACCTGAAAAACGCGGGGATCCATGTACCGCTATTGGTAGGAGGGGCAGCTTTATCTCGTTCCTTTACCGATAAAAGAATCGCTTCGAATTATGAAGGACCAGTTCTGTATGCTGTAGACGCGATGACCGGCCTAGAATTCGTGAATCACCTGGCCAATCCCACTGCCAAGACAGAATTTCTAGAGAACTATCTCGAGGAATCCAGGCGTCTTAAGGCTGTCGCGAGTGAGCGCGAAAGAATGCCGGGTAGACTTAAGGAAAGGTTTGTTATAGACCATACTCAAACCAGAGAGCAGTCCGTTGACTTCGAGCGGCATCTTGTAGAGGTCTCTCGTATCGAAAACCTGTTTGAGTATCTAAATGAGCAGTTTTTTTATACCCAGCACATGGGTTTCAAAGGCTCCATTCGCCTCTCGCTTCAAAAAGGAGACGAACGAGCGGTCAAGCTGCATGCCCAGGTTGAGGAACTCAAGGAGGAGATCGCCTCAAAAGGCTGGTTTTCCTGTCGAGGGGTTTATCGCTATTTCAAGGCCTATAGTGAGGGCCAGACACTGGTTCTTTTAGATGAGACTGACTCTATCCTGCAGCGAATAGATTTCCCAAGACAAGCGGAAGGGGAGCATTTATGTGTTGCCGACTTCGTAGGTCCGAAGGAAAAAACCCCCTGGGATACGGTGGCCGCTTTTGCCGTGACTACCGGATCTGAAGTCCGTAAACAGGCGGATGGACTCAAGCACAAAGGGGATTACCTCAGATCCCACGCTCTACACGCCCTCGCTGTTGAGACAGCGGAAGCCTTCGCTGAATACCTGCATCGGGAGATTCGGACTGGTTGGGGAATCCGCGAGGAGTTGAGTCTGAAAGAAATGATCCAGACAAAGTACCAGGGAATCCGGCTTAGTTTTGGTTATCCAGCCTGCCCGGATCTTGATGGTCAAAAGAGTCTATTTGAGATTCTGAGACCAGAGGAGGTTGGAATCGAGCTGACCGAAACCATGATGATGGACCCGGAAGGATCTGTCTCAGCCCTGGTATTCTCGCATCCCCAGGCAAAATATTTTAGTGTTTAAGCAGGCAATTCTCCGAAAGACCGCTAGGCTTTGCCTAAGATCTTGAAGATCCATCGCCAGACAACAGAGGGTGTCCAGCCGATCAAGAATTTAGCCAGCAGATAGAACAACATGCTAAAGGTGATGCCGATCAGGGTGTCAAAAAAGGCAAACATCGCGAAGGCATTGGGGTAGGTGTTATCCAAAAAGCCGCTGGCAGCAGTAGCCAGCCCTTGCCAGAAGGGTGGATACCATTGAAACATGTCTGTACCTCCAATCCATCCAAAGCTCAGAGCGTAATACCAGAGGATGAAGGAAACAATCAGTGTTAATGCAACCGGGTAGAAGAGAAGAGCATCGAGAAACCCAAGCCTCATTCGATCGACCTTGATAAAAAAAGACCGCTGCTTTTCTCCATCATCCTTTGCGTTACGGCCAGCAGCACCTTTTTTGATCCGAAATTTCGCATAGGCCAACCGGTCGAAGCGAACAAAAAGGGCGGAAAGAGGCTGATCTGAAAAATCAACCGACTTGTCCCCGGAGTCGAGTGTTTCCGAGTCATTTTTCTGAAGGATTAAGAATTCATTGATCGGCATCGTTGTTCACCGGTTCGTAATGGTAAGGTTTTGATTGAAATAAATTACAGATTGAGGAGACCAGGGAAAGATGAAAAATTCTCACTCCCGATTGTAGGAGCAACAGGGTTCCGTAGAGATTGATGAGTCCCGGGTAAATTCTGTAATAAAAGAGATTCCAAAAAAACATAAATACAATCACTTTAGAGATTGCCAGGGTGACAATAGTCTTGTCAAAGCCCGAGAAGGCCTTTGCGTCGGCGGGAATATTCCAGGCGGGCATAATGCTAAGAACGCACCAAGAGCCAACTGTATAGATTAGCGCGAATCCTAAAAGGGCTGCTAAAAAAGCGATTGCACTAAAGAAGAAATGTTCTGAGCGCGAGAAAAGATCCACCTTGATGAAATCATAGTCCCCTTCATGGTAAGGGTTTAACGACTCCAGGAATTCTCGATTTTTAGTGTTCTGGAGGTAACCTGCGGCTGCTTTATAGAGCTTTTCAATGACCTGAGCCCTGGTCCCGTCTACATGGTAAGAGCGATCAAAAGGGAAGCTACCCTCGTAAGAGCCATCTTCTCGGTCCTGAATCTGAATCGGAATGTAGATACCCATTGTTCCCCTGTGGAAGATTCTCTTCTGAATAGACTCGGCTGCAAAGGATTTAAAGAAAAATCGTATTAGGAATCGGAAAAGATTTCAAGCTTAGTAACCAAGAAGAGTAAAATGTTGATCCATTAATCATGCTTTCTTCACGACACCAATCCTCCGCGGTCGCACTGGCCTTTGCTCTTATGGTGCTCTTTTTTACCTATCCCAGGTCTCCGAGTGCTGATCAGAAGCAGCAGGAGGCCGCTCGATTTCGATTTCGTTCAGAGGTTTTAGGTGTTCCTCTCGAATTTTCCCAAAAAATTTTGGAAGTAAGTCCTGCCATGCGCAATCTTGAAGCCTGGATCTCCTCAGTTGGCTCGTCTGTGGCGCTTGCGGACCTGGATGGAGATGGACTTTCCAATGACCTGTGTAAAGTTGAGCCCAGGACCGGACAGGTAAGCCTTGTGCCCCTTGGAGAGAAAGAGCGTTATAAAGAGATTTGGCTGAGCCCTTCTTCGCATGCATTCTATCCCGAAATCATGGTGCCTTTCGGCTGCCTACCGGGAGATCTCAATGAGGATGGTCGAGTAGATCTTCTAATCCTGTTGACCGGCAGGCCGCCCCTGGCATTCTTCCAGATATCACCTATGCACTTTGAACCATCTGAGATCATCTTCAAACAGAATTGGGAGGGGTGGATTCCCACTTCGGCAGTATGGGCGGACTTTAATGGGGATTCGCACCAAGATCTGGTCGTAGGCTGCTATTTCCCCGATGGAACGGAATTGCTCGATGAGCATTCACAGACGGCTGAAGAAATGCCCCACTCCATGAGTCGGGCCTGGAACGGCGGTAAGAACCGCTTTCTTCTTCGAAAGTCCACGCCAGGTTTTCCCGGGGTCCGCTTTGAAGAGATAGACATAGGTGTACCTCAACATACTCTGCGGGGATGGACATTAGCCCTGGCGACCCTGGATTTTAATCAGGACCTACTCCCAGACATCTACTTTGCCAATAATTTTGGCCCGGATCAGCTTCTCAGGAACATCAGTACCACGGCGAAAATTCAGTTTGAACCTCTCTATGGGAAAAGCGGTTTCGCGATTCCTTTTTCAAGCCGGGTTGGTAGGGATAGCTTCAAAGCCGGGGGAGTGGATACCTATGATATGGATAACAATGGTTACCCGGATATTCTTGTGAGCAATATTGCTGACTGGAAAGTACCCGAATCCAACCTGGTATTTTTGCATTCAGCAAAACCCATTGAAAAATCACAGGCCCCCTACCGAAACGCGGCACGGGAATTTGGTCTTGAAGAAGGGGGATGGGGATGGGGAATCCGGGCAGCGGATTTTGACAACGACGGCACCCCGGAAGTTCTACAGCTAAATGGTTTCACCAATGGGGATAGGGAAGGCTGGACCGGGTTACATGAACTCTACTGGGGAAATCCAAGGTGGATGAATGAAGTTCAACATTGGCCTCTCATCACCCGGAACACCGAACTGGCCTCGAGAAGTCCCAACCGGTTCTTTGTAAAGATGGCTGGAACGTACCATGATCTTGCCCGAGAAGTTGGACTGGGCGAGCAGCAAAACTCACGTGGTGCCGCCCTCGCTGATCTTGATGGAGATGGGGATTTGGATATCGTGATTGCGAATCAATGGGAAGACAGCAAGGTCTATTGGAATCAGCTCGAAAACACCCATTCCTTTCTTGGGCTGCGGCTTCTTCTTCCCCTTGAGCCTCTCCAGGGTATGAAGATTCTGGAAGGTCTCAATACCCCAATGGGGACAAGGGTGGCCCACGGAGCCAATGCGTTGATAGAGATCCCGGCGGAAGGGAAACGACGACTTGAAATCAGTGGCGGGACAGGGCATAGCGGTCACAGCGCTCCAGAGATACTCACGGGGCTGGGAAAGTTGGTAGCCGGGAAAACCGTTAAGGTAGAGCTGAATTGGAGAGATGTCCAGGGAAGCGTCTCAAAGGCAAAGATAGAACTAAGCCCCGGTTGGTACACCCTGATTTTGGGAAAAGTACAGGGAGGCGGAATTGAATAGCCCCTCTGCAGAAATTCGTGCGGAATTTCGAACCTACGGCTTGAGCGAGGAGCGTCGGGTTAACTGCCTGGAGAGCTTTGCTGTCAGCCTCCTTTTCTGGGTGTGCTGCGGTCATTTTGTGCTGGGTTTTGAAGGTCCCTGGATTTATACACCGGTCATGATCGCGACGACTTTATCCACCGCCGTATTTCTGGAAACCATAGATGCCTGGCTGCATACCAGGGTCCCGCGTTTTTTGCAGAGTCCCCTGGTTCAAAAAGGATTTTTCCTGCCGCCGTTTATTTCCGGATTGAATGGTTCCATGCTGATTTACTCAGGCGAGTCCCTGTCCGCACCCATTTGCGCGGCTGTTCTGTCGGTATGTTCAAAACTCATCTTTCGTGTGCGCCTGGAGAGCGGACGTTTATGTCACTACCTGAACCCTTCCAACTTTGGATTATGCTTCGCGTTTTACTTTTTTCCCGCTACAGGCTCTGTTCCTCCCTACCAATATACGGCGACTGAACCCACCCTGGGGGAGATCATCGTTCCGGTAATTGGGATTACCTATGGGTTACTGCTCAACAAGATGACCGGAAGACTACCCCTCGTTTTAAGTTATCATCTTGTGTTCATTTTGCAGGCAGCTTTACGATGCTGGTTAGAGACTCCCGGCTCCCTCTCCCCGCTCTATGCAATGACTGGACCTGCCTTCATTTTGTTTAGTCTTTATATGATCCCTGACCCGGGAACTACGCCGTTTGACCGCCGGAATCAAATTATTTTTGGTGCATCCGTGGCTCTTATATACGCGATCTTTCAGCAGTGTGGGATTGTCTATGGGCCGTTCTATGCCCTGCTGGCAGTGAATTTGCTACGCGGTGTTATTATGGCCAGAACCGGCAAGTTTTGGTAAAAGGAGTGAGGAAATGAGGAATCAAAAGAATCCGATCTTTGATCGCAATAGGAAATTGGAAAGTGTAATTGGTGAAGGGAATCGTCATCCCGGACTACGATCCGGGATCCAGTCGTCCCGCCCAAATGGCGGGATCATACCTTATTCTCTCTTCACTCCTCTCTCTCCTCTATTCCCAAACCAATCCTTCTCTCTCCTCTCTTCCTTCCCGCCAATCCTCTTCTCTCTTCTGTTCTTCTTGTCCTTCTTTACCAGTTCCACTGCAAAGGTGCCTCAGCCTTCCCCCGACGCTACCCTCATGCAATGGGCTCTCTATGGCGCAGATAAAATCGCCCATGAGGACACCAGGGCCGAGACCCTGCTTCTTGCGGGACTGGTGCTCCATGAGCAGGGAGCTTCCAAAGAGGCGGAACAAAACCTGGATTCTGCGGTGGAGGT
>Ga0257124_1001002_pt1 | contig 24158 bp, 22 predicted proteins | sample SI106_150metaG_FD_190154 | JGI IMG/M metagenome (GOLD analysis project Ga0257124, IMG submission 190154) | Marine microbial communities from Saanich Inlet, British Columbia, Canada - SI106_150 | ecosystem: Environmental > Aquatic > Marine > Inlet | place: Canada: British Columbia | collected...
TGGTGAAGGATCATATTCATATGATGATGGCTCCATTTATATAGGATCATTTAAGGATGATAAGATGGATGGAGAGGGAATATTCGCATATGCTAATGGAGATGAATATGTCGGATCGTGGAAAGATGGCAAGGAGCATGGGGAGGGATCATATACATGTGCGGATGGCTCCCGTTATGTTGGGTCATGGAAAGATGGTTATCAGAATGGGGAAGGAACATATACAACAGCCGGCATAAAAAAGTATGTTGGATCATGGAGAGATAGTGTGTCTCATGGAGAAGGTTCGATGATATGGTCCAATGGAGATAAGTATGTCGGGTCGTGGAAGAATGGAGATATGCACGGAGAAGGAACATATACATATGTTAATGGAGATAAATATGTTGGGCCATTTAAAGACGGTAAGAAGCATGGAAAGGGAACAGTCATCTCGACTGATGGAGAGAAATATGTCGGATCATGGAAGGATGACAATATGGATGGTGAAGGAACTTTTATTTCTGTTGATGGTGTCGAGTATACTGGAATATTTGAGAATGGCGAGTTTATTGCTAAATGAACAGCGCTAATTTAATGCTTTCCAGTTTACTCGCGAAAATGATGTTTTATTGATCTAACGTATATGAAGTATCTTTCATTATTACATCTTCGAAGTCAATGGTCTTATATTGACCTGTTTATACGGATGAATGCTATCTGCTTTAACCGGCAATCTGTTGTTTCTCTCTGATTGAATCCGGAACAAATTTATCAAGATATTTCATTATGACGGATTGTTCCGGATTGATACGTGAACCCATATCATATTTTGATAGAACAATCGGAGTAAGTCCGATTACAATCGTTCCAAGTAGAACACCGAACACAAGACCCCTCAACCTGTTTAACCAGCCTGATAACCTCATAATACCAAATACAAGAATAACACTTATAGCAGCAATATCTAACCAGTACATGATAACATCCTCCAATCTAAGTTATTTTCTAACTCTATACAATATATTTACTAACTGGCTGTTATCTAACCTTTACAGGGGCTGCAGCAAAGTACATTGCAATAAAGAAAATTAACAGGGCATATTCCATTTTGATTCCTCCTGACTGTTTTTCGCTTGTGATCTATCTACTATGAAACGATGACAATAAAATAAAATTCACGCATTATCCGCAGCAAACAGCTCATTCTTAACATCTTCCATTAGTGCTTTAAATGTTTTTACATCTTCTTGAAGCAATTTTAAATGAATTAATGGATCATCTTCATTGTCATGAACTATTTCAATATTATTAGTGGTATCCATGTCGTCCACAAAATGTACCTTTGTGCTGATCCCTTTAACTGTCATAGTATGTTTGCACACTTTATTTACATTGCAAGCCGTGAAATAGCCAAAGCTGAAAGATACAATACCAGCAATTGCTAAAACAAAGATACCCTTGGGTCTAATTATACTTAATAGCATTTTCATGATAGCCTCTCCCCGTATATTTTTAGAAAATAGTTAACTCCTATATAGATTAATCACTTCAGGTATGTATTTGGTGCAATATTTATAATATAATTTCTTGTAATTCTACATCTTCTACACTAATGTATTGGCCGCTTTTGAGATATATACCATCTACCAGAAGCAACCAATAGCCTTGAGGAGTCCTTGCTATGCTTGCTTCGGTAAGGTGCACGTCTGTGATTGGTTTGGCAATGTTTTTGGCCGCAAGCATCTCTTTCCAGTGGAAGTAACCGGCAGAATTGCCCAATACTATTGATATATTAAGATCATTTGAGTTTATTCCCTGCCTAGATAGCTCTGCTTTAACCCAATTAAGAAGACCTTTTTCCGGCTCTATAGTACGATTCGAATTGTTAGTGTAGAACTCTTTCAGTTTTTCATTAGTATTAAGTTTCTTGAACTTGAAATCAGGCGCTTCACATACAAGAAGATAGTCTGGATTATGCGATGGATACGCAGCTATCTTAAAGCCAAAGAAAGAGATAATCTCACTCATTGTCTTTTCTGTTGCTTCTTCAGGAAAGTTTACACGCATCTCTGTAACTATTGTTCCATCTAACTGCAGAGAGTTTTTAAAATCCTGATACTCATCAGGTGTCATAAATTTTTTCTTCTTCTTATTAAGATCAGGGATTTCTACTATTTCCTCTGTTTTGACATTTTTGTTTTCCTCTGGTTTATCCTTCTGATAGCTGTTTGTACTTTTTTTATTTTCTTTTGTTACCTCTGCGGGTCTATACCTGCTGTTATCCAATGCTTGATTTATACTGTTTTCATCAAAGCCGGAACAAATATTAGCTGGGAGTAGTGAGAATCCTTTTTCAGGTTTACTTCCATTTACATGTTCTGGTCCTGAATCTGTATGTGGCAGAAATATAAATACCAGTATGGAAATGTTGCATATCATAGATATGATAAAGTATTTAACGAGCCGGTTCATTTTTACTTATCCTTAATGTAGGGTATTAGACACGAATTACACTAATTAGAACGAGTTGCAAGTACATGTGTCTGCAACTGGATTTCTAGTTTTTACCTACAGAGTTAGTTTTAAAGAATACCTTCGGGAGATCAGCCTCACGCACCGCCTGCAGGATATGGAGTGCATCGCCAAGTGGAGCATCAGTGTCGCCGTTTATTATAACGGTAATATCGCTGCCATATTTTTTCTTTTCTGCCAGCACTCTTGATAATTCCTTGTCCGATGAAATCTGATCCTTGTTGATGAAAAGTTTGCCATCTTTTGTAACTGTGATTGTTACAAAATCCTCTGGCTTAACTTTCTGTGTTATTCGTAATTCAGGATTTTTTACATCAACCATTTCCAGGAATACCATTCTGGTCATGCCAACAATACAGAAAATTACAACCAGAAAGATTATATCTAATAGTGCGAGCATATTGAATTCCGGTGCAACAGAGTATCTTTTAGAAAGCTTCATTTTTGTAATCCCTCAATAACAGTAATCTCAACATTTAGATATTTCTACTAATTTAAATTCATTCATTTTAGACTCTATATTTGAAATTGCTTTATCTGCTACACCACTAAATAAATGACTTGCTGCCAGATTTACCACGGCAACAACCAGGCCAAGGAATGTTGTAGTCATTGCTTCGGAAATTCCCAGTGCTATTGCAGACATGTCAACAGTTTCACTCATTGTTCCAAATGCTTTAATAAGCCCTGTAATAGTACCAAGCAAACCCAGTGCTGGAGCTAGTGCTGCACATGCATTCAGTATTCTCAGGAAGCTGTGTGATCTGCCAAACTCCTTGTCCAGAGCTACTGACATTACATTGTCCAGATCTTTTGCTGATGGTATGTTAGGGAGCAAATATTTAAAAACTCTGGCGAAAGTGTCTCTTGATTTATTCGCCAGTTTGCATGCCTCGTCAAACTTTCCATCTTTTACAAACTTCATAATCCTGGCTTCGCGTATCGGATTTTTCTTTAACAATTGAAAGAACCAGAATACAGATCTTTCAATAATTACACCTAATGACAAAATCCATAGAAAGAGAAGGCATGCGCCAATGGGGCCACTATTTGTCATGACTTTGTCTAGAATTTCCATGATAAAACTCCTTAAACTAATTAGATTTTTACTGGATTTTAAATTTATTCATCCAGGAATAGATTATCCGATATCTTGTTTCCTAATTCACCGTAAACCAGAGAGCATCGATAACATTTGTGACATGTGAAGCTACATATCTCCTTAGTCATGCTTGCGATGTATTTGTGCAATGATTTTATCCTTTCGGGTGGCATCTCATTGTCAATATTCGCAAGTGTTATATTCAGATTGGTATTAGATACATTGTGAAATCTGTTGTCAGATATGTGCTGTATGTAATTAATCTGTCTGACAATATTAGCATTCTGCCTCTCGATATCCTTCAGGGATTCATTATCTGCAGCAGCTTCTGACATCGTCCATGCCATGTACAATAACAATATAATCATTATTAATACTCTCCTGATATACGTTGAAAAGAATAACGGTGATAAACCATAAAAAAGTGACTCAAATTTGAAACATAAAAGTTTGTTTAAAGGTACTTTTCGTTTCGAGTCTTTCTGCCTGATAAAGACTAAGGATTTATAGAGGATTTTATATTCTCACTTTTTTCCATAAAGAAGGTTACATGCATAGCAGCTACTTCTTCCGCATGAGAATTCGCAGACCCCTATGGTGTTGTGCTGTATTTCACTCAAAAGGTCTCTGGTCTCTCTATATGTAACCAGTTTGACAACATCCTTCAGTTTGTTTTTTGCACGTAATGCATTTTTAGCTTTACTGTCTATAGAAATCTCTTCTGCTGGCTGGACAAATGGATTGGAAATACTGGAGACTGTCTCTTCTGTTTCCAGTTCCAGTTTTAATTTACCAATACGTGTACGAACAGTCACAAGATCTCCTTTAAGTAATGACAACTTGTTCTCTAACTCCTTCTGCCTCTTGTTGAAGGCATCTTCGAAAGATATCCATGTGTTGTCTGCAATATCACCTTCTGATGATTTAAGCATGTGATCAAACTGCAGATATTCCTGCTTTACAATTTTTGGAAGTGCATCAAGCTGCTTTTCCAATTTAGCAATCTCTGATGTGATATCATTTGCTCTATTCTGATTGTAAGCTATTTGATTTCTTACGATATATATATCGTTATCATTGGACATCACCTTCTTGTAATTCTCGACGACATTATTCATGTCAACTTTTGCACTGTCTTCTTGCTTTACCTGGATGATTTCCGTATCATAGTTTTCGTTTATAACCTCAAACGCGAACTCTCCATACGCAGTAAGGCATGAGAATAATGAAAGCAGCGGTACTAGCATAATCTTATTCATAATATGACCTCTTTCTAACTGCCAATTGGCAAATTTATAAATTGATAAGTAAGTTAATTTATACTTTCTGGTAATACTCAGTAATACTTTTCAGCCTGGCTCTTTATCCAGTCGTCCAGATTATCATTATAGTATACTTCTACTATCTCAATTGAGTTTTCATCATGTGGATCAGATGAGAATCTGGTTAGTTCATCTGTGACTTTATCCATGATATCTGAAAAACTGTCTACTATCGTCCACACTTCCTGAACCTCAGCATACCACTCAGTTGGTGTTGCATCTCCTGTAGATGACCAGGTTGTCTCGGAAACATTTACCAGCATGTTATAAACATCTGCAACAGTGGAAAATTTTTGTCTTTGTACATCAAGCTTGTCTAAGAGGTGATCTACATGATCCCCGAGTTGATTATAGTAGGTTCCCTGTTTCTCGATCATTGCTACTGCCTTTTCGATTCCATCTATCTGGCCTGGTATCTGTTTGTTTCTGTAGCTGACGGTATCCATCTCTTTTCTTAATGTATCCAGCTTTTCCCTTAACTCTTCGGATGGATTTACCATGTGCCTTCTTGCCAGTTCTCCTGTTTTTTTATGTAACTCTTTAAGCTCCTCTGCATTTAGAGCTGCACCATCTGTTAGATTTCTTAATTTGCTACTCAGTGAGCTCTCTGCTCTCACAAACTCTCTGTCTATCTCCTCAAAAGAGTCTTTTATCCTGTACTTCTCCTTTGTTACACCTACCATCTTTTTTTCAATTCTTAGAATGTTCCTGGAGAAGGCACTATGAAGCTGTCTCTGTGTTTCAGGAGTTCTATTGTCCTTTACTGCTTTAAGTGACGTCTGTATCTCATCAATGGCCTGGTGGAAAGATTCTCTTAACGGTTTTGCCGTATCCAAAGAATGGTGAATTTCTTTCTTGGGCTTTTCGATATCTATCTTAAACTTGGATATATCTGGTAAAAAACCTGTCTTCCCCTGGTAGTTTTCTGATGGATTACCATCAACCGATGCCTGAATGGTTACGTTGCCAGTAAAGATAAGTAACAATATCAGTATGGTAATTACACTAAACGATAGCTGCTTCATTATTACACCTCCATAAAATTAGAATTTTGAATTATAATTTCCAACAATACGACTAATCTTTGCTCTCTCCTCATCCGGCATATGCTTCCAGCTGGTAAGTGCTCCATCCTCATCATCTACAGCATACTGGAGAACTCCAAGCAGGTAATTATCCTCAACCGTAACAGGCAGATTGTTGTTTCTTAAAAACCTGATAAACTGTTCACAGTCGTCTCTTGCAGATTTGAAATCATCCTGCCCTATGTAAGCAATTGCTCTATTATGTAATAGATACCCTGATATACTGCTCTCTCCTTCCAGCGTAATAGCAGCACTTATGTCTTCAATAGCCGCAGTGTATCTGCCTTGCATAGTGTTGATTCTTCCTCTAAGGTTAAGAGCCTGTACATTCATAGGGCCCTGAATGAGTGACCTGTTTACATCCTGTAGAGCATCTGCATCATTACCTTTTTTAAATTCCATTTCTGCCCTGTAGTAATAAGCCAGTGAGGCATTTTTAGGACTGTTATTTATTGCATCGGTAAAAGAAATTTCTGCGTTTGAATATTCTCTCACTTTCCATTGTGCTATGCCCTTGTTCAAAGAAGCTTCATAGTTATCTGAACGTCTCAATCCTTCGTCATAATATGTAATGGCCTCTTTATATCTTCCATTCTGCATTGACTTGTCACCACGGCTGAACATTCTTGTGGAATTACAACCGGTAGCAACAACACATACTAAAATAAGAATTACAAATCCCTGTTTATACATACGTTACCTCCAAATCTAGAAATAATATAAAAATAAGCACTTTCACTATTAAGAATTAATGCACTTATGCCTGCTACTAACTACTAATCAGATGGTGGTTGTCCCATGGTGCATAAAAAATTATATTTTTTGTGGTTTATCTCTTCTGCCTCTCTAGCCAAAATATCAGGGACAAACTATATAATGTTGTTAAAAATTTAACGTATCTGATTGCTGGATTTAATACTTGCCAAAACAATCCTAATTCCTTATCTTTGGCGGCGTGACGTGTATTAATATGTTTAGCCTTGATTTGTTCAGGCATGTCGTATGGTTATTGTGGTATTGTTATCGGTGTGGTTTGGATCACTCAAACCTTAAGGTTTGAGTTACGTTATGCAATCAGGCATTTACGAAGTATGCTGTAACTCAAGATTTTAGTCTTGATCCGCTTTGGCGTGTTATTTGGGATCAGTCAACGATAAGGTTTGAGTTACTTTATAGTCAGGTGAATATACTAAACTTATTTTTTATGCACCAGAAGAGATACGTATAATGATATATACAGAAGTTACTGGTGTTTGTCTTTTCATAAAGCTTAAGCAGAGCTCTTTCAAATTATGAATAATGACGAACTTATTGAACTGCAGAGGGTTATCAGAAGCGGAGGGCCGGAGGCTGAAGGTGCCGCATCTAGATTTTGTGACGTAGTAAAAGATACCATGAAGCGGATTCTTAGCTCCATATCTTACAAATATTCTCAGGAGTATTTGGAGTGGGGAGTTAATGAAGCATTTCTGGCATTTCGTGATAACTGGGATCCAGAAAAAGGGAAGTACTTTAAGGTTTATCTCTGGAGGTATGTTAAAGAGAGAGTCAGAATAGCTATCGCCAGAGATAAAGGGAAAGAGTCTTCGATTGACATACCGCTTGGCGGTGACGGTGATGAAGGGTCAGGTACTATAGGAGATTTGGTTGAAGACAAAGATATCTCGTCTGAAGATAAATGCCATGCGTCAGAGTTGTCAGCGATTATGATAAACGTATTCAATAAAATGGATTCCAGGATACAATTAATAATGGTTGAATATTTTTCAAACAGATCTACTTATAGAGAGATTGGCCTAAAACTTAATATTGACCATACTACCGTAATGAGAAATTTAACGGAAGAAGGTATTAAGCCATTACGAAGCGAGATAGAAGGTTATTTTAAAGATCAGGACTTAAAATATGATAGTGAGGTTGTGCTTAAGTCTCTGGGTAATTTCTTGATTAAGAGGAATATTGATAATGAGAACCGAACATAAAACAATTGAAGAACTTCTGTTGTATTTAGAAAATCCAATCGGAGTCGAAGATGATGAAACAATAGAAAATCACCTGGCTGAATGCGACGAGTGCGTATCTGATCTGAGCTTTCTTGATTCACTGAGGGCCGGGTTACAGAGTTATAGCCGTTACTCAGGCGAATTAGTGAAAGCAGGTGTATCTACACACTTAACAAACATTGAGATACCTGGTTATATCAATGATGCATGCAATGATGATGAAAAAGGAAGAATAGTATCACACCTGGCTGGTTGCAGCAGTTGCCTTGAAGATGTGTTTACAGTTAAGAGTTTAATAACACAGTTGGAGCGAGAATCTTCCTTAATAGAGAAGAGCTATCTTATCTCCAAATTTATAATAGGCCACCCGACAAGAATTGGATCTGTCGAAAAAGAGGGTAAGAGTTTAGTACGGGAAGCCGCAAGAGTTGGAATTGCCATGTTCGATATAGGGCGGTCACTAAGCTTCTCTTTCGAAGGCGCTGAGGCCTCTAAAACAGATCATGGTGAGGAGTACAGAAAGATGGAGACAGCTGATTTTACAATTGAGATTGTACAACCAGCTGGTAAAGAGTCAAACGTTACAATAGGCGTACTTGCAAAGGGTAATCTTGCAAACGCAAAGATCACAATATGTGCAGAAGAGGAGAGAACAGAGATAGTATCGCTTGAGAATAGAAGAGCAATTATAAACAAAAAAGATATACAGGCTGAGGCAATAAGGTATATAAAGATAGAGAAGGTATAGTTATGAGAAGGGTTGATTACGGAGTAACAAAATCCACCTTTACGAACTCGTAACATTAAACGGAGCTGTAAGTGATGCTAAACCTTGAAGAGATCGAAATAGAATTGGAGGGATTGATAAGAGCCAGAAATGAGGGGCTTCCGATTGCAGGTTGGCGTAATAGTGCCTTAAGTCTGTTTAATAAGCTATGCAACAGTGGTGAAGATACATCGTGTATAGCAGAAAAAAACCTTTCAAAAAAACTTGCTATTGAATGTATGACAGAGCTCGATAGCTATTTCAATATTTTTGATTTCATGGATGATGGAGAACGGCACAAATGGCAGGAACTGTCAAAAAAACTCAGGACGATCTACTCTTCATAAAGGTCAAAGCTATTATGGTGTCGGGTAATAATGACTCCAGGACAGGTAGCATACATAATATTCTTGTCTTTCTTAATAACCAGGAGCATAAGGTAATACCAACACGATCCTTTGACAGTTTAAGATCAACTATAGAGAGGGTTGTGTCATCTCATAATACATATAACCGTAAGTTTACAATAGATACTGGTCTGAAAGATGATGATAATTTATGTAATGATCTGAGCTCTATGGGTCTCACTATTGCTGTCGGTATTGAGGCATCCCTGAATGACTGGAGTGGATCATGGGAGAATGTGTGGGAAGAGTGGTGCTTTACCGGAGAGGTGACTGATTCGCAAGGTGAGATCGGCGCAATAGGCGGTGCGAGAGAAAAAATTGAATCAGCAACAGATGATGAACGAATAAAATATGTCATGGCACCTTCTCAGAACAGACAGGAGATCATAAACTGGATTGATAAGAGACAAGATATCAACTATGAAGTAAAGTCCTCCGTGGCTATAAACACAAAGCATACAGATGATTCTCCATCCTTCTTTAGCAGAATCTGGTTAATGTCGACTGGAAATACATTAATGTGGATTGCATTAATACTATGGTTCTTGTCGATTGTATATGTTCCGATTAGGTATCTGCTGTGGGATAATATTCAATTGTCAGGTTATGACAACTCTCGGGTTATCATAAACATGCCAATCATATACCCTGATAAAGTTAAAAGCAGACTGCTAAAAAATGGATTTCCTGAGGATCAGGTAAACAATATTCCATTCTCTCGATTAATTAAAACAGACCAGATTGGTAGAGTGTTTATCATAAATAGAGACGGAGTTGTCGAATTTGAGATTATAAGTTCGCAGGACATGACCTTGGTATTATGCTACGTTTGTGGTTTGTATACAGTGTTGTTTGCTGTTGTTCTTTTTATACTTGCTGCATGGCAAAAAAGGGGCATCACTAATAAAATCAAACATAATGTCGTAAACCTTAATTATGATTCTCTGGTTCTGACAGACAGAAACAAGGAAATTATGTTTGTTGACAACTTAAAACAAGCCGGAAAAATCATAGAATCTAAGCTACATTGAATTATACCTTGAGTGGTTTGGATGAGTCAAACCTGAAGGTTTGAGTTACGTGAGTAATTCCGAGATTCGCATTTAGTTGTATCTCAAGGCTTCAGCCTTGATTCTTTTTGGCATGTCGTACGGTTGTTATGGTTTGGTATATGTATAGTATGCTCTTGCTCATTTGTGGCAAAAACTTTTTTCAAAAGATCAATTTATCATGAAAAAATACATATTAGTAAATTTATTAATAATTCCATTTCTATTTCTATTTGCTCCAATTGTCCATGCTGAACAAGGTGAATCTGAAGGGATGAAGGATCGTCTTCTAGTGTTACCTCTTAAGGCGCAGAAAGGAATTGATCAGGAAGAGGCGATTCTCTTGACTGATATCTTGTCAGTAGAAATATACAGATCTGGCAGGTTTACGATACTTAACAGGGATGATATGAAGGCGATACTTAGTGAGAAGGAGTTTGAACTGGCAATGGGGTGTGATGATAATGTATGCCTTCTTGAAAATGTGGAGAAACTCGCAGTAAATAAATTAATTGCCGGTAATATAGGTAAATTAGGTGATAAGTATATTATTACAATGCGGCTGATTAATGAAGATGGTGAGAACGAGTCGATGGAACGGGAAAGCTGTGACTGTGCGCTCAGCGAACTAGACAAGACCATTGAAAAGATTTCATACAAGTTTCTGAAGCATCTTGATGGGGAGGTGCTGCCTGAAGACACCGCTGTGGTAGTGGACGAGCCTGATGAAGTTGATCGTGTTGATGATATTGTGAAGGTTGATATTGGGCAGCATAATGAGAGGAGAAGCCTGGCGGAGGTCAGAGATGAATGGTCTGAGTGGCAGGATGACATGGTTTCATCTTACAATGAGGCGCTTAGAGGAGACAATGATGTTCGTTTAGATATTCGTGAAAAAATAAGAAATTGGAAACGGATAAATGAAGAGTTCAGGCAAGACAACCCATATAGTACAGAAGATGACAGGATTCGCCAGCATACAAGGATACGGCTTGAAGAGTACCGCAGACTGGCAGGGAGGCCTGATAGACTACGGAAAGTAGATAAACATCGGAGGCACAAAAAACCCCCAAGGTCACCGAGAGGCAGAAGAAGGTAGTTGCTATGATAAGGCGGTTGCGAGCCATATAGCTCAAGTCTTCAGCCTTGAATCGCCTAATCAAACTTGAAGGATTGAGTTACGTGAGTAACGCTGAGACTCGGTTTTGAGTCGTAGCTCATGGCTTTAGCCTTGATTCGTTTTGGCGTGTTGTGTGGGTCTGTCAAACCTGAAGGTTTGAGTTACGTTAGTAATTGCGAGACTTGATTTTAAGTTGTATCTCACGGCTTTAGCCTTGAGTTTTTTTGTTTCTCTTCTATTAGTGTTAATCTGTGAAATATTATGAGAAAAGCGATATCCATTATTATTTACTCTCTTTTGTTTATATCTATTATATCAGCACAGCTTCTTCCAAGTCTTCATGCCGCTGAATCAACGATAGTGACAGTAGACGGAATTGGCACAATAATAGGTAACGATATGGCAAGAGCGAGAGATGAGGCTCTCAGAGATGCTTATAGAATGGCTCTTGAGAAGTCTGGGATTAATATGAGCTCATATACAGAGATGGTAGACCTTGTCGTAATAAAGGATGTTGTACGTGCGGAAGTATCAGGACATGTAGAATCCTGGAAGATTGAAGATGAGGGAGTACGAGATGACGGTCTCTATTATGTGACTATAAAGGCAACTGTGGTGAATACTCCTGTAAAAAAGGATGATATGGAGGCGTTGAGATTACTGATAAGTTTGATGGGTAATCCAAGATTTATAGTTATGATTGAAGAGACTAATATTGGAAAAGAAGTTCCTTTTTCTACTCTTGAAGCAACGCTGACAGAGGCGCTGACGGATTATGGTTACCATAGTATAGACCCGAAGCAGAAGAAGATAATCGAAGAGACTGATGATGTCAGAAGAGCAATAGGGGGAGATACTAAAGCGGCACATAAGCTTGCTATGAGAATGCAGGCTGATGTGATAATTATCGGAAGTGTATATACTGATAAACTTCCGAAGAGTGAGTATTTTGAAGGTACTAACTGGGTATCTAGCAAGGCATACAGTACTGTTCGTGCAATAATCGCAGAGACAGGCAAGGTACTTGATGTTATAAGTCCGCAGAAGTCTTGTACGGGATTGACCTACCAGGACGCTGGTATTAAGGCAATAAAGAAATGCGGAGAGGCTGTGGCAGATGACTTGATACGGAATATTCTCCAGTATATAAATGTCTATGAAGGAAAGACCATTCAATTGCTGGTAAGCGGGATCGATTATTCAGACTACTCTAAACTAGCTGGTAATTTAAGAGATATGAGAAAAGTGGTAAATGTATTTCCAAGAGGATGGTCGAAAGATCAACCTGCTGTATACGACTTAAAAACTACAGGTAACACGGAGGATCTTATGGCAAGGCTTGAGACGTTAGGCTTGGAAATTGTAAGATTCAATATGAATAAGATAGAGGCGAAGAAGGTCGGTAAGAGCTGGTGGAAGTGGTGATTCACAGAACGCAGTCAGGTGGAAGATAATGAATTATGTTGCGAGTTGTGTCGCTCAAGTCTTCAGCCTTAAATCGCTCAGTCAAACCTGAAGGATTGAGTTACGTTATTAATCCCGGTACTCGATTTTAAGTTGTATCTCATGGCTTCAGCCTTGATTCGATATTGGTGTATCGTGTGGGTTTTTCAAACCTAAAGGTTTGAGTTATATTTGTCTTTTGTGCTTATTTGTGTAAGTTTGTAAAATAAGTATCATTAATAACCTGTACCATGGAGTACGCATATGAAAAAATTACATGGTCTAATATTGTTACTGGTTATCTTACTTCAGGTGCTCGGTTGTGTTACTGTAAATAGCGTCAAGGTAACACACACGACACTGCCTCCCGAACAAAAACAGGTAGCTTCTTCTCATAAGGAACAGATCTACTCTGCTTCTCAGAAGGCTGATTCTTCCGAATTTGATATTGAGATAACAAAAGGCTGTGATCTCCTGAGCAGGAAACAGTACGTGGCGTCTATTGACTTCTTTAAGGCCCTTGCCATAAGTTATCCCTATGAGACAAAGGCGCAGTATTTTATTGCACTTGCTTATGATGAGAGTGGTAATGATGGAGATGCATTACGTGAGTATAAGATATTTGTTGGTACTCAGACGGAAGATGATGTACTGACCCTGAAGTCCAGGAGTAGGATACAGGTGTTAAAGGGTGCCATTGCGGAGAAACTTATCAAGGCGTCAAGTATGCTTGCTGAGGCTCATAAGTATGTAGGCTCTCTTGCAAGACTTAAGGAGGCGTATGATCTGATGCCATCTTCTCTAATATCTAGGAAGATTGTAGCGCTGTATGATAAGTTTTCACTAAGCTCTATCGCCTGGCAGATGTCATCAATTAGTGATTTGTTATCCGATAAGTCAGTATCTATTGTACCGTTTACTGATCTGTCAAGAAGAGAGATATCGAAGGGTAATGCTGTTGCGATGGAGCTCAGGAATGAGCTTGTCAATATGGGGGATTTAGAAGTTTATGTGCGAGATGAAGATTCTATTAAGGCAATATTGAGGGAGATTGAGTTTGGTAGCTCTGGTTCTATTAACGAAAAGACAAGAAAACAGCTGGGTAAACTTGTAAGCACAGGAGCAATTATTACGGGAAGGATAGGCTACGTTGCAGATACATTTAAGATCAATGGATGGATGATAAATGTTGAGACAGGTAAAATAGTTTCATCCAGGAGCATTAGCGTTCTCGGTTGGAATATTGCAGATACCGACAAACATGCTGATTTCAATGTCAAGGTGTGGACGGACAGGAAAGAGTATCGTATCGGAGAACCGTTGGTTATAAATGTTCTAACAAACAAGGATTGCTTTCTGACTTTGTTGAACGTTCGCAGCAACGGGGAGATATGGGAACTGTTTCCCAATAGTTATAATCAGAACAATTTTATCAAAGGAAATACCAGTCATACTGTTCCGGCAAGTAACGATGCTTTTCAGCTGGCCATAGTAGAACCTCCAGGTCAGGACTACATAAAGGCGATAGCCACCTCAATGCCAATAACAAGAGATCAGATAGCACGGGTGCTCTCTGAAGACAACTCTATTCTGGTTGTTCCTACAGCCATTCTCAGGCAAGATGGCAACTCCACATTTAGATCAGTTTCTTCGTCAGAGATGAGAGGACTTCATCAAATTTTGACAAGGGGAGTTGGATTATTACCGGATCAGCACAGCAATCACAACTCTGACTCAGATAGATACGGTACCGGGTTTGAATCAGCAGTTAATACATGGTCATTTATGACGAAGAGATGAGGGAATACGCCTGGGTTTTAAATTTGCCTGTTTTTTTAACTCTATTCCCGGGAAATTTTATGCACCAGATCATCTACTCCTTCTGATTAATAGGTAAACACACTTATTTCTGGTTATTCTTGTCAGGGATTTCAGTCGGAACAGTTCAGGTTTTGAGTTATATAGCTAATTTGTTTATTTCACAAAAAGAAAGGAATCTTGATATGTATTTACTGAGATTTAAAATTATTTGGGTAGCACTGCTGCTTACAGGAATTACATTTCCATATCAGGGTTTTATCGCGGCTGGTGAAAAGGTATCCAGTGGTAAGGCTAAAATTAATATTGGTGCAGAGAAGGGTACTGTCAACTGGGGCACAGAGTTTATAACTGCCAGGGGCATTGTGCTAATAGCAGAGAATGAGACTCTTGCGAGAAGGGGAGCCATAGTAGATGCAAATAGAAGATTGCTGGAGATAATTAAGGGCGTTCGTATTGATGCTACAACAGTTGTATCTGATCTTATGGGTGTCAGTGATGTCGTCAAACAGGAGGTAAGCGGTGTGATTTCCCATGCTGAAATAGTTGATGAAAGGAAAAAAAACGGAAACTATATCATAAATATGCGGGTGCCTGTGGGGAAATTCATCTCACTCATAGTGAAAGATAAATCGGTTTCCATGACGGACCCAGCTGAACCATCAAAATTTACAGGACTACTTATCGATGCCAGGGGGCATGATCTGGAGCCTGCAATATTTGTCACTATATTTAATGATAAGGATGGAACTAAGATCTGCGGCCCTATACATCCAGTATATCGTGTAAGTACAAAAGGTATTAAAGATGTCAATGAAGAGCGCCTCGGAGAAAATCCACTCAGGATTAAGATTAAGGGGACAACCGGGCAGAACAATGTCGATATTTCGCTAAGTAATGGAAACTCCAAAAAAATAAGAAAGAAGATAAAGAACACTGGAATATTATCAAAGAGTAAGGTCGTTATCATAATAGACTAGATAACAACTAAACTCTTTAATTTAATATATATAGTATGTACAAACCCCATTAAAAATGTCCTGTGCGGATATCTTTAATGGGGTTATTGTCGTTAATTAAGAGGTCTATAATATCGATTGTTTTTTGAATATTATATCCTTTTTCTTGTACGCTCTTAATGATTGTCATGTCAGTTTATTAATGATACTTACCTCGATAAAGGTCGGTTTGTAATATGAGAAAATATCTGATACATGTCTTGATAGCATCAATATTCTTGCTGGAACTAAGTACCAATACTCATGTCATTGCTCAAAATCAGAAACTTGCAGATCAGTATCTCTCTAAGGCTCAAGAACTAGAGAAACATGGGGAATTGCTTCAGGCAGCAAAAATGTCTGAAAAATCTGTGCAGGCAGAACGGGCATGTTCAAGTCCGAGAATGGAGGTTCTCTCCTCTGCGCTAAACCAGGCAGGTTCTTATTACTATCTGGTAAGCCAGTATGCGAAGGCGATTGAATATTATAATGAGGCTTTGGAGATTGATGAAGAATTAGAGAATGAAGCTGGTATTGCCAGAGATCTCAACAGTCTTGGTATGGTTTACAATTCGTGGGATCAATACGATAAGGCTATCAACTGTTTTGAAGAGGCTCTGGCTATAAACAAGAGATTGGGCATGGAGACTGATGTTGCCGTATGTCTTAACAATATGGGGCTCGTTTATGATTCATGGGGTCACTATGACAGGGCAATTAAGTATTATGAAGAGGCTTTGGTTATTGATAGAGGGCTAGAGAATGAGGCTGGTATTGCCATTTCACTCAACAATATAGGTATGGTTTATAACGCCTGGGGTAAGTACGACAAGGCCATCGCCTGTTTCGAACAGGCTTTAGCTAAAAATAATAGTTTGGGGCAGGATGATCAAGAGGCGATAACGCTTAACAATATTGGCTATGTTTACGACTCCTGGGGTCAGTATGACAAGGCTATTGAATATTACGAAAAGGCATTGGTCATTGATAAAAGATTAGGGCGTGAGGCAAGTATTGCTGAAGACCTTAATAATATAGGAATGGTTTACTACTCATATGGTATGTATGACAAGGCCATCAGCTATTTTGAAGAGGCTTTGGCTGAAAATGAAAGAATGAAAATAGACTATCAGGTAGCGACAAATCTTAACAATATCGGTTCTGCCTGCAGCTCAGTGGGCCATTATGACAAGGCGATTGGGTATTATGAAGAGGCACTGAACATTGATAAGATACTAGGCAGAAAAGCTGACATCGCCTTAGATCTAAACAATATCGGTGCTGACTACAATTCACAGGGAGAGTATAAGACTGCAATCAGATATTATCTTGAATCCATCACAATAATTGAAGAACTACGTAAAACTGCAATCGGAGATATTCGAATGGATTATCTGGCCAGTCAAATAGTTACATACCAGGGGCTGACTTCTGCTTATATCAGGGATTCAGACATATCATCCGCTTTTCAGACAATTGAACTCAGCAGGGCAAAACTCCTGACGGAACGACTCACTGGTGAAGGTTCAGAGATACAGCTGCCTGAGTTAAGTAGTATCCAGAATTCATTAGATAAAGATACCATAATAATCATCTACGCAAATATTGGCTGGGAAGATATGGTTCAGATTACTATTTCAAGTGATGAGATTACGGGTAAGGAAGTATCTGTCAAATCCTTTATTGAATCATCAATTGCCAATTATGAAGAACCTATAATAGGCCTATTAGAAATTCAACGTGGTGTAACGGTGGTTAATAAAACACCGTCTCATGCAGGTAATATTGAGACAATGAGTGACTTTGATAATATAATAAATTATTACCGCTCACTGATAATGAATAGAGTGTCAGCAGATGCAAGAGGAGTAGAAGTAGTGGGAATTGAAAAATTGAAAAGAGTGCATACGGAAAAGATCAGTGAACTTGCAAGGTCTCTTTATGAACTGCTCGCAGGTTCACTGGAGTCACAGATCAAGGATAAAAAGAACCTGATTATTGTACCTGATGGTATTCTTGCTTTTATTCCATTTGAAACCCTTATAGATAAGAACAGAAAGTATCTGGTAGAAGAGTATCGTGTGAGTTATGTCCAGTCTATGAGTACACGAGAATTGATTAGGAAACGTGAGTACAGAGAAGGTAGAAAACCGTTATTGGCATTTGGAGGTGCAGTCTATGACGAAGTTTCGTATGATGTGGAAACAGTAGAGAATGAGAGACAACTGGGATACATGTTAAGAAATCTCCGGCAAGATATTAAGAATGAGAGGGCTGTTGAAGCTGTTTACAGTACACTTGGAGTTGGGCCATGGAAAAATCTGCCCGGTACATTAAGTGAGGTTAGGAGCATAAAAAAAGTGGTAAAAAAATCTGATATCTTTACAGGAAGCAATGTTACGGAGAAGAATATAAAAGAGCTTTCTGCAAACGGAATATTGTCCAACTATAGGGTACTCCATTTCGCAACTCATGGCGTGGCGGTGCCTGAAATACCAGAGCTTTCAGCGGTTGTTCTGTCCCAGTTTACGGATAATCGCGGCAGAGAAGATGGTTACCTGCGTATGGGAGAGATAGCAAACCTGGACATAAAGGCAGACCTTGTAACCCTGTCTGCCTGTGATACAGGGTTGGGCAAGCTGTTTGGAGGTGAAGGGGTCGTTGGCCTTACACAATCCTTTCTGATAGCCGGTGCAAATGCTGTTTCTGTATCGTTGTGGAGAGTTGAAGATGAATCAACATCACGATTTATGGTATCTATGTATGGAATGGCACAGGATAAAGACATTAAATATGTAGATGCCATGACAGAGGTGAAACGCAGGTTTATCAGTGGAGATCTTGGAGAGAGGTATAAGGCTCCATATTACTGGGCACCGTTTGTCTATTATGGAAGAATCTATGAGGATATTAAAGAGAAGAAGGAATATACAGAGGAAAGGCCCGGGCCGGAAGAAGTAAAACCTTCTCTTGGGAATGAAAATGGATTACAGGAGAGGCCAGACTCTACTTGCCAAAGAGAGCCTTTAAACATTCGCATACAAACCAGAACCTACAATAACGGTGAGTATACAGGTGAGTATGAGAATGATAAGAGGCATGGCCATGGAACATATATCTGGCATGATGGTCTTACGTACACGGGTGAGTGGATGGATGATAAGATGAGTGGTCAGGGAACAAAGATATGGCCTGAAGGAGACAAATATGTTGGTACATTCAGGGATTACAAGATGGATGGTCATGGAACGTATACTTTGCCTGATGGTACACAGTATGTTGGTGAATGGAAAGATGATAAGCTGAGTGGCCAGGTTACAAAGATCTCTACTGATGGAGATAAGTATATAGGTGCTTTTAAGGATTATACGATGGAGGGCTATGGGACATATACCAGCTCAGATGGCACTAAGTATGTAGGAGAGTGGATGTCGGACAAGAGACATGGACAGGGAACGTATACCGGCAATGATGGTGATGAGTATGCAGGTGATTGGAAAAATGATGAGATGTCCGGGTATGGGACAAGGACCTGGACTGATGGTAATAAATATATCGGAGAGTGGAGTGGTGATAAGATGAATGGCCAGGGAACCTTCGCCTGGGCTGATGGTACCAGGTATGTTGGTGAGTGGAAGAATGGCGAAATGTCTGGTTATGGAACAAAGAAATGGACTAATGGTGAGAAGTATGTTGGCGAATGGAAGGATTTTGGAATGGAAGGTTATGGGACATATAACTGGCCTGATGGCACTAAGTATGTAGGAGAATGGAAGGACAATAGAATGCATGGGCAGGGAACAAGAACCTGGGCTGATGGGGGAAAGTATGTGGGTGAATATAATGATGACATTGAAGTCGGTGGCTGGTATTATTGGCCTGATGGCACAAAAGAGTGGACATATAAGGATGCACAGGGGAATTGGGTTAGTGAGTAGTAAGGAGCTGTCACAAAATAACCTGGACGTCTGAGGGGTTTCCATTTTAATACGATGTGAAGTTTATAGTTATTACTTTTGCCTCTTTCGGTAGGCCAACTCAAACCTGCCTGTCCGCCAAGTTTGTTCAGGAGGGAAGGTTTGAGTTATGTTAGTAATTGCGAGACTCGATTTTAAGTTGTATCTCATGGTTTTAGCCTTGATTCGATTTGGTGTGTCGTATGGTTATGGTGGCTTTGTTATCGGTGTGGTTTGGATGAGTCAAACCTGAAGTTTTGAGTTACGTGAGTAGTTCCGAGACTCGATTTCGAGTTGTAGCTCATGGCTTTAGCCTTGATTGATACATGGGTATAGGAGTATGTTTGTGACAGCTCCTAAACAGTGCCTGAACTGTTGGTAAGAAGTCTATACGTGCTTTTAGTTCTTGTTGAAAGGAGAAGCATTATGAGAGTAAGATCAGCATGCAGTATAAATAGAAAAGTTCTTTTTTTTCTGCTTATGACATTGTTGTTAGGAACCATCTCTCTAAATATGAGAGCTTTCGGAGAGGATTTGGGAGAGTGTATAGAAGGTGATTGTAGTAATGGCCATGGAACAAGGACCTGGACAGATGGAAGAAAGTATGTAGGAGGGTGGAAGAATAGCATGCATTATGGACAGGGAACACATACATGGCCGGATGGTGAGATATATAAAGGTGAGTGGAAGGATGACAGCCGTCATGGTGCTGGAACATATACATGGTCAGATGGGACGAGGTATGTAGGAGAGTGGAGGGGTGATGCAAAAAATGGCCACGGTATGGAGGCAGATCCTGATGGGACCAAGTATGTGGGTGAGTGGAAGGATAATATGCAGCACGGTCAGGGAACATGTACATGGCCTGATGGGTCCATCTATACGGGCGAGTGGAAGGAGAACTTGCAGGATGGCCAGGGAACACTCACATTGTCTGATGGGATGAGGTATGTGGGAGAGTGGAAGGATGACATGCAGAATGGCCATGGAATATTTACATTGCCTGATGGTACAAAGTATGTAGGAGAGTGGAAGGATGGCACGCAGCATGGCCAGGGAACTCTCTCATTGCCAGATGGAACTGGGTATGCAGGAGAGTGGAAGGATGGAGCGCCATATGAAGAGTGAACAAACGAATTACTATGGGATATACGGTGGGCATACTATGAGAATGGGCATATCACTTATCCGGGGGGACTGAGCATGACACAAATTATGGTACAAATTATTATGATAGGAACCGCAATATTTCTACTGGGAAGCACTATTCATTCAACTCAATTTCATCTAAGAAATAATTTCAGATCTAAAAAAGTGAATCAACTCTGTCCGGTGATATAGAGGGACCGGGACAAGGGTCGGTTGTATATAAAACTGCTCGTATTGTGGAAATAGTAGTCTTCCAGGTCATTAAACTGTCTGTGGCAATTGCCCTGATATGTTACCTGATACTAGGCTACTCTTCAGGTAAATAAACCAAAACTTTTAAGTTTATGTGGTTTTAATAGTTATGGCTTTTGTCATTAACTTTAAACTTTAGCTCACTTATTTATACTTTGCGCTCTTTGCGTCTTTGCGGTGAGAAAATTATCCAGCGGAGGAAGGCCAATGGCCATTCAACTCGAATTCTGCAATATTATAGTGCCGGTTGCAAAAATAAAGGAAAAACTTGGGCTAGATGTTTTTGAGGATAAGTATTCAATGAACAGTGATACCACATGGAACGATGGCTCACTCTGGAGAGACGGATGTATGGATAATTCTGTATTGAACGATCTGCTAGATGGGTGGGAAGCTCAGGGCTTTGAACTTACCGAAGAAGTCGGTAGTCAGAAATATTGGAAGGATGTATGTGTTGTCAATTCAAGCTTTGGCCCTTCTCATCCATGCAATTGGATTGAGTATAGTAAGGAAACAAATACGGTATGGCTGAAAGGTATGGACCCGGGTAGCATCTTCGGTCCTGAAGGTCGTGATATTCACTGGACGCCCTGAAGGAATCGAACCTTCGACCCACTGATTAAGAGTTCCAAAAATGGTGTTTTTTGCAATTTTCATAACTGCCTTATTTAGTGTCAGTTATGTCGCTATCACATAGAAGAACCTAAAGATGAATAATGAATTGACTCTTTCGGAGTGAGCTTGCAGTATTTAGAACTTTTCAGAAAATAACATAACGAGCATACAGGCTGGCTTTCTCTTGTTGGTAGTGGGGATTCAGGGGGTCAATTTTACCATTGGATTATATTGAAACCGATGATATAAGGAGTCACTATAACCGTTTATACTAATAAAAGATGGGAGGGAATGATGAAACGATATCTTCGTCAAGTTTTTTTGGTTATTGCCGTGATGTTCTTATTGGGACAATCTGCTTCTGCAGCGTTGAGTCCACGATATCGAAACATAAGAGACTTAGATGCTATGGTAGAATTTATCAAAGAACATCCAGGCATTGCAGCCGGTTTAGAATTCATTGATTTCAAAAATCACACAATTTGTTTTACAAATGGTTGTAAGGCGGTCTTTGGTTACCCTACCCTTCCTGCTGAACGAGAAAGACTTCCAGGTCCAGGTCCGTCCCTGGAGTTCAAGAGACCAAACTGTGATGAGCATGAAGGGGACGGTTGTTTGTTGGATAAGATAATAACTCATTGATAGGTGAAATGTGGTTTTGGGTGGGGTAGTTACAGCTAAACGAGAGCTACTCTATTCCATATTAATAAAGTTAAAAAGTTTATTTGCCAGTTCAGAGTCGAGGCTTTTTAATATTTCATACTGCCGTAAGGCAGAATTTTCATCGTTTAAAAAATTATAGGCAACGCCGAGATTATAATGAGCATTTGCATAATCAGGGTTAATCCTTATTACCTGCTTGCATGCCTCAATCGACTCTTCATGCCTGCCTGTTTCGTTATAGACATGACTGATATCATTATGAGCCTTTGTATAATCAGGGTTAATCCTTATTGCCTGCTTGTACGCTTCAATCGCCTCTTCATTCATGTCTGAATAGAAATAGACAACGCCGAGATTATAATAAGCATCTGCATAATCAGGGTCAATCATTATCGACTGATTGAATGCTTCAATTGCCTCCTTATACATGCCAGAACTGTCATAGGCGACACCGAGATTATAATGAGCCTTTGCATAATCAGGGTCAACCTTTATTGCCTGCTTGTATGCCTCAATCGCCTCTTTATACAATCCATGATTGAAATAGGCATAACCAAGATGAAAATGAGCGTTTGCATCATCAGGATTCTCCCTTGTTGCCTGTTTGCGTGCCTCTATCGCCTCTTTCATGCTTAATCTTTTTTCCATATTGTCCTTCTTTCTTTCTAGACCACCCATAGTTCCAAAGAATACTATAAATAATCCAATCGGAATTGAAACATAGAGGATTTTTGAGCCTGTAATGCATGCTAATTTGATTCTCACAACGCTTTTCCTTTGGGAATTTAATTTATAGAATTGGCAGGAAGAAAATACAGAACGAATGTTTTGTCTATATCTCTCATGTATTTTTTTGCTGTAAAGATCAATGGATCATATGTCTGTGGGGTATTAAATATTATAGATTATTGAAATACCAGTGATTATGATACTCAGGTAGTTATCAAAATCAAGAGGAAATTTAAACATCAGGATTCACAGGGATATAGATGTTTAAGTTATACATATCAAGCGTAATCAGGTGGTAAATCTGATATATAATAACCTCTCTTTTTCTCTTGCTTTTGATTATATATGCTTTTATGATTCTACCATCTAGCATTTGAAAACATAATTCAGTTATGAAAATACCCTTCAAAGCTCTGTCATTCATATTTTCCATTTCATTAAGAGTCAATTTGTACAAATTGACAAACTATTCAACCCCTCATTTCTGCCTTTGATAGCGTACATCCCCTTCCAAAGTCACATCTGGTAAGTGTTTGTGTTAATCTGCGTCCAAATTCCCTTTTTATCTTTGCCTGCGTTATCGAATAACTTAACTATTAAATAATACTATTTTTTCTGTTATAATGAAAAATTCGATAAATATTTATATTATTGTCTTTAACACGAAATAAGATAAAGGAATTCAGGCTATGGGTTTAAACTGTGGTATTGTCGGATTGCCTAACGTAGGCAAATCTACGATCTTTAATGCTTTAACGTCGTCCAGTGCGGCTTCAGAAAATTATCCATTCTGTACAATAGATCCCAATGTTGGAGTCGTGGCAGTTCCGGATGACCGATTGGATCAGATAACGGAATTTATTCCCCCTGAAAAAACCATCCCCGCAATGGTTGAGTTTGTAGATATTGCCGGTTTGGTAAAGGGCGCCAGTAAAGGAGAGGGATTGGGGAATAAGTTTTTGGGACATATAAAGAGTGTAAATGCCATTCTGCACGTCGTACGCTGCTTTGAGAAAGAGGACACCGTGCATGTAGAAGGGTCCGTAGATCCAATCAGGGATATTGAGATTATCCACACTGAATTGCTCCTTGCTGATATAGACACGGTAGAAAAACGGATACTGAAAAATGAAAAACTATCTAAGACCGGAGACAAGAAGTTATTGG
>Ga0257124_1001014_pt1 | contig 23928 bp, 24 predicted proteins | sample SI106_150metaG_FD_190154 | JGI IMG/M metagenome (GOLD analysis project Ga0257124, IMG submission 190154) | Marine microbial communities from Saanich Inlet, British Columbia, Canada - SI106_150 | ecosystem: Environmental > Aquatic > Marine > Inlet | place: Canada: British Columbia | collected...
TTGTGGAACCGCATCGGCGCTATCCTTGAGGGAACCTCGCAAGAAGAATGCCGTAACTTCATTCGACATGACGGATATGCATAAATCAATCTCGAAAATGGTCTAGCACGCTTCCGAGAAATTGTGGTTCATTGCCCGGTCTCGGCCTCCACCTGCAAAACTGCCCGTTCGCTGGGTAGGGCGGCGGCGGCGGTAAAGCTAATAAAGGCCGATAGACCCAATAGAATAAACAGGCCATCCAAACTGCCCGTGGCGGCGTGGATCAAGGGAACGAGTGCCAATCCGAGCGAGGATACGCCGAGGGTCAGCAGGAATTTCACGCCAAACACCTTGCCCCGCCAGCCTAGCGGGGTGTACCGGGCCAGCAGGGAATTCTCCGCCGGCTGGGCCATCAAATTCAGGCTGATCATCAACGCTGCCAAGGGGATCAGCAAAGGCCCGAAGGTAGCGAAGGCAAGGCCATAGATGGGCACTTGCAGGAACTGGAAGGCGGCATAAACCAATTTACGCGGCAAACGGTCCGCCAGCTCTCCGCCGATTATCTGTGTCAGGGATGAGAACAAATAACAAATGCTGACAAAGCCGCCAATGCCCAACATTGATTGCCCAGCGAAATCAAACAGCCGTTCTTCGAAGACCTTGGGCAGGGCATATGCGGTGATTTGATAAATCAGGCCGCTGCAGACAACGGTAATGGCGAGCATGGTAAAGGCACGGCGGCGGTCGGCGGCAAAGGGCGCCGGCGCGGGCGCCGCCTCGCCTTCGCCCTCGATGATAAAGCCCAGGCGCATGGCCAATACAAAGGCCACGCCGGTCGCCAGGCAGATTACACCGGGCGCGATGAATGCGACCCGCCAGCCCCACACATCGGCCAATCCACCGGCCACCAGAGCGGCGATCGCCGTGCCGGCCGAGCCGAAGATCCCGTTGATACCCAAGGCGCGGCCGTGACTGCGGCTATGCTTAATCAGCCAGGGCACGCCGACGGGATGATAGATCGCCGAAAACGTACCGATGGCCGTAAGGCCCGCAGCCAGCTGCCAGGGCCCCGTGGCCAGTCCGGTCAGGATGGAGGCGAGGCCGGTACCGAAAAAAAAGACCGCGATCATGCCCGCCGCGCTCCAGCGGTCCGCCAGCCAGCCGGCGGGCAATGCCGCCAGCCCATACATCACGGCACCGGGAATGGAGAGCGCGAACAATTCGGCATAAGACATCTGCCAGACCCGTTCCAACACCAGAACGACCGTGGCGAAGAACAACACGAACATATGGGAATAGGTATGCGCCACGCTGGCGAAACCCAACGCCACGGTCGCTTTTGGCGCATCAATCTGAGCGGAAGTGGGCATTGCCTTTAGTCGACCTCGCCGTTAAGCCAGGCTAGAAAGTCCAAATTTCCACCCTGGATCGGCAGGCTGACGACGCAGGGCAGATCATAGGAATGCAAAACCTTGATCCGCTCGGTCACATGCACGGTCATATCGCGGCGGGTTTTCAGGATCATGGCAACTTCCTCATCCTCCGTTACCGCGCCCTCCCATCTGTAGACCGAGGTCATTGGGCCGAGGATATTGGCGCAGGCGACCAGGCGGTCAGCGACCAAAGTGTGCGCAATCGCCTTCGCCTCCGCAGCATTGGCGCAGGTTACGTATAATAGTGACGCATCCTCCATTGTACGCCCCTCCCCTCAGCTTGCACGCAGCCGATACGCCAATTGCACCGTCGCGGCAAATAATAGTAGAGCACCGCCCTGATGCAGCACCGCCAACGATACCGGGATCAGCAATACCAGCGTGGCGATGCCCAAGGCCAATTGCAGCACCAATGCGGCCAGGCTCAACCGCAGCGCCAAACGGGCCGCCGGGTCCAGATCCAGCAGCCGCGCCTTGAACCAGATCCAAATCAACAGCAGAGTGCACAAATAGGCCCCGATCCGGTGGTCGAACTGTACCGTGATCACGTTCTCGAACATATTCAGCCACCATGGCGAGAGCTCGCCCAATTCCGGTGGCAGCCAATACTCGTTCATCATGGGGAATGTATTGTAGACAAAACCGGCATCCAGCCCCGCCACCAGACCGCCCGATAGAGCTTGCAACAGCACCAACAATACCGCGGCCCAGGCCCAGCCCCGCAGCGCCCCCGCGGCCCTGCCCGCAACATCGCCCACAACATTGCCTGCCGGCGATTTAGAGAGCAGATCCAGCGCCACCCAGATCAGCCCGCCCAGGATCAAAAAGGCCACGCCCAGATGCACGGTCAAGCGGTACTGGCTGACGTCGGGGCGGTCCACCAGGCCGCTTTTCACCATCCACCAGCCGATCAATCCCTGCAGCCCGCCAAGCAGGAACAAACCCAACAAGCTTTTTCGCCGGCGTCTTTCGACACGCCCCGTCAGCAAAAACCACAAGAACGGCAAGGCAAAAACCAGGCCGATGCCGCGGCCCAGGACCCGGTGACTGTATTCGTAATAGAAGATGCCCTTGAATTCGGGCAGGGTCATGCCCTGGTTAATTTTCTTATATTCCGGGTACTGCTGGTATTTCTCGAAGGTCTCCTGCCAGGCTTCTTCGCTCAACGGCGGCAATATCCCCATTAACGGCTGCCACTGCACCATTGATAGACCGGAATGGGTCAACCGTGTGGCGCCGCCCAGCATAACCATGCCCACAACCATGGCCGCCACCACTAAAAGCCATATCGCGACCTGGGGTCGGGCCCCGATGGCGCGCGCCTCGCCAGCATCCGATTGATCACCGCTCATCAATACATCACCCTGAAAAACGTATCTTCTACAAATGTTTAAGAGATTTAAGTAGCCATGCTTTTGAATGCCAAGAAACAGAAATAAGGGGCCGGCCAGGATCTAGTCCTTGACCGGCCCCCTTTTTATGGTCGGAGCGAGTGGATTCGAACCACCGACCCCCACACCCCCAGTGTGATGCGCTACCAGGCTGCGCTACGCTCCGACATGACCGCACCAGTGCCCTGCGGCTGTGCGGTAAGGGGGGGAATATAACGGCGGCGGGCCAGTGAAACAATTGCAATCGCCTTGGATTCCAATATTTATCTACGATTTTTGCTGTATTCAGGCTTTTCTGCCGGGGCGGCGAAGCAGATCACGCAATTCGCCCAATTCGGCGGCCAACTCTGACAATTTTCCCCGTTGCGCCACGCTTAGCCCGCCATCCGCAGCACCGGCGCGTCCCATCGCCAAATCACCTGCCGAATTTCCAGATGCGCTTCCAGATAAGCCCGCCGTGGTCCCGCCGTGGCCATCCGCGCCCTGTTGCGCCGCCAGCTCTCCCTGGGGTTCGGATGCGCCGCCTTGCCGCCGCGTACGGGCCGCCGCGACACCGGCCGCTCCAATCATAGCCCCAGTGCCCGAGGTAGCTCCAGAACTGCTAGTACCGCTGCTGCCATTGCCCGACAACGAGCGTCCGGATTCCATGATGGTTTTCGAGCCGATTTCCCGCAGCAGCTTCTGCACGCCCTTGATGGTGTAACCGTCGGAATAGAGCAGATGACGAATGCCGCGTAGCAAATCGACATCCTCGGGCCGATAATAGCGCCGCCCGCCGCCGCGTTTAAGCGGCTTCACCTGGGTGAATTTGCTTTCCCAAAAGCGCAGCACATGCTGCGGCACCTCAAGGTCCGTGGCGACTTCACTAATGGTGCGAAACGCACCAGGCGCTTTGGTCCTTCGGCGCGTCTGGGGGGCGCCGCCCACAGCGTCTACCATCGCCCGCTCAGTCGTCCGTGCCGCCGTCAGCGCCATCGTCAATAGTGGGGCCGCTGAGGTTCCTGTTGACCTGGTCCTTCAACACGTGGCTGGGGCGAAAGACCAAGACGCGGCGCGGCGCGATCGGCACTTCTTCGCCGGTTTTGGGGTTTCGGCCAATCCGGCCGCCTTTTTGCCGAACGGAAAAACTTCCGAAAGACGAAACCTTTACGGTCTCCCCCTGAACCAAACTATCACATATTTCGCCAAGTACGGATTCGACCAATTGAGCAGATTCATTGCGCGACAAGCCGACCTCTTGGTATACGGCCTCGCTCAGCTGCGCTCGCGTTACGGTATTACCTGCCACCTATTCATCCCCCGATCCGCTAGGGCTGGAAACCTAGCAAATTGGAAGTTTACAGTCAATATCAAAGGGATGCAGGGCACTGTTTAAGTAATATAGCGATTCGCTGCCAATTTCGCCGCATCGGAAGCTCAAGGAAGCCCTATCAGGAGGCCTTTTGTTGCCTGGCCCCTTGTGCCCCACGGCCTGCTTTTAGGGCGCGCCCTCGTCTACCCAGGGGCTTACCAGCGTGCCAGGACCGAACCCCAGGCAAAGCCGCCGCCCATGGCCTCCATCAGGATGACATCACCTTGTTTGATCCGGCCGTCGCTGACGGCGGCATTCAGGGCCAGGGGCACGGACGCGGCGGAGGTATTGCCATGCTCGGCCACGGTCAAAACCACCTTCTCGCGGGGCATTTTAAGTTTTCGAGCAGTGTGATCAATGATCCTCTGATTGGCCTGATGGGGCACCAACCAATCGATATCCTCCGCTGCGAGGTCGTTGGCCTCCAAGGCCTCGGTCACGACGGCAGCCAGATTACTGACCGCATGCCGGAACACCTCCTTGCCGCGCATCCGGATAACGCCCGCCTTGCCGGTGGAAGACGGCCCGCCATTGACATAGAGCATATCGTGGTGCCGGCCGTCGGCATGCAGGTGGGTCGACATAATGCCCCGGCTATCGCTGCGCCGCCCAGTTCCGGTGACTTCATCCTCGGCACGCAGGACCACGGCACCGGCACCATCGCCAAACAGGACGCAAGTGGTCCGGTCCTCCCAATCAAGGATCCGCGAAAAAGTCTCGGCCCCGATCACCAGAACATTGCGGGCCTGCCCCGCCTTGATGAAGTTATCGGCCACGGCCAGGGCATAAATAAAACCCGAACAGACGGCTTGCACATCAAATGCCGGAATACCCGCGACACCAAGACGCGCCTGCACCTTCGTGGCGGTGGCCGGGAAGGTCTGATCCGGCGTTGCCGTCGCCAGCACAATCAGATCCAGTTCGCTGGCCGCCATGCCGGCAGAGGCCAAGGCGTCCACCGCCGCGGCATGGGCCAAATCCGACGTCATCTCGTCATCGGCGGCGATATGGCGATTTGATATACCGGTCCGAGAAACGATCCATTCGTCGGACGTATCGACCTTGGCCGCTAGTTCGTTATTGCTGACCTTGCGTTGGGGCAGGTACGCGCCGCAACCTATAAATACCGACTTCATCATTCTACCGGTTCATTCCATCGGACCATCAGGCCATCAAGCGAGCGATCAGGCAATGGCCCGGCCCCGTGCTTCGTCATCATCATCGGTCACGCCATCAACAGCAACGCCATCGTTAGGACCGACATCATGATGGGAAAATTCCGCCATGTCAGCTGTTATGCGGCCAATCAGGTCATCGGCCACCATATCTACCGCCAGACCGATCGCGGTGGCAAAACCCACATCGTCCATACCGCCATGGCTTTTCACGCTGACGCCGTTCAGGCCGAGGAAAACACCACCATTGTGATGGCGTGGGTCGACCCGGTCACGCAGGGCCATCATGGCCGGTTTGGCCAGCATATAACCCAGCTTGGACAGAAACGATTGGCCAAACGCCGTGCGCAGGAATTGAGTAAACAGTTTCGCCGTCCCCTCCATGGTCTTCAGCGCCACATTGCCGCTGAAACCATCGGTCACCACCACGTCCGTGGTGCCCTTGGCAATGTCGTCGCCTTCCACGAAACCGTGGAAACGCAGGGGCAGATTAGCCTTGTTCAGAACGGCGGCGGCGCCTTTCACGGCCTCGTTGCCCTTCATTTCTTCCTCGCCAACATTCAACAAGCCGACGGTCGGCCGGGGCAAGCCCAGAATGGTGCGGGCGAAGGCGGCCCCCATGATGGCGAATTGCACCAGATTCTCCTGATCACAATCCACATTGGCGCCAAGATCCAGCATCACGCTTTCACCGCGCAGGGTGGGCAAAAAACCGCAAATGGCCGGCCTATCAATGCCCGGCATGGATTTTAACGCAATTTTGGACATCGCCATTAGGGCGCCGGTATTACCGGCCGAGACCACACCGCCGGCCTCGCCATCGGCCACCGCATTAATGGCCAGGCGCATACTGGACTGTCGGCCCTGGCGCAAAGCCTGGCTGGGCCGATCCGTCGATTTCACCACATCATCGGTGTGACGCACCTCCACCACGTCCCGCAGGGCCCGATAACGGGACAACAGCGGGTTGATCTTGGCCTCATCGCCAAACAGCAGAAAGCGCAGGTTGGGATGACGCTCGCGAGCCAAGGCCGCGCCGCCAACCACCATCCCCGGGCCCGCATCGCCGCCCATCGCGTCCAGTGAAATGATAATTTCAGGAGTCACGCAATCGCACCAAATGCGGCACCAGCCAAGAGGGCGCTATTAAGGGGTAATATCAAGTGTCTAGTCAGGGCTAGGCCGCACTTGAAGGTTCGCTAACCTCGCGGTCGTTGTAGTAGCCGCAAGATGGGCATACATGATGCGGCCGCTTCAACTCGCCACAATTTTGGCATTCCGCATAGGCGGAAGGCTTCAGGGCATCGTGGGAACGGCGCTGACCGCGGCGCGCGACGGAAATTTTCTTTTTAGGTACTGCCATAGCTTCACATTTTCATCCAAGTTGTCTGGGGCCATATCAACCAGCCAGTCCGGCCGTGCCCCATATCGTAATTCGCACACAATTTCTTATACAGCTTACGCGGCACCTGACGCGGTACCGCCTTCGCCTTATCCTCGAGCCCGCCCGCCGGTCCGCAGGTTCTGCAGCACGGCAAATGGGTTTGCTTTTTCAGGCCCCGTATCCGAGCCCAACACCGCATCGGCGTCGTCCCCCTCGGCGGCCAGACTTAAACTCACGTCAGCCCGGCTGCCCGCCGCATCTTCCATCACCTCGTCAGCTTCGATCCCCGGCACATGCGGATAGGGGTCGAGGGTTAGGGACAAATGCTGCGTAACCAACTCGCCAAGATCAATACAGCCATCAACCAAGGGTTCAACCGGATCCTCGCCAAACGGGTCGACGAATACATCCCCCAACCCATCGTTGCCTTTTTTACCGCGCATTTGTGCACCATCACAAAGCACTGAAAAGCGATCCGCGACCGTCGCCGCCACCGCTTCCAGGGTCACGACGCAGGACTGTACCACATTCGCCGAAAAATCAACATTCAACCTAACCGGCCCCGTCGCCGTCCGCCGCATGGACACCTCGGCCCGCAGCGCGGCAACCGATTGCAAAGCCAGGCGCCCGGCCACGGCGGCGCATTCATCGTCATTGGCCTGCAAACTCAGCACAGCAGCATCCTTGCCGACAGCGTCGACTTGAACCAAACGGCTAAATTCCGGCATTGCCCGTGTATCGGTCAACGCAAATTCTCCAACTTCCGGGGTAACGGAGACGGGTATCGCCACGCCATTTCCGCAACACGAATGGTCACGACGGCGGGGGCACCAGCGCGGGCGCAAAATAGTGATATAGAATTCATGGGTCAACGCCTTTTCCGGGCCAGGGCGCGAATTGTATTTCACCTATTATCGCTTGGGCATCTTGAACCGCGGCCATCTGCCCTGCCTGACAACGCAAATAATCGGCCATGGCGACGACATTGTCCGCCGTCGGCGTGACCGTACCAAACAGATTGCGCCGCAAGGCCTCGCCCAATAGCTCGTCCGTCCCCGCCAGGCCCTCGTCATAGGCGGCCACGCGGCCATAAAATGCCTTCGCCATATGTTTCACCCGTTTGCCCACGGCGATGTCCGAAACCCCCATTTCCCGCAACGAGCGGTCCATATCGCCAAACATGGTATCGAACAGAGCCTGGGAAATGTTGCCCGCCCGCGCCTGTAATTCCACATCACCGTCCTGTTCGGCCAATTTGGACAAGGGACGCAATAAAAGGAAGACATGCATGACGATCAGATCAAAGCGGCCGTCCACGGAATCGGGCACCCCATGCTCGGCATAAAACAATGGTTGGCGCGCCTGGGCGACGGCGATTAGATAAAGCGCATGCGCTACATCGTCGCCCTTGTCCCCGCGGCGAAACCAATTCTTTAACATCGCATCAATAGTCCCATGGTTTGGCCTGAATTCGGACCGAATTCCACTCTGCCCAGATTGACATGGCGGCGCCGACGATGGCATGTTCGCCGACAATGAATAAGCCCCTTATACACCACCCTCACCGCCGTGGAGATCGTTTCCGCGCCCGCCTTGGCCTTGCGCCCCTGGCTTTTGCCGCCGCCTTGACAATGACCGCGCTGGCGGGCTGCGCGCCCATGCAAAGCAGCCATGGCTATGTCCCCGATGCCGAGCTGGTGGAAAAATTGCGGCCCGGTGTCCACGACCGTGATTCGGTTACCTCGCTGATCGGTTCGCCCACATCCGTCGCCAACTTCAACGGCGAAACCTGGCTATATGTGAAACAGAATTCGGAACATATCGCCTTCTTTGACGAAACCTTGACCGATCAAGCCGTCCTGGCCGTGAAATTCAACAAGGCTGGCGTGGTCAGCGGCATCAAACACTACGCCATGGCGGACGGCAAGGCCGTGGATCTGGTGGAACGAGAAACCCTCACCAGGGGCAAGGAACTGACCGTGATCGAACAGTTATTCGGCAACATCGGACGCTTTTCCAACGCCGGCGAAAATTAGCTCGGAAACAGAAACCCCGCCGGCTAATGCCGGCGGGGTTTTATTTTGCCTGCAGCCGACGGTTTAGGTCAGCTCCAACCACTAGTTCCAATGCGCCAAAACGCCCAACAACAACAAAGCCATGATGTTGGTGATCTTGATCATCGGGTTCACCGCCGGACCGGCGGTATCCTTGTAGGGATCGCCGACCGTATCGCCGGTAATCGCGGCTTTGTGGGTCTCGGAACCCTTGCCGCCAAGATTGCCGTCCTCGACATATTTCTTGGCATTATCCCAGGCACCGCCGCCGACCGTCATCGAGATGGCCAGATACAGCCCCGTGACGATGACACCCAGCAACATCGCACCCACGGCCGCGAAGGCCTCGCCCTTGCCGGCAATGCCGACCATGACAAAGTACAACACGATGGGGGCCAAGACAGGCAACATCGAGGGGATAATCATCTCCTTGATCGCCGCCTTGGTCAGCAGATCCACGGTACGACCGTAATCAGGCTTGGAGGTACCCGCCATGATGCCCGGATCGTTCTTGAACTGGCTGCGGACCTCTTCCACCACGGTGCCCGCCGCGCGGCCAACAGCCGTCATGGACATGGCGCCAAAGAGGAAGGGCAACAAACCGCCAAAGATCAAACCGACAACAACATATGGGTTGGATAGGGCAAAATCGACGACCACGCCCTTGAAATAAGGAAATTGCTCCGCATTCGCCGCGAAGAATTTCAGATCCTCCGTATACGCCGCGAACAGCACCAGGGCGCCCAGACCGGCGGAACCGATGGCATAGCCCTTGGTCACCGCCTTGGTGGTGTTGCCAACCGCGTCCAAGGCATCCGTGGTCTTACGGACCTCCTCGTCCATATCCGCCATCTCGGCAATGCCGCCGGCGTTATCGGTTACCGGACCATAGGCATCCAGGGCAACAACCATGCCGGCCAGGGCCAGCATCGTGGTTACCGCGATGGCGATGCCCATCAGACCGGCGAGACTAAACGTCGTCAGAATACCGGCCATGATGATGATGGCCGGAATGGCCGTCGATTCCATGCCGATCGCCAGGCCCTGGATAACGTTGGTGCCATGACCAGTGGTCGAGGCTTGAGCAACGCTGCGTACCGGACGATATTCGGTCGACGTGTAATACTCGGTCACCCAGATCAACAGGCCGGTCACCACCAGACCCACCAGGCCGCAATAGAACAGATGCCTGCCGCTAAAGCCTGTATCGCCGATCTCGCCCATGCCAATGATCCAGTCGGTCACCGGCCACAGGGCCACGGCGGACAACACGGCGGATACGATAAAGCCTTTGTACATCGCACCCATGATGTTCTGGGAGGCACCCAGCTTGACAAAGAAAGTACCGATCACCGAGGTGATGATGCAGGCGCCGCCAATAACCAGGGGATACAGCATCATCTTGCCGGCCAATACAGCATCGCCCGCGAAGAAGATCGAGGCCAGGACCATGGTGGCTACAACGGTTACCGCATAGGTCTCGAACAGATCAGCTGCCATGCCAGCGCAGTCACCGACGTTGTCACCAACATTATCGGCGATGGTGGCGGGGTTGCGGGGGTCATCCTCGGGGATGCCGGCCTCGACCTTGCCCACCAAATCACCGCCGACGTCGGCGCCCTTGGTGAAGATGCCGCCGCCCAGACGGGCAAAGATGGAGATCAGCGAAGCGCCGAAGCCCAGGCCCACCAGGGGATCAATCAGATCACGCCCTTGCACGCCCATCTTCAACAATACCGCATAGGTCACCGCCACGCCCAACAGGGCCAGGCCAGCCACCAGCATGCCAGTGATGGCGCCGGACTTGAAGGCGATCTCCAGGCCCTTGGCCAGGCTCTGGCGGGCGCCCTCGGCGGTGCGCACATTGGCGCGGACCGAGACGTTCATGCCAATATAGCCAGCCGCGCCCGAAAGCACGGAGCCGACCAGGAAGGCCGCCGCCACGGAAATGTTGAAAAGCAATAACAGAATAATGAAAATCACCACGCCGACCGCACTGATCGTCAGGTACTGACGGTTTAGATAGGCCTTGGCGCCTTCCTGCACGGCAGCCGCGATTTCCTGCATGCGCTCGTTACCGGCGCTTTCCGATAATACCGAGCGTACCGCCCAGATACCGTAGACTAGTGCGATCAAACCGCACACGATGGCAAAAGCCAATCCCGCTGACATAGGTCACATCCTCTTTGCTGGATCTTGTCGACAATCGCGGGGCCAAAAAAACAGCATAAAAGAATGCCTTGGCCCTACGGCTTCGCCACTGGGCGAAAATTCGCGCGGAAAATGCCAGAGAAGTGTCCGAAACGCAACCGTAGCTTCGAGAAGAATGCAGACTTATGAAAAAGCAGCTATGAGCGTATCGCCGCAAGCCATGGGGGCTCGCGGGTAAAACGCCCGGAACAACCCATAGGCGCGCTCGCATCATCGGCTGCATCAGCCGTATTCCAACCGATTCAGGGGCCGCCTTGCCGCACCTTAGGTGCGATTCGCACGAAAAATTTAGTAACGCCGAAATCCGCGTCACTTCGACACATGGCATTTCGACCATCCGCATGCATATTAATGTTTACTAATTTTAACGAGGCCATGGAAAATTGAAAACCGCGAGGGACGCATTTACGAACCTTGTCCTGTTCATTCTCGTTGTCCTTGGCGCCATGGCGATTGACGGCTTGTTACATTTTTTCGGACACCGGGAATGGGGCCGTCAATTGGGTTATTGGGGCAGTGCCCTGATCCTGCTTTCCCTGCTTCATTCAATACGCAAACGGAAAACCTTCACATTTGGGCAGCCCCTGTTGTTCCTCCGCCTGCATGAACTTCTCGCCTGGCTGGGCGCGACAATGGTTCTGGTGCATGGCGGCATCCATTTTAATGCATTGCTGCCATGGCTGGCCCTGATCGCCATGCTGATCACCGTTGCCTCCGGTCTTACCGGAAAATTTCTCTTGAAGAAATCCAAGGCCGTCATAAGCCAAAGACGGAACTCGATGCTTGCCGCGGGCATGAGCAATGAAGCTTCAGAGGAGCAACTGTACTGGGATTCGCTGGTCGTCGGCATGATGCAGAAATGGCGCAAGGTTCATGTCCCGATCACCACGGCGTTTGCGCTTTTGTTCCTGCTCCATGTAGCCTCTGTCATGATTTTTTGGCGGTGGTAGCATGCGAACCCGCCTCATTATTCTCGCCCTATTATTTACCGTTGGTATTTTTGCCGCCTTGCAGGCACCCGATATCGCACTCAACCCCGGCACCCTGATCAAGGGGCATGAGAAGGTCGAAGGTGATTGCTTCCAATGCCATACGCCACTACTTGGGCCAAGCGAGGCAAAATGCATCGCCTGCCACAAAATCGAGACGATCGGTGCCAAAAAACCAGATCGAACCCGTTTTCATCAAGGCCTTGCCGAGAAAAATTGCGCCGGCTGTCATACGGACCACATCGGCAAGGATGCCGCCAAGGCGACGCACGGCTTCAACCATGGCTTGCTTGGCGAGGGCTGGCCGACGAATTGTCATGATTGCCACGCCAAGCCCAAAGACGGCATGCATAAGAGCATAATAGGCAAATGTCAGACCTGCCATCAGCCCGAAAAATGGCGCCCGGCGACCTTCGCGCATGAACGCTATTTCGAATTTGACCGCGACCATCCCGCCGATTGCGCCAGTTGTCATCTTAACGAGCGCTATGACAGCTACACCTGTTATGCCTGTCACGAGCATTCCGAGGCCAATGTCAGAGAGGAACATCTGGAGGAAGGTATCCGTGACTTCAAGAACTGCACCGAATGCCATCGTAGCGGAGATGAGGACGAGGCCGAGCGGATTTGGCACAGCAAGCGCCAGAGCTTTCCTGGTCTGCGCCGCGGCAAAAGCCATGACGAAAACCGCCACGGCCGTGATGATGACTGATCCGGAAAGCGGAAAACGCCCTAACCGGCCGGCTTGGCTTTCTTCCGCTTCAGTGGGCTAAAGCCGGGCTTTTCGCCAACGCGCACCCTGGCACCCGCTTTCGCAAGTTTGGGTTTATGCGAGGGCGCACGTTTTTTCTTCTTGCCCTTGCTCTTCGGCTTGATCGTGGCTTTTGGCTGGGACTGGGTCGCGGATTTATCCCAGGTCTTCTCGTCCCCCGGCGCTTTGTCGGCCTGCAAGATGAAGCTGCGTTTTAGTTCAGGTTCGGCGGATGTATCGGCCCTCGCCTCGCCATACGGTTTCTTCTTTCCGAATGGCTTTTTCTCATAAGGTTTCTTGCCTTGGGATTTGTCCCGATCGGGGCGGAGCGATTTTGGCATCCCATCCAGCCGCGTTACCGTGACGTTTTTCTCTACCGCGCGGCTTGGCCCAACCGCTTCGAGAAAGCGGTCGATGGCTTCCGGCGCGAACTCCACATAGGTTTCATTCTGCTCGATCCTGATGGCGCCGATTTCGCGCTTGGTGATATTGCCGGCACGGCACAGCATGGGCAGCACCCAGCGCGGCTCGGCCTGGTGTTTGCGTCCCACGGATAGGGAAATCCACACACCGTTCTTGAAATCGTCGCGGCGCTTGCCTCCAGGTGAATTGCCTGGCTCGCCGGATGCACGGGGCCCGGTGTCGAGCAATTCTTCCGGCGCCGACCGGCCGGCGCGGTACAAGCGGACATAAGCGGCGGCAACCTGCTCGGCGCTGTGGTGACCCAAAAGCTCCTTGGCGAAGGCTTGCTCCTCGTCCTGCATGGGTTCGGTCAAACCGGGGTCGGCCAGCAGGCGTTCGTCATCCCGCCGCATGACCTCGACCACCGAGGGCGGCCGGGCCCAGGTGGCTTCAATATTGGCACTTTGCAACAGCCGCTCCGTTCGCCGGCGCCAATTGTGCGGCACCACCAGGACGCTGACCCCCTTGCGCCCGGCCCGGCCCGTGCGCCCGCTTCTGTGCAACAGGCCTTCCCGGTTCCGTGGCAGATCGGCGTGGATCACCAATTCGCAATTCGGCAGATCAATGCCGCGGGCGGCTACATCGGTCGCAATACAAACCCGCGCCCGGCCGCTGCGCATGGCCTGAAGCGCATTCGTACGCTCGCTCTGGCTCAATTCACCGGACAGCGCGACCACTGAAAAACCCCGGTTGTTAAAGCGCGCGGTCATGTGGTTGACGGCGGCACGGGTCGAGCAAAAGACCAGCGCGGTCCTGGCCTCGAAATAGCGCAGCACGTTGATGATGGCATTTTCCCGATCATTGGGCGCCACGGTCAGGGCACGGTATTCGATATCCAGATGCTGGCTTTGTTCGGCCTGGGTCGAGATCCGTACCGCATCACGCTGATAACGTTTCGCCAGAGCGGCAATGGTGCGCGGTACCGTGGCCGAAAACAGCATGGTGCGGCGTTCTTTCGGCGCGGCATCGAGGATATATTCCAGATCCTCGCGAAAGCCCATGTCGAGCATTTCATCCGCTTCGTCCAGCACCACCGCCCGCAGCGCGCCGACATCCAATGAGCCACGCTCGATATGATCGCGCAACCGGCCCGGCGTGCCGACCACGATATGCGCGCCGCGCTGCAGGGCGCGGCGTTCCGTCCGCATATCCATGCCGCCGACGCAAGAGGCATGCAGCGCCCCGGTCATCTCGTACAGCCATTCCAGCTCGCGTTTGACCTGCAAGGCCAGCTCCCGCGTCGGGGCCACAACCAATGCCAACGGCGCCTCCGCATCGACGAAGCGCTCGGCATCATTCAATAAGGTAGGGGCAAGGGCAAGGCCGAATGCCACGGTCTTGCCCGATCCGGTCTGGGCCGAAACAAGGGTATCGGCATCACGTAGTTCGGGCGCCAACACCGCCTCTTGCACCGGCGTCAACGTGGCATAACCGCGTTTCTCCAATGCCTGACCCAACGCCGAAACGACGCCTGCAATATCCGTCATGTCTATATTCTTTCGCCTTGCGGGATTCAGCCTCGCCCGCACCGTTTAACACACTGCGCCTCGAAAGCCAGTACAGCTTTATGCCGACCGCATCGCCGCTTCCTCCGCCCTGCGGATAAATGCGAACCAGATAACCAGCAGGGTAACGGTGATAATAAGCGGCAACGCCATCAAATTGACCCGCTCCCAGCCAAAATGAAACAGCAACTGGCCGGAAAGGAACGAGCCCATGGCAGTGGTGGCGAACACCATGAAATCATGCGCGGCCTGGGTCTTCCCCCGCTCGGAGACGGTATGAACCTCGGTCAGCAGGGTTGAGCCGCCAACAAATAGAAAATTCCAGCCCACACCCAGCATGAACATCGATGCCATGAAATTCAGGATCGTGATGCCATGCAGTGCCGACGCCACGGCGAGCAATAGCAGAATGGCCCCGGTCAGCATGATCTTGACCAGCCCGAAGCGGGAGATCAAATGACCGGTGAAAAACGACGGCGCAAACATTCCCACCACATGCCACTGAATAACGAAACCCGCATCATCGACCGGATGATCACAGGCCCGCATCGCCAGCGGCGTAGCGGTCATCAGCAAGGACATGATGCCATAGGCAATCATCGACGAACCCGCCGCCGCGATAAAGCGCGGTTGACGCATGATCTCCAGCAATGGCCGGCCGGTGTCCTTCCGCTCCGCCTCGGACAGCCGGGGAATGCGCACGAACGAGACCAGTACCAGGATGCACATCGTCAGGGCCGCCAAGGCAAGATACGAACCCAGATACTCTATATCAGGGAAAATTTCACGGCTGTTCACGGCCAGGGTCGGGCCAAGTACGCCGGCGACGACGCCGCCCGCCATGACCAGCGAAATGGCTTTTGGGCGAAACTCAGGCGTCGCCGCATCGGCCGCGGCGAACCGGTAATATTGGCAAAAGGCGTGGTAAAACCCGACCGTCAGCGCGCCGACGCAAAGCACCCAGAACAGCGAGAAATAAAGCGCCAGGGCACAAGTCAAAAACCCGATACCACCGACTGCCGCCGCCCCCATGAAACCGGCCCGACGGCCCACCCGGCGCATCACCAACGAGGCGGGAACGGTCATCAGTGCGGTACCCAGGATCACCGCGCTCACCGGCAGGGTGGCGAGGGCCTTATTCGTGGCCAATTCAGCACCGATCAGGCTGCCGACGAAAAACATCGTCGTCTGCCCGCAGGCGAACATCGACTGACATACCGCCAGCAGCGTAACGTTATGATATTGGGGATGGGTAAACACCGGCGCAACCTAGTGATTTGTGTTGGTCAGGACAAGCGCCGTTTGGTGTCTGAAGCGGTTTTTTTTAGCCGCCCATGCGCATCAGTTTCAGGATCAGCACATCCTCGATGCCGTCGCTTTCAACCATATTCCGGGTCAATCTCAAGACGCGTTTTTTCAAATCAACAAGATCGATCACACCCGTCTCTTCGTCGCGCAAAATTGGTGAGGTAAACAATTCCGTATGCATGGCGTCGCGAAGACGGGGTAGCACCGCATTGACATCGTTCTTGGCGCCGATACCGCCCACCTGCAGGCTAAGCGTCAATAGTACCTGATATTTCACCCGCCCGTTACTTATCACCGGTGCCGAAATCGGTTCCAGTTGCACGAACAGCGCTTCGGCGACCTGCTCAGCGGCGCTGCCCTCGCCACTGCTCTCGCCATGGCCGCCGGCCTGCGCGCCTTCGCCTGCGGGTTTACTCAGCCCGAGCGGTTCGTCAAGCATGCCCATGAAGAACAAACCGCCGCCGGCCGCTCCCAGCACAACGATCAAAGCCACCACAATGATGATGATCTTTTTCATGACAAGTTCCACATATCCGCATGGCCCGATGGAGGATTTCCAAATCGGTGATGCACAAGCCTGCAATATGGCAAAAAATGGTTAGGAGAAGGTTACGGCCCAGTGTCCTGAACTAGCTGGCATTCAAAAATGGCGATAGCCGGGCCGCGCCAGCTCGACCTTTTCGCCGGCGGCGTCAATTACCTCGACACCTTCACCCGCCGCGACCCGGCCGATACGGCTGACGGCGGTTCCGGTTCCTTGGGCCGCGGCCAACAAGCGCCGTTCATCACCGAATGGCGCCGTGAACAACAATTCATAGTCATCGCCAGCCACGACCGCTGCCGCCGCACCGCCGATCAGATCGGCCAATGGCGACAGCGGCACGACCGCCAGATCCACCACCATGGCCGCACCGGATTGTGCCGCCAAATGGCCCAGATCTGCAATCAGGCCATCAGAGACATCGATACAGGCAGTCGCCAAACCGCGCAGGGCCTGACCCAGGGCCAGGCGCGGCCCTGGCCTGCGGTAGCGCGCGATGGCGGTCTCACGTTCCGCCGCCGCCCCGCCCACCAGGCCATCGCGTAAAATGCGCAGACCAACACCGGCGTCACCGATCCGGCCCGAGACATAAATAGCATCCCCCACCCGGGCACCGTTGCGGCGCATCGCGGTGCCGGTGGGCAATTGGCCAATGGCCGTAAGTGACAGGCTCATGGGTCCATCCGTGGCCACGGTATCGCCGCCCAACAAAGCAATGCCGTGCTCGGCCTGCGCCGCCGCCAGGCCTTGGGCAAAGTCGGCGATCCAGCTTTCATTCAGATCACGGGGCCAGGCGGTGGTGATCAGGTAACCCGCGCCAGCCGCGCCCATGGCGGCCAGATCGGAAAGGTTCACGGCCAGCAGCTTGGCGGCCACGTCGGCGGCGGGATCATCGGCCAAAAAATGGACACCGGCGATGATCGCATCGGCGGTGAAGACCAACTGTTGCCCCGGCGCGGGCGTCAGCACGGCCGCGTCGTCACCAAGGCCAAACGCACCGGGGCCGGCAAGCGGCGCGAAATAGCGTCCGATCAGATCGAATTCACCCGATCCCGATACTGATTCTGGGCCTGGTTCTGGCACCGGTTCTGACACCGGGTCCGGATTAGTTGGATTTCGCCCGCTCATTCTTGTGTTCCAGGACTTCCTCGGCGCGCAGGTTTTGCGCTACCTCCTGCAAGACACCGTTGATGAAACCGATCTCATCACCTTCGTAGAAGGCTTTGGTGATCTCCACGTATTCATTGATGATTACGGCCACGGGGACGTCGGGGCGATGGCTCAATTCGTAGGCGGCACAGCCCAGTATTTCGGCCAGAATTCGATCCAGACGGGCAAATTTCCAACGCCGCGGCAGCACGGCGTCAAGAATGTCCACCAACTGCCCATGATGGCGGTGCGTGCCCCGGACCAGGTCGGAAAACAGGTCGTTGTCAACTTCGGCGTAGGCATCTTCGGGCAGTTCGGCGCCGGGACGGTGGGTCAGGAATTCGATGATCGCATCCTCGACCTCGCTATCGTCGGCCGCGCCACCGTCGGCCGCGTCATGGTTCAAGGTCAACTGGTACAACGCCTGTACCGCCGCCAGACGGGATGCCCTACGCCGTGCTCCGGCGGAACTCTTCGCCGTTGCCGATTTTTTATTCATCGGGGAAAATACCCGAATTCGCGCTTCACCTCGATCATGCGCAGAGCGGCGTCCGCCACCACCCCGCCCTTGTTACCCTTATCCAACGAGGCACGGGCCCAGGCCTGCGCCTCGTTCTCCACGGTCAGAACACCGAAACCCACCGCGATGGAAAATTCCAGTGACAGATCCATCAGGCCGCGGGCGCATTCGCCGCAGACATAATCATAATGCGTCGTCTCGCCACGGATGACGCAACCCAGGGCGATATAACCGTCATAGCGGCGGCGTCCGCCGACCAGTTCCATGGCCTTGATATTCATCCGGATCGCAGCCGGGATTTCAAAGGCACCAGGTACTTCCAGACGATCATAGGTCGCGCCGGCGGCGTCAAGCGCGGCCGCGGCACCCTTTCCCAGCTCGTCCGAGATCTGCCGGTAGTATGGTGCTTCGATGATAAGTAGATGCGGAGCCTCACTCATCTGGTACGTATCCTCGAGTCTACTGGGATTTTACTGGGAAAATGTCGGGCATTTATTGACCGTCGATGGGAATGCGGCGCGTACCACTGATGGTCAGACCATAGCCTTCCAGGCCGACAATATCATAGTCGGAATTGGTCAGCAGCTCCATTTCCCGCACCCCAAGGTCAAACAGAATTTGCGCCCCGATACCATAGTCGCGCAACTCCACCTGATGCGGCACGTGCTCACCTGCCTTGCGGCGGATTTTATCGGAAACAGCCGTCGGCAGGGCCTCGCGGATCAGCACGATGACGCCGCGTTCGTCGTCGGCGATCAGGTTCATGGCCGATTGCAACAGCCCCGCCTTACCCGCCTTATCACCCAGGGCGTCGCTCAAGACATCCAGGGCATGCATGCGGACGGGCACCGGGCCAGGCGCACCTACATCACCCTTCACCAGGGCGATATGTTCGGAATAAGCGATCTTGTTGACATAGACCACTGCGCGGAATTCACCGCCATGGACCGAGTCAATGCGCGCCTCGGCACGGCGTTCCACATAGGTTTCGGTCCGCCGGCGGTATTCGATCAGGTCTTCGATGGTGCCGATTTTCAGTCCATGGAACTGTGCGAATTTAACCAGATCAGGCATCCGCGCCATGGTGCCGTCATCGTTCATGATCTCGCAGATCACCCCGGCGGGCGGCAACCCTGACATTCGCGCCACATCCACCGCCGCCTCCGTATGGCCGGCCCGGACCAGAACGCCGCCGTCGCGCGCCCGCAAAGGAAATATATGCCCCGGTGTCGCGATGTCCGTGCCATCGCTTTCTGGGTCGATGGCAACGGCGACGGTGCGCGCCCGGTCGGCGGCCGAAATGCCGGTCGAGATGCCCTGGCGCGCCTCGATCGAGACCGTGAAGGCGGTGCCGTGCCGGGATTCGTTACGCTGCGCCATCAAGGGCAGGCCCAACTTTTCCACCCGTTCCCCGTTCAGGGACAGACAGATCAGGCCCCGGCCATAGCGGGCCATGAAATTGATCGCCTCCGGCGTCGCCATGGCGGCGGGGATAATTAGGTCGCCTTCATTTTCCCGGCCTTCATCATCAACCAGAATAAACATCTTGCCCTGGCGGGCATCGTCCAAAATATCCTCAATGCTCGACAGATAAGTTTGGTCTTTCTCGATAACGTCGCTCACAGCGTCTCCTTTTGCGCCAAAGTTTGCGCCAGGCGGGCCACATAACGGGCCAGCACATCGATTTCCAGGTTGACCCGGTCGCCGGTCTTGGCGGCACCGAAGGTGGTCATTTCCTGAGTATGAGGAATAATATTAATGCCAAAGCCGGCCTCGTCCACTTCGTTGACGGTGAGAGAGACGCCGTTCAGACAGACAGAGCCCTTGGGTGCGATATAGGGGGCAAGATCGTCAGGCAGGCTAAAACGGAAGCGCAGACTATCGCCATCGGCGGCAACGTCCGCGATCTCCACCACGCCATCCACATGGCCCGAGACGATATGCCCGCCCAGTTCATCGCCGACTTTCAGGGCCCGCTCCAAATTGATCGGTGTGCCTAACGCCCAATCCGCTAGATTGGTACAGTCCAGGGTTTCCGCCGAGGCGGTGACCGAAAACCAACCGGTTGCCTTGTCAATCACGGTCAGGCAAACCCCCGAACAACAGATCGAGGCGCCGATGGCGATCGAGGCGCTATCGTAGGCGGACGCGATGACGAATTTCGTATCGCCGGCGGGTACGACCTGATCGACCCGGCCGATATCTGTGATGATGCCAGTAAACATACCCCTATTTAGCCCCGTTGGACGTAGCTTTCCAGTACATCATCACCCAAGCTTTCAATTCCCTGTCGTTGAAAGCGCGGTATATGCGCCAAAACGGTCAGGCCCAGGGCACCAAATACCGGCAAACCATCGCCGCCAATCAGGCTTGGCGCACGGAACCAGGCCAGATTATCAACCAAACCCGCGGCCAAAAAGGCCGTCCCTACGGCACTTCCCCCCTCCACCAACAATCGTGTGATGCCGCGCCCGGCCAGGGTCTCCAGCGCCGCCGCCAAGTCAATCCGGCCATCGCTATTCAGTTCCGCGGGTATAACCTTGCAACCCCTTGACTTGAACGAAGCCGCCTCACCGTCCGCTCCGGTAAGCAGCCAAAGGGGATGTTCGACGGCACCACGGGCCAGGCGGCTATCGGGGGGCAGCCGCAATCGGCTGTCCAATACCACCCGCACCGGCGATTGCGCCGCCATGCCCGGCAGGCGGCAGGTCAGCTCCGGGTCATCGGCCAGGGCGGTGCCAATACCAATCAGGATGGCGTCATGCTCGGCCCGTAACAGATGGCCGCGGGCACGGGCCTCCGCCCCGGTAATCCACTGGCTTTCGCCGCCAGCGGTGGCAATCCGGCCATCCAGGGTCGAGGCCAATTTCAAGGTTACCAGGGGACGGTTCCGATTTATCTTGGAAAGAAAGCCGGCATTCAGTGCCGCCGCCCGCCGCGCCATCGCCGGTCCGGCCATTTCCGCCGCGATCCCGGCGGCGCGTAACATTTCGGCGCCACGGCCATCAACCCGTGGGTCAGGATCGGGCGCGGCGATAACCGCGCGTGCGATGCCGGCCGCGATCAAGGCCTCGGCGCAGGGTGGGGTCTGACCATGATGGGCGCAGGGTTCAAGAGAGACATACGCCGTGGCGCCTCTTGCCTGATCACCAGCTTGTTGCAGGGCCATGGATTCCGCATGGGGGCGGCCGCCGGGTTGGGTCCAACCCCGGCCCACGATGCGTCCGTCCCGCACCACGACGCAGCCCACCGCCGGGTTGGGCCAGACATTGCCCAGACCGCGCGCGGCCAGGGCCAAGGCCAAACCTAGATAATCATCGCTTGACCGTAATGGCGGGCCTTCTGGCAGGGTTGCATCAATCTTGGTCAATCTCCTCTTCGCCACCGATCAGACCGACGAAATCCTCGAAATCTCGGGCCTCGCGGAAATTCTTGTAGACGGAGGCAAAGCGCACGTAAGCCACGGGATCCAGATTGGATAGCGCTTCCATTACCAGTTCACCGACCGCTTCCGAGCGGATCTCGTTCTCGCCGGAGCTTTCCAGGCGCCGCTGAATACCGTTCACCACCCGCTCGACCCGTTCCTCGTCCACCGGCCGCTTGCGGCAGGCCAACTGGATTGAGCGGATCAATTTGTCTCGATCAAAGGCCACGCGCTGACCATTCTTTTTCAGGATCATCAAATCACGCAGCTGCACCCGCTCGAACGTGGTGAAGCGGGAGCCGCAATCGGCGCAAAAGCGCCGCCGCCGGATCGCCGCGTTATCTTCCGTGGGGCGGGAATCCTTAACCTGGGTATCGTTATGACCGCAAAATGGGCAACGCATCAGAAAATATTATCCTCAATCGCAAATTGCTTGAAAATTGCCTGCTCAATAACCGCTCAGTAAATGGGAAAAGACGCGCACAAGGTCTCGACCCTGGCTCGCACTTCCTGCTCGACCGCCGCGTTGCCATCCGGGCCATTGGCGGCCAGGCCGTCCAGCACATCGGCGATCAGATGGCCGACCATTTGGAACTCGCCAACACCGAAGCCCCTGGTCGTAGCCGCCGGCGAACCGAGACGGACACCGGAGGTCACGGTCGGCTTTTCCGGATCAAACGGCACGCCATTCTTGTTGCAGGTAATCCCTGCCCGTTCCATGGCATCTTCGGTGATATTTCCGGTCAGGCCCTTGGGTCGCAAATCAACCAGCATCAAATGCGTGTCCGTGCCGCCAGAAACAATATCCAGGCCGCGTTCCTGCAACACCGCCGCCAGGGCCTGGGCATTCGCTACCACGGCGTGGGCATAGGCCTTGAACTCCGGCGTCATGATTTCCTTGAAGGACACCGCCTTGCCGGCGACCGCATGCAACAGCGGCCCGCCCTGCAGACCGGGGAACATGGCAGAATTGATCTTCTTGCCCAAAGCATCGTCGTTCGACAGCACCATGCCGCCACGGGCACCGCGCATGGTTTTATGGGTCGTGGTCGTGGTCACATCGGCGATTGGCACGGGAGAGGGATGGCTGCCACCGGCGACCAGGCCCGCGAAGTGCGCCATATCAACCATCAATTTGGCCCCGACATCATCGGCGATCCTCCGAAAAGCGGCAAAATCGATGACCCGGGGATAGGCCGAGCCGCCCGCGACGATCAATTTCGGCTGATGCTCGTGGGCCAGGCGCTCGACCTCGTCCAAGTCGATCCTGGCATCCTGCAGACGGACACCATATTGCACGGCGTTGAACCATTTACCCGATTGATTGGGCGGTGCGCCGTGGGTCAAATGCCCACCCGCCGCCAACGACATCCCCATTATCGTATCGCCCGGCTTTAGGATCGCCATGAAGGCCGCCTGATTGGCCTGGGATCCCGAATGCGGCTGCACATTGGCGAAGCTGCAGCCGAAAATCTCCTTGGCCCGCTCGATGGCAAGCTGTTCCACCACATCGACATACTCGCAGCCGCCGTAATAGCGCCGGCCGGGATAGCCCTCGGCATACTTGTTCGTCAGGACAGAGCCCTGGGCCTGCAAGACCGCGCGCGAGACAATGTTTTCCGACGCAATAAGCTCTATCTGGGTCTGCTGCCGGTGCAATTCATCCGCCAGAGAGGTAAATACTTCCGGATCACGGTCCACGCCATCCTGGGTGAAAAACCCGTTGTCATCGGGCGCCCCTCCTGTCGCATTTAAGGTGGGCGCATTTACTGGGAGCGGACTGGTTGGCGACATGCAACGGTCCCTTTCTTGTCGGAAAACACTAATTCGTTATTCGGCTTTGGCAATCAGATAGAGACATCGTCGGGACAAGCGCCAGACAGAGCGATGATGAAATAACAACAATAACTGTCGTGGTGAACCAAAATCTCCGCCACCAGTCAAATTGGCCTTTGTAAGCGTCTGCATACCATATGTAGATGTCAGTGCCAACGCATCACAGCCAACCAACGGGCAAACGTAGGAGAAAACCGGCCACGGCAAAGCTATCGGCTGATGGATTATGAACACGCCAAAAATCAGAAAAAAGCGAAATACAGATTTCCAGAATATTAGCCCACATTATTCATGATCGCGATCAGCTTTGATCTGAGCACACGGCTTCAGCCGGATCAACGGCGGTTTTCAGCGGCTAATTTTTAGAGGTGTTAGGGATTGACGTTCGGGGTTCATTCGGCGGCTCTTGCCGCCTGGGTCATGGCCCGAGCGCGGCGATGCGACCGATCGTTGCGATGAAGGCCG
>Ga0257124_1001018_pt1 | contig 23856 bp, 19 predicted proteins | sample SI106_150metaG_FD_190154 | JGI IMG/M metagenome (GOLD analysis project Ga0257124, IMG submission 190154) | Marine microbial communities from Saanich Inlet, British Columbia, Canada - SI106_150 | ecosystem: Environmental > Aquatic > Marine > Inlet | place: Canada: British Columbia | collected...
TTACATTATCAAGAGCAATAAAATTTCTTTGATTTTTTACTCCGCCAAAAGGCAGAGGGATACCTTTGTAAACGCAATCAAGAAGTTTTAAGAAATTAGCTTTAACATGTGGACCATAAACTAATGGAGGCCTTAAAATAACGACTTCCATATTACTTGAGTCTCCAATTGAACAAAGAGCCTGTTCAGCCATTTGCTTTGAAATGGCATAATTATTATTGGGGTTTTCTTTACTTTGTTCAGTTAAGGGAGTTTTTAAATCTGAAGTACCAAGAATTCCTATGGTGCTGATGAATATAAAACGCTTTATATTTTTTTGTGCAGCCTGTCGTGCCAGTCTTTTCGTACCCTCAAAATTAACCTTACAAAATTTATTATAGGAATTATCATCGCCTTTTCTTTCAAAAGGAACCTGGGCTGCAAGATGAATAACTATATCAATATTATTTAATGCAAGTGACCAATCCGTATTTTCATCAAGGTTTTCATAATAAAAGACATCGTCTTCCCTGATAATCTTACCATCATTTTTTTTTCTAAGAGCGCATTTTAAAAAATATCCTTTTTCACGCAACAAGGGATATAATGCTCTTCCAATAAGGCCTGTACCACCGGTTAATAAAATATTCATCAATAGCTCACTCTTTTAAAATTATTTATTAGTCCATGTTATTCTTTTATCTTTTTTAAACAAAAGGGTGAAAACTGCAAAAACAGCTCTGATAAAAAAGAAAGGTTTTAATAAAAACGCGAAATTCTTAAAATAATATTTTTTATACAAATTATAAAAAGCAAAATAATAAGACCAGATTGCCTTATAACTGTTCAGTTTAGTGCTCTGACCTCCATAATGGATCAATCGGGCTTTAGGGTAATAAATAACATTTAGGTTTAAATCTCTGACTTTTCTACAGATATCAGCATCTTCAGCATACATAAAACTAAATTCATCAAATTTCCCGATTTGTTCAAATAATTGTTTTGAAATCATCAGGGCTCCGGCAGAAACAGTATCAACTGCCTGTTTTTTTTCATAATCTCGTTTATTCTGATAATACTCAGCTGCTTCATTAGATAGAAAAGACTTTAAAAAAGGAAAAAAGTGCCATAGACCTAAGAGGATACTAGGAAAATTCCTGCAGGAAACCTGATGACTGCCATCCTGGTTCAAAAATTTAGGTCCAAGAATACCAGCTGATGGATTTTTATCCATATATTCTGCCAGATTGAACGCAACATCATTTACAAACACAATATCAGAGTTTAAAAAAAAGATATATTTCCCTGTAGCAGAATTTGATCCAATATTATTTGCTCTGGAAAACCCTTTATTTTTATTGTTATAAATATATTTATAATTTTTATAATCAAGACATGACAACATTTGCCTTGACCCGTCTTTTGAGGCGTTATCAATAACAATCACTTCAAATGAACAATTTAAAGTTTTTTGATAAATTGATTCAATACATTCAGCTGTCATGGTCTTTGTATTGTAAGTCACTATTATTATTGATATATCCATATTTTAAATCAATAAAAACAAACCTAAGTTTCTCAAAATACCAAACTTTCCAATTCCATATTTCAGTAAAATAAGTCTTTTTTTTATAAACCCCTTATTTAAGATATTGCTGAAACTATCCATCATTTTTTTTTGATCTGACTTAAGAATGGCTCCATACCTTTCATTCAATGAAATTGACTGAAAAATGGCGTTATGCAGTACACGTTTACTTTCACGAAAATTTTTTAATTTAGATATCAGATAGGCTGCATCGCTTTTCTGAGCACCAAGACAATTCTCATCATGCTGGCGATAATACACTGTAGCCTTATCAACAAAGCCTATTTTGCCGAACAGGCTTGCAACAAGAGCTATCCACCAGTCATGCATACATGCCCTGTTTGGGACTGGTATGGAAATGTCCTTTAATACCTTATTCATCAATACAGTACATCCTGTTATCGAATTTTGTAATAATAATTGACTGGTTTGATCTCTAAACCCGCTAATATTTTGATAGGACATAAAAGAGTCCTGCAATACCTTTAAATTTTTATTTACAACCTTTAGATCTGTATGAACGAGCAAAGGAAAAGATGTTCCATATTGTTTTTCCATTTTATGCATTTTTAGCATACAAATTTCCAGTTTTTCAGGAATCCAGATATCATCCTGATCAGCAAACATAATGTAGTCAGCTGTACTGAATTCTAATAATCTGGAATAGCTTTGACAGGGGCCAAGATTCTCCCTGCCTGCTTGAATCAGAATAATTTTTCCAGAATACTCGTCAACATATTTATTAATAATTTTCACTGTATCATTTGTTGATCCATCATCCCTGATAAAAACACACCAGTCAGTATAAGTCTGAGAAATAATAGAGTCCAGCTGTTCACACAGATAATCAGAACTATTGTATGTTGACAACAATATATTGACCATTTTTTTATTATTATTTAATATCAGTGGTTTCAATATATTGATATCCTTATATAATTCTATCTTTGCATTTTAAAGTGAAAACCTGCTGAAAGCTCGGTAAGAACATCTGTTGGATAGGTGAACATATCCTTGTTTATTGTCAATTCATCTAAAAAATCTCCAACCTTCATATTACGCAATCTGTCAGCCTCGCTGGAAGGTATGGTGTCAAAGGTTCTGCGAAGAAACCATTCCAGGCTGAATTCCGGTCTCTGGTGAGCCTGGGCACCAACATATCTAAGTTTTAAACCTGCCCTTTTTGCAACTTCCTTGAGTCCATGGGGAGTGAAATTGAAAAAATGATATGGGGCAAGGTGAAGCGGCTGAAGAAAGGGAACATCCCCTATAATTTTACCACCCCGTTTTAAAACCCTGGCTGCCTCCTTAAGAAAATCAAGGGGCCATGGCACATGTTCCAATACGCTGTCAAGAATAACCAGATCAAAACACGCATCCCTGAAAGGAAGTTTGTTCTCTGCAGGTTGTGTAATAATAGTGGCTGTGGGCGTGGGATAGATATCCTGGGTTACCAGATTGTCAAAAACCATATCACGAATCCCGCAGCCGATATCCAGTCCTGTCATCCTGGAATCAGAGAGCAGGTCCATTACTTCAGAGTGATAGTTACCAATCCTGGTATTGTCAAAAGTGAGCTCCATTCCTGATGGAGTAATCGTCCCATCTGAAAGGATTGTAACATCCTTATCTTCAATTATTGTCCTGCCTGTGGCCGGGTTCAAGTAGAGTCTCTGGGTAAGTTTTTTTGCAGCCCTGGTTGCAAAGGGGATAGAAGGCTTATTGCCGGGATTAGATGAAATCATAATATCAGCCAAAGGAAGGCAATCCATGGTCAGGGTAATTGTGATTAAGTCTGAGCAGGATTCCGTAGATAGAAAATGAAGGGTAAAGCCATAGGCCAGACTGCTGTCTATTTTAAATTGGTGACAGACATCTGGCCTATCTGTCAGGATAAAATGGATATGGCCCAGATTGCTTGTTGCGCAAGCCTCTCCTTTTTTAAGACCTTTTATCCAACCTGTAACTGACAGCCAGTTTTGGGCCTTAAGCTCAGCATTGTCAATATGAATCTTAACAGGTCTTTCTGAGGTAAGCTTGACATCCATAACCCGGCAATCTTTAAAAGAATCACTATTGGTTTTGCCTGCATTTCTCTTTTTCCCAAAAGGCCAGGCTGTCATAGGTCTATCTTCGGGTTTTTATAAACCCTCATATGAATTTTGGGATCAAACTCCATTGATTCCTTATACTGCCAGGCAGGATTATAGGGTGAGTAATTGGGATTGAAAAAAGGGTCTGTCTTTAATAAAAATAATTCCCATTTCTTTAAAAACAGGGCAGAATCGTCAGGATGTGGATCTGTTATGCTTTTCCCACGGGAGGCATGTTCATGGTGGGTCAAAACGGCATGGGGACAGAACATGGTTCTGAACCCCTTCTTGCCTATACGCAGACATAAATCAACATCCCCGAACCCAACCTTAAGTTCTTCATCAAATCCGATTGCTGAATCAAAAGCTTCTTTTCTAACCAGCATGCATGCTGCTGTAACTGCAGAAAGTTCATGGTTGGCGATTAGAGCACCAAGCCTGCCCGGCTGAATCTTTCCATCGGGAAGCAGTTTATCCACAAACTTGCCAAAGTGTTCGGCAATCCCCATCATCCCCACACACACACCTCCGTGCTGGATAATTCTACCATCAGGATACAAAAGAAGAGCGCCTACAATGCCGATGTCCTTTTGCTGACCTAATTCCATCATCCTTTCCAGCCATCCTTCTTTTCTGGCCTCAATATCATTGTTACAAAAAAGATAATGGGTATAATCTTTATTCAACTGCTTGACTGCCCAGTTATTTATAGCTGAAAAATTGAACGTCCCTTTGTAGGAAAGCACCTGATACTTCTCTTCTAAGCGTCTGAAATAGCTCTTTGATAAAGGATCATTAGAATCATGATCAACAAGAACAATATCATAGGAAACATTTCTAACCGTTCGTTCTATACTTTCTATGCACTGACGTACAAGATCTCCATGATTTTTTGTGGGAATAATGATGGCCACCCTGGTTTTTTCTACAAGAGGATACCTGATTTCGTAATAGTTGAAACGATGGCTTTCCATGACCTCAGCCTTGAGATTCGATCGCTCTAAGTGGTTTGATAAGATCTTGCGTGAAGTTTGGGTCACATCTTTCTTTTTTTCATGGCCCGTGGATGCCTGATGCTGCCTCCAGAGGTAGAGGACCTCCGGAATATGAACAATCGTTTTAGCCTTTTCACTTGCCCTGAGCATCAAATCATAATCCTGTGATATGGCAAGGGAAGTATTCAGGCCTCCTATATCTCGAATCATCTGGGTTCTGAATGCTGTCAAATGTACTATATAAGGGTGGGAGCGAAGGAGTTCCGGCGAAAAAGAAGGACGGAAGACAAAATTTATCAGATCTTTTCCATTCTCGGCAATGAGTGCTTCATCTGAATAAATCATATCAGCCTGTTTGTTTATTATTGCTGAAGCGACTCTGTAAAGGGCATGGGGAGCCAGAATATCATCATGGTCAAGCAATACAACAAAATCACCCCCAGCCCTATTCAAAGCTTGATTAGTACAAAAAGATATTCCCTTATTCACATCATTTAGATTGATCTTTATCCTTTTATCCCTGGCAGCATATTTCTTAAGCGTATTTATGGTTTCATCTTTTGTGGAGCCGTCATCTTCAAGACATAATTCCCAATAAGGGTATATCTGTTTGCAAACCGAATCTATGGTAGCAGAGAGCATTTTTTTTGGAGTGTTATATACAGGGACAAGGATTGAAATAAGAGGGGGATTTTCAATCATCTTGATTTGCTGTTCTATTTCCGGTGATTTTTTTTTAAGCTGATTAATATAATTGTTCCAGACCCCGGTACAATTTGTTTCAACGGCCATCTCCATCATTAAATGCTTAGCTGCCGTCCTGCCATTTTTATTCCAGGCCTTAATAAGGCCAATCATAGCACCTGGAATTTTTCTTGGGAACCGCATTAAAGAAATTAAAAATTTAAAAACAATTATCAGATTTTTTCTTCTATGGCCAAACCATCGGATGGGAGCTGATATCTTCCAGCTTGTGGATGTAAGAATTTCATGGATGTCTCTTTCACGCAATAGTCTGAGAGATTCCTGCTCACTTAATTTATTCTGCGTGTCAGTAAGTTCAGCCCTTTTTTCCCAAAGCCTTTTTTCTTGCTCCTTAATGCGCTGTTCGCTCTGATTAAGGCGATGTTCGCTAACATTAATTTTCTCATTCAGTTCAGCACTGACACAATTGAGCCGGTGAATCTCATTTTGCTGCTGCATGATCAAAGATTCAGGAGGCTGGTAATGGGCAAGCTTTGTGAAAACCTCATCGACCTCGGCTCCCGTCCACTTTAAGCGCCATTTATCAAAAATAATCGCTTTGGCCTTATGAACTGATTCTTCCTCTGCCAGAGCAGGATTTATTCCGGAATCACCAAAGGTCCTATAGGTTGCACTTACCTTGTCTATATGGATAAAATCAGTGATCAGGGAAAGCTGAAGCCAGAAATCCCAATCCTCATAAACCAGAAGATTTTTATCAAAGCGGCACCCGGCAGTTACCAGGGCTTTTGAAAAAAGCACTGCATGGATGGGTATATAATTTTGGGCCCGAAGCATAATAGAATCGTAACTATTGTTAAAAATGGTTGTTTCACTCTGCCCCACAAGTCGTACACCTGAATAGACCACCTTGTATTGTGAGTTTTTAGATAAAGTGTCCACCAGGGTGGATATATGTTCAGTATCCATAAGATCATCATCATCCAGAAAAATAAGATAATCTCCTGATGCCGCATCAAGGCCTTCATTCGCAGCTTCGGACCGCCCCTTGTTAACCTTTAAAAACACATATTTAAAATCAGTGAAATGTTCCTTAAACTCCTCCAGCAAACCTGCCACATCATTTCCACCATCATTGACAACAACAACTTCAATATTTGAATAGATTTGTTGAGTTAAGGATGTTAAAGCCTCACCCAATAATTTGGCTCTGTCTTTTGTTCTTACTATCACACTGACCAGAGGTAAGAATATCTTATCATCTTTCAAGATTTCATTCCTTATTTATATGTAATCTACGCTTAATTATTCTTAAAAATGCTGCAATCCTTCGATAAAATATAAATGTCTTTGAAGAATATATTCTATCTTGATTCACCGACATTTCAGATATTGTCTTTTGCTTTTCAAAAATAATTTTATTTCTTTCTTCCTGGTCCTTTTTATATTTTTCAAAAATTGCTTCATACTCCTGATTCTTTAAACAAAGCTCTAAAAATCTATTTTTATAATCTTCCTTTTTTTTTTTAATAATTTTTAATTCTTCATATTTATTGGAGTATTCAAGTAATTGGGAAAGCATATTTTCTGATATCAGGTTTTCCCATTTTTGATAAACATCTCTTCTTTGATTACGTATTTTTAAATATTCATTGGAATTGGAATAAAGAGACATACTTTTATGGTACTCAGACTCAGGCAGTAGAATATCAAGAACCGGGCTTTTAAAATCATTGGCAGACATTACAAGATATGCTTCTGCGCTTTTGACAGATGCCGGCAGAGTGAATGTTCTGAACCTGTTCAATGATAATGTAGTTTCGTCAAATGCCTGAACCTTTAGCTGTGAGTTAAAACACTTAATTGCTTTTAACTTTTGTTCCCAGATTTGTGTAATATCAAGGAGCATATTCGGACTGGGAATGGGCCTTCCAATTTCATACATGAACAGGTCAGATCTGTTTTGCGAACGACGTAAAGCTTCAATAATAGTAATGGCAAGCGCCTTGTGATCCGGGTGCATCTCATAAATCGAGGGTGAATAAACGGATGAAGGTTTTAATTCTTCAATCAGTTCCTTTACCATTTTTATGTGTTTTTCATTATATTCCAGTGTTCTGTCTTTTATTCCCCAAAAGCTTGGCTCACCATATCCCAGTACTGATCCTGCTTTTTTGCTCTCTTGTTCTCTTGCTTTGATATAATTTTTCACCCTTATGTCATGATCATCCACCTGCCCCTTTGCAGCATTAAGATCAGGCGCGCCAAGACAACCATCAGTTAAAATGATTACGTGAACATCATCATTATTTTCAACATGCTTTATGATGGCTCCCCCGCACCCGATAACTTCATCATCCGGGTGGGGTGCAAAAATAAGGGCAGTTCCATTTTTCACCTCTTTTGTGGCTTCAAATGGAACAAATTGTGCTTCAAAATTATTTTTCAATATGTCATCCCTGCATTTTTTAAAGGTTACAGGACATCTCCGAAGGCTGCTTTTGAGCGAACAAAAAACCATGCTCCTGCACAATAGGAAACCAATGCGAAAACACACATTACAATCAAAGAATGAATATCGATTGTATCCATTAAAATACAGTTTCTAAAATTATTTACATAGTCAACCATAGGATTCAAGTAAAAAATAAATTCCAGGCGTTCAGGTACCATTGAGACAGGATATATTATGGGAGTTCCAAAAAACCACAGCATTATAACTATGCTGAACAACTCACCTATATCGCGGATAAAAACACAGATAGCTGATAAAAAAAATGAAAGTCCCAATGTAAACAGCATTTCGATCATTATAAAAATCGGAATATAAAGCCAGTGAGCATTTAAGTAACCATTAAACGCCAGATAAACAAGGACAAGACCAAACCCAATCCCATTGATTAAATAAGTGGAAATAACAACACTGACAGGCAAAAGCTCAACCGGGAAAACAACCTTTGTAATTATCATAGATTCCCCAACCAGTATTCCAACAGCTTTTCCAAGACTTTCTGCAAACATGGTCCAGGGGAAAAACCCGCACAGGAAAAAAATCGCGAATTTATCAGTGCCTGTCTCTTCAGGCGTTACACTGACTCTTAAAATAATTGAAAAAACAAAAAAATAGGCTATTATTGTGGCAAGGGGAGTCAGAACAGTCCAGATAAGCCCTCCAAAAGAACCTGCAAACCTCCCTTTTATTTCTTTAAAAACAAATCCTTTCAATAATTCTCTATGAAAAAATATTGATAAAAGAGGAGATACAATAATACTCAATTGTTTCATTTTTTATAAAAGGTCTCCATCACCCATATTATAATATAAATTTGATTTCACCCATTCCAGTGAAGGAGAATGTTCAAAAAGAGCCACTGTGGGTATAATACCTATAGGTTCACCCTCGTTCTTAAAGCCGGAAGACAGGGCATGACCCGTAAGAAAATGATTTTCCGGCAGCCAGATATCAATTTGGTTTAAATCTAAACCCATTACATATTCGCTGATACAACTTATAATCTGTTCAAAAAGAATTTTAGAGTCAGGCAGCAGCAAATCAACAATGGTGGCTTTTCTTTCATTAACTTTAAGTACAGCATAAGCAGTAAAAGAATCATCATCTGAATTTTTAAACCTTAAAACATTATATTGCTTCTGGGGATGGTTAAAAAACCGCCATTTTATAAAACTTGCATCTCTGACAATTGAAAAAGGATAATAAGACTTGCAATTTTCCCAAACCAGGTCAAATTCTTTGGCAGGCCCATCATAATTTTCAATTATTTCCAATTCAACTATATTTTTTTGTGCAGAATTTTTCTTATTGAATAACTCATTGGGGAAAGCCTTGAGATATAAAACATTGCTGATTTTTTTATAATTTAAAATTCTCTCCCCAATAGAGTAATGAAATTCCCCTGGAAACCCATACATAAGCAGCAAATTATCCGGTGTACAAAAATATTCAATAAACCGTCTGGCAGTTTTTTCAAAAATCCTGTTTTCCCTGTGGTTGGGGTGTGACATGATATCCATTAGATTCACCACATAAACAATATCTTCATTATACTGGAATTTGAAAGGTATGCCCCCATAAAAAGTTACGATTTCAGAATTGTCAGTAACACAAAGCATCATGGTTTTGCTGTATGGGTTGTCAAGATATTTCCATTTAAAAAGATCAGGGTCCATATTTGATTTAAAAGCTGTTTTCCACAGATCCAATATGCCTTTTTCATCACCCGGATGAAAAGAGCGTAAACTATATTTTCCATCAAGAATTTCCATTATCAACCCTTTATACTGAATTTACCTTTGAATAAACCGTTTGGGAAGGCGATTGCACAACGCTGTAGCCCCTTTTATTATCAAGGTTTTTCCTGGCATAATCTTCTGCCCAGGAATCACAGACACTGCACATGGGATGCTCGTGATATTGTTCATTAACATGAATTTGCCTTACCCTTGAAAATTCTTTGCCGTTCCACAGATCCAGAAGACTCTTTTCCCGGCCAACACTACCCGGAGAAAATTCAAAATTATGATCTTCACAACAAAGACCTAAACGACCATCCCATGAAATAACAGCCTGGGACCACAAAAGATTACATTTTTCTCTTTTATCCGGTATATTGGGCCAGCGTTTGCTCTGGGGCGGATTCCTGTATTTTGAAATCATTATAGTTTCAACTTTATTTTTCCATTTTTCAACAAAAGCATCCTTTTGATCCATGATCTCATCATAGGCTACCATATTGAGTTTAACATGGGGGAAAATAGATTTTTTCTTTTTCTTAGCTTCCAGGAGTCTATCAAGATTCTCCTCAACCTTTAGAAGATCAGAATTTTTTCTTATGATATCATGGGTTTCAGGCAATACGCCGTCAATACTCAAAGCCACCCAGTCAAGTCTTATTTCAATGATAAAGTCTGTCCAGGATTCATCAAGCAGCATTCCATTGGTTAAAAAACCGATATCAATATTGGGAAAAGACTTGGCATAGAGTAAAATTTCCTTTAAATCCTTGTTCAAAAGGGGCTCTCCACCGCCGTGTGCAGCAATAGAAACTTTTTTATCCCAGGAGCCTATTTCTTTTATAACAGGCTCCCATATTTCTTTTTTCATATTCCCAAATGGACGTTTAACCAAACCATGAGGGCCATGCAGGGCACAACCCAGGCATGATACATTACATAATGCACTTGTCTCTAAAATGATGCTGGACGGAATATGCATACAACCAACCTTTTAATATTATTATTATTCAACTATTTCCCATGAACCTTTGAGCGAAACCCTGCCCACGCCTTTTCCTATTGTCACTGCAACAGGCCCTATATATTTCCAATCATACCACAATAAACCTGTGTCATCAGAAACCGCACCTAGTAACATAAAGGTACCCACACGTAAAGGAAGAAAGTCTAATATATAACGAACAACAAAGGTCTGGGCAGTAAAATAAGGACCAAATGAAATGCCGTCATAATTTGTTAAACTGGCACCAAGAATCTCTTCCTCTTCGCTCATAATGGCGAAACCGAAATTGGGATTTATATTATCTGCCATAACTTCAATTTTCATTTCCATAACTATGGGCAGCCTGGGATTGGTAAGAGCTTTAATATGGCTGCCATCCATGGATTTCATACTAAAAGAGATGATTCTGCAATCTTTTTCCTGGCTTTCTTTTATAACATGCGCTTTATTGACATTCTCAACTACATTCTTTTTCTGGTTGGAAAAATCTTCGTAAAATCCTACAACTTCGTCACATTTACCTGCTTTTTTTATCCTGCCATTTTCAAGCCAGATAACCTGGTCACACAACTCTTGAACATGGTACATGGAATGGCTGCAAAAAAGCATTGTCCTGCCCTGCTCTTTGAAAAGGTTCATACGGGTGATGCACTTTTTCTGGAATGCCATATCTCCAACAGCAAGGGCTTCATCAATAATCAAAATTTCAGGATCAACCGTTGTGGCAATGGAAAAAGCAAGCCTGACATACATCCCGGAAGAATAAGTCCGGACTGGCTGGTCAATGAATTGCTCCAGTTCAGCAAACTCAATAATTTCGTGTTCTTTTTCTTTGATTTCTTCGTTGGAAATACCAAGCAGGGATGCATTTAAATGTATATTCTGGCGGCCTGTGAACTCAGGGTGAAAGCCTGCTCCAAGTTCAAGAAGAGCTGCGACCCTTCCGTTAACTTCAATATTGCCCGTTGTAGGATAAATGGTTCCGGCAAGAAGTTTTAATAATGTTGATTTTCCTGCACCATTATCACCTATAATCCCAAGTGACTGACCCAGGCCTATATTAAATGAAATATCACTCAATACCTTAAAAAGACTGTGTTTTGGCTTTCTAAACAAAGCTTCCCAAAGCCTGTCATGGGGTTTGGCATATAATCTATATTCTTTACCGACATTTTGAACATTAACTCTGAACATTTACACCTTATCCAATTCTTATATCCAATTTACAAATTTATAATTAAACCAGTACCAACGCCCCTGATTAGATATCATTTAACTATACAATTATCAAGACACATAACCCAATCTGTGAGGGCCATTCCCATACAAATAATATCGGGTTCCTATCCTATACAAGAACTATAATAGCAGGCACACCAGCTAGTTCAGGTCAATTTGCCTTGGATGAGCATTTTGGGACCTGTTGCTACAGGCTCTGTCGGGCGAAACGTTAAGAGGCGGAAATTGTTTGAGGGAACCTAAGTTTTTCCGCCACAAGTGCAGCCCGAATAAGAGCATGTCAACATGTCCCATCCAGCGAAAGAAAGGTAAATTGACCTGAACGGGTATGGAGTAGTAATCATAAAAAAAGCGGCGTCCCATCACCCGGCGGATATGGGCCTGAAGCATCCTTTTTTCTTGACTTGTACAGCCAAAATCAATAAAAGACTTACAAGATTTTGACTAAATAAATTATAGGAAATATTCTTTCAATGACTTTCTCAACAAATAACAATATCCTTTTACTCTATGTGGCAGAACAGGATGAAATCAATCTTGGAGTGGGCTTTCTTTCCGGTGCGCTAAAAGAAAAAGGATGGGAAACCAATTGCCTTGTCTGGCATATCCGCCCCGGAATATTGGAAACACCACTCGACGAGATTCTGGATAATATCCGAAAATCTGATCCCGCCTGTATATGCATTTCAGCTTTATCGCTTCACTATCCTTTTATCATCAACCTTTTAGATCGAATAAAAGAAGCATTCAGCGGGCCTGTTGTAATTGGAGGCTACCACGCAATAGCCTTTCCTGAAAGCTTTTGGCAACACCCTGCTGCAGATGTCATATGCATAGGTGACGGGGAAGAACCGCTTTTAAAATTTTTACACGCCTGCAAAAAAGGTCATGATGCTTATGGAATTCAAGGTTTATGGGGGAAAAAAGGAATCTATTTTTCAGATGACTGGAAAGGAGACCACTGGTATGTATCAAATCTTGAAGACTATCCTTATATGGACTATGCGCTTTTTGATGATATCAAACCTCTTTCAGAAAGGACAAATTTTTTTATCAGCCCCACAAAACAAACCCTTACCATCATGCCGGCTGTTTCAGGAAGGGGCTGCCCTTACAAATGCACCTATTGTTCCAATGCTTTGAGAATGAATAATTTTCCTTCTGTAAAAGCTTATCTTAGAAAGTATTCACCCAAATTTTTAATCAACACCCTGAAAAAAGCCGTTGACCGGTTTAATGTTCAGCTTATCGATTTTTTAGATGAGCTTTTCATATATGATAAAAAATGGCTCATGGAATTTTCAGCCTTGTATAAAAAAGAAATACGTTTGCCTTTTTCAGCCCAGGTTCATCTGGGATTCATCACAGAAGAGATATGCAGTATTTTAAAGGAATGCGGATGGATACTTGCTGCATTTGGAGTAGAATGCGGAGATGAACAATACAGGCGGGATAATCTTAACCGATCCACATCAAATAAAGTAATATTAAAAAATGCAGGAATGCTTAAACAAGCCGGCATTTACACTGTTGCATATAATATGATCGGAATGCCCCTTGAAACTATTGACACCATGAGGGCAACCCTTGAATTTAACAAAAAACTCCAGCCTGACCTGGGTATGCTTTTTCACTGGCAGCCTCTGCCTGGAACTGAACTGGCAGAGATTGCAAAAAAAATCGGTCTGGTCACTGAAAATGATAATCTGGTAACAAACTATGGTGCTTCATCCATCCATTCCGAACTTCGCCATGAAATGGATCTTATTCATACTCAATATTTAGCTGAAAAATTCAGTATGGCAGAAGGCGGCCCTGATCGTTTAATGGAAAAACTGACACGATTTACCCTGGACTGGATCGATACAAAGAAACCATTAAAATATGATTCCTGAAAAATCATATCCGCCTTTTCCCACAGAAGATCATGATGCCATGGCAATTGCCCTGGACATTAAATCAGGGGACAGGGTATTGGATGTGGGGGGCGGACACCAGCCATTTGCCCGTGCTGATGTGATCGTAGATATTGATTTTGATTCCAGCCTTGACAGGGATGGTCTTCCAGGCAGCATCAATCTTGCCCTGCATAAGTTCGTTAAAGCAGATATTTGCGCATTACCCTTTAAGGATAATGCTTTTGATGTTTCCATCTGCATTCATGTTCTTGAACACTTAAATGATCCTGCAAAAGCCTGTAATGAATTAATGCGTGTGGCTGGACGCGGGTATATTGAAACTCCCAGCAGGAGCACAGAATATTTTGCAGGACACCCCACCCACAAATGGCTTATTGATGACAGGGACAATGTTCTTTTTTTTGAACCCATACCCTATGCTGTATCGCCATACTTAAATGTTGTCTGGCCGTTGGTTTGGAATTCGCCGGATCTATTTAACATGGCCGGAGTCGTGCATCGTGATATTTCATGTGTACAATTTGCATGGAAAAACAATTTCCAATACCGTGTCAAACAATCCCTGGTAAAAATTTGTTCATCCAATAGTTCTGAAGCGCTTGCAGCCAGACATTATGCTTTTGCAAGAAATCTTCTTTACTGGGCAGTTCCGCCCGGGCATGGACTTTACCATGCCAAACATGCGGCAGAGCTATCACCTGATAATCGGATTTATTGCGAACTTTATTCATTTTATCTTGCATTATCCGGGAAATGGCGAATGGCCGTAAAACATGGATTTCCTTTAAAATTATTCTTTTACGCAGTTTGGGGAATATTTATGATTAAATTCTCTCAAAAAATGAAGAACTGGTATAAACTTATTAATGGTGTATTCCCAATCAAATGAAAGATATTGCAAAAACGCCTTATATCTATGAAATAGAACCCACCAATCACTGCCCTTATAAGTGCATAATGTGTCCTTTGGGTTTGGGAAAGATGACCCGGCCAAAGGGGTTCATGAAAATGGATGTATTAAGCACCCTGCTCTCACAGTTTCCCGAGGAACAAAAACTTGTCAGGCTGCATCATTTTGGTGAAGCCGTAATGCACCCTGAAATTGGCACAATGCTTCAAATGATCAATGACCACGATCTGATTTCTGTCCTTTCGCTGAACCCTGCCACTCTGACACCCGTGCTTGTAGAAAAAATTATTTCAGGCATGAAAAAGGGCGCTGTCTGCTTTTCCCTTGATTCCTTTTCAGATCAGGGCCTGTCTAAAATAAGGGGAATAAAGCGTTCATTCAAAGATTGCTGGACCATGATAGAATACTTTATCGATGAAAGCCGTGCCAGTGGTTCAATGATTTCAAAAGTTATTCAGATGGTATGCCTGGAGTTGAATATCAAGGATCGCGATGAATTCTGGAAAATAAAAGACAAATACCCGGAACCTGATGTGCAATTGTATCTGGCTGATAATACTGGATTTGGTAATCTTGATCTTATTGAAAAAACATTACCCGGGGGGAGTAAGACCACACTTAAACAGGCAGTTGCCTGCGGTTCACCATTTTATGAAGTTTCTATATTGTGGAATGGGGATGTTGTTTTATGCTGCTATGATTATGATGGATTCAACATTATTGGAAATGTGAATGAAAAATCCCTGGAGCAGATCTGGCAGGATAAAAAGATTGAAGATCTTAGAATAGTTTTTAACAAAAGAAAAACAAAAACACTGCCTCTTTGCAAAGGCTGTTTCCAGGCTCCCCATAACTTCTCCATTGATACAACTATGATCAATAAGGGATTGAACGAGGAAAAATTAATATTAAAGATGCTGGCAGAGATGAAGTAGGTTGAAAACCTGGAAAGCAGTAACTTAAATCCCGCTCTCCAGGTTTTCTGGTTTTCTTTACACTATACTTTCTTATTCACTTCCCATGAGCCCATAAGGGCCCATGGTTTTTTTTTAATTATTGAACTTCAAGATCAAAGATTGTGAATCCGGACGGTGCGGCAGCACCAGAGGAATCTTTTCCAAGAACTGTCCAATACCAATTACCTGTAGGCATTGCCTGCCAGGTTGCACTATCCATTGTAAGAAGAGTCAAGGTCAATCCTGGAAAAGGAATAACCGGGCTGAATGAAGCCCCGCTCACATGAGCAAGAATCATCTCATACTCTGCGACTCCTGTATATTGATCCCACTTAAATACCGGTGCTGAGTCAGTTAGGAGAAGTGTAGATCCGGGAGCAGGACTGGTAAGCGCAATTGCTGTACTTCCAATGAATTTAAGGCCATTGACATACTTGGCAGCAACCTGTTGATCAAAGGTTGAACCAATAAGCACATCACTGCTGTCATAGGCCTCAACACCCCAGGTGATATCCCAGGCAGCCATTGAATCCCATCCCGCAGCATCCAGTTGAACAAGATATTGAACCCCTGTCAGGACTTCTGTAAAATTAGGAGTTGGAGTACATGAACCGCTTGTAGTCCCTGTTGGGTTCCAGAAAGAGCTGCCTGTTGTTCCCGTGCTTGTACATGGGGGAATAAGTTCAAGCTGAAGCGGAACAGTAGTTCCTGCTAAAAGATCTTTCAATTGTAAATGAAGAACATATTTGGATGTACTGGCAATCTTTGTAAAACTAAAAGTAAGGGCACCACTTGTACTTCCATAACTCATTGTATTATTATTTTGTGGAGCAATAATATAAATCTGCTCAACACTGCCGGTGGAACCGGAAGTACCACCAGTGCCTATGGTAAAATCTTTTGATGTCTTGACATTGGTTCCATCGGATGCGGTTATATAAAAATCTATACCCGGATCTGAATAGTCGGATCCTGGAACACTTGCTTCATAAAGAGTGGTATCAGATGAAGAAAGGTTAAACATTTCAAGCTTTGTATATGTATTGCTTGAACCGGAAGCTCTATAATAAAGTTGTACTCCGGCAATAGCATCGCCGTCATTATCAATTACTAAAGCTTTTATTGAAACAGAACCACCAAAAGACGGGGCTCCTCCGGATTTAAGCATATCCTTTGTATAACCGTGTAAAGATATCACCGGAGGATTACAGGTGGAACATCCATATACACATTGGTTAATAGTGTACTTGGTTCCATCGGCAAGTGTTGCTTCAAGGTCATAACATCGATCAACAGACAGGGATGCTTTAGACTGGAAACTAATTTTATACTGCTGCATAATAGTGGTCTGAAGCGACTGATAGATGGCTGACAGGTTACTGAAATCAGCATCGGAATAGGTTCCGCCGGTCTGAATTGCTATCTTTTCCAATATCGTTTTTGAAGCCCCTGCAATTCCAATTGTATATACGGGGATATTCAGCTGTTTGGCATAATCAATAACATCCGTTTCGGTTTTACTGCTGGAGTTGTCGGAGCCGTCTGTAAAGGCGATAACCGCTTTAATACCCGGTTGACTGTTAGTTAGTGTCAATGTCTCGTAAATCGCGTCATAAAGAGCTGTTGAGCCGCCTTCGCTAATAGTGTCAACAGCAGCTATAAGATCCGCCTTATCCGTGGTAAAATTTTTAAGTGTTGTTACAGTAGAATTAAAGGTGACAATTCCAAATTCATCCTGGGCGCCCGTACTCATATTAATAAAATCGCTGACTGCAGTTTTAGCGCTGGCCATTCCACTTGAGCCCATACTGCCGGACTTGTCAATGGTAATACCAATGCTTAATGCAGAACCGCCTGAGCTAAGAGGCTGAACTGTCAGAGGGTAAATATTGTTGCCAATTTCTTTAAGTACGAAATTAGATGCAGTAAGGCCTGAAACAAAGCTGCCACTCTGATCTGATACTGTCACATACATATCAACGTCAGGGAAATTACCATTATCAATCTGGTTGATTTTTAAATTGGAGCCAGTGACAAATATTCCTGTTCCTGAGCCTGTGCCTGATCCGGCAGAACCAATCTGGGCATTATAAATCGCCCATCCAAAATAAGTATTCGCAACTCCATCAACAGAATTAAAATCAAAAGTTACAGTAACTGTGCCGCCGGCATATTTACTCATATCAATGGATTCACTTACCCATCCAAGGCTTCCACTGGAATCTAAACTCTGCTTATCCGTTCTTTGCCACAGGACATCATTACCTACCATTATCCTTAATTTGTCATATGTGGAACCGCCTTCTGTGGCGTATTTATGTTCAAAATCAAGGGTAGGACTTGATGCAGATGAAAGATCAACTTGCATTGTAAGGGCACCTGAATTCTTGCTGCCCGTATTAAAATTCATGTCTGGTTCCTGACCATAGTACCAGACATTCTGCTTATTATCGATACTTGTCTGGTGCCACAAACCGGCGTAGCCTGTAACTTGCGGGCTTGCTCCTACAGCCTGGAAAGAAGCACTTTTATAATCTATCCATTCCTTTGAATAATCAGGTTGTTCATCTGGAGCTGCTGATACTGAAGGGGCGAAAAACAGACCCGCAACCAGCATAAGGCTTGCTATCAGATAAAAAATATTTTTTACATATGATTTCATTTTTAATCTCCATTAATTAAAATTATTAAATAAAAAAATTATCTCCAAAAAATATTTGCCGGAAACAACACCTCCTCTCTTAATCTTTTTTACTTATAGTTAAAGTTTGGGGAAATTTGCCTATAAAATCGAAAATTTTCCCTGTTTTATTATTTATAATCTTTTAAAATAATTTCCACATTAGCTGAATTGGTATATTCCTGTTTTAAAAGATTCAGTTTTTGTGCTGCCAATTGTTTTTTTATTTTATCTTTTACCTGAATAAAATTTTTTTCCCAGCCGGATTTAATATCTATAACCTTGATAATGTGATATCCCATTTTTGTTTTAACAATTTTGCTGATCTCTCCTTTTTCAAGGGTAAAAGCCGCATTCTCAAAATCCTTTGGCATTCTGCCGCTATCCCTGCCGGCTTCCATCCATCCAAGTGTATGGAAACTTACATCCGGACTTTTGTTCGCAAGATCCGCACCAACTTCTTCAAAATTATTTGAATTCACCTTTTGGCTTATTATCACAGCAAGCTCTTTATCTCTTGTGATTATATGAGCAGGCAATATTTTTTTCCCGGAGCTGAACTTTACTTTATTTTCTTGATAAAAATTATCTATTTCCTTATCCGTCACATTTATCCTGGATTTCAATTTTTTTTCGATAAAAAATTCTGCCAGGATCATCCTTTTGGTTTTTTCAATCTTCTTTTGAAACTCCTGGGTATCTGCAAGTCCAGTCTCAACCCCAAGATTATAAAAAACTCTTGAATCGATAATTTTACTCAATGCTTTTTTCTTAAAAGCTTTTTTAAAGGGTTCAGGTATATTGATAGTAAACTCTTCAAGTTCACTCTCAAGTATTGGCTCTCCATTAACTTTTGCAACTATGCTGTCTGCTGACAAAACACCGGGGAAAATAAAAGCGAATAGAATTACAATTAGAATATTACGAAAAAACAACAAAACAACCTCGCTTATAAGATAAAAATAAAATTAAAACCTGACATCACGAAACTATTAACCGACAAGAGTAATCACTATTTATAACACAAATTTTTATGGCGATCAAATGTAAGTGAAACAATTTAAAGCTTTTCACCTGGACCTGCTTAAAAATAACCAGACCTGCTTAAAAACAACCTTACATTTTTCCCATTAAACCCCTTAATTGCCATTTCCGGGGTCAGGATATATTCATGCAAAAGTCATACCCATTTTACTATATTTTATAGCTGTTTTATCAAGACACGCAACGGGCGGGGGTAATCAAATATGACTTAAGGCCGCAAATACTTGAAGAATTATTTGTCAATATTCTGCATATGAAAATACTGCAAAATTAGTTATAAAATGGACAATTAATGTAATAGTTTTAAATAAATATTTTCCCAGAAACCGACTCGGAAATAAGTCTGAATTTCTTGGGGGAGTCAGCTTTTAACTTTAGTCATGATTTTTCCTGCATCCCCTTATGGAATAATTATTTTAATAACCTGAGATATATCAATGTCACTTGCAATATCAGCACTTGATGAACTTATAGCCTGTAAAATTACAAAATAAATATCACCCTTATTCAGGTCAAAAAGATGGGAATTAAGGCTTCCTAAATTAGCCTGGCCATATTGTGTTGGATCAAGATCTCCATTGGCATCCGGTAAAGCATAATATAAAAGATAAGAATCTGCATTGGTAATCTGATCCCAGTACAATTTAAGTAAAGTACCATTGACTTCATAGTTAAGCTGGGGCGGTGACAATTTCACTGTCACATCAACCACAAGTTTGTTGGTGCTGTTGTCGGTAAATGTTATGGTGGTCTTTCCACCGGCTATACCCTCAACAACGGCATCGTCTTTGTTCAATGTTATTTTCGCAACCAGATTGTCTGAAATATCAACATTATAAAATCCTGTGCCCCCTGTAAGGGATACTTTTTCAGTCTCTCCTACCCCAAGTGTAACTACTTTTTTATATATTGTATCCACTGTTACATTTATTGTGGCAGTAGACTTTAAGACGTCTTCAACTGTTATTATAGCACTACCAGCGGCAATTCCTGTTATAAGGACCTTTGTAATAGAATTGGCATCAGTTACAATGGATGCAGTTGCAATGGCTGTATCGCTGGAAGATACTGTATAACCGCTGCTGCCGCTGATTATTGAATTGGTGGTTTCATTTATGGAAATAGCCACAGAGGTCGGATTTAAAGTAAAGGAAGGCCCCACCTGCACGCTGATAACCGCTGAAACAGAACTGCTGTCGGAAACGGTAATGGTGGCAGATCCTGTTGCAACTCCTGTAATTGTAATCTTGTCACTTGCAACTAAAGCCGTTGCAATTGTATCATCACTGGACACGACACTATAGGGGGGAGTGCCAGTAAGAACAGTTATGGTTACTGAGCCTGCGGGCTGAACTATAATTGAGGTTTTATCAAGTGTAAGTCCGGAAATAGTTACATCTATGGTTGCAGTTGCACCTGTATCATCTTCTATGGTTATTATTGCAGTGCCTATTGCAACGCCCTGAATTGTACCCTTCTGCACAGTACTGCCGCTTACAGTGGCAGTGGCAATCTTTTCATCACTGGATGTGATTTTATAAAATCCCGTTCCACCGGTTATGGTTACCTGCTGGCTGGTTCCAGCCACAACACTGACAGTTGCGGAACTTACACTCAATGCTGCATCCGATACTCTAACATTTATCAGTGCAAATAAAATAACAATAACAATCAATGAAACTCTTGTTCTAATGGTATTATTAGCCGTCATATTTTCACTCCTAAACAAATTAAAGATCAGAAATTGGAATTCAATCCATAACATTAAAAAATCAATGAAATGTCAAGCAAAATTGTTATAATTAACGTCCTGTTTTTGTAAAAGCCATCAAAATTAGCGCAACAACGGGGTCAGGCTTGCGTTGTTGCGTTATGGAGGGGGTAAAGTATATCTGATCTCAGCCCATTATTGAAATTACCTTGATAAAATTCAATGTTAGAACTATCATATATTTGTGGTATTTGTTTTAGGGACGGTTAACTTTTGATGGGATAAAAAAACGAGTGCCATATTTTTGCCTGCTGAGTTAAAGTATGCTATATTAACAAACAAGGTCTATTGGTCATCATAGACAGATGTCATAAAGTTTTTCGGGGGGAATTTATAATGACTTTAACAGATCGAATAGAACTTAATCCAAGAGTGTGCAATGGAAGACCTGTGATCAAAGGGACACGGATTCCTGTTTCTGTTATTCTGGAACAGATAGCAGAAGGTGAATCCTGGGATACTTTGCTTGCCGGCTATCCGGAATTGAAGAAGGAGGATATCCAGGCCGCCCTGCTTTACGCCAAAACATCTCTTGATCACACAGAGATCAGAGCAGCCTATGCCTGAATCTCTTAGGCTGTATCTGGATCAAATGTTGCGACTGGATGTGGGCCAGGCTTTGCGGGTTTAACGGGGTCTTAACGGGGTCAGGCTTCGCTTATTGTGGTTATTGCATTCGGGGTATATGCATGGTATTTAAATAATTATGTCAAGGAAACCTCGCATACACTACCCTGGAGCAATTTATCATGTAATGCTCAGGGGGAACGCAAAACAGACTATTTTTTATGGAGATGAAGAATACCGGTATTTTGAAGATATCCTGGCCCAGGGATTGGAGCAATATTCGCTTATGCTGCATGCATACTGCTGGATGGAAAATCATGTTCATATGGCGTTGCAGGTCACAGATAAACCACTTTCAAAACTGATGCAAAATATTTCCCAGCGATATACATACTGGCACAATAAGCGGCATGATCGGGTCGGGCACCTGTTCCAGGGTCGGTACAAAGCCATTCTTGTGGAAAAAAATGCTTATTTGTCAGAGCTGGTCCGCTATATTCATCTTAACCCGGTACGAGCTAATTTGGTAAGTGATCCGATTGATTATCCGCTGAGCAGCCATGCTGCCTATGTCGGGTGTGTGCAATCACCCTGCTGGTTAAGCGTTGATCAGGGTCTGGGACATTTTGGCAAAACCAAATCTTCTGCACAAGCTGCGTATTTGCATTTTATGGGACAAATCACGGAGGAAGAACTTCTGGAGCAGCTCCGCCATGGCACCAAGCAGGGACGGATACTCGGCAATGAAGATTTTATTAAAGGTGCACTCAAACAAAACAAAGAAAAGGTTTCAGCACAGATTACAATTGAGCAGATAGTGGATGTAGTGGCACAGGTTTACCAAGTTTCGTCTCGGGAAATGACAAGTGCCAGTCGTGCGAGAAATCTGGCAGAAGCAAGAGCTATGACTGCAATGATCGGCATGGATCATTGCGATTATTTGCTGTCAAATTTTGCACTATACTTTAACCGGAATATGCCATCAATGAGCAAGCTGGTCAGGGATGTACGTACCCGCCTTACAAAAAGCCACTCAATGCATGAGAGAATGGAGCATATCAAAGATCAAATAACCACAATAAGCGAAGCCTGACCCCGTTTTTTCGACCCCGTTTTTTCTGACCCCGTTTTTTCTGACCCCGTTTTTTCTGACCCCGTTTTTTCTATATTTGTATTCCATACTTTTTTATCTCTGATAAAAAACCACTTTCATCGTGCTGCTTTTCTAATATTATAGGTTCAATCCTGTCATCAATCTGTCTTCTGACTTTCCACAATAATGGTCGAATCAAAAAGTAATCACCTTGAAGCACATCGACTACTACGGCAACGTCCATATCACTATCTTGATTTGCTGTGCCTTTTGCGTATGAGCCAAACAATATCAACTCATCAAATTTAAGATGCTTAGACAATAATATTTTATATTTTTTAAGTTTTTTTATAACTTCTGCTTTATCCAAGAGTGCAACTCCTTTGATTTTTTTAAAATTTCATTACAGCGGCTCTCTGTCAGGCTTGCCAATAATTGTTCTTTATGGGAAGGATACCGTGCTTCAATATTCAAAGGTTCAAGGAGATCTATAAAATTCTTTTGGTTTTCTGAAAAGTTTTGATAGAGACCTGCTTTTTTTGCAATGTATGAAAGACTGTGCGAAAATGGTGCAACTTCATCAGTATTTTTTACAAAATATGCTTTTAATATTTTCTCGATTGCCTGGTGAGCCATAAAACCTACATAGAGATATCTTTTGGTTTTCATCATAGCAGTGGCAGTAATAATATCGTATTCTGCCAAATCGATCCAATAGGTAATTTTTTTATCCATTGTTTTTAAGGACCTTAAAATTTTTAATTATATAAGTATAATAAAAGTTAATGGTTTTCTCAATATGTATTTTTTTAGCAGTTTTAGCAGGGCCTGGCCTGTCCAAGGCGCAAGGCTCGAAGAGATGCGCATGCATACAAGTTTGAAACCGGAGTGTACTAATGTACACTTTAACCGGAATATGCCATCAATGAGCAAGCTGGTCAGGGATGTACGTACCCGCCTTACAAAAAGCCACTCAATGCATGAGAAAATGGAGCATATCAAAGATCAAATAACCACAATAAGCGAAGCCTGACCCCGTTATGTCTGCTCTTTGATATAT
>Ga0257124_1001021_pt1 | contig 23584 bp, 18 predicted proteins | sample SI106_150metaG_FD_190154 | JGI IMG/M metagenome (GOLD analysis project Ga0257124, IMG submission 190154) | Marine microbial communities from Saanich Inlet, British Columbia, Canada - SI106_150 | ecosystem: Environmental > Aquatic > Marine > Inlet | place: Canada: British Columbia | collected...
TTAAACTGAATTTGTTCAGTATATTATTTTCGAAAAATCAAATCAAAAATTCATGATCAAAAAATGACCTACAAAAATATATACAAAAGTCAATAAGTAATATATATGAATGAAAATCTAACGGAAAAAACAGAAAGAAGAATATGAAAAAGATACATTTAGTCTAGTTAGTACAGATACACATACGAAAAGAACTATTCATAATTCTAAAATAGTTTTTGTTAGACCTGATTATAGACCAAAATAATTATTTATTTATTAAATTTTAATTCGTTATTAATAATGACATCAAATTTATTAATATTCCATTCTTTGCTAGTATTCAATTGTAAAAATTCTCGTTGTATAAATTTAGTTTATATTCATCATTACTATCAAGTATTTGTTTACAAATAAATAAGTTCTTTTTACTTTATTCACTTATGTACAACATGTTTTCCAATATGTGTTTTTTTCTTTGTTGTTTAATAAAATCAATTAGTCCATTATTATTCCACCATATTTCTGATTGTTCGTCAAATACTTCTAATAATTCTGGATCATTTTTAATTATATTTATTATTTTCATAAAATCCTTACTGTTGTTATCCATTGTTAAAACAAGAAAATGGAATTACAAATGGTAATATGTCTCTTGTTAGTGATATTTTTTCAATAACTTCTTCTGGTTCTTCATCAGTGTCAGTTAGATCTTCATTATTAGAACCATTATAATTAATATTTTATAAAACAATAAATAATAAAATATTATAATTTATTATTTTAATATTACTTACCATAATATCTATTTTTAACTTGTTTATATAACTTATATATATCATTATTATTTAAAACCATATAAATATTTTTTTTCGGCAGAAGATAGTCCAATAAAATCATTTAACTCGTTATCATTATATATTTTATCAAGTTTTATTTTTGGAAATAAAATTAGTATTTTCCAATAATCCATCCCAGACATTAATAATATTTTATTCAGATATTTAAACAATTTAGATTCCAAAATTGATAGGAGAGATTCATATTCTATTTCTTTACATATATTCATATATAACAGATTATCACTTATGGCACAATTACTAATGACGTATGGGCATAAATAACCCACTTTACTGAATATTATTTTTTTATTATCATAATCTTTCATTTTTTCTTTCATATAATATTTCAATCCAGTTGGGTTGGTTTTGTTTAACTTATCTATAACACAATATTTATATATTGCATTTTTTGTTTTTGACACAGTTCCATTAGTTATTTGTTTTGTTCTTATTCTTAAATAGTTATTCCTACCATTATATGTCATATTATTAATATCAAATTTATCATCGAAACTTATGATTTTATTTAATATTGATATGCTTATTTTATTTAGATCATTCCATGGATATATTTTATTAGGATATAATGCAATATTTTGAATACTCTTTAAATTTTCAACAATTGTATCTGTATGTGTAACTTCCTTATTTATTATTAAGAAATAACAAAAATGTGAACCTACTTTAAAATATTTATCAGGAGTATGTATTGTAATGTATTTAATATCATAAAATTTATTTATATAACACCTATGTTTTTTATTAAATCTAATTAAATATTCCAATATATTTGGAGGTGTTATAAATAATAATATTTTATTATTTAATAATTTTTTTATCATTAAACTTGTAAACAATAAATATCCCTTATTATCTCCACTAGCACCATGTATTTGATAAGGAGGATTACCAATAATAACATCAAATTTATCAACATCCCATTCTTTTTTAGTATCTAATGTTAATGAATCACCATTATATAAATTTAGATTATATTCATTATTAATATCAAATATTTGCTTACATATATGAGTATTCTTTTTATTTAATTCACTCATATATAACATGTTTTCTAATATATGTTTTTTTCTTTGTTGTTTATTTTTAATTTGAGTTTTTAATCCTTCCATTAATCTTAAATAAACAATGATAGGAAAATTACCCATACCATTAGCAGGGTCAAACCATTTAAAATCCTTTTCTGTAAATATACTTTTGTTATGTTCTTTAGTATAATATTCGTCAAGTTTATCTAACATTTCTTCCACTAATGGTATAGGTGTAAAAACTTCTCCATATTTTTTCTTTTCTACTTGTTTTGGTTTAAGATTATCATTAATAAATTCTAATAGTTCTTTAGGTTTGTCTATTAAACTTTCCATAGATAATTTAATATTGACAACTATATTATAAACATTAGAATTTTTACTAATAAATTTCCCCACAAGTTGTTTGATAAAATCAATCAATCCAGAATTATTCCACCATATATTAGATTGTTCATTAAAAACCTCCAATAATTCTGGATTATTTTTAATTATATTAATGATTTCCAGAAAATCCTTACATTTATTATCAATAGTTAAAAAACATGTAAATGGAATTACAAATGGTAATATGTCTCTTGTTAGTGATATTTTTTCAATAACTTCTTCTGGTTCTTCATCAGTGTCAGTTAGATCTTCATTATTAGAACCATCTGAGCTAACTTTTTTATCAACACCATCTGGTAATTCTTGTTTTTCTTCATTTAATTCTAATTCAATATCAATTTCATTTTTGTCATTATCAGATTTCGTAAATTTATCATTCAATTGTTTTTGAGTATCATTATCAATTTCAATCATCTCATTTTCTAATTGTTTTATGAGATGTTTAATATAATTAATTGGATCAGATTTCCATATTTCTAGAAGTTTATTTATAATTGTATCACTATCCAATTCATCATTAACTAAATAATCTGGATCTATATTTATAAGATGATAATCAATTATATATTTTATTCTATCTTCTATATTTAAGTCTTTTTGATATATATTATAAGTAATACAACTATTTAGTACTCTACTAATATTTAAATCAACAACAAATCCATATTTTTTAATAGTATCATCCATAGATTCTGACATACATCTATACATCATTTGAGTAACTTTGTCACTAGACAATGTATTATTTAGTAACATAATAACATCGCATTTTTCTAAAGTTATACCAAGTGTTAACATATTTCCAGCAAGAATAATTACTCCACTTTTTCCATTAGATATTGCTTTTAGTTCTGTGTTTCTGATTTCTTCTTTAACATCACTAATTTTTCTATCTAGTTTAGAATTCACAATTAATATTTTATATTTTCCAAATATTGGATCATTTTTTAATAATTTTTTTAAACATGTTGATCTTTCATTAATATTATTAACTGGTAAAAACCACAATTGAGTAAATGGGATTCTATTACAGTTATTTATACAATATTTATTAATCCTACCTAAAATAGACTTATCGCCATTTTTGAAATCATCTTCTTTAAATGATCCACTTATATATCTAATAATTTTAATAACTTCAGTTGGATACTGGAAACTATTTTTAGTTTTATTTACACTTAATAAAGTATCAAATGAAAATCCATATTTAGAATCCATGATTTTTTCTTTTATTATATCATATCGTTGAGAATCAAACATATTTGAAAACAGAATCAAATCTGGACATCTCAAATATGGTGTAAATATATTATTACAATTCAATCCTAATAAATTCATTTTTGTAATAATGGTTGAAACTATATCTCCATGTTTTTCAGTTAATTTAGTAATATTTTGGGATTTACAATTTTGTTCGTCTTCAATATCCCAATACATACAACATTGATCAGTGATGTTCCATTCTTGTAATGGTTTATTATATGTTGCTGTTAAATAGACTCTCACTGTATTTTTAGTAGTGTATGTATTAAGGATATCTTTTGATAGTTTAGTTGTTCCAGTCCAATGGTTTTCATCGAAGAATATTATATTTATTTTAGGAAGTTTTATTTTGTTTTCTTCGATATAATTTTGTAACAACTGTTTTGATATAACAATAATGTTTTTATTTCCTAACAAACAACTTAACTCATTTATTTTTTTACTACTATCAAGATGTATAATATTAAAATCATTAAATTCCTTATACTTCAAGAATAAGTCTTCAGTAAATTGTGGTGCAGTTTCGGTTGGCGCTGGTGTTATTATCAATACATTCATATTATCATACAACATTGATTGATCTAATATTAGACCACCTACCATATATGTCTTACCACTTCTACATTTACAACCCCATAAAAACTGTTTATTTCCCTCTTCAATTAGTTGAGATGTTTTGGTTACCAATAAATCTTGATGGAACCTTAAAGATAAATTTGTTTTACCAAATCCATATATTTCGTTATACTGTTGAAGTGTGTATTTTTTAATATCATTGATAAATTTATAAAAATATTTTTCAAGATCATTATAGTCTAATATATGTGTATTAGACATAAATTTTGTTATATAATGGCTTGATTTATTTGCTTTTTTAACTTTTGACAAAACATGTTTTTTATCATTTACTAAAAGGAATATCTCATATTTTTTATAAATGTGTTTATTATCGGTTATCATTGCTATTATATTTTGAATATCATAATTTGATACATTTTTTCTATCTTGTTCATTTTCAAAATATTTAACTGATATGAAAATATATTTATTTTCTATCGTATCATATAAAGTTATGTCAGAACAGCCAGTTGTATTACCACTAACAACATTATTATAAGTAAGATAATGTTCTAAATTATCTAAAAATTTAACATTTCCAGTATTGACATTACCAATAACATGTTTATATCTGTTATTTGGAAATAAATCACAAAAACCAAATTTAATTATCAAATCAAATAAGCGTTCGAAGACAAAACCTATTTGAATTTCACTTTCATTTAATATAAATATTAGATCTTCAGACCCTAATATAAAATCTATAAATTCTGTTAGTTTCATGTATATTTTTAGTTAAAATATTATATGTAAATGTAATATTTTAGCGATTAATAAATCAATTTTTCTAATTCCAACATAACATAATCATCCATGTTTTTTTATGTTCTCCAGTAAAAAATTTAACAAATATTTTTCTTGATATTCTTCTGTAATAATTAATTATATCTTTCCTAAATTTCCTATCCATTAATAATTCGGATTTTCTATAACATACTCCATTATCATAATTTTCATATAGAATGTCTGGATCATTATTTCCATATGAATGAGAAATATCTGAATCATCAACTTCTTTTTTTTCCTTATAGTTAGCAACTTGAATTTTAATGACATAATTTGTCGTTCGTTGATCTTCTACCATGTAATAAGAAGTTTCAATAAGATCTAATAGACGATCTTTTTCTTTTTTTACAAACTTAACATTTTCTACTTTTCTATTTATTTTTTTAGAGTCAGCATTTTTAACAATCTGTTTTGTATAAATCCATGGGTTGTTCATAATATCTTCAGTACATTCTTTTAAGAATTGGTTATATATTTTATTATATGTATTTTGTTCAATACTTTCTATATTGTTTAATTGTTCCATTATGATATTTGATTATTATAGAAAAAGAATAAAACAAAATTATTTAAACTATTTTATTTTCAATTATTTCCATCCATGAGATGCTGCCACTCTAACAAAATCATCTCTTGCTTGAGCATATACATATGGAATATGTAATTTTTCATGATCTAATCTAGCTTCACCTTCAGTTAAAAGTGATTTAATTTGAACTAAAACGTTTTCAATATGTGCCGCCGCAGACCAACCTTGATTTGTTAAGAGTTGTAAACAAATACTACCATTAATGGTAACATGTCCTGTTCTAAATACAAATCTAGGGGAGATGACCCAAATAAATGGTGGTTCAAATGGGTATTTATCAGGAAATCTTATTTCCAGTTCAATATTATTAATTCCATATTTTCTCATATCATGAACTATTGGATAGTCTCCTTCAAATCTTGTTACTAAAACTCGCCATGTGTATAAATCATCATTTTTAAGTTCAACAATAAAACCAAGATCGTTAATTTTTCCATCAGTGTCAACATCAAGACCCATCAATTGTCTTTCAACTAGTTCCTGATTTTTAAGCAACAAACTATATTCTTTATTAAGTTTCATAGTTCCTTTTTTAGCAATTCTTGTTTTTCTCTCTTCTTTTATTTCATGTAGTTTTTCATTGAATATTAAATTCAATTCCCTAGATATTTTATGTTGAATTGATGATGTAAAAGTAATAATATATCTCAACAAAAAATCTTTTGGATTTGGAACAACAAAAATATTATATGATTTTTTATAACTTATCTTATCTCCTTTAACCTCACAAATTCCCATAATGTAATTATTACCAGAACATCCCCATCTATTACAATAACTAACAGATGTATCGAAGTTATCAGACATATAGATTCCTTGTCCGTATGCTGCGCCAGTTGTCATCATAGATGTATTACTCATTGATTTAATTCCATTTCTTAGAATAGAATACCAATTATCTATACCACTACCATGATACAAATAACATACTTTACCACTATTATATGATTTAAATTCGTTTTCAATTCCTACATCATATATAATTTTATATTGATGAAAATTTTTATCAGAATAATTAACTAAATTCTCTTCATGTAAAGTCATCTTACATGATTTTAAGATGAATCTAATTAGAATATACGCGTGTAATCCAATTTTTCCAACTAAAATTTCATCACTAGTACATTCAGTAATTGTATCTATTAAAACCTGGACATTAATATCTTTGATAATATTTATTATTCTATCAAAATCTTTATGTTCGTTAAATTGTTGACCTGTTAATTTACTTAATTCTCCTCTTTTGACTTTAATCGTTTCTTTTGTTGTCCCTTTTAAAAAATACATTGGAAATGGTTCAAATATATCATTTCTTCTAGATGAATTAATTGCGTTAAATGCATTTTGGATAATGAAACTAGCAACATTATTATTTTCTCTAACCTTATCAACTACATAGTCTCCTATTTGTAATTCTTCACTAACATATTCACATTCAATATCACCACACGTTATATGATCATCACTTTGAACAGGTAACGCCTCACCACATATAATGCAATAGTTTGTGATATGTGGTAGAATTGTAAAAATGAATGGAATAATATCAAATATTTCATTCACATTCGAATATTTTTTATTTTTCAATATATTTGTCAAATGTAAATCATACACCTTTTTATCATCTTTTGGTTCAAATATAATAGATCCATTTTTATCAACAATTAATTTTATACTAAAATTTTTTTCATTGTTTAAAAACGTAACAATAAAAACATTTGATTGTTGTATTACATCATATAATATATCGGATCCCTCAGTTATTACACTAAATTCACACAGAGCATTGAATATTTCATTGTAATCCATTGTTTATTGTCAAATATAAATCATAAATGAATAATATATATAAATATCAATTTTTTTGATATATGGCAAAACTAACATATATCAAATAAATTGAAATTATCCAGTTTTTTTTGATATATGGCAAAACTAACATATATCAAATAAATTGAAATTATCCAGTTTTTTTTGATATATGGCAAAACTAACATATATCAAATAAATTGAAATTATCCAGTTTTTTTTGATATATGTTAGAGTAGTTTTTATTTTATCAATATGGATTAAAACCACTATGATCAAATGAATCTCTACATTTAAATGAGCAAAATTTATGATCCTTGTACATATATGTATCTTTATTTGTTATTAATTTAATACACGCATCACATCTCCATGTAAAGTAATTTATTTTAGTAATTTTACGATGTTTTGTTTTTCGTTTAATATATTCTCTGTTATGATCAAATGAATCTCTACATTTAAATGAGCAAAATTTATGATCCTTGTACATATATGTATCTTTATTTGTTATTAATTTAATACACGCATCACATCTCCATGTAAAGTAATTTATTTTAGTAATTTTACGATGTTTTGTTTTTCGTTTAATATATTCTCTGTTATGATGTTTTTTTGATTCAGAATACGTTCGTTCAGTTGGTTTCATTGAAGTTTTTTCGTTAATTGTACAAGTAGATCCTGTAGAAATATTTTCAGCATTAGAATTATTCCCCATTAGAACTGGTTCTATATGATTATTTTCTGGAGTGTCAATACCCATATCTTCTTGTTGAATTCCTAGAAACGAGTTAATTATATTCTTTATGTGTAGTAAGAAACTCATTAATAATATAACCATATATAAAATAACTCTATTTATTTGTTTTTATTTCAATTTTTTACAAAATTAAATAGTTTTCATAAAAATTGAAATTTTAAATTTATTGTATACTTATGATATTCATATTTTAAAAACACTATGGAAATTCCAAAACCATTAGGTGATCGTATGAAAGAATATGAAGAACAAACTCTTCATGAAATGATTATTCCAAAAGATAAATCATACATTATTAGATTAGATGGTAATTGTTTTAGTAAATTCACTAAAGGATTACAACAACCATTTGATGTAAGTTTTTCATCAGCAATGGTAAATACTATGAATGATCTATTGAAAAAATATAATGCAGTTCTTGGTTATACTCATTCCGATGAAATATCATTAGTGTTTAACAGATGTAAAGAAAACCAAGAACATACACATGGAGGTAGAATTGTTAAATTAGTGTCATTAATGGCTTCTTATTGTTCTGTTAAATTTAATATACATATCAACGAAGAAATTACTAAAATGGTATCATATATTGACACTCAAAACAGCTATGGATATGGATTGACAAAATACTCAACAAAAACATTAGAAAAAATAAGAAAATCTGAAGCAATTTTTGATGCAAGAGTTATTATCTTTCCAGAAGATACAGAAATAATTAATTATTTCATATGGAGATCTGTTTACGATTGTAGTAGAAATTGTATATCAACCCATGCAAGATATCAATTTGGACATAAAAAAATAGAAAATAAGAATTGTTCTGAAATGATTGAAATGTTAAAAGAATCTGGATTCCCCGTATGTTGTATTCCAATTAAACAAAGATATGGTGTTTATGCTAAGAAAGTATTGGTTGAACATACTGGAATAGATCCAATGAAACAAATAGAAGTTAAAACAATGCGACATGAAATAGTGAATAAATGTTTTAAGTTAGAATATGATATTAATTTGTTGGAAACAGTATTTTTATCAAAATATTGGAAAGATGATTGTGAATATGAACCGTTTAATTAATAAGTATTACAATCCATATTCTTCTATTATTTCGTGATTTTTATCATATGGATATATTTGTTCGAAATGTTTCAAATATTCAAGTGGCTGTTTCATTTTGAACAGTTTTACTAAATTTAAATCTATCATTTTTGACCAATCCCAATCTAATTTTTCTTTTTTGTTATTTTTGATTATTTGTTTTATTGTTTTAATATTAATAAATTGATTGAAATATTTATCCAAAGAATCTAATTTATTTTTGTTTTTTATTAAACTATGTAAACTTTTTCCACCTAAATTACCACCATTATAAATATCATACAATATTGAAAAATAATCACGATAAGTATCTTTTACTATATTTGTTGATATGTTAAATCGAGTGAAACTATCTTTATCTAATTGACACAACCCGAAATCAGATATTTTTGTTGATATTCCATTTGCATGTAAATCAAAAACCATATTTTTATAATGATATCTAATGTATGTAGCTTTATCATATTTATTTTGTTTAAAAAGTATATTTCTTATAAATAAATCATCATATGTCTACATGGTATTATCAAAATGGATTCGTCATTACCATTACATATACAACATCTTTCATTTTTATATATTTTTTCTATATTTTTTGTTCCATATATATTACTTATCTCATTATTATCATATGATAGCCCTCTTCTTTGTAATATTTCATTAACTTCTTTTCGTTTATTTTGTAATTGTTGTTTTGCGATTAACCGTTGTATGTTAAAAATGATATAGTTACATAATCTCTTGTATTTTATTTATAGATTTTTATCGATTTAATAAATAAAATAATAATATAATAATATCAATTCAAATTAAACTGTTTTCTTCTTTCCTTTAACATTATATTCTTTCTTAACAACACTCATAATAATACCAACAGCAACTGTTTGTCTCATATCCCTAACAGCAAATCGTCCAAGAGGTGGATATTCCTTGTATGTTTCAACACACATTGGTTTAAGAGGTGTGAACTCTACAATTCCTGCTTCTCCTGCTTTTAGAAATTCTGGATTTTCTTCCAACAGTGCTCCACCTCTCTTATCAACCTTTTGTAAAAGTTTTGTGATTTTACATGAGACATGTTCAGTATGGCAATCTAAAACTGGGGCATATCCAACTCTAATTTGTCCAGGATGGTTTAGAATAATAATTTGAGCAGTAAATGATTCCGCTTCTTTGACTGGATCATTGTTTGCTTCAGAAGCAACAAATCCTCTACGGAGTTCTTTAACTGATACACCAGTAATATTAAATCCAACCGCATCACCAGGGAATGCTTCAGGAATGGATGTATGATGCATTTCTACAGATTTAACTGGCGCAACAATACCAACTGGTCCAAACATAACACTTGAATTTGGTCTCAACACTCCAGTTTTAACAGTTCCTACTGGAACAGTTCCTACTCCTTGAATTTTAAAAACTCCTTCAAGTGGTAGACGTAGTGGTTTATCAATTGGTCTTACAGGTTGTTCAATCATATCAAATGCTTCAAGAAGAGTTGGTCCCTTCCACCATGGCATATTTGGTGATCGTTCAATCATATTATCACCAACCCATCCAGAGATTGGAACAAATGGAACTTTTGCTGGGTTGTATCCAATTTTCTTAAGATAAGCTGAAATTTCTTTTTTGATTTCATTATATCTTGATTCATTATAATTAACAGATTTATCATCCATCTTATTAATTCCAACAATCATTTGTTTAACTCCTAATGTGTTTGCGAGAAGAGCATGTTCTCTTGTTTGTCCATTTTCTGAAATACCAGCTTCAAACTCACCTGTTCCTGCTGCAACAATTAAAAGCGCAACATCCGCAGTAGATGTTCCTGTGATCATATTTTTAATGAAATCACGATGTCCTGGCGCATCGATAATTGAGAAAACATATTTATTTGTTTCAAATTTCCAAAGTGTAATATCAATCGTGATTCCCCTTTCTCTTTCTGCTTTAAGTTTGTCGAGAATCCATGCATATTTAAATGATCCTTTTCCCATGTCATTTGCTTCTTTCTCGAATTTCTCAATAGTCCGTTTGTCAATACCTCCACACTGATAGATCATGTGACCAGTTGTTGTAGATTTTCCACTATCGACATGACCGATTGTTACAATATTAATATGTTCTTTTGCTTTTTTACTCATAGTTTCTTTTTAATATGGTAACTACGATTTATTAACCAATAAATAAATATTTCAACTTTTTGAAAGATGTTAAAAAAGTAATATAACTGTAAAATTACCTAAAACTACATGTTCATATTGAATAATATTAAGGTTATGGGTGATAAAATAATTCAATTTTTAGTTACATAACAATAGTGTTCTTTACTAGATCAATAAATGGTTGGAGTGTTTTTTCCATTTTTTCTTTCAATTCATCATCGTCTATTGAATTTTCGACATCAAATATATCATCAATTATTTTCTTTCTATTTGTTTCAAATTCATCAAATTTAGTAGATGACATATGATTTTTGAAATATATTTTCAATAACATAGAAAGTATCATACCTAGTTCGAATGATGTTGCTTGAAACTCAAAATAAAAATCATCTTTTGATCTATAATCTTTAGCACTTTCACATGTTTTTGTTTTTTCGATTTCATTAATAAAAATAGAAAGGATGCTCAAGTTTTTGGAAGAATCGATTAAATTTTCCAAATAACCATAAACTAGATTTTTTTCTGGGATATCATAGTTTGTTCCTTGCATATCTTCAACATCATTTCCATCCCATTGTTCCTCTGATATTTTATATACTGCTTCCATCATATAATGGTAAAGTGAATGAGTCTTCATGTTTTCTAAAACACAAATAATTATGACATTATCAATAAATAAATAATTCAGTTTTTTATTACATAACAATAGATTCTTTTGCTATGTTAATTAATGGAGTAAATAATTTTTCAATTGTTTTTTTGTTGTCGATAATATGTCCATATGGCAACATATGTTCGTTTACTTTTTCCTTGATATCATTAATCAAATTAGTTAACTGATGGCATTCTTCTTCATTTTTATGTTGTTTATAATGTAATTTCAAAAATAATGGTAATATACACATTAAATCATCGATCGTTGCTTCAAAGTCGAAATATAATGGTTGATTCTCTCTGAAAGTCATTCCAACAGGACAATATTTTGTTTTATCTATTTCTTGAACAACAACATCAAATATTGTTTTATTATGGTTATTGTTGATAATCTTGTCTAAGTATCCACAAACTGAATATTGATTTGTATCACTCATTTTGTTATAAATAAAATGATACAATAACATATTGTATCAGTAAAAATTTCAATTTTTTTATTAGATCATAAAAAAAGAAACCTATCAATCTAATGAATAACTCTTTAATATATTTTACGAATTTTTCATAGATGATCTATAATAATTGTATAACTTATTTACCTAAATTATTTGTATCGTAAAGTGTAACGTAGTGCTATGAATTATTTTGTAATGTGTAACATATATTATTTTTTTCGATGATTATTAATCACTTGTTTTTTAGCAGTAATTATTAAAGGATAAATCATTTTTTCTATAAGTACTTTATTATATATAGTTATCGGATCTTTTTGTATTTTGTTAACATCATTAATGATTTTATCAATTTTATTTTCCAACTCTATATAATTTAATAATGAGTAATATTTTTTCCCATAAACTTTTAATAATGTTGGTAAAAAAATAGCAATATCATTATATGTTGCGTTAAATTCAAAATATCTATTGTCGGTAGTATTACTGTATTTTTCTTTTTTTATCTCTTCGATGAATAAGTCAAATATAGTTACTTTACACATTGTATATGACAATGATGTATTATATATATATATTGTTCCATTTACCTAAATCATATTATAATATATGTAATTATATTATATTTATATATCAATTTTTCAAAAAAAAGATGTATTTTTATAGTAAAAATTGAATTATTTATTTATAATGAATATTAAAAGTAAACATAATAAACAAAGATGAGTAAGACAATATTACCAGTAGATGGAAAAAAAAATATTCTTATCACTGCAGCATTACCATATGTTCATGATATTCCTCATTTAGGAAATCTTATAGGTAGTGTTTTAAGTGCAGATGTTTATGCAAGATATGCTAGGAAACAAGGATATAATGTATTATACATTAGTGGAGTGGATGAGTATGGTTCAACCACAGAAACAAAATCACAAGAAGAAAAAGTATCACCAAGAGATGTATGTGAAAAATATTATGAATTTCATAAATCAATCTATAGTTGGTTTAATATTAGTTTTGATTATTTTGGAAGAACATCATGTCAATATCCAAAAAGTGATAAGGATTGGTCACATACATTAATCACTCATGATATATTTAAAAAATTATATGAAAATGGTTATCTTAAAGAAGAACAAGTTGACCAATTATATTGTTTAGATTGTAATAGATCATTATCAGATAGATATATTATGGGAACATGTCCATATTGTTTATACACAAATGCAACCGGTGATCAGTGTCATCAATGTGGTCAATTATTAAATCCAAATGAATTAAAAGAACCATCATGTAGATTTGATATGCATCATAAATTGATATCAAATATTACGAATCATATATATTTAGATTTAAGTAAATTAACACCTGAATATATGGAATGGTTTAACATGATGAGTAATGATAAAAAATCATGGACTATAAATGTAAAAGACGTAGTATATAATTATTTAAGAAATAGATTAATGCCAAGATGTATCACTAGAAATTTATCATGGGGAACTCCTATTCCAGAAATCGAAAGTATTGGTAGTAAATATGTTGACAAAGTATTATATGTTTGGTGGGATGCTCCAATTGGATATATATCTATTACTGCAAATTACACTAAAGAATGGAAAAAATGGTGGATGGGAGAAAATATAGAATTAGTTCAATTTATTGGAAAAGATAATATTCCATTTCACACAATAATATTTCCTGCAACTCTTATTGGAACACATGAAAAATATATATTACCTACACATATTAACGCAACTGAATATCTTACATATATTGGTAAACGTTTTTCAAAAAGAAATAATACTGGTATATTTTGTGATGATGTAATGGATACTAATATACCATCAGATATATGGAGATATTATTTATTACGTATACGACCTGAGAATGCCGATTCAAGTTTTACATGGAGTGATTTTTGGATTAAGATAAATACAGAATTGGTAAACAATATTGGTAATTTGATAAATAGAGTATTAACATTTTGTTATAAGAGTTATGGTAGTAATAAAATAAAATGTAATATTTTAACTGATTATGACAAAGATTATATTAATGTAAATAATATGAATTTACAGACATATAATAAAAAAATGGAAAAGAAAGAAATGAAATCCGCTTTAGATATTATATTACAAATGTGTCATAATGGAAATAAATATGTTAACGATTCTGAACCATGGAACATGATTAAAACAGATCCAATAAAATGTGAATCAGTTTTAAATGTAATGTTAAATTCAATAATTCTAATAGCGTCGCTATTAGAACCATTTATACCAAATTCAATGTTGAAATTAGCTAGTTTTTATGGATTAAATGAGTTACCAACATTTGAAATATTTAATGAAAATAATTTAATGGAATATGAATTAAATGAACCACATATTCTATTTGAAAAAATAACAGATGATCAATTAGAGGAACTAACAGACAATTTTAATTGAAATATTGAAATATTGAAAAATAACCACTTTATATTGATAGTTATATTATCATATTACAAAATGAACTATAAAATTACTGTTACATATAGTCCTCCTCCTATTCCAGATACAGATGTTGTATTTTATTTTCCAAATGGAATTGATACATTAATTGATCATTATTTTTCACCTACTGAATTAAATAATGCTACACTTAATTATGCCATATCAAACATTAGACAAACTGAGCAAAAACTATCAGATCCATATTTTTCATCATTTATTAATATACCTAATAAAAAAGAATGCTTAGAACTGGTACGTAATTTTAGTACTATATTGGATAGAAAATATGGAACAAGTGATGAGTATGTTAGAAAGTGTATACGATTAGTATGTACTAAAACAGATGAATATATACCAATTAATGAAAAACAAATTAACGAAAAATACATTATAGATAATTCTCGCCATCCTCCTCCTGTTAATGAAGATTCTAGACATAATTCACATTGGTGTTCAATGTTCTAAATAATACTGAAAATAGGTAACAAATAATCAATTAGAGGAACTAACAGACAATTTTAATTAAAACTAAGAAATATCAAATAACCTAAGATATAATATTATAGATAATAATTAGTGTTTTACGAACAATTTAATTCATAAAATATAGTAAATTTAGTTATTTTTTTATCTCCATAACTTATATAACTATATAATAAGATATGAGTTCAGCAACCTATATAATATCAGACTTATTACAACATTTGGGATCAAAAATCTCAGATGTTCAAAGAAAGATCCATTTCTTAGAAAGAAAATGCATTATTGATTCTGGTGATGACTTCCAAATTAAAAATACTTTATATGTCGATACAATTGAACCATATAGCTCAGAAACTTTATCAATTGGATGTAATTCTGACTCATTAACAACAGTTAATATTGGATGTGCGGAAAATGTAGAGGAAATTAATGTTGGAACAGGAACTGCATCAAATATAATTACAATTGGTAACTCTACTGATATAATTAAAATTTATGGACAACTGATGATTGACACTGATTTTTTCGATGTTGACCGAACAACTGGTAATACTAATATTGACGGAACATTAACAGTTGGAGGAAACGTAACATGCCTTTCAAATCTACTTGTTAATGGAACAACTACTACTGTCGAAAGTGAAATAGTAACGATCAAAGATAATGTTATCGTTGTTAATTCTCCTCCTGCTGGTGCTGGTAATGCTGGGGGTGTAGCAGTACATAGATATCAAGAAGCAGAAGATTATACAACTACTCCTATTGGTGATGTTGTTCAGGATACTGCTTTTGCCAGTGGAACAGCATCAAGTGGGACAACTACTACAATTATATTACCTAGTGGATTTAGTAGCACTGATGATTATTACAATTCATGGTGGATTAGAATAACTAGCGGAACTGGAGAAAAACAAGTTAGACAAATTAGTGATTATACTGGTTCTTCTAAAACAGCAACTGTCGCAACTGAATGGACTACTGCGCCAGATGACACTTCTGTATTTAGTTTATACAACAAGGGATATGTTTTATCCGTATATGATGAAACATTAGATCAATGGATTATTGCGTCAGGTGTTACAAATCCCCCAACTGGTGAATTAACTATAACTGATTATCTTGATCTACATCTTGGTTCATTATATATTGAAGATGATTTACACATTTATGGATCAATACATATAACAGGAAATTTACATGTTGATGGTATAACTTATTTGGATAAAACATATATTGATACAACTGATGGTGAATTCAATGTTGTGGGTACAAATGGAATCACATTCAATCCAGATAGTGCTATTTTAATTAACTCTACAGCAAGTACTATTGGTATTGGTACTACAGATGTTAGTCAAAATATTAGTGTTGGTACTGGTGGAGTTAGAACTATTACAATGGGAAGTGCAGGTGATGGTCAAGTTTCTATTGCTAATACAAAACAAACAACTTCTAAAACTGACGGTTCATTGATTGTTGCAGGAGATGTTGGAATTGCTGGAGATATTTATTCTGCTTCAATTCACACCGACGCAGCAACTGGTGTATATATTGGTGACGTTCATTTAACTCAATCCGGATCTGCAACTGATTTAGATTTAAATGATGCTAATATAATAGATGGAACAATGAATAATGTTGCAATTGGTGGCACGACCCCAAGTTCTGGTAAATTTACAATAGTAGATGTAGATAATGTTAGAATTGATGGTTCAGTTATTACTACATCAGAAGAAGATGGAGAATTATATCTAACACATAATGGAGATGGATATGTTAATATTGATAAAGTGAATATTGATAGTGGAACGATAGATGGATGTACTATTGCTACATCAAATATAACAGTTGGGACAGGTAAAACATTAGATGTTTCTGCTGGGACATTAACATTAGCAGATGATCAAATTAGTGGTGATAAAATAGAAGGAGGAACTATTGGATCTATTACATTAACTTACGCAACAGTTAATGGTGGTACAATTAATAATACAAGTATTGGAGGAACTACTCCTAGCACTGGTAAATTCACATCTCTTGTTCTATATAGTTCTGGAAATAAATTGACACTTAGTGGAAATCAAATTACAACTGCAGGAACAAATGAAGATATTAGCATTGTTCCAAATGGAACAGGAACAATTAGTATGTCTAAAGCAACTATTAGTGCTTTAACTGGCGCAATGAATTGTGACTCGAAAGCAATGACAAATGTTAATATTGATAGTGGTTATATTGATGGAACAATTATTGGTTCATCATCTGCTAGTGCTGGTACATTTACAACAATGACAGGTCATACTTTAAATATAAATCAAGATTATGCTACAACAACTGGTCTTATTAATATTGGAGCAGGTAACGACTTAAAGATATATCATAATGGGATAGATTCATATATTTATAATGGAACTGGTGACTTATATATAATGACAGATGGTTCTGGATCAAGTATAATATTTGATTCTGAAAGTGATACATTTACGTTTAAATTCTCAGGAACAACTGCTGCAACATTAAATTCAAGTGGTTTTAACATCGTCTCTGGTGATTATATGGTAGATGGTGAAACAATGATTAGTACTACTACTTTAAGTTCTACTGTGTTATATTCTTCATTAACATCAGTTGGAACATTATCAAGTGGTTCTATTTCTTCTGGATTTGGTAGCATTAATGTAGGATCTGATAGTATTTCTGGTGGATCTATTACATGTTCTAATTTAACGATTAATGGTGATTATGATTCTAGTGAAAATTATGATGGATTATTAGCACTTGGTGCTAATGATGATTTACTTATGTATCATGATGGATCTAACTCATATATTACCAATTTAACAGGTAATCTGACAATTAATACTAATGGATTGAATGGCGGAATAATTTACTTAGATTCTGAAGAAGATGGAACAATGTTCAAATGTTCTGGTACTGAAGTTGTCCAAATTGATGCTAATGGTGTTAATGTTGTTCGATTTACTGATAATTATAGAATCAATGAAGATATCGTTCTAACTGCAACAACTTTAGGAGTTGGTGTTTTGAGTTCATCATTGACTAGTGTTGGAACACTTACATCACTTAAGACAAGTGGAACAATTGAACTACAAACGACAACATCACCAACATATGGAGCAAATAAAGGTTTTATATATGCTAAAGATGAAACTGTTGATCATACAGAAGTATACGTTATGGATGAACAAGGAAATGAAACTAAGATATCTCCACATAATGATGATGGTGATTGGGAATTCTATTCTAAAAATATTAAAACTGGAGCAATAGTTAGAATCAATATGATGAACTTAATTAGAAAAGTAGAAGAATTATCTGGAGAACAATTCGTTTTCGACGAATAAATATAATATCTTAATAAATTAATATTATTATTTAACTAAATAATAATATTTAATACAGCTAATATTCATAATCATCATATGTGTAACGTTTCTTTGGTTTTGGAATTGATTTTCTATGTGTAAAATCTTTATATGTTTCACATTTCTTTGATAAAATATTTTCATCATGTTTTACCATTTCTTCTAATATCATACATGGTAATAACGCATCCATTGCTGAATACATTTTTTGAGACGTTAATAGTTTCAATCCTGCACCTTTATAATCATAACTTCCCCATTTTGTGTATGTTGGACATGTTTTATTTGTTTCATAAATATAAATGTTTTTATTTAAAATTTCTGATGATAATGTTGATAATGATTTCCTGTTACGATAATGTTCTAATGAAATATCACAATATTTTATGGGTGTTATTCCAAACAAATTTATGTCATTTCCAGCATCACAAAAAAGTATAGGTATCTCTATTTGCTCATAGATATTTTTTATAAACTGTCTAATATCATCATGAACTTGAGTTGGTGTTCCACTCTTAAAATAAATTGTATGATCATTTTTAAAAGGAATCAAATATATATCATATTCCATTGGATTTTTATAAAAACATATCTGAATTAATATTATGTTATATGACACATCATATGTATTTCCTTCTGTATCTATACCTATGTATTTATATTGTTTTATTTCATCAATATTTGGAAGATAAGTCGAATTATTAATATACTTAATCTTATCCATATTAATTTCAAATGGTGGATATCTTAATATCATTTCTTTCTTTTTATTCCATTTTTTAGGTATACTTTTTGGTGCCCAATGTTCTAATTTTGATTTTAATTCACTAAATTCATCTTTAACATTCGAAGTATTTGAAATAATGATATCAAATATATCATGATTATTTTCATTTTTTGGTAAATCATCTTTATTAATACCATATAATCTTTCTAAATATTCTATATTTTCGCTATTTCCACCATTTTGGTTATATCTTATTTTATATCTTGATCTATTCATTATTATCAATTTACATTTTTATTTAACTAATAAAAGAATACTACACTTATTTTTTTCAATTATTTCTTTTCGTTCCTTACACCTTTATATGGAGTATATTTTGATGATAAAAATCTACCAGTTGATGTGTCTCTTTTTATAAACATATTAGTTTTTTCATTATAATACTGAGAACGATCTTTAACAGCTCCTTTACGATGGTTATTATCTGTATTTTCCCCATTTATTTTTAAGTTGTTTATTATTTTACCAAATGATAAATAACATATTAATATATCAATTTTTCTACAATATGATATTATCTATATCACTTAAACTTTTATCAGTTGTTTTATTATGTTTAATAGCTTCATGTGAAAGTTCTCTTCCTATTTTTATTTCACTACCATTAACTTCCTCAAAATATGGCAACCAAAAATATTGACGAACTGATATATCAGTACAATAAAATAAATAACTTCTTTGTGATTGTGTATTTCCTTTTCCATTCTTAAATACTTTAAACTGAATTGAACTTATTACTGTATAATTGCTTAAATCTATAGCAAATCCTAAAGCATATGGATTTTTAGAAATAAAATTATCTATATCTACCTTGCTCATGTTATTCGGATAAATATACCCAACTAATAATACCCATCTGTCTAATGGTAATGATCCATACCAAAAATAAGGGTTTGTGTGTGGAGTATCATCTATATTTAATGTATTTTTTGTATCACATCCAAAATATGTTCTACCTTTAGACCCTATTTTTTTAACAAAAACCATTGACCTATACATTTTATTTGGATCTATAGGAATATTAGTATAATTCCAACCTCCGTCCGCATTTTTAACTGCGTCAGGAACACATTGCCATACTATTGATTTCCGATTATCGGGTGTCTCATATTCAACTCTCTTATTTTCAGCTGTGGTTCCATTTTGTGAGAATTTACCAACCGAACCATTTCCTAATGTCCAACTAGATGAATCCATTAAATTTGACGAAACTATAACTGGAAGTTTTGAAACTGGAACTGGAACTTGTGTTGGCGTTGTATTTACAACTTTAATTGGAGTGGTCGTTCTTATTGGTAATATTACACCATCTGCTGATATCATTTTAATTAATTTTAATAACGATTCTTTATCAATACACGCATCATCTATACATATTTTCCCTTTAGTAATGATTCCTGTACTTATATCAAATGACACACCATCTGCGCCTTTTGGTCCAGTTTCTCCTTTTGGACCAGCTGGACCAGTTTCTCCTTTTGGTCCAGTTAGTCCAGTTTCTCCTTTTGGTCCAGCTGGTCCTTTAAGAAAATCGAAGAAAGGTTCGATAATTTTTTCATTATTAACCCTAGCACAATTTTTATAATTGAAATTACGGTTCATACTTTGTATATATTTATTATATTAGATATTCATTTTACATAAATTATTTTATCTAATATAATAATAAATAATATATTAAAATACTTAAAGTTATATAAACTCCAATATATATATAATAATGGATATTTTAGTTCCAATTCCTAAATCAATAAAAGAATTAGGAGGATCATTTATAATCGATAAAAATGTAATTGTATATTATGAAGGATATCATAACAAAATATTACTGGAAAGACTAGATTTATTTATTAATCAAATAAATGAATTAACAACAACTAGTAATAACTTTCATCTTTTCTTGAAAAATAAAAATAAATTACCAACAGGAAAAACCATATTTATAATGTGTAATAACTCTAAAAACTATATTTATCCTATGCCAGAAGATGATGAATCTTATACAATTAATGTTACTAACACATCTATAAAGATAGTTGGGAAAACAGTTAATGGAACATTACATGGAATATCTACATTAATCCAACTAATGAATATTAAAAGAAAAGTAATATATATACCTTGTTGCGAAATAAATGACAAACCATTATGTTGGTGGAGAGGATTAATGGTAGACACTGTTAGACATTTTATACCTATATATGTATTGGAAAGAATTATTAATGACATGTCTAAAGTAAAACTTAATGTTTTACATTTACATTTATCTGATGATCAAGGATTTAGATTTGAAAGTAAAAAGTTCCCTAAATTACATGGTATAAATCAAGAGTATTATTCACAAACTGAACTAAAAAAATTAGTTAAACTCGCGTCTATATATGGAATTAGAATAGTTCCTGAATTTGATATTCCTGGTCATTCTACTCCATTTATTGTAGCATACCCAGAATTAAGTTCTGGATATACACCTACTAATATTCCAAACGCATATGGAATATTTAGATCAGTAATTAATCCTATACAACAGAAAACATATGATTTTTTTACAGATTTTTTTAGTGAAGTTGTCGGTGTGTTTCAAGATCCGTATATTCATCTAGGTGGGGATGAAACTGTAAAATTAGATTGGGATGAAAATACTAAAATAGAAAAATTTAAAGATAAATATGATCTAACAAATAAAGACTTACAATTATTTTTCGTAAAACAAATGTATAATATATTATCTAAATTTAATAAAAAAATAATATTATGGGATGAAAACATGCACGAAGATCTAATTAAAATATCAAATAATAATAGCGTTATTATTCAACGATGGAGAAGAAGAATTAAGAGTTATAATACAGAATATATCATTAATTCTGAAGGAAATTATTTAGATAAATGTTATCACATTTCAGATTATTATCGTGTATCTCCATTTAGATTTATAAAATCAACAAAAGAAACATTAGGTGGAGAAGCATGTATATGGACAGAATTAGTAGATAAAAATAATATAGAAAGTAGGATATGGCCAAATGCTTGTGCTGTTGCTGAAAGACTATGGAGTCCTATGGATAAATGTGAAGACATTCGTAATGCTGAAAAACGAATATTAACTTTAAATGATAACGTGTTAGGATTTAAATCACAATATAATAATAGTCATCTATATTATGAACTGTTAAATGATTTACCTGATATTAATAGTATTGGAAATAATGGGAATAATTACATTAAGTCATTAACTGTAGTAATGCACAGTATAGAAACAACATGGGGTGGATTTAGTAAAGAACATTCAAGATCTACACTTGTGTATGATAACACAATGCTATTAAATAAGATAGCTGATTATGCTTTACCTTATAGTCCAATAGCAAAAGAATTATATGATCTTTGTTACCATTATATTCGATATCCCAAACCAAAAAATAGACATCTCTCTTATGAGGAAATAATATTTGCTACATTTGATAAAATAACAATATCTGCTACTAAAATAAAGAAAATTATTAATTACTCTTCTCGTTTATTAGAGTTAAAAGATATATGTGATTCGTTAATACTATTAGCTGGAACTGGTAGGAAATGTATGGAAATGATAAAAGAAGAAAAAACTGATAAAGAATGGTGTAGCAATTTATTATCAAAATTTGAAATATTCGATATTAACACCTTAAAAGGAACATATATGTCATTATATCCTGTAGTGAAACTATTATTGCTAAAACTACAAAATAATAAATTTAAGATAGAAAAATATGATACAATGAAAATGATAAATAAAATGAATCTAAAAAATTGAAAATAATAAATATTATTATATGTTACTAATAATAATATAATCAAAAGAAATATGGTTAAAAATACTAAAGGTTGGAAACTGTTAGACGAAATACTAACTAACGCTAATTATATTAATTGTAAAAATATTTCTACTATTATTATATTATGTATTTTGTCATGAATATTTAATATTATATCAATATATAAACCA